>JGI24522J20083_1000022_pt1 | contig 156773 bp, 137 predicted proteins | sample LinPmetageLP47_FD_20083 | JGI IMG/M metagenome (IMG submission 20083)
TAACCTTTAGTGTGGTTTCATCCGCCGCGATAACAAGTTGCTTTAACAGGTGTTGATGAAGTTGCTCATAAAGCGGTTTAAACAACTCAGCACAGCGGATTATCCAGTCCGCCATCGTCTTACGGCTTAATTCAATACCGTGCTGTTTGAACATCGCTTCTTGGCGATAAAGCGGTAACCCATACTGATATTTGTTGGTGATGATTTGACTTAACAAGCTTGGCGTTGCGTAGCCTTTTGGGATCACGCTGTGAGGTACGGGCGCTTGTTTAATCGTGTTGCTGATACCGTCCTTTTCACAGGTACGGCACGCATATTTAGGGCGAACATGCTCAATCACTTTTACCTGAGCAGGGATAAACTGAAGCTTCTCTGACTTATCTTCACCTATGCGATGTAACTCACTGGCACAACAGTCACAGACTTTATCTTCATCGCTGATATCGTGAACAATAACTTCGCGAGGCAGGTCTTTCGGTAGCGGTTTACGTACAGGCTTTTTACGAGTGTAGCTAATCGCTTCTTCAGCTGTTTCAGTTTCAACAACCAGTTCTTCCGCTTCATTGAACAACTCACCTTGCCCAGGGTGGCCTTCGGTGCTTTTTCCGAACTGCTTGTGCTGGGCAACACGGAACTGTTCTTCTAAATAGGCAATCCGCGCGCTCTTCTCTTCAAGAAGCGCTTCAAGTTCAGCGATGCGGGATTGGTATTCTTTCTCGTTCATACCGCTATTATCCCGTATTAAGCTGCTGATTACCTTACATTATTAAGACTATTTCGTGATCGTTAATCGCTACTTATGATCACAGGTTATAAGCCGGATGCGTTGTAGTGCAACGGCTGATGCCCTATGACATCGTAGCCCGATAACAGCCATTGTAGCTGCTGTTCACTCATATGCATCTGTTTTAAGTTCGCATCGACAGGCCATTTAAAGCGATGTTTTTCGAGGCGTTTATACCAGAGTGCGAAGCCCGTTTTATCCCAATAGAGTATTTTGACCTTATCGCGCTTTTTGTTGCAGAAGACGAACAGCGCATCGTGAAACGGATTCAGTTTCATATCCTGCTCAACCACGACAATTAAGCCATTAATCGATTTGCGGAAGTCGACGATATCCATGTACAGGTAAATGTCGGCAGGCTCTACGAACATCTTCATTCGGCCAATGCCTTCATCACAGTAGCAACCCAGTGAGGGTTAAAATTGGTTGGCACGGTAAGTTGGGCATTTCCAAGTTGCAAGAGAAGTTCGCCACCCATTTCTTCAGTGTAGGATTCAACCTTCGTGACTTCACGTTTCACCTGAACAAACTTGCTGCTTGTTCGTTGAAGCCGAATATCGCGACGTCGGGTATAGTAAGTTTGAACGTTAATCTGCTGCTGACGACAAAACTCTACCGCAGTGAGTCCGCTTTGCTTTTGCTGCTCGAATAAGTTGAGCCAGTCTTGCACTTCTCTTCGTTGATATTGCGGCATGGTCATTCTCCTTAGTAAAGAGAACACCATGCCGTAGCTAACTTATGAATTGAATGTGGGGATTACCGGACGCTCACGAAAAATATAGCGGGATTTAGACGAGAAAAGGGCGGATAAACCGCCCTTCTTGTGCGTGTAATCCAACTTAAAACCTTAGACAAGCTAAAAATAGCTATACAAGATTTACCAAGTTTGATCATATTATTTAATAAACAAGGGGATGGACTACTAACTTGCTTTCACCTTGCTGATTTTCACCGTAAATGACTATGTCAGTGTAGCCGTCACCTGTAATATCTGGTGATATAAACATTGTTGGTTTTGTTTGCCAGTCTGTTCCAAATACTTTTACATCAATGCTATTACCATCCAAATCTTTAATGTTAATCTCATACGCACCCGATGCTCTTAATCCGTCTATTGCAACGTCATGAACCCCATCACTATTGATGTCTCCCAATTCATAAAAAGCAACCTCAGATAAGCTTCCAGACCAGCTAAGGTTATACATAAGTTCATTTCTATTGGTGCCATTTTTAATGACTAGTTGGTAACGCTCCGTATCATTTCGATATCCTCCAACAGCTAGCTCTTCAACACCATCAAAATTTAAATCTTCAATAACTAAAACCTGTGGTGACGTCATTTCAGTAGGCCAGCTAAATATACCTAACGTGCCCACACGACTTATTCCACTTTTAGTAAAAATTTGAACCCTACCATCATCTTTGCGACGGCCAAACATCCCGAAGTCAACTTGGGAGTCATAATCTATGTCAAAGAGTTTTAACCATTGAACATCGTCCCAAAGGTCTGCAAAGTTATAAGCTGGCAAACGATTGGTTGAGTCGGTACCATCTACCACTTTAATTTGTATCTTATTATTTGATTTAAGACGGCCATAAAGCCCAATTTCGTCTATACCGTCGCCAGTCATATCACTCAATTGTGTATACAAGGGGTCATGGAGTAAATCTGGGAAGCTGTAAGTTTGTAGCGATTCTGAAGTAGCGCCGTCTTTTACCACCAGCTGAGGGCGATTTTCTTCAACAAAATGGCCTTGCAAGCCTAGTTCTGGTACTCCATCCCCGGTAAGATCGCTAAGTTCGACTAGCGCCATCCCTGTCCAATTACCTGGCCAAGTGTAAGTATTTAAGGTGTCACCCGTTAGTGAATCCTTAACTACGTACCGTGCTTTCATGCCGGCTGGACTATTTTCATCCTCGTAAATTCCAAATACGCCCAACTCTTGTGCGTTATTACCATTTTTATCATCAATCTTGTGCACTGTTACTGAGTTGTATCGCCCAGGATAGCCAATTTCATGAATCTGACTACCTGTTACCTCATTCATGACTACTGCTGAAATTTTACCTATAGAATCGATATAAACTAATGCGAGATCCGCAACACCGTCATTATCTACATCATTAATATTTGTTGCATACTGTACTCTTTTAACGGGCTGATTTATGGAGGGGAATGGGTCTTCTCCGTCTGTAATTCCATCCCCGTCACTATCAGCGTTAAATGGATCTAGACCTAGTGCTAACTCTGCATTGTCACCTAGCCCATCATTATCTGAATCTTGAAAATCTAGTGGATCGAGAGGAAATACATCATTAGTATCGGCAACACCGTCATTGTCATCATCTTCATCCCTGATGTTTAAAACCAAGTCTCCGTCAGTATCAAGGTAGTCGTTATTTCCGCCTGTCTGCCAATTTGCACTATCCCAGCTTCCACCGTCCCATAGTAAGTCTTGCGCACTTGCAATAGCACTGCTAAAGCACAACGCCACCATGACTGAGCAATATCTTTTTTCCATGACCGCTCCCCCTACTTAGTTCGCTCTACTTTGCTTAAAAGCGTTGATCATTTCTTGGACACCCAATGCATCAAGGCAGCCATTGTTAAAATCACTCACGTCTACATTTTCAATATTGACGTAACCACCGAAACACGAGATCTGACCTTCAGAGATAGTGCTATTACCAAAAATGTTCACTTGAGCATTTGCCGTTATATTCAGGAAAGAGCCTTCTTCGAATATCGTTTCATTAATATAAGATGAAGCATTTTCATACATACGAACATTACCTTGAACAGTAACATTGCCAAATTCTACAAATGCGCCCTTATTAGCCTCTAACTCGTTGATGGTCGATCCCCATGCGCCTAGAGTGGATGCATGTTGAACCATGATGTTTGAAGTAACAGAGTTACTCATATTCATGTTAGAACCACTCTGCAAATCCATGAAAACAGAGACATTGGCGTTAGACAATGTGCTATCGCTGGATACGGATAGAAAGGTTGATGCATTTAATGAATATGCTTCAAAAGTAGAGCTGTACAGGTTAACTGAAGAGCTAGGGATATCGATTAGGCCCGCCACCATGCTACTTCCTCGAGAAATATCAATTCTTCCAGATTCCGCAGTTATTGATGTATCCCAACCGATCCAACCTGATGCGATATCCATGGATACTGCACTTTGCGAAGCGTTAATATTGAAATCTCCTTGTGCTCGCACGAATGCGTTTTGCAACGAAATTCCATTTTCTACATCAGTGATCGCAACATCGCCGACTATTCTTACTAAAGCACCATTTGTAGCATAGATACCAGTATTGAACCCTTCAATACTGAGGTCGGACACATACACCTGAGCGCCTTCTTGGACCCAAAGGCCTGAATACGGTGTACCGTTTATCTTTTTAATCGTGATATTAGTCAAAGAGCCCTGGCCGTTTCTTGAATAAAGGACGGGAAAATCAGATTCTGTTTCTATCGTTAAATCACTAAGATATAAGCCACCACCAAAACCACCCAATAAACCAACTTTACCGGAGATATCGTTGTCTATTATCTTAGCTGTCTCGTCTTTACCGATGATTATCACATCTTGACCGCGGACTTGGACCTCAGGATCATCTTCTGTACGCGGCTGTGCGATATCACCGTAGCAGGATCCTGCAATCTCAAAGATTAGTTGTTTTTGCTGCCAATTCGCTAAGTACGTTTCATTAAGGGCTGCCGGGTTTGCAGTACAATCTAACTCGATTGTTTCATAACCATCTTTAAGTTTTAACCCTAAAGAATGCTGTTCAAGTGAGGTTAAGCGTTGATTCAGCACATCAAAGTTTTCATTTACTTCAGAGGCCTTCGCTGGTGTAGAAGGGGTAAATATATGAGGGATAACTTCTTGAGATATGGCTGAGTGAGTCATAAATAATAGGCCAAGCGCTGATACTGCGAACTTTTTATTAGTTTTCATTGTTATACCGTTTAGTTAATTATGGAAAACTAGGACAGTCATTGAAAACTTCACCTTTAGTATCTCGAATAACTTTCCTTAGTTATGCTTAAAGATAGCACACCTTTCAACCAAGTCTATTGTTGTGACTACTTGTGTCTTACCAAGATGACTAACATGGATAAATTTGACATTAAGGCTCCATCAAGAGCGAAAATTTATGGTAGCTTAACGGCTTACCTTAATAGTTAAACAGAGGAATAAAATGGCGAAGGTATTCATCCACTTTGGGCCACCTAAAACTGGCACATCTGCAATTCAGAAGTGGTTGCTGGAAAATAGAGATGTTTTGAAAACAAAACGTATATATTACCCTGAACATGGTACTGATAAAAATGGCATAAGTTCAGGTAATGCAATGTCAATTTTTAAGAATCCGAAAGACGACAAGCTGAAACAAGCCAGACCGAATAAACTTAAACTAAAAGAGCAATGTAGAGAAAACAACTGTAATACGCTACTGCTTTCATCGGAAATGTTTATGAGGAAGCTTCCCGAGCTTGCCACTCTTTTCCCTAACGCTCAGTTTATTGGGTATATTCGCCCTCCATTTGAATTACTAGAATCCGATTATAACCAAGTCGTCAAACGACACGGTGAAACAAAATTATTTAGTGAAAACAGTCGTTCAGCCATGTGGCAATTAGATATGTTGCGCCCGTTAATTAATGATATTGGGGTGGAACGATTTACGCTAAGAGCTTACTCTCCTTCGGCTTACGTTGGTCAATCCTTGGTAAAAGACTTTTTACATACTCTCAACCCCGCCCTATCCGATTTAGCTGAGATTGACGCGGTCAAAGGCGTTAACCCCTCTTATACGCTAGAAGCTCTAGAGATAAGAAGGTGGTTAAATCAATTTGATATTGAGCCCAACATTGGCCGACAAATAGATAAGCACCTGCAATCAATCTCTACTGGAACCCGAAGTTATTCTTTAATTCCAGTTGACGAATTTGCGGCTCACAAACAAAGTTCAATTGATGCCCTAACGGCGTTTAATGATGATTACCCTATCGAATCCTTTGATTCACTTATTGAAGATATAACTAATAAGAAGCAACAAAACTATTACGAACAGACATTAACCAATGTCGACTTTACGCAGATAGTAACATCTATCATTAAATCCATCCCTGAATCGAAGGCCGCTTTTGCAAACTTAAAAGGTAAAATAAGTGGACAAATGTTTTCGACTGAACGTATCAATTTGATTGAAGAGCTTATTAAGTAAGCTCTATTTAGGCCTGTATTAAAGAATGGAGTCTTTATGAAAATTTCCTGCTCGGCGATAATTCTTTTTTCACTCTCTTTTAGTGCGCTAGCGGAGCTACCTTCGTTTGTTCTTGAAGATGAGCGTGAACTTACGACTGTAAATTTCAGGTATGCGGAAGGCAGTTTACGAACACAGAAATCCGCTGCTTGGATCAAACGGTGGGGTTCCGTTAGCGGTATTGTCCTTAAAGCTTTGAATGAAGAAGTACGTCCTTTCGAAGAGAATACTAAAACTACTCTATCTTTATTTAGAGAGCAATATCCCGACCAGTTGATGTTGTTACATTTCAATGGGCGCTCTAGACTACCGACGTTTGCGCCCGAGAATATGAAAGCTTCCGACTTCTTGTATCTTCTCGGTACTACTAACACTACCTCTATATCCGATAAAGATTCTACGAGTTTGGTTAGTGTAAGTGATGTCAAAGCTTTTAAACGTAATCGTGCCATCCAGGATGGTGTATATGATGATGTGGTACTTGTTCATAAAAATACCGATGGCACCCTAAATTGGGATAAGTATGAACATGCGAAACTTATCAAAGTCGATCCAGCTACACAGACAATTACGATAAAACGTGATTTATTAAAGCAAGGAAAACAAGCCTTTGATAAAGGCCAAGCTTACATAGCACTTCACGCTGCCAAAGGCCCATTTGATAAAACGGTAAAACAACGATTATGGGAATATAATTGGTTTTATGGAGGAATTACAAAAAGCTCTGAGTATGGACTTTCCAATCGCTTGGGTAATGAGCTAGGCACATATTTATTGGAAGATATGAGCTTTTTCAACGGTATCACTTTAGACGTATTAACTGAATACCACCAACCTAAGATTGGTGGCTACCCTGGCTCCATTGACGCCAACCAAGATGGCCTTCCTGACAAAGATGAAATTAGTTACGACCTATGGCATAAAGAAGGCGTTTACCAATTTCTTAGCGCTTTACGCAATAAGGTTAAAGATACCAAGCTTATTTTAGCGGATGGTGGTTATATTCATCAAAAGGCTGTTCACATACTAAACGGTATGGAAAGTGAAGGGTGGCCAAATAACGAAGATGGGACGTTAGAGCATTGGTCAAGTGGCCTAAACCGTTATACTTTTTGGTCTAAATTTTCTCAAAAACCATCTTTAAATTACGTAAGATTAGCGGAATATTGGACCGAAGATAGAAAGCGAAAAATTCCACCAGACAATATCCGTAGATTAACCGTAGTGGCAGCCATGATGACTGATACAGTCATTGTTCCCGGCCATCGTCCTAGAGGTATTCATTATCAAAAATGGCCAGAGTTTAAGTCACTTCGAGACTTGGGAAAGCCTATTGGCAAGTTAAAGCACTATGCCGCGGACGCTTCCATCTCGGTAAAGACCAAAGTAGGTAAGCCATCAAAAGCGCATCTAGAGTTTCCCACACTTAACTTTAGAAATAATAAAGTTTCTAGCGAGCATTGCTTTGGTGTTTCACCTAAAGGTGGACCAGTAACTGTTAGTGTCGATGCAACAAAACAGGGGGGAAAAGAAGCTACTGCAACTTTGATAGCTAAGCCTGATAAAGAGGATGCGCGCTTTAGTTTAGTTAGTAGTGAAGCGTTTACCAGTTGGTTCTACTGGGATGACATGACATCGGAGGAAATCTGTTTTGCTAGTTCAGATGGCAAAGCGTTGTCACTGAATGCGCTGAGTATAAATAATAGTGTTTTAATAAGTTATCGAGAGTATGAAAATGGAATTGTCTTCACAAACCCATTTAATAAGCCGGTGAACATCTTGCCATCTGATATTTCGGTTAGTGGAGACTACAACTTTAAGCAACTAACTGTACCTGCAGACGACATACTTATCCAAAAGAAGATGTGACATTTGGTATGGTAGCGCTATACCTTCTAGCGCTACCCTATCTCAAACTATTAGAACATTTTAGACACGCTTGTTCCGCCCGACATGCCGTATACAAAAACACTCATACCAACAGCACTATTAATTACTATGTAGTCAGGTTTCTCATCCCACTCGGCACCCAATTCAAATTGATCGTATGACGAGCCATCCAGCGACTTGATATTTAGCTGCCAACGATTATTGACCTCTCTTTGCCCAAAAATAGCAACTTCAGCAACGTTATCACCATTTAGGTCACCTAAATACTCTACGGTCTCATTGGTCCAATTATCCGGCCACCCTATACTTGAAAGAGTGATGTTATTATCTTTTCCGTCTTTAATTACCATCTGATATTTGTCAATATCACTTCGGTAGCCCGCTACAGCGAGTTCATTTACACTATCATTATTCATATCATCAACAATATGAAACGAGGAGTTAGATGTCTCCGGCCAACTGTAAATGCCTAATGTTCCCGCTTTGTCCTTCCCGCTTTTTGTAAAGACCTGACTTCGACCATCATCTCTGCGCGTACCAAATAACCCCCAATCGTCACTTCCATCATTATTCATATCAGAAAGTCTGTGCCATGACGTATTAGACCAATTATCAGGAAAGGTGTACGAAGTATACTTTTCACCATCTACACCATCAGATAGTTTAATTTGTACTTTATTGTTAGATTTAAGACGTCCATAAAGTCCGATATCACCAAAGTTGTCACCAGTAAAATCGCTGTGCTGAAAATAGACAGTATCCGATTGTATCGATGGGTATGAATGAACCACCAACTTATCACCTGTGATGCTATCTTTAACAAAAAGTTGAGGCCTGTTATCCTCTTTAAAAATTCCTTGCACTGCAATGTCTCTAATGCCATCACCACTTACGTCATCCACAAGTAAGAATGATGGGGCTGACCAATTCGCTGGCCAAGTGTGGACTATGGTTCTATCTCCCGTTAAGCCGTCTAACGCAAATAATCTAGATTTAGGTAATCCATTGGTTTCTTCTATATAACCGAATACCGCAATTTCCTGTGCGCCATTACCATTTGTATCATCGATAATCTCAAACGATATATTTGTGAAGCTTTGAGTCCAAACCAAATTACTGATCTGAGTTCCATCAGCGCCCGAATATACTTTTACAATGAGTTCGCCAATTCCCTGATGTGCAACAAACCAGTCATTTATTCCGTCACCATCTATATCAGATAAGTTCTTAGCATCTAAAATTTGATTCGATGCACTAATATTGGCATCCAATGGGTATGGATCATCACCATCAGAAGCGCCATCCGAATCGCTATCCAAACTAGAGGGATCTGTTCCTAATAAGTATTCTTCATAATTTGTTAAACCATCACCATCTATATCATCTGAAGCATCTGATGCTTCAAGGTGATTCAGGCTAAATGAGTTTTCGAATAAATCAGGCATTCCATCGTTATCATCGTCTTCGTCTTGACTATCATTGATTCCATCACCATCGTGATCGCCTTGAAAGCCAGCACTTGTATATTCATCTTCGTACCGACTAAGATCTAGAACACCAATTGAATTTATTCTAGATTTTATAAAATTACCTTCTGTATCCGCAAACCCATCTCCATCATTATCGATGCTCGCGTAACTATGCTCTAGTACACGCGTTAATCCAGTTGAATCAGTGGCAATAGGGTACCAGTAGCGAACTCTACTTTTGTAGTAACCGCTAGTATTGGTTAGTTGTAAGGTTACTGTATCAGAACTATCTACATGCCACTCCCAATCGCGAGTACCTGTGTATATATATGGTGAATAAGACCTACACGTCAAACCGCGGTCTAGGCTATTGTCGTTATTGAATACATAACCAAAAACACCTATACAATCTAAAAGGGCGTCATCTTCGGCTGCTCTGCCATTGAGAAATCCATTCTGAATGAAAGGAAACTGCGTCGTTAGGTGTTTAGTAAAATTTTCCGTACTGTCATCTTTTTTGATCATCACCCCTGCAAACGAATATCGAAGTTCGTTGCCATCATAAACATTTACAAGTACTTCCCATTCTTTACCATCTCTTCCATAAGGTAAATATTCATGCCTATATTCATCTGTGGAAAGAACAATTTTTTCGTCAACTTCAGAAGCCGCAAATTCTATCTGATTAGCGACTGTCATTCCTAATCCAGAAGAAATATTGCCAGTAAGATCTGCTACAATATTGGGCCCTGAAGCATAATTTATGGATTCATAATCAGTAACGAAGGGAAGCGCCCATTGCCCGCTCGTAAACTCTTCTACATCGGCTAGCAGGCTTACATCTGCACTTACTAAACGGGCCAAATAAGACACTGATGAATAAATTGTATTTTCAGTGCTAATATTCCAATTACCCGGCACGTTATCTATCATGGTTTGAGGAATTAACAGCGTTTCAAACCGTCTTTCAACAACATTTACTTGAAACTCCCCTTCAACTACTGAGAGCTCTGAAAGTGTTATAGATTCCGTACCAGAATAAATTTCCATTATTGCTGGGTTATCCGTCTGTGCTACCGAATAAGCTTCTTCTAAAAAAGCTACAACTTCATCGCCCCACCTAGCTAGATCTTCATCTCCATAGAAATAAAAATATGATATCGAATACGTACCCGGATCGTTGGTGAGTATGCTAACTTCACTATCAGAAACAGCCAAACTAGCAAGGGTATTTTCCTTTAAGTCATACCCATTGCCTAAAGATAATAAAGCTGAACTATCTCCACTTTTCTGAATAATAATATTTGGAGTTCTTCCAAACTCTGGCAAGTCTGGACTCGCATCAATCATTATACGCTCGTTGTTAGTGAATACTTCACTAAGAGAACTTGCATTAGTAAAGCTTGTCACCATTGCTAGCATTAATCCTGCCGCAACCTTCATTTTTTTTATGTTTACCATTTATTATTGCTTCCTATCCCTAACAAAAAGCCCCAATCACAGTGTGAAATGGGGCTAAATATATAAGCAATATTACCTATTAGCGCTCTAAGTAATACTTAACTTCATTGCCGCTCAATGTATTTCCATAAATAATTACCTCATCAGCAATACTTAAGTTGCTGTTTGAAGCTGGCATTAGGCTTGGCTTAGCGGCCCAGTCTAAGCCTAAAACATCTACACGATATGTATCACCAGTAGCGCCATCATTAATATTCAGTTCCCACGCCCCTGAACTTCGCTGACCTAAAATAGCTACTTCTACTTTCCCATCAAAGTTAAGGTCATTAATTACGTGTATCGATACATCACTTAGATTATTTCTCCACCCATGACTCACTAGGGTTATACCTCTGTCAGAGCCATCCTTGATAATCAATTGGTAGCGGTCGACTGAAGAGCGGTAACCGAATACCGCTAATTCTGGCACGCCATCGAGCGTCATGTCAGGAATAACCGTTAAATCAGGGCTTGTTAGATCTTCTGGCCAACTAAATATTCCTAATGTTCCTACGCGATCAGTTCCATCTTTAGTGAACAGTTGAACACGCCCATCATCCTTACTGATACCGAACATACCAAAATCAGTCTCGCCGTCGAAGTTAATATCAAATAGCTCGTGCCACGATACATCCTCCCATTTATCCGCAAAATTATAAGCTGGTAAACGGACATCTGTATCATCGCCATCGGCAATCTTTATCTGAATTTTGTTGTTAGATTTTATTCTACCAAACAAACCAATTTCACCCAGTCCATCACCATTCATGTCTGACAATTGATGGTAGACCGGTGTATTAAGTAGATCAGGATAACTAACTGTCTTTAGCGTACTGCCTGATGCTGCGTCCTTAATAATAAGTTGAGGGCGATTTTCGATATAGAAACGGCCTTGCAAACCAAAATCATCTATACCATCACTATTGACATCATTAAGCTTCACAAATGACATTTCCGTCCAATTTGCCGGCCAGTTGAATGCTCTAATAGTTTCCCCCGTATAAGCATCTTTAACAAAAAGTTGAGCTTTACGTTCAACGCTTCCGTCTGTCAGTATTGTTTCAACAATACCGAATAGGCCAATATCTGCATAACCGTTAGTATTTAGATCATCTAAAACAAATACCTGAGGTTCGGCATACGTTCGTGGCCATTCAATACTTGTGATTAACTCGCTGCTAGCTCGACTGTAAACGTCAACACTGATTTCATTCTCTCCTGACATATCGCGAACATAAGCGATTAAGCCATCGTCTTGAGACCAAACGTAAGGAATAGCCATAGCCGAAAGCAGGTTCGCGTCATAACTAAGAGGGCTTGTATCGTCAATATCTAAAATTCCGTCGTTATCATCATCTTCATCGATAGCGTCAGCTAACCCATCGCCATCGGTATCTAACGGATTAAAAGAACATAAATACTCTAATTCGTCATACGAAATGTAATATGCAGTATTTTCTAAACACGTTAACGCCGAATTGCCAGTTAGATATATATATACCAATGAGGTCATGTTCTCTAACACGCTTATATCCGATATATTGTTTCCCTCCAAGCGGAGAGTATAAAGATTCATTCCTGCTAAAAAGCTAATATCAGTCAGGTTTGAACTCTCAATATCTAACCAAGTTAAATTTGGCAGTTGGGCCAACGGAGTAAAATCAACATCGTTTTGATTACGTACGCTAAAGTCAGTTAATTCCACTAATGCCGTTATCCAATCCAACTCGCCTAATGGAGTAGAGCCCAATGTGAGGGAGTTTAACTTAGTCAAATTAGCTAACTTAGGTAAATCGTTAGTGATTAGTGGGAAGTTTTGTAGACTTAAGGTTTCCAACAGGGTTAAGTCTTCTATAAAATCTAAGTTAGAGACAGTTTCCCCGCTTGCTAGCCATAGTGAAGTTAGACTAGTTAACTTCGAAAGCTCTGTAAGATTACCTTCGTATTCTGTGAGGTCGATTGTAACCTCTGTTAGCTTTGTTAATTCACTTATGAAATCCAAGCTAGTTGGCCTCAGTGGCCATATATCAAGGGCCGTCAAGTGAGTGAGTTTAGCTACGGGTGTTAGGTCAGTTATATTAGTTTGAGACAACGTTAGACTCTGTAAGTTTACAAACTTACTGATCCCGTCTAAATCGTCCATCGCCCCCTCATAACAATTTAGGTTTTTTACTTCGTGAAGGTATTCAGCACCCCAATTTTCCCATTCATAAATGCTGTAGGATAGACATGTCTCTAAGCCTGTATTTTCAAATACTGCTTCGTCTATTAAAACTGGATAACTTGTCGCACTTGTTTCATCTAACCCAAATAATATTTCAGTAATATCTGCCCATCCGTCAGAGTCAGAGTCGTCATCGGTATTAAAACCACCCAAACCGTCAAACATTTGAGAATTTACATCATCCCCATCAAGGATTCCGTCACCATCGGTATCTGAAGAGTTTGGCGAAGACATGTTTTGGAACTCTTCTAAGAACGTTAAGCCATCCTGGTCCAGATCACTGCCGGCCTCGTTATCACCAAATCTATTCTCATAAAAGTCTGGTACACCATCTTCATCATTATCCGTTACTGTAAATTGAGCTAGATAGACAATATCAGTATGTGTGTTAGTAACTACTGCTTCCTCACTGTAAAACGATAAATCAAGAGGTAGCACATCTCCTTGAAGTTGAAGCGATGTATCACCAACTGGAGAAGTGAGCGTGACTATTCCTTCTGAATTGGATACTCCGCTATGGCTTGCGTACATATAATCAATATCGTGTAACCCAGCTGGACTTGAATTTCCTGAGAGCTTTATAACCATTCCTGATATTGGGTCACCGTCACTATCAACAACTTTATAAGATGCGCTTACTACAGGGACTACAAGGTTAAATTCACTATCGCCAATAACAGAGAAACTCTCAGACCGATTAACTAGGTAGTTACTACTGTATGATGTGCCAGCAGTCCAATAGTCATTATATTGGGCTTCCAATCTATACTGACCGTCGTATGGAGCTTCTATCGAATATCTTCCGTTAGAATCAACTAGGGTGTCGTCAATTAAGTTTCCATCTTTATCATAAAGCGACACTTTTAGAAGGAGTGGATTATCGACTAAGTTAGTTAACTTACCAGTTATCAAAACCCCATCTACTGGTTCGGGATCTACTACCCCACCGTCTTCATCGGGTAACGTAATTGTAAATACCTGACCTTTTTTAGATGAAAAATACTCGGCGTATATATTAGCTAATCCCGAATCATTCGGAGCCTCTACATAGAATTGTGGTAGGTTGATGGGTATGTACACTTCAAATATACCATTATGGTTGGTGGTTACACCATAGTGGTTAACGTTAGTATAAGTATCGAACTCATCTGTACTTATTTGGAAGTACTCATTGAAGGAAACTACCGCCCCTTCAATTCTATTACCCTCTTCGTCTATCACCCTCCCCCGTTGTTTATAAACTGGTAACGTGACATCTAGGAGGTAGTCCTCCACACGCTCACTACCCAACGTTAAATCTAATTCTGCCAGGTTGGAAAAATAATAAAAGTTGCTTACATTACTAGAACCGGACCATTCTGGTGACCAGTTGTATGAGTTAAGAGTATAATTACCTTCTGGTACCTTAAAGGTAACTTGTTGTGTTTCACCACTGGCACACTCGTAAACATCGACTGAGTAACTCTCGTTAGCCAATGAAAGGCATGAACCGTTTAAAGCAATATTATCGACATCGTAGACACTAGCTTCAACGATGAAACCTTCATCTAATAACTCTTGCTCAAAAACGTTCCTAGCGCTGTCATCGGTTGTTTCTAATGATTCTATACTGGTAATAAATACGTTTGTATCGCTATTATCATGCGGGGTAAGGGAGCCAATTATGTTTTCTCCTGCTAAGGCAAGAATATCAGTGTCGTTCACACTATAACCATAAGAATATAGGCTAACGTTTTTATAAATCCCCGTTACTTCATCATACTCCCCAGTATTCTGATCTATACGCGAACTAGCATCAATTAATTCGCCGTTATGTAGGGCATTCAGACGTATCCTTTTCGCTGGGAATACTAAGTCTTCTTCAGTTTGACTCTCTACAATAACTTCTTGGCCATTGACACTTAAATTTACGTATTGATCAACTTCGCCATTGTCGTCAATATCTATATCATCATAGAAGCTATAATTAACGGTATAAGTCCCTTCTTCTAGAGACGTCAAGTAGGTTCCATCTTCATTTGTATACAGGGTGACTGAATTAGATGTTGAATTGTTTACGAACCTAACTTCAGCATTTGGATATATCCGCCCATTTAGATCTTGGACACTTCCACTAACTTCGAAGTAAGTGGAAGTGTCGACTTCGACTTCGCTTAGTAACCAAACGTTATGAATATTTTGAGGGCCAGAAATATCAGTGAAAGATTGCGCAAATGAAAAATCAGAAGACTCTAAACGTACCCTATATTCGCCTAAATCAACGCCAGAAATACTATATACACCATCATGATCTGTTTGAGCTGAGGCAACCTGTACACCGTTTTTAATTAAGATTACCGTTGCATCTGGATAAGTTTCATAGTCGTAATGAACTTGTCCCTTTAATTCCGCAGCTGATGCGCAAAAAGAGGTTGCAATACCGAAGGCGGTAAGAGCGAACGTTCCTTTGATTAATCGACTTTTCATTGCCGAATTCCTTTTAAAGTGAAAGTTTTTGTATTAATTAGGAAGTTTAGTTAACTTTTTAATTCTTCTATCTATATCGGAAACGTTTAAAGACTCAGCTTTTTGATAATATTTTAGCGCTCTCGATTTGTCCGAAAACCGACTCGGGCGGCTCAATAAATCACCAAGTTCTCTATAAGCTTCGGGATTTCCGCTGCGTGCTCTTTCTTCTAGCTTGAGCCTTTTGATTTCAAATGCTTGCTTCTGCTGTAGCAAAAACTTCTCTGATGCGGGTAATTGCGATTTTTCTAGACTCGCTTTAAAGCGCTCGTCGACTTCTTGGGCGTAAGACGGTAATAAAAAAAATAAGCAGAAAAGGAATAACGTGAGGTACCTGTTCATCCTATTGTCCTTAACAAGATTTAAGAACAGTTTTTATAGAACAGAATATAGACAATAGCAAATGAAACTTTAAATTATTTAAGGTGAATATTCCTTAGTTTGTTGATTCCAACGTTGAGGGTTTGTATACCGTTGCTGGTTATAGCACTGAAAAGAAGAGGTTTTATTTTTCTAGTCACAGGGTAAAGCTTTAAAGGCGCTATTAAAGATAGCGCCTTTACGGTAGTAAGAAGGGTTATGACTTCAGGGATGCGATAAGTTCACTATAGCCTAACCTTGATATAAGATCGCTATCTAGCTCTTTCATAACACACCGAATATCATCACTATCAAAAGACGCCATATAGTCGTGAGATAGGTAACTCGATTTATCAAAGGCTTCTTTAGTTTGATAATCATCAGCTTTAGATAAAACTTCACCATCATTTATGCGCTTAACTTTTTTCTCTGGAACAAAGAAATTGCCGGAAGTCCGTTCCAAAGACATTTTTTCAGCCGCTTTATTGATGATAAATTCAGGCTTTTCAATCAACATTTCATATCGAATATGAACAAAGTCTTTGTGAGAAGCGTAATTCCAATTCATAGCATTCCAAAAATCTACGGGACTGGAAAACCTCAATTCGGGCGAGCGAGGATTAGCCTGATCAAACACTATAATCTTTGACCTTATAAAGTTTTTGAAGATCAACGGTGCTTTTAAGTTTCTTTTAACTTCTTGATGGTATTTGAATAAGGAAAATAAAAACGAAAAGGGGTTTTTTGTAATAAAAAACGCCTTGTCGTAATCGAAAGAGTAACTGGCATTAGAGTCAGAGGATATGATTGGAAGAAAACCATGTTTCCAACCAAAAACGTTATTCTTAACATTACAATAATAGTTTTGCTCTAATAGAGCTTTAGCAAAGTTGGTCCCGCTACGAAAGCATCCCATCATCGCAACATTTTTTCGGTCTTGAGAGTCCATGATATTACTTCTTGATCTTCTGTTCATATTCGGCAAGTTTCTTATTGATAAGCGAACCAGTAGGCCTTCCTTTCTTAGCCAACTCCATCAGTTTTTTAGAAAGGAAAATATTCTTATCTTCTAATAGAATAGCTGCGTCCCTTAACTCGTTTACAAACTTACTCAGTAAACCCAAATTCATGTCTTTCGGTTCATTGGCAATAGAATTAATTAATTTAACATATTCGTAGCCGTTAGTGACACAAGCAGAAAATGAATCCGACACAAAAAGTTTTTGGAGCTTCGCGTAGTGCGATACTATTGCCTTCATTTGCTTCGTATTAGCATCACCCGCATTATGCGATAAATACAATGCATCCTCTTGCGTACCATCTATAGGGTGCATTGAAGCCGTTCTAGAAATTGGGATAATTACTGTTGGCGTCCCGTTCAACATGGCCATAGCCTTGAACCATAAATCATCAGCTGTTGGGCACAATGACTGAAACAACGAATCTTTAATTACATCTTTATGTAAGGCACCAGGGGGATATAAGATGCCTGCATAACCAATCGGTATTATTGCTAGCTTACTTTTTAATTCATGCTCTAGTTGTATAAATTGCCAGTCGGGATAAGGTTTTATTTCTTTATCTTCAACTCGAATAACCCTTCCTCTTGCGCCAATAACACAATTTGGATACAAAGAATGGTACGTTAAAAGACTTTCTATGAGTGTCGGGGGATATTCAAAATCATCATCTACTGTCACGATAGTCGCGTTTGGGTACTTTTTGATAGCTGGTACCAGCTTTTTGAAACTTCTTATATTCTCACAGTAGTCTATCTCAAACCTTTCTGAACGGAGGTCAGCCAACATAGCCGGAATAGTATTATCCGTAAATTCGTCTTTATCTAGCCACAAGACGATTTTATCAATTTCTGCTGTTTGATTTAACAGTGAAATAATAGTCTTGTGAACAGTGTTAGCTCTTTTCGCGTAAGTGGTTAGTGAAACGATTAAGTTCATATTATTTAGAGACATTATTCAAATTGCTTAATATTTATTGTATTAATGACATCTGCATATTCGCAGAGTTTTCGATTTATCAGCTCACCTTGGGGTCTAAAGAATTTTGCTCTATTCATATATTTGAACGCTTGAAGAATATCACCTTCGGCTTCGAAGTATAGCGCTAGTTCTCTCAAAAACTTCCCCTCATCCATATGTCGCTTAACTCTCAATGCCTGCATTAATGAAGCTATATTTTCACGAGTCGGACTACCAGTAGGACTGTAGGGGACCTCTGGCTTTACTAATTTTCTCATTAGCGTTGAAAGGCTACGCTTCACAGGGCTGATTGGTCTTGCAATATAATCAAACATTTGATCATTTAAAGGGCTGAAATCTAAAAATGAAAGGTATTTACTAGAAACAATATTTCGTACTTGTGAAAATAGTGATGGAGAATATTCATACATTGATTGCAGTATTTTCGACGCTGCTGGCTCTGACAATACTTGAGAGAATCTCTCTCGCTGAGTCTGTTCCTCAACTACCTTCTGAAATGAAGAGTTTTCTAAACCTAATAACGAGAACATATTCTCTAGTGCTACTGTAGCCTTGCCCTTATACTCTTCAAACTGCTCTTCTGAATATACTGAAAATGATGATATATCCCCCTGATATTGTTGCAGAAAAATATCTAGTTCTTGATGTAACTCAATTAAGGGAAACTGATTAAGTAAACGTTTAAATTCTAGAGCTTCAAACGAATATGAACCGTTGATAACTTTTGCATTGGTAACAGTTATTCTTCTAAGGCCAATGGTCTCTAAGAAATCTTGAACGATATTACCACCTGAAAAAAAGTTATCTCCATAGAAACGCAAACTCAATCTATGAGCAAAACTCTTCGTTAATTCATGCAACTTGAGTAACTTGTTGAAACTTACGACTTTAGGTGTAGTGATTAATAAGGTATTAAAATGACGTTTAACAGATTGATTATATAGTGACTCACTAGATTCAATTGGATTTCGCAGATAAAAAATGAAATGGACATCTTCAAAATATTCAGCCAAAGGCTTTACTAAATTTATAAAGGCTTCTGATGACAGAAGAATATATTCGACTCCGTCCCTTTCAGCGTGCTCAATAAGTGAGCTGGCTTTATCAACATCGAAAATAAAACGACCATTTTTATCCTCGGAAAAGATACTTCTAAAATTACCAGAGCTTATGCCATTTTTGTCCACTTTGTGCTTAGGATATAGATACCCTTCGTCAAGTAACAATTTCCTATTGCTGGACAACCACTCCTGTATTACAGAGGAGCCTGTCTTTCCAGGCCCGACATGTATAATTAATTTGGGTTTATTACTCACCTAACAACCTTCAATTCAGCTTAATATTACTGGCCTTTTAATGCTCTAAACTCATCAAGCTTTTTTAGAATAATGGAGCCAGTAGGGTTTAACTCTCTAGCTTGTTCCATCAATTCGATAGCTTCATCAATATTTTGAGAAGCAGCATCAATTGCTAAATCCCGGATAAAACGGAAATCGTCTGGCCTGAAACTAATTAAATTTTTGCGGACATCTTTAAAGGTTTTTGTAACTTCTGGTAGCTTTACTCCCCTAAACATCTGCATCATTAATGGATAGTTCGCCAATGAATGCTTCGCTAAATTAGCTAAAGAAGCCTTGTAGCGCTCTTCGACAAATGATTCTGCTGATAGTTTATGATTGAAGTAATTAGTTTTCCTTTCAAAATTCACATAACTTTGTTCGTACTTTAAAAATGCATCTAGCGGCAACTCTATCTCTCTATGCATATCATCTTTTACAGGCAAACCATATCTGTTCGTCTTATAAGGAAAAGCATCTCCAGGCCTGCCTCTCAGTAATAGAGATACATATTCTTCAGCTGAACGGTGTGCTCGATGATAGATAAAGGCATCCTTCAAGCTTTGCAGCTCTGGAGAGACGGCCTGAATAAGAGATGGTCTTGGTCGAAAATCTACTTTATTAGCCAACAAATGAGCTACTTTTTTTGAAAAAAGCGGCACGTGGTGGCGTAATTCCTTAACAGGTGCATGCAGCGGATAAATCGTTTTGACTAATGGAGACAAATTCCCAGATATTGTTCTGGGTACATGTGATAGTTTTGGCAAAGTCCCCATGTCATTCAACCACTCGAACGATATGACATCATCATCGGAAAAATCTGCCAAAAATTGTTTTATCGATATATTAAAGTGTCTTGGGATCCAATATTCGTCAATATCTAGAAAAATAATATGAGTAAATTTATTTTCTTTTTTAGCTTCATGCCAAACTTTATTATAAACAACAAACTGGATTTGCTTCTTTGCTTCTTCTGGGCACATATCTACCCAGTCAGCGCTATCCCAAGTCACACTTGGATATGAGCGCGAAATATCATCTAATACTTCAGAAGAGTTGTCTGTTGTACGATTGATAAATATTTCGATATCATCAAAGCCAAAAAATAAGTGATGATGTACCCATTGAGTAAAATAAGCGCCTTCGTCTTTTGCTATAGCTACTAGTTTTACGCGTATATCATCGGCCGAGCGCACACTGCTCTTTCCAACTTTACTGAGAAAACTTGCGTTAATCATTCTATATCCAGATATTTTTGTGCTATTCCCCGAAAAACGGATACCGTCCAAAGTTTGAAATTTGTTTTCCCCACTTGAGAATACTCTTCTCATTGTTAAGAAGGGGCGTTTCAAATCCGGCGATTGCCCATTTATCCATGGGGTTTAGTATGTGTACATTTTGCAGACCAAAGTCTCCGCAAATTTGTGCATCAGAGCGAACATTGTCACCAACGTGGATGTAACTTTTCTTAGATTCATCTACTAACCCCTTAATGAAGGTCCACATAGTGCCTGCATCTTTTCTCTTTCGTAAATCAGAACTTACGAATAATTTATACGGTACCGCAATACCTATCTTTCGTAACATGGTGGCAATTTGCTCTTTGGTGTAGTAGATGTCGGTAACAAACCAGATTTCTCTGCCCATTGCATAAAGCTCTTGGACTATCTTGACCATTTCTTCTTTTGGTAACGCCATTGATAAATCAAAATGAAATTCTCTATTAGCCCAATCTTCTGTCAGCGTTTTGTCCAAGTCTAATATCTCAGATAATTTTTCATAAGCTTCATAGATATTTACATCACCTTCGAAGTTTCGTTGTTTTCTGCACGCTAGCTCAGCGTTATTTCTCTGTGTTATGAAATCCAACTCAGACACAAAGTAGCCTGCTACTACTAGCTCCTTACCTAATTTAAATTTCGCGTAATCGGGTTCAGAAAATTCTCTTCTCAATACCGTGTCAAAAATATCAAACGAAACGATCTCAAAATTTTGTATATCCGACTGCAATCCTTCAGGCGACTTGTAGTAACTTGACGATATATATGATTTATCAGTGGTAAATTTGCCTTGAGGTGGATAGTAAAAAAACTGTTGGTAGCCTTGCTTTTCAGCTAACAAACCTAATGTTCGCTCTAGGGCATGTAGCCAACTACCGTCATTGGGAAGAGGCTCTTCTGGAAAATCACTGTAGGTATAATTTTCGTTCAACAATGGCGCCAAGGCTTGAGGTCTAGCCCAAAACATTCCCCCAACTGGGTAATTTAAGAAATTATCACTTATATCTATGCCCCATTTGTTAACAAAGCCTTCAGCAAAACCTTTATTGCATGTCCAATGGTTTACCCATGCTGGCATCATCCAAAACGATGTTGGGTAATAGATTCCTAGCTCTTTTTGTTCGTCAAATAAGCGCAAAACTGATTTCACAACATGCTTATCGTTCAATAAGTAATTATTCTGATAATCGAACCATTGGGTTTGTTCTCGTCCACTGTACAAGGATTTTTTCGAATGCAAGTGGCACATTAAATCGTAATCTAGTAGTTCTTTACTGAAGTTAACTAGAAAAGGGCCAAAATTTCGTCCACGGTTTTCACATAAAACTGCTTTTACTTTTTTTACATTTTGAAGCTCATTGAACGTTTTTAAAGAGCTAGTTTTTATTGATTCAGTAGCGGCTGTAACAAACACATCTACTTCAGTTGGGAAACGCTTAAGAGAAGCTGCAAACTTCTCAACAAAGTCAGGGTAAAAAATGTGTAAAACAATAGCTATTTTCTGTTGCTTCCAGCTACCCGTTTCTTTAGCAAGCAACTGGGTAGATGGTAACCACCGATTAATCACACCTGAAGAGGCTCTGTGTTCATATCTACCGTGGTACATATAGTGTGTTAAAGGCTCAACTCCACCTAGGTAAATATCTACATTACTGCGTAAGTAAAATTCGGTATCGAAATGTGCAGACGGATTTATGTTAGAAGATTTAGATTTTTCGTTATAGTCATTAAATGCTGCTAACGGATGCGGAAAAGTACCATAGTGTTCTTGATACCACTCCACATCGAATAACCCCTCAGCGACGGCTCTTTTAAAAGCCTTTGCAACCTTTGGACGAGTTGTCATTTCAAATGATTGTTGAGCACGTCGTACAATTTTTCTTAGTTTATTTCGCATTCTATAACCCAAAGAAATCTAATGGATTCAAATTACCTTGCCCAGAGATTGCATCATCTAATTCAAACAACGGCCATGAGGCACGAGGTAAAAGGTTACGTTGTGTGACATGGGCGTTAAATATAGTTTCAACTTCTTCTATTGAATATTGAATGTTATTGACGTGACAATCAAAAACGCACTCTAGTGCACCTGATAGCAACATCTCAAGATCTGTAAAATTCTCTTGTGTATATGTTCTTTTACCAAAACAAAAGTGATATTTATTACTATTTTTATCTAAGAGGATATCTACAAATTGACCATTTGGGGCCGTTAGAAGAGACTCAAGAAACATAGAGCGGTCTAGCATCATATACCCTCCCCCCATGTTCACATTTGTCTTGTATACATGATCTATGGAAACTGTATAACCATCGATATCTATTTCACCGGAAGCAGTAGTGATCATATAGACACCGTATATTTCACGCTTGGTTATCATGGCAAGAAGCTTTTGAATCGTACCCGAATAGCCAACATCGGTAACAACCGGCGTAATTTCTATGTCAGTGAAACCTATTGATGACAAATAGTTTTGATAAATGCTACGAGTTGTAGAAACAATGTCACTGATAACACTCTTTTTTTCATTGAGGATTTCTACGACTTTCGTATAGTCTCGCGGCAGTTTAATCTTTGAGCTTTTATCATAACCTAATAATATCGCTTCAGTTTGCTCTGATGTGAACGCATATCGAGATTTAAAAAACTCTCCGAGCAAACCATCGAAACTATGCTTAACACTTATTGACCAACTACTTTCTATATCCAACGTAATCCTAAACAGAAAGGTTCGAGAAACGTAGAGATAGTCTGAAGAAGTGTTGTTTTCATCAACGATATTAAACGCCTGTTTTAATGCATAACCTTCCCTAGCTAGGTGAAACACTTTAGTTTTACCTGGTATGGGTTTCAGTTTATCAACTAATTTTGAGGTATAAACAGATAAAATAGGGCCCAGAAAATTATATCCAAACTCTTTCAGTGAAGTATTTTTAAGCATGCTGCAGATTCATCTCTTTGTCTTAGTCGCTTCCTTTCGCCCTATTTATATTAAAAAGAGCTGTTTCATAATAACATTTTCAACTCTTACTCGTCTCTTATTCGTCTCTATTTAATAAAAGAAATGTACTAAAAACAAAAAACCCGGCCTAAGCCGGGTTTTTTAATAATTCTGATAACTCAGAATTAAGAGTATTTATTACTCTTCAGTTGCTTCTACTGCTTCTTCTTCAGCTTCAACAACTGGACGGTCTACTAGTTCAACGTATGCCATAGGGGCATTGTCGCCAGCACGGAGTCCGCATTTAAGAATGCGAGTGTATCCGCCTGGGCGAGCTTCGTAACGAGGACCAAGCTCGTTGAATAGTTTACCAACAACTTCTTTATCACCAGTGCGGGCGAAAGCTAAACGGCGGTTTGCAACGCTGTCTTGCTTAGCCATAGTGATAAGAGGCTCAATAACGCGACGTAATTCTTTCGCTTTTGGTAACGTCGTTTTGATCACTTCGTGCTTGACCAAAGAGCCGGCCATGTTCTTGAACATAGCTTGACGATGGCTGCTGTTGCGATTCAACTGACGACCACTCTTACGATGGCGCATAGTTTTATCCTTCTCTACAAATCAGTTTATTAAAAACCTGATTAATCTTTTTCAGCGATGCTCTCAGGCGGCCAGTTTTCTAGGCGCATACCTAGAGAAAGTCCACGAGATGCTAGAACATCTTTGATTTCAGTTAGCGATTTTTTACCAAGGTTTGGCGTTTTAAGTAGCTCAACCTCAGTACGCTGAACCAGGTCACCAATGTACTGGATAGCTTCTGCTTTTAAACAGTTAGCAGAACGTACAGTTAGCTCTAGGTCATCAACTGGGCGAAGTAGAATCGGATCAAATTCCGGCTTCTCTTCTTTCGCTTCTGGCTCAGACACATCACGTAAATCTACGAATGCATCAAGCTGTTCAGCTAGGATAGTCGCAGAACGGCGGATCGCTTCTTCAGGATCTAAAGTACCGTTCGTTTCCATATCGATAATCAATTTGTCTAGGTCTGTGCGTTGTTCAACACGGGCAGACTCTACACTATAAGCTATACGCTCTACTGGGCTGTATGAAGCATCAACTAACAAACGACCAATTGGACGATCATCTTCTTCAGAGGAGCGACGGGTAGAAGCTGGTACATAACCGCGACCCATTTCTACTTTAATACGCATGCTGATTTCAGCTTCGCCAGTTAAAGTACAAACTAAGTGGTCAGGGTTAACAATTTCTACGTCGCCATCATGCTGAATGTCACCAGCAACAACAGGGCCAGCGCCAGATTTCACTAGAGTTAGGGTTGCCTCAGTTTTACCTTCAAGGCGAACCGCTAAACCTTTAAGATTTAGCAAGATTTCAATTACGTCTTCTTGCACACCTTCTTTGGTGCTGTACTCGTGAAGAACGCCATCAATTTCTACTTCAGTAACTGCGCATCCTGGCATGGATGACAACAAGATACGACGTAGGGCGTTACCTAGAGTGTGGCCAAAGCCGCGCTCTAGTGGTTCCAAAGTTACTTTGGCACGAGTAGGAGAAACGTTTTCGATCTCAACTAATCTCGGTTTAAGGAATTCAGTCACAGAACCCACAATGCTTCCTCTTTAGTTAGCTTTACTTAGAGTAAAGTTCAACGATCAACTGTTCGTTAATTTCCGCAGACAAATCAGTTCTTTCTGGTAGGCGCTTAAAAGTACCTTCCATTTTAGTGCTGTCTACTTCAATCCAAGTTGGCTTCTCGCGTTGGTCAGCCAGTTCCAAAGCAGCTACGATACGAGCTTGCTTCTTAGCTTTTTCACGAACAGAAACCACGTCTTCGGCAGAAACGTTGAATGATGGAATGTTCACAACTTGACCATTTACCATGATCGCCTTGTGGCTAACTAGCTGACGTGCTTCTGCACGTGTGCTAGCAAATCCCATACGATAAACTACGTTATCAAGACGCTTTTCTAAAAGTTGTAACAAGTTTTCACCTGTGTTCCCTTTTAGACGTGCAGCTTCTTTATAGTAGTTACGGAATTGCTTTTCAAGAACGCCATACATACGACGAACTTTTTGTTTTTCACGCAGCTGAACACCGTAGTCAGACAAACGGCCACGACGGGCTCCATGCTGACCAGGCGCTGTATCGATTTTACATTTAGAATCGATTGCGCGAACGCCGCTCTTAAGGAACAAATCAGTTCCTTCGCGACGGCTAAGTTTGAGTTTTGGACCCAAATATCTTGCCATGATCTTTCTCCAACTGTCCGTCGATTAAACGCGACGTTTTTTCGGTGGACGACAACCGTTGTGAGGAATTGGTGTCACATCGGTAATATTTGTGATCTTATAACCAGTAGCGTTAAGAGCACGGATCGCAGACTCACGGCCTGGACCTGGACCTTTTACAAACACTTCTAGGTTTTTAAGACCGTATTCTTGTGCAGCAACACCTGCACGCTCTGCAGCAACCTGTGCAGCAAATGGGGTAGATTTACGTGAACCACGGAAACCTGAACCACCAGATGTCGCCCATGCTAATGCATTGCCTTGACGGTCTGTAATAGTCACAATTGTGTTGTTGAAAGACGCATGGATATGAGCCATACCGTCTGCAACCTGACGTTTAGCGCGCTTACGCGTACTACGAGCTGGTGCTTTAGCCATAACTTATTCCCCGTTTACTTCTTAATTGGCTTACGAGGACCTTTACGGGTACGCGCATTTGTTTTAGTGCGCTGACCACGTAGAGGCAAGCTACGACGGTGGCGAATACCACGGAAGCAACCCAGGTCCATCAAACGTTTGATGCTCATAGAGACTTCACGGCGTAAATCACCTTCAACGGTAAATTTAGCCACTTCGTCACGAAGCTTATCAATAGTCGCTTCGTCTAGCTCTTTGATCTTTGTATCTTCTGCAACACCAGCACCTACACAAATGCTTTTAGCACGTGTAGGACCAACGCCATAGATCGCTTGGATAGCGATTACAGCATGCTTGTGCTCAGGAATGTTAATGCCAGCGATACGGGCCATTAACAGCACTCCTCTAATTTATTGTTGACGACCTAAAAAGCCCGATAGGATACTTACCCGTCAACTAAATTGCAAATATTTAGGTTCTGAACACTTTAAACAAAACCAGCAGAACCTGATAAGTATAAGTCAGGCCCTGCTTATTAGCTTTGCGAGTATTCAGTACCGCGTAGATTAACCTTGCCTTTGCTTATGCTTCGGCTCTGTACAAATTACGCGCACAACACCGTTGCGTTTGATAACTTTACAGTTACGGCAAATCTTTTTAACTGATGCACGAACTTTCATTACATCACTCCCCTATCTTATAAATTAAGGGGCTAACTTAACGGCCGTAGCCTTTAAGATTAGCTTTCTTCAGAACAGACTCATATTGACTACTCATCAAATGTGTCTGCACCTGTGCCATAAAGTCCATGATAACCACCACAATAATTAGAAGCGACGTACCACCGAAGTAGAACGGAACATTCCAGGCAATTAGCATGAATTCAGGCACCAAACAAATAAAGGTTATGTACAGCGCGCCTGCCAGAGTCAGACGAGTCATTACCTTATCGATATAACGCGATGTTTGTTCACCAGGACGGATACCTGGTACAAACGCACCAGACTTCTTCAAGTTATCCGCTGTTTCACGCGGGTTGAAAACCAACGCCGTGTAGAAGAAGCAGAAGAAGATTATCGCTGTTGCGTATAACATCACATACAGGGGCTGACCTGGAGATAGCATAAGTGCTACGTCCTGCAACCACGCCGTAGATTCATTCTGTCCGAACCATCCTGCGATAGTACCCGGAAACAAAATGATGCTGGAAGCAAAGATGGGTGGAATTACACCAGCCATGTTGACTTTCAGTGGTAAATGCGTGCTTTGCGCGGCAAAAACCTGACGGCCTTGCTGACGCTTTGCATAGTTTACCACAATTCTGCGCTGTCCGCGCTCTACAAATACCACAAGGTATGTAAGCGCAATAACAATCACAGCCATCAACAACAAGAACAACAGGTTAATGTCGCCTTGTCTTGCTTGTTCTGCCGTCTGACCTATCGCTGTTGGTAGACCGGCAACAATACCAGCAAATATCAATATAGAAATACCGTTACCGATACCTCGTTCAGTAATTTGCTCACCTAACCACATTAGGAACATAGTTCCTGTGACCAAGCTCACTACTGCCGTAAAGTAGAATCCGAAGCCAGGGTTCAATACCAGTCCATTAATTAGGTTAGGCAGACCCGTCGATATTCCAATTGATTGGAATATAGCCAATACCAACGTTAGATAACGTGTGTACTGACTAATTTTACGACGACCTGCTTCGCCTTCTTTTTTAAGCTCTATCATCGGTGGATGAACCACCGAGAGCAACTGCATAATAATTGATGCAGTAATGTATGGCATGATGCCCAAAGCCAGAACGGATGCACGCTCAAGCGCACCACCGGAGAACATGTTAAACATTTCTACAATGGTACCTTTCTGTTGCTCGAACAAGTCAGCAAGTACAGCTGGATCGATGCCCGGAATAGGAACATAAGAACCTAATCTGAATACAACAATCGCACCGAGTACGAACAACAATCTTGCTTTAAGCTCACTCAAGCCGCTTTTCGCGCCTGAATCCAATCCTGGTTTAGCCATCTAGCTTATTCCTCTACTTTACCGCCAGCAGCTTCAATCGCTTCTTTAGCGCCTTTAGTAACCTTTAAACCGCTTACTGTAACAGCGCGTGATACTTCACCGCTCTTGATAACTTTAACGAACTGAATCTCTTTTTTCACAAGACCAGCTGCTTTTAAAGTTTCTAGAGATGCTGTATCACCATCAACCTTTGCGATTTCTGCAAGAGTTACTTCGTCAGTAACGAAGCTCTTACGTGATGTGAAACCGAATTTAGGAAGACGACGCTGAAGTGGCATCTGACCACCTTCAAATCCTGGCTTAACACGGCCACCTGAACGGCTTTTTTGACCTTTGTGACCTGCGCCACCTGTTTTACCTAGACCTGAACCGATACCACGACCAGTACGCTTACCAGAATGTTTAGCTCCTGGAGCAGGGGCAATAGTATTTAAACGCATAACTTACTCCTCGACTATTTCGACCATGTAATTAACACGGTGAATCATGCCGCGTACACTTGGCGTATCTTCCAGTTCACGAACATGGTTGATTTTACGAAGGCCTAAACCTTTAAGCGTAGCTCTGTGCTTTGGCAAACGGCCAATCGCACTTTTAGTTTGCTTTACTTTAATCGTTGCCATGTCTGATTACCCCAAAATTTCTGATACAGACAATCCACGTTTCGCAGCAACTTTCGCTGGAGAATTCATCTCTGTCAGCGCGTTGATTGTTGCACGAACAACGTTGATTGGGTTCGTAGAACCGTAACATTTTGAAAGTACGTTCTGTACACCAGCTACTTCAAGTACTGCACGCATTGCACCGCCGGCGATGATACCGGTACCTTCTGATGCTGGTTGCATGTAGACTTTAGAGCCAGAGTGACGACCTTTAATTGGGTGCTGTAACGTATGGCCGTTAAGGTCAACGTCAACCATGTTGCGACGTGCCTTTTCCATAGCTTTCTGGATTGCAGCAGGCACTTCACGTGCTTTACCATAACCGAAACCTACGCGACCATTACCGTCACCCACTACTGTCAATGCAGTAAAACTAAAGATACGACCACCTTTAACCACTTTAGATACGCGGTTAACAGCAATCAATTTCTCTAATAGTTCACCGTTCTGAACTTCTTGTTTAGCCATTATAAACTCCTAGAACTGAAGGCCAGCTTCGCGAGCTGCATCAGCTAATGCCTTAACGCGACCGTGGTATTTAAAACCACTACGATCGAAAGCCACTTTTTCAATGCCTTTCTCTTTAGCGCGTTCTGCAATTGCTTTACCGACTATCGCCGCTGCTTCAGCGTTACCTGTTGACTTAAGATCTTTTGCAAGTTCTTTATCTACAGTAGAAGCCGCTGCTAATACTTCAGAACCGCTAGGAGCGATTAACTGAGCATAGATGTGGCGAGGTGTACGGTTAATTACCAAGCGATGCGCGGCCAGTTCACGAATTTTTGCTCGTGCGCGTGTAGCGCGACGAATGCGAGCTGTTTTCTTATCCATCGTATCACCCACCTACTTTTTCTTAGCTTCTTTACGACGTACATGTTCGTCAGCGTAACGTACACCTTTACCTTTGTAAGGCTCTGGTGGACGGTAAGCGCGAATGTTCGCCGCAACCTGTCCTACAACCTGCTTATCGGCGCCTTTCACGACGATTTCAGTTTGCGTAGGCGTTTCAACGGTAATGCCTTCAGGCATCTCGTATACTACTGGGTGAGAGAAACCAAGCGTCAGGTTTAGTTTGCTACCTTGTGCTTGCGCACGGTAACCAACACCATTTAACTGAAGCTTTTTCTCAAAACCTTGTGAAACACCTTGAACCATTGCGTTAAGAAGAGAGCGTACAGTACCAGCCTGTGCCCAAGCGTCAGAAAAACCTTCGCGAGGAAGTGCTTTCAATTGGTTCTCTTCTTGTACAACTTCTACAGCGTCGTTAAAAACGCGGGTCAAAGTGCCTTTACTACCTTTTGCGGTAATTTCTTGGCCAGCGATAGAAATATCTACACCTGAAACCAAGTCTACTGGGGCTTTTGCTACTCGTGACATTTCAACTCCTCCGTTATGCTACATAACCGATGATCTCACCGCCCATGCCAGCGTTACGCGCTGCACGGTCAGTCATCACACCTTTAGAAGTCGACACGATCGCGACACCCAATCCACCCATTACTTTAGGAAGCTCATCTTTTTTCTTATAGATTCGCAGACCTGGGCGGCTTACACGCTCAATAGTGTCAATTACTTGCTTGCCTTCGAAGTACTTAAGCGTAACTTCTAAAACAGGCTTAACGTCACCAGATGCAGCGAAGTCAGTAATATAACCTTCAGACTTTAATACTTCACAAATTGCTACGCGAAGTTTAGAAGAAGGCATAACTACAGAAACTTTCTCTGCCATTTGGCCGTTACGGATGCGGGTAAACATATCCGCGATAGGATCTTGCATGCTCATTATCAGCTACTCCTTACCAGCTGGCTTTTTTAAGGCCAGGGACTTCGCCGCGCATCGCTGCTTCACGCAGTTTGATACGGCTAAGACCGAATTTGCGAAGGTAACCATGTGGACGACCAGTTACGCGGCAGCGATTACGCTGACGTGAAGAACTTGAGTCACGTGGCAGTTGTTGTAGCTTAAGAACAGCGTCCCAACGCTCTTCTTCAGATACGTTAACATCGCTGATAGTCGCTTTAAGTGCGGCACGTTTTTCTGCGTACTTAGCTACTAGCTTAGCGCGCTTTACTTCACGGGCCTTCATTGATTCTTTTGCCATAACCCTACACCCTACTTTTTAAATGGGAAGTTGAACGCGTCCAGCAGAGCACGTGCTTCTTCATTTGAGTCCGCACTGGTAGTGATAGTAATATCCATACCACGAACTTTATCCACTTTATCGAAATCGATTTCAGGGAAAATGATTTGCTCACGCACGCCCATGCTGTAGTTACCACGACCGTCGAATGACTTAGGGTTCAAACCACGGAAGTCGCGAACACGTGGGATAGCGATTGAAATCAAACGCTCAAGGAATTCCCACATACGCTCGCCGCGTAAGGTTACTTTACAGCCAATCGGATAACCTTCACGGATTTTAAAGCCCGCTACTGATCTTCTAGCAACTGTAACAATCGGCTTCTGACCGGCGATAGCCGCCATGTCAGCTTGAGCATTTTCAAGCACCTTCTTGTCAGCAATTGCTTCACCTAAACCCATGTTTAGAGTGATTTTTTCAATCCGAGGGACTTGCATGACGCTTTTGTACCCGAACTGCTTAGCAAGTTCAGCTACTACTGTTTCTTTATAGAAATCATGCAGTTTCGCCATCGTACTCTCCAATATAATTAAACAAGTTCGCCGTTAGATTTGAAGAAACGAACTTTCTTCTCATCTTCGAAACGGAAACCAACGCGATCTGCTTTGCCCGTTGCCGGGTTAACAATCGCAACATTAGAAACGTGAATAGAAGCTTCTTTCTCAACAATTCCACCAGCTACACCCAATTGTGGGTTTGGCTTAGTGTGCTTCTTGATAAGATTAACACCTTCTATAATTACACGGTTATCAGCAATAAGCACTTTAAGGACTTTGCCTTGTTTGCCTTTGTCTTTACCCGCTAATACGACTACTTCATCATCACGACGAATTTTATTAGCCATTATCGTGACTCCTTATAGTACCTCTGGGGCCAATGAGATGATTTTCATGAAGTTTTCACTTCTCAACTCACGGGTTACCGGTCCAAAGATACGCGTACCAATTGGTTGCTTGTTTGCGTTAAGCAAAACAGCTGCGTTGCCGTCAAAACGAATGGATGAACCATCTGCACGACGAACGCCTTTTCTAGTACGCACCACCACTGCATTCAGTACGTCACCTTTTTTAACTTTACCGCGAGGAATTGCTTCCTTCACAGTAACTTTGATGATGTCACCGATACCTGCATAACGGCGATGCGAGCCACCAAGAACCTTAATACACTGAACCCTGCGAGCGCCGCTGTTGTCTGCAACGTCCAGGTTAGTTTGCATTTGGATCATGTTAGTGCTCCGCTCTATTATGAGACTCTGCCGAGTCGTTATTGCTGCTAAACCCAACAAACATTGTTGAATTTATATACATACCCCCATAAAAAGGGCGCGAAACTATAACAGAAATTTTGAGCTAGAGATAGCGTTAAATTGGATTATTTTTAATCGATGGGGAAATTGAGTACATTGTTTCTGAAATGCGAGGGGGTCGCATGACGCATGACATGAATAGCGCCAGAAGCAGGTGCACATTATACGCATGATTTTATATTTTGTCTTGTGATTTTATATCCCCCGTAATACATCCATAAAAAAGCCCCAGCATTGCCGGGGCAGATAGCCAAAAGTTGGCTATCAAGCAGGATCTTTAAACTTCTCCTGTTTATAAGACAAGTGGAAGTTAATACAGTCCCCTAACCGCGAAACGCCTACAGGTTTTGATATGAAGTCATTCATTCCCGCTCGTAAACACTTTTCCTTTTCGCCACTCAGCGCGTTGGCAGTAAGTGCAATGATAGGAACGGTTTCACCTAGCGCTCTAATTTCTTTTGTGGCAGCTAATCCGTCCATCACTGGCATGTGGCAATCCATAAAGATAAGGTCGTATGGCTTTTTCCGCGCAATAGCACTTGTTACCTTAGCGAGGCCTAACGCACCATTATTGGCGAGCTCTACCGACACACCAATTTCTTTTAATTGCTCTTTAATGACTATCTGATTTATTTCGTTATCTTCAACCACTAACACTCGCGATTCTGACAGCACTCTTTTGCAAAGTGGTGTGACCTTGTTTGCTGCGATAGCTTTTTCTTTCAATACACCGGCATTTGCACAATCGAGGGTCATGGTAACGATGAATCGAGCCCCTTCCCCTATCGCGCTAGATACTTCTACGTTGCCGTCATAATGCTCAACAATATTATTCACAATGGCTAAGCCTAAACCTGTACCGCCAAAGCGTCGCTGTGTCGACTCTTCGGCCTGAAGGAATGGTGAAAAGATAACTTTTTGCTGCTCATCACTAATACCAATCCCCGTATCGGTAACAATTAGCTTAACCCTAAAGCGCCCCGCACCATACTTGGTACATCGCGTACTAATTTTAATTGACCCTTCCTCAGTGAACTTCACTGCGTTATTTATAAGATTCATCAGTATCTGACTTAGCCTTAACGAATCTGCGAGAAATAACGTATCTGAAACCGCCGCCGTTTCGGTGATAAATTCTATCCCTTTTTTATCGGCTAGACGCCTAAACATAGGTATTTGTTGCTCAATTAATTCTTTTAAATTTACAGGCTCAACATCATAGGTCATGTGGCCTGAATCAATTTTTGAAAAATCTAAAATATCATTCACAATGTTGAGTAACGACTCTGAACTACGCATTGCGACATGTGCATATTCTTTTTGCTTTGCATTGAGCTTAGTACTACAAAGAGTTTCTAGCATGCCTTGCACACCATGAATTGGGGTTCGTATTTCATGGCTCATGTTTGCTAGGAACTCACTGCGCGCTTTAAGGGCTTGCTCTGCAATGGCGGTTTTTTGTTTTAAGGATTGGGTGGTGTTAAAACGCTCAGTTATATCTCGGGTTGCACCGATAATTTTATGGCAGGTTCCATTTTTCATGATGGGGTGTGCACGACTTTCTAACCACCGCTTTTCACCCCCATCGGTAATCACTTCGAACTCGTAAGCCCAATCATTTCCGGTTGTGGCAATTTCCTCCATTTTAGATTCGTAAACATTTCGCACTTTTGTATTTGCCATAAACTTTAGTGCATGCGCTGGGGTAACCGCTTGCTTCTCATTGATTTGAAACATGCGCTTCAAGGACGCTGACCACTTAAGGGCGCCTGACTCTAAATCAAGCTCCCACGTGCCCACGCCCGCCAATTCTGTAATCTGGTTTAGCAGTGCGTTTTGTTCTTCTAATACGTCTTTCTGAGAAATGATTTCGCTCAACGCTTGTTCACGCGCCACCTCTGCCCCTATCCAGTCGGCAAGCAGCAGTAAATAGTCATAATCTAAGGCTGTGAAACTGTCGCTCTTCGACGTAGTAGAAGAGAAGTTGAGTGTGCCATATAGCGCCGCATTCACATGTATAGGAGTAGCTAAGTAGCTTTTTAATGTGTAGAGCGCATAACACGGGTGGCTGTTGCCTGGCATTACGTCAATGTCGTTATAGGCCACGATACCATTTGCATTCACGGTATCAGCGCAATACGTATCAGATAATGGAAACTTAGCGCCGCTTACAATTTCATTCAACGGTGAAATGGCCTGCACCACCGTGTAGGTGCCATTTTGCACAAAGCTTACAATGCCGGTTTCAAGCCCTAATACCTCAGTGCCAATTTCTAGCAAACGGGCCACTTTTTCGCTGAAGGATAACCCGCCATCGGTAGTAATTTTGTGAAGATCTTTAATTACACTCATGAGGATTTACGCCCACCTTTAAAAAGCCCTTAAAACAAAAAAAGACTATTACAGGGAAGTAATAGTCTTTTCTAAAGGTAACTGAAACTCTCGGTATTTAAAGCATACCAGCATTAGCAATTAGTATAATTTTCACATAAGTGATTAATACAAAATGTTAATTTCATAGCCAGTTGCGGTATCTGCGGGTTCTACCGTAACAATATAGTTCTCTTCTTCGTTAAATCCGAATAAGGCTGTACGGTCTAGCAGAATTTGTTCTTCGTTATCATCTTCGTAAACGGCAATGATTTCGTAGTAATCAGACGGTAATACTTCACTATCAGTCTCGCCAAACTCTAAATTTTGTAGGTCGTATTCTGCAGTATCAATAGTTTCATCGTTACGTACTAGGTAGAAATCCACATCATCAAAGTCTTCAACAAGGTTAATGAAGTTCACTGTTTTATCGTACGCTTGAGGCAGTCCACTTTCTACGAAAGTTACCGCGCCAAGTGCGCCCGCTTTTTCGTAGATTAGAATTGCTTTACTTTCACCTTGGTTCAAGGTGATAAGCTTATTACTTAGCGTTGTGGCTTCACCAGAGGTATCCGTTACTGTTACGCGGTAATCGCCATACCCAATTTCAGTGAATTCAGATAATTCCCCTGCATCCAGTGAAAAGGCAACATCCTCTTCGTCGGTGTTACCGCCAAAAGTCACATCAAGTGCAGTGGTTATATTTGTCGAGTTATAAATACGGTACTGTGAGTCTGCTTCAACATCGGTTAGCGCCGTCACTGAAGATGAGTTTAAGATAGTATCTACAACCAAACCTGATTGGATTGCGCCACTTACGTCACGCATGGTTAGCAGATATTCAGTCTCGTAGGCAAAATCAATTGTCTGTGATTCAAATAGAACCTCAGTACTTCCTGGCTCGGTTAAATAAATGGTGTACTCATCTTCGTCAAAGTAGTCGCTGTCATCATCTGGATCCCAGTAGTCAAACTCAATCATTTCTGATGCAGTTACCGTACCTAAGAAGTTTGCCGCTTCAAACGGGTCGCCAGACTCGGCTAAGTAGAAGTCGTAAGAACCTTCATCAATGGTTACAGACAACGCGAATAACCTGAAGTGATCTTCTAGCGTTTCACGGGTATAGCTGTATTCGCTGATAATGGGTGAATCAAAATCACCACTCATAACGATAAGGTGCTTGTCACCGTTCTTAAGATTAACCGTGTAAGTATCGATAAGCACTTCTTGGTCATCTGAGTCGGTGCGAATGAACTCAAGTTCAATTTCACCGTTGTCCATCGAGTACATCGCAGTAGTATCACCAAATTGCGCAGAGCCAAAGCTATCTCCATCGACTTCTCGCATTTCTACATTCGCACCATTTGGCGAAGCATTATAGAATTGTATATAAGCATACGAGTAATCGGAGCTGCTGTCAGAGCCACCACAAGCAGCTAACCCTGAAATTGCCACCAGACCGATAGCTACGTTTCGTAACCAAGCCGGAAATTGAAATTGCATATACTGAACGTCCTTACTAAATTCGTGATTGTTTTGAAGGGAGTTACACTGCCCAGAAAGGCGTGAACTATACTGCCGTATGGCACTACAAAGCTTGTTATAGTTCACACCTTTACGCAGCCTTTACAAAGCTGACAATTCACTACAAAAGTATTCTGTCTTTCTATACAAAAAAGCCCCTATCACCTGTTTATAAGGTAATAGGGGCGAGCATTTTATTTGTAAGTTAACTATTCATAGGAATACGATAACGTTACGCCACTGTAAGTTGTGTAAGCACGAATTCCGATGTGCCAGGTACCCGCAGCGGGTGCTTGGAACGTACACACTTCGTTATTACCATTCTCGTAAGGACGGCAATCAAAGTCACTGGTTTCGGGCTGTGACCCAAATTTCATATACAAATCGGCATCGCCACTACCGCCAGACGTTTGCACCGTCATAGTCGTCACACCTTCAGGAATGGTCCACGTATAACGATTCCAATTGCTTTGTGATGCAGATAGTCCGGTAAGTTGACCTGACACCGGTTCAACAGTTGGGTCGGTACCGGGATCTGAACCGCCACCGCCGCCGCAACCATTGGTATTCAGGTAACTGTAGGCATCCTCAAGTTGCATGAGTCCAAAACCATACAAGTTGTCTCGCCCATTTGCTCCCTTGTCTTCGGCCGCTGATGTTAACGCATTTCTTATCTGCGTGTTTGAGCACTGAGGGAAGTAACTCCATACTAAGGCCGCGCCACCTGCTACATGAGGGGTAGCCATTGAAGTTCCACTTAAAGACGCATACGTGTCTGTAGGGTATGTTGAATAAACGGCACTACCCGGAGCGGCTATTTCAACTTGGTCATTGTACTGACTGTAGCTTGCTCTGTTTTCATTTGAATCAACAGCGGCAACCGACATGACTGCATCGTACGAAGCAGGATATGACTTCGCGCTCGTACCTGCATTACCGGCCGCAGCTACTAGCAACAAGCCATCGTCGGCAAAGCTTTGCATGGCGTTTTGCTCGGTTGTAGACGCGCTGCCGCCACCTAAACTCATGTTAACCACGTTAGCCCCGGCACTTTGACACTGTGAAATGGCATCAATAAGATCAGAGGCGTAGGTCCAATCACCACTGTCATTGAATATCTTAACGATATGCAAATTCACGCCTGGGTAAACACCAACAACCCCTTCGCTATTGTCATAAGCGGCAATGGTGCCCGCCACATGCGTACCATGACCATTGCCATCGTTATACCAATTCCCCACGGCACTATTATTCGCCTGACCGGTTACTCCGTTGTTAGTGCCAGGTAAGTCTGGATGCCCTAGGTTGTATCCCGTGTCGATAACACATACACGCCGAGCGGTAGTATCTGCTTGCGAAAGCTGATTAGCTTGTACCATGGTGTAACCGTAAGGCGTGGTTTGCGCCATAGGTGTGCGCTTTACATCTACTTCAATACTTTCTACATTTGCGTTGTTACGTAGTTTATTGAGGGCACTTCGGCTTAAAGACGCCGCCATCATACGATGCTTTCTAAGCTCTTTACGAACCTCTCCCCCCACCTTCTGTATTTCACTGCGGGCTGATTGCACTTCAAAAGGTCGCTTCACAATAGATTTTGTGGCTTGAACTAGTTCAGCCGAGCCAGATTTGCTGCTACTGGCATTGCTAATAACATCTGTCGTTAATGTTTCTTTGAATTTTATAATATAGCGCTGTTCTTCTTGTGCAGACTCGCCTTTCAAAACAAGTCGTTTACCGAGTAAAGATTGAAGCGATGCTTTTTGCTCTTCCACTTTTACTGGTGCATTGGTTGTGTTTGTTGCTGTCGTGTTTTTTGTGATTGCTGCAGTTGCAGCGTGACTTACTAACCCTACAGAAACTGCAAGGGCGATGGCTGATATACTTGTGTGTTTCATATTCACTTTTATTTCCTGTTATCTGTCTTGTCGTGTTTCAACGCTTTACAGCGCTTTTGAAACTTCGTTGTTATTAATAGACATTCAGGGCAAACGCTACTTCCTACGAAAGCACTCCATGCTCAAATTCGCAAACGGCCCACCTGCCTTTTGATGTGGCATTGGGTAAAACATTAAATGCGCACCATTTAACTATTAAGCATAGAATCAATGAGTTAAGTATTACGAAATGTTCCTCACGTTGAAAATATATACGTAAGTTGTAGATTGAATTGTGCTTAAGTAGCGTTGGAATTTTGGTAAATGCAGAGATGGCGCGAGGTTCGAATGTAAAGTGCCAATTTGTAAGAAAATATTAATTTATAATTTAAATTACCTTAAATATTCACTTGTTAATTTCACGCTTTTCAGAAACGAAAAAGCCGCTAACGGATACGTTAACGGCTTCTGTCTTTTGCGAATCAGTCTGTAGCTAATATAAGTTTGTAGCTAATATAAGTTTGTAGCTAATATAAGTTTGTAGCTAATAGTTATATACCAACTTAATAAAAGCTAGTTAGCCACGTTGGCGCACTATCTCGTATAAGCACACACCAGTGGCAACCGATACATTTAAGCTACTTACACTACCTGCCATTGGTAACTTCACTAATTCATCACAGGTCTCTTTGGTAAGCCTGCGCATGCCTTTACCTTCAGCGCCCATCACTAGTGCGGTTGGGCCATCTAGTTTTATATCGTAGAGGGTTTTGTCGGTTTCGCCCGCCGTGCCCACAATCCATAAACCTTTATCTTGAAGGTGCTTTAACGTACGCGCCAAGTTAGTCACTTGAATAAGTGGGATAACTTCCGCTGCTCCGCACGCGACTTTGCGCACGGTGCCGTTAAGGCTGGCCGATTTATCTTTCGGTACTACCACTGCATGCACACCCGCGCCATCGGCGGTACGCAAACAGGCGCCTAAATTATGCGGATCAGTGATACCGTCAAGCACAAGCAATAATGGCTTGCTTTCTTTGTCTAAGATTCTATCTAAGTCAGCTTCATCCATTACACGAGCGGGTTTCGCTCTAGCGACCACGCCTTGGTGCTGTTCGCCGTTAACTTTGTCGTCTAGTGCTTTACGCTGACAAAACTGTACTGATATACCAAATCGACGTGCTTGATTAACAATATTAGTCAAACGCTCGTCGTTACGGCCTTTTAATACCATCACTTCCATTACACGCTCTGGTTCTTGTTCTAAAACCGACTGCATTGCATGTAAACCATATAACCATTCTTGCTGTGCCATTAACGCTTATCCCCTTTCTTCGAACGCGATGGTGCCCCTTTGCCTTTTGGCGCGCCCTTTTTAGGGCCTCGCTTAGCATTTCTAGGCGGCTTCTTCGCACTGGCTACTTTAACCTTCTTGCCGCCGGGGCCGCGCAGCATAGACTTATCCAGCAATAAATCAATCTTTCTTTCATCTAGGTTAACCGCAGCCACTTTTACTTCTACAGTATCGCCTAGTCTAAATTGACGATGACCCGACTCACCCGCCAGTATTTGTTTAACTTGGTCGTAGTGATAGAAATCGTCATCTAGTGAGGTAATGTGCACTAGGCCGTCAATGTGATATTCGGTTAAGCGAACAAACAAGCCAAAGTTTGTCACTGAGCTCACTACGCCTTCGAAGGTATCGCCAACATGGTCAAGCATGAATTCACATTTAAGCCAGTCAGCAACATCACGGGTTGCATCGTCGGCACGACGTTCGGTCATCGAGCATTGTTCGCCTAGCTGTTCGATTTCTTCAACCGTGTAATTCTTCGCACCTGAAACCGTATTGTTGCCTTTTTGCTTGGCAATAATTCCTTTTAATGCGCGGTGAACCACTAAGTCTGGGTAACGACGAATAGGCGACGTAAAGTGCGCATAGGCTTCAAGGGCTAAGCCAAAGTGACCTAGGTTATCGCCATCGTAAATAGCCTGCTTCATTGAGCGAAGCAACATGGTTTGAATCAGCTCTTCGTCAGGACGACCACGGGTTTTTAATACCACGTCGGTGAAATCTGCCGGTAAGGCTTCATCGGTAATTTTGTGCGGCACGCCTATTTCAGCTAAGTAGCTGGTGAAAGCTGTGAGCCTATCGGCGTCTGGTTTATCGTGTACACGATATAGCGTAGGCGCTTCATTTTCAGACAGTGTTAGTGCAGCACTAACGTTAGCTAAAATCATGCACTCTTCAATAAGTTTGTGGGCATCGTTACGGATAAGCGGCACGATGTTTTCAATTTTACGCTGGGCGTTAAATACAAACTTACTTTCTTGGGTTTCAAACTCAATTGCACCACGGTGCTGACGCGCTTTTTTCAACGAGCGATATAAATCGTGAAGATGACGCAAATGCGGCACTTGTGCTTCATACCGTTGATGAAGATCTTTGTCGCCTTGCAGTATTTGCCATACCTTGGTGTAAGTTAAACGAGCGTGAGAATTCATTACGGCTTCATAGAATTGGTAAGTATCTAACTTACCTTGAGCGGTAATCGTCATCTCGCACACCATACACAAGCGATCAACTTCTGGGTTCAGTGAACACAAGCCGTTAGACAGCACTTCCGGTAGCATAGGAATAACTTGCTCAGGGAAATACACCGAGTTGCCTCGCTGCTGGGCTTCATCGTCTAACGCTGTGCCGTTTCGTACGTAGTAACTTACATCGGCAATGGCTACCCATAGTTGCCAACCACCATCATCTAACGGTTCACAATATACGGCATCATCAAAATCGCGAGCGTCTTCACCGTCTATGGTAACAAGTGGAAGCTGACGTAAATCGATTCGCCCTTCTTTTGCTTCATCGGGCACTTGCTCGGTAAGGTTTTTAACCTGTTTGGTAACGCCTTTTGGCCATTGGTGCGGAATATCAAAGGTGCGAAGCGCCATCTCTATTTCCATACCAGGCGCCATATGCTCACCTAGTACTTCAACAATTTTACCCACTGGGCTCATTTTACGACGTGGGCGCTGCGTAAGCTCAACCACCACTATTTGCCCCATACGGGCGCCGTGTACGTGTTCAGGGGGAATAACAATTTCATACTGTAGACGACTGTCATCTGGCACAACCATGCCAAACCCTTGCTCTACAAAGTAGCGACCAACTATAGGCTCTGAACGCGGTTCTACCACTTGCGTAATAAAGGCTTCTTTACGACCGCGGCGGTCGGTACCGCTAACTCGTGCTTCTACAATATCGTCATGTAAAAACAGTTTCATTTGGCCTGCACTAATGAACAGGTCTCCGCTTTTATCTTCCGGGCGTAAAAAGCCGAAGCCATCACGGTGGCCAATGACTTTACCGCGGAACAACTCATCTTGATCTTGAAGAATGTACTTCTTTTGACGGGTGAACTGAACTTGCCCTTCTCGCTCCATGGCGCGAAGGCGGCGTTGAATGCCAATGCGAGCATCTTCTTCTTCGGCATTTACTGCCGTACATATTTCAAGAAAAGACATAGGTCTGTCTTCTTCTTTCAATAAACTCATCAAAAACTCCCGGCTTGCTACCGGATTTTCGTACTTTTCTTTCTCGCGCTGATAATGCGGATCATCACTCATAGAGTTGTTCTGTCGCCTCGTTAGTTTATTCATTTTTCAAACACTGTTGCCCATGTTCTACGCATAGCAATTTTAAAGCGTTCGATTTACGCACAGTATAACAGCAATCTGCACAAAACATTACGTTATAAAACTGCCATGCCAGTGTCATACACTTTCGATATATCTTTAGTTCTCAATCACTAAAAAAATAACCCTTACGGACATGCCTTATGGACAGACGTTCTTTTATTAAATTAAGTTCTATTACCGGTGCCAGTGTTGCCATTGCAACAGGTTTAGCCGGCTGTGTTTCTACTAAAAAGCCACAAGATAGTGCCAGCTTCACTCATGGCATTGCTAGCGGCGATCCTCTGCATAATAGCGTTATTCTTTGGACCCGAGCTTTGCCCGACAAAAAAGCAGCAAACGCTAACATTTTATGGGAAGTATCTACTTCAAAAGATTTTAGTACGCTTGTTGCCAGTGATATTGCCCAGGCTCAGCAATCACGAGACTATACTGTTAAAGTTGATGTTTCCGGTTTGAATCCTGCCACCCGCTATTATTATCGCTTCAAAAGCGCAAATAGTATGAGCGAAGTAGGTACAACATTAACCTTACCGAAAGAAAATGTAAGCCAGGTAACGTTCGGAGTGTTTTCATGTTCTAACTACCCTGCGGGCTTTTTTACGCCTTATGCTGATGCTGCGTCACAGCAGAATATTGATTTTGTATTGCATTTAGGCGACTACATTTACGAATATGATGGCGAAGGCTATGCCACCGAACATGCTAAAGAATTAGGCCGCACGTTTGCCGAAGACAACGATACCGAGTTGTATACTCTTGAAGATTACCGTAAACGCTACGCGCTCTATCGTACTGACCAAGGTTTATTAGATTTACACCGTGCTAAGCCTTTTATTGTGGTGTGGGACGATCATGAGATCACTAACGACACCTACAAAGATGGTGCTGAAAATCATCAGGAAGATGAGGGGGATTTTTATGCGCGCAGAGCCGCGGCGGTGCAAGCCTATTATGAGTGGCTCCCCATTCGACCTACCTTTGGTGAAAGCAGATTAGAAATATATCGACAGTTTACCTTTGGCGACTTGGTTGACCTATACATGCTAGATACTCGTGTTTTAGCGCGAGATAAGCAGTTAGCCTATAGTGACTTTCGCGACCCTGATACCAAGGCTTTTGATTTACCCGGATTTACCAAAGCGATTAGTGCACCAGAACGAGGTTTACTGGGGGATGCTCAACGAACATGGCTTAATACGGCCATGAACGATAGCAAGGCGAAGTGGCAAGTATTAGGGCAGCAGCTTTTAATTGGCCGCATGATGTTTCCTGCCTCTATCTTTAATGGTGTCCCTTTTGAAAAAATTCCTGCTCATGTGCACGCCCTTGCAAATAGCAAACGCAGAAAGCTAGCCGGAGAAACCATTTCAGCACAAGAAGAAAAGCTGCTAGCCGCTGCCATGCCGTACAACCTTGATGCATGGGATGGCTATCCGGTTGAAAGGGAACAATTGCTAACTGCAGTGCAACAATTAAATAAACCAGTGATCGCATTAGCGGGCGACACGCACAATGCGTGGCATAACACCTTAACCTTGCAAGATGGCACAGCGGTGGCAACGGAGCTTGCCACATCCAGTGTTTCATCGCCGGGTATGGAGCATTATTTAAAAATGGATGCTGACACGGCGTCAACCATGGCGGAAGATCTTCCTGTACTTATCGATGATTTAGCATATTGCAATTTGCATCAGCGGGGATATTTAACGGTATCTTTTACTGAAAAACAGGCGGTTGCCACGTGGCGTTATGTAGATACGATTAAATCCATGTCGGCCAGCGCAGTAAATAGTCATGAGTTTGTCATTGAGGGCTGACGAAGGCCTAAGTAATGGCTGGGCAAAGGCTAGCAAAGCGCTAGCGCCGTTACTTTCAATCTAACACTAAGATAAAAAAATCCCGTTACCGCCAAAAGCGAAACGGGATTTTTTTATTATTTAAAAGCTACCGATATTAGTAGCTATAGTAGAAGCGCACGCCTGCAATGCGCGGCATACCGCGAACATAAGTAGGGATACCTAAACCACCACCGGTATTACCTGCATCAATCACATACTCTTTATCGAAGGCATTTTCTAAATACACTTCATACGCAAAGCTGCTTGCTTCTTGCGAAAACTGTACAGAGATATCTGTCAATGAATGAGTATCTTGCGACAAACCAGGGTAGTTACTGCTTTCAAAGAATACTTCAGACTGGAAGCTCGTTAGCCAGTTTACATTTACAAGCCAGTTTTGAACTTCAAATTCCTTGTTGATATTTATCGCCCCGCTTACCTCTGGCGCTAGGCGGAATTTATTTCCAGCATACTGGAATGGGCTACCATCGGCAGTATTGTCAGCAAACTCTGCGTCTAAGAAACCGATGCTACCGGTTATCGATAACGTATCGCTGTAATGATAAGTTCCCATACCTTCAATACCGGACATGGTTGAATCACCCACGGTTACGGTAATGGATTGTAAAGTTTCAGGATCAGTATAAGACTGCTGATAATCGCTATATTCATAGGTAAAAACCGCACCGGAGAAGGTGAAATTGTTACTTTGATATTTAACGCCTAAATCGTAGCTATCAACAATTTCAGCTTTAGTCGTCGATACACCAGAGAAGTCGGCATTAACTACAGGTGAGCGACGGCCTCGGGCGTAGTTCGCATAGAAATTCCAGTTATCGTTCATGTCATAACTTACAGCAAAACGAGGTAGCGTATCGTCAAAGTCGCCTTCCCCCTCAAATTCAAATGTGCCTGAATCTAATGTATAGGTGTTTTTGGTATAACGTGATTCATCAATATAACGCACACCCGCGGTCACATTCACCTTGTCAGTCACAAAGTAAGACACCTCAGCCACATAAGACGTGATATCTAGCTCTGCCTCAAAGATATAAGGGCCTTGAATAATAGTAGAGGGGAAATCTGCATTTGAAATTGGCGTGCCATCGGCATTAAACAATGAAGACACTAACATAGCGCGCAAAGCTTCAATTTCTTCAAGCGAGGCATCGGTAGCAATGTTTTGATTTAGCGGAATATTCGAAGACGCTTCTAATTGTGCTTTTACTGCATCGAACGTGCCGCGTACAAACGGGTCTACCATAACGTAATACGGCAGTATCGAATCATCTTGGCTTACAGAGGCGCCCACAAAAGCCACCAGCTTTTCGCCCGCATCATAAACCAAGCGCATAGAACCACCGCTTAGTGTTGCATCGTTATCGAAGTAGGCATCTTGAATTCTAAGGGCCGAACCATCGGCATCAAACCCTTCACTTACTTCTACGTCTTTATAATACGCATCGCCATGAAACATTAGGCTGTTACTAATATCGTAATCTAATGAAATATCGTAGGCCTGCAGTGTACGCTCAATACCAAGCTCACTGCCCATACTAAATTCAGCGGCTGTAAACGGGCTGGTATCGCCGCCATTAGGCGCAATCGAGCCTGATTTAAATGCAATACCTGGCTGGTCGTTATATTCCATTGAAGCACGGGCTATTATTTCAAAGTTGTCGTAGCTGGCTTTCCATGTCCCACGTAGGGCTTGTACTGAAATGCCTTGCAGATCTTCACTGTTACAGGGCACTGCATTACCTAAATGATCAATCATGTCGGCGTTGCCATAGTAGCTATCTTCAGAGCAGGCATTGTTTTCTATAATACCGTCCATCTGACGATATAAGCCGGCAATACGCACGCTATGATTATCATTAATAGGTGTATTGAACATGAACTCGGCTTCTTTGCCCGACTCAGTGTCGTAACCTAGCTGAACCGTTGCTTCCTTTTCATTGGTAGGCAAGTGAGAGTGAATACTGATAGCACCGTTAGCCGCGGCAACACCAAATAGTGTGGGCTGCGGGCCTTTTAATACTTCGACACGAGCAATATCGTAAAGCGCTACACTTGATACTGTTTTCTTACTGATATCGAAGCCATCTTGATATACCGAGATACGTGGAGTAGCCGAAACGGAAGAGCCGTCGTCTGTAACGCCACGAATATTAAATGAAGGTAGGCTTACCGCTTGTTCTTGAATTTGAACGTTTGGCAAAACGCGAGAAAGCTCATCAAGTTCCATAATGTTTGTGCGCTCTAAAAAGTCGCCTGAAATAACATCCATGGTTACCGGAACATCCATTATCGATTGCTCACGCATTTGAGCAGTAACGGTAATTTCTTCAATGTAGTCTTTCTCATCTGCTGGTGAATCTGTATTAGCAAATGTTGGGGCAGCCAATGCGCTAAAAATAGCGGTGGCTAATAGGGTTTTTGAAAACATGTGTGTCCCTTAATGAATATCTCGTTAGTGTGTTCTGCGCTTAATTGTGTGTATTTTCATGATTTATTGCAGTAGTGGTCAGAGCTCTGCAAAGCAGATGAATTTAATTCTGTTATAAGACGAAATGATGAAGCGAAGGTGACAGATAAGAGGCAGTTTTATGACAACATGTTTCAAAACCCAATAATTATCATACACGTATATAACTACACATAACTGTGATGGATTGGGGTAAGAAGCGCTTGTTAGCCTGCTGGGCGTTTTTTCTTGCGATCTTAATTTAGTAAAGTCGCACTATATTGCGGTTTAAATGAATTGCGGCCGAAGTGAGTTTGCTCAAGCATTGTTGCGGTGGGGGAAGTTTTCGAACGTGCCATATAATTTTTAGCAAACGTGCTTAATGGCGAGCGAACCTGCTACCAGCGATTGCTAGCCTAAATGGACTAACTGTCTAATGGGCGTTTTGCTGCGCGTACTGCTTTAGGATGCATTAGCTGTTCAAGCTTGCTTAAGTAACTGGCTATTTTTTGATGCTGCGCTTTGTCGTTAGTGACTGAGTTATGTAACCAATGATAGGCATCTTGATAGTCGTAAGGGCTGCCGTAACCGTCAAGAAATAGCTCAACTAACTGCAATTGCGCCTTTAAACTTTTTAGCGCTGCGGCTTCTCGCAAATACACTACCGCTCTTTCTTTATTTTGTTGTACTAAAGTACCGTTCGCATAGTAACGACCTAACTGTTCTAACGCAGCAGGGAAACCTTGGTTCGCCGCATCTTCAATATGGGTCATGCCCCTGGCAGGTTCAGCATCAACGCATACCCCCCACGCTAACATGTCCCCCCATAAAAACTGATAAGCAGGCACTTTAAGTATATCCGCACGGGCTTCTATATCTTGCACTAGCTGACATCTATCGGCGACTACTTTATCTAAGTGAGTATTGGCATTAATCATATCGATAAGCGCATTTTGATCGTATAACTGCACCGCACGAATTTCATCAATAGTTTCCCCTTCAGCCAACGCCAAGGCGCTGAAAAGTGTAGAAAGCAATAAACAAATTGTGGGCAGTGAATACAGTTTCATATCAATGGCTTCTTTATTTAGACGTTGGTGATTTGAGTTAATGTCTTAAGTTAAAGTCTGGGGTTAATGTCTTCAAACCATGCTTCTTAAGCGGTTAGGTATAAAGGCCGAGAAACAAATAACGGTATGAATATGACGATATTTACATCTAGACCTTAATGGCTATGTTTAATTATCGGCCATTAAAGCGAATACTTAATGATAGTTTAACGGGGTTTGTTTAACGGGGCAGGCTAAACAGCAGCCCCGCTACAAGCGTGTATTCTTTAGTGGCTACTTTTGCGATTACACAGCGCTGATTGTAGATGACGAGAATGATCGGCCAAATCTATTCCTAAATCGGTAAGATAACCGCCATCGGGCTGAGTAATCAGACCCTTTGTATAAAGTCTTGACGCGGCATTCACCATTGATTGGCTGGCATCGTGATGTATCTTTAGGCCTTGTAATAAACTGTCTGTAGGAAACTTAACTAATAAGTTAAGTTCGTCGAGCATGTCCTGGTCAAATATTGTCATACACTCACCTTAGGCAAAAAAGGGTATTATTGTTATTCACTCTTTTATATAGACAGTTCAACTACTTGAAGTTCAACCGCACTAACGCTATCAGACTACCATTTACGTAGGGTGTCCAGATTATTTTATCAACATACGCCGCTAAAACTTGATAAGCCACCCTTTTAGCCCACTGAACTGATCGGACTTTGTGTCGAAATAGTATATTCTTGTTCCTAACTTTAGTCTGCGGATACCCCCTGTTCAAATGAAGTACAAAGATTTACGTGACTTTATTCACCAGTTGGAAGCCAAAGGTGAATTGGTTCGCATTAGCCAGCCAATCGATACCGATTTAGAAATGACCGAAATAGCCGACCGTACACTACGTGCTGGTGGCCCTGCGCTATTATTTGAAAACCCTAAAAACCATAGCATGCCTGTATTGGCCAACTTATTTGGCACACCAGAACGTGTGGCAATGGGAATGGGGCAAGAGTCGGTTGCGGCACTTCGAGAAGTGGGCGAATTGCTGGCCTATTTAAAAGAACCCGAACCACCTAAAGGGCTAAAGGATTTATGGCAAAAACTGCCTGTTTTTAAACAGGTACTGAATATGCCAGCCAAGGTCGTAAAAAAAGCACCTTGCCAAGAAGTCGTACTAACCGGTGATGATGTCGATTTAGGTAAACTGCCTATCCAGCGTTGCTGGCCCGGTGATGCCGCGCCGCTTATTACGTGGGGGTTAAGTGTGACTAAAGGCCCGCATAAAAACCGCCAGAACCTAGGTATCTATCGCCAGCAGGTTATCGGTAAGAACAAGCTTATTATGCGTTGGTTATCTCACCGTGGTGGTGCGCTCGATTTTCGTGAATGGTGCCAAACTCACCCAGGAAAACCCTATCCGGTAAGCGTGGCACTAGGGGCCGATCCGGCCACTATTTTAGGTGCCGTTACTCCTGTGCCTGACACCCTTTCCGAATATGCCTTTGCAGGGTTGTTGCGAGGCGATAAAACTGAAGTGGTTAAATCGATAAGTAACGACCTGCAAGTGCCTGCAAGCGCTGAAATTGTTCTGGAAGGTTATATTGCACAAGACGAAGTCGCGCCCGAAGGGCCTTACGGCGATCATACTGGTTACTACAACGAAGTTGATGACTTCCCTGTGTTTACGGTAACCCATATTACCCATCGTAAAGATCCTATTTACCATTCAACGTATACCGGTCGCCCGCCTGATGAGCCAGCTATTTTAGGCGTAGCATTAAACGAAGTATTCGTGCCTATTTTGCAAAAACAGTTTCCAGAAATTGTAGACTTTTATCTACCGCCAGAAGGGTGTTCTTACCGCATGGCTGTGGTTACCATGAAAAAACAATATCCGGGTCATGCTAAGCGCGTAATGATGGGGGTTTGGTCGTTTTTACGACAGTTTATGTACACAAAGTTTGTGATAGTGTGCGATGACGACGTAAACGCCCGCGACTGGAACGATGTGATTTGGGCCATTACCACGCGTATGGATCCGGCACGCGATACGGTTATGATTGAAAATACTCCCATCGACTATTTAGATTTTGCTTCGCCAGTGTCTGGCCTTGGGTCGAAGATGGGGATGGACGCCACCAATAAAATGCCCGGCGAAACCGACCGTGAATGGGGCGAACCCATTGTGATGGACGAAGACGTGAAAAAACGGGTGGATGATATCTGGGATGAACTTGGTATCATGGACTTACCAACGGCGAAACGCTAACAGCAAACGTAAGAAGAGATTACATGTCAGAAATTAAATGTAAGGTTGCCAGCATCACGCCGTTAACCGACGTAGTATACAAAATTGAATTAACACCTCCCGCGCCAGTTGCCTTTCAAGCAGGCCAGTACGCACTTATTGATATGGGCGAAAAAGACAAGCGCCCCTTCTCTATTGCCAATGCAGCCTATGATAATTCACGCATTGAACTTCACATTGGCGCAGAGCCTGGCAATACTTTCGCCGGCGAAGTATTAAGTCGTATGAAAGAAGAAGGCGAAATTAGTCTTAGCGTAAATAACGGTGAAGCCTTTTTACAATCAAATGGCTTGCCGATGGTACTAATCGCTGGCGGCACAGGCTTTTCCTACACCTACTCTATCTTACAGCAGCATCTGAACAGCGGTGATAAAACACCTATTACCCTTTATTGGGGAGGCCGTCATACCGGTGATTTATATCTATCAGAAGCGCTAAATGCACTCGCTGCCAAGCACGATAACTTTACCTTTGTACCTGTAGTGGAATTTGCCGAAGACGACTGGAAAGGTAGAACAGGATGGGTTCACCATGCAGTATTAGCCGACCATACAGACTTCGAACACATGCAAGTGTATGTAGCAGGGCGTTTTGAAATGGCTAAAACTGTACGTGAAGACTTTACCGTTCGCGGCTTAAAAGTAGAAAACCTATTTGGCGATGCCTTCGCGTTTATTTAAACATACGTACATATTGTTACATTTTAAAATGGTGACTTTGTACATACAGAGATAGTATGAAAATTGATTAACAAAGCGTTGAGCACCTTCCCACTGACTGCTCAACGAGTTGCTTTGTTATAATCGGTATCCAAAGGGCGGGATAGCCCTTTTTGGCCTAGCAAGAAGCATTGCCACCTTAATTGTTTGTTTTTGCTTTTGCTTGCGCCTTTTCTTGACGTATGTAGGAGTAAATCATGTATAACACCAAAAATCTTCTTGTTGCTTCAGTCGCCATGGGCTTGATTGGCTGCGGTGGTAGCGATGGTACCCCAGATACACAAACGCCTCCATCTGGTGGCGGAAACTCTTCATTTGAATATATTGTTAACGCCTCTTACACATCGAAGTGCGGCACTATTACTCCCCAACCTGAAGCGGTTATCGTACGGCATGATGCATCAGGCGACGCTGTAGAAGTCTATGAAGCCGATGAAAATGGCGATATTACGATAGACTATGGTGATGTAGCCACTTTCAGCTCAATTACTTTCTCAATCGGCGACAGTGGCCGCTTTCCTGAAGTAAAAACCTACGTGTCGGTTACCGCCGATAAAATTTTTGATATGACTTCCTTTCCCGGTGCCGATGATAATGTGACTCAATGTGAATGCGAGAGTGTCACTTTTGATATCAGTGAATTTACTTCATCAGGCGGTGTTACCGTGCGTGCATCTGCGGCCAATACTAATGAGCAAACGTATTTATCTAGCATTGACGACGTGGCTGAAGCGGAAGTGTGTAGAGCGGTTGATGGCGAATGGCCTAGTTTAGCAGTCGTTATTTCAACTCCCATTAACGGCCAGCCGTACCAAGAAATAGAGGTGTACAGCACCGAGATATCTGATTATGACGTTGATAGCACGAATAATATTTCACTATCAGATGCACACCTTAATACGAACGTTCCTTATTTAGTCACCAATACCCCTGTATTTACTGAAAGCAATTACCGCGTATCAAGTTCTAGCCAGATTGAAGATTTACACTCTTTTGGTTTTTACACAGGCGCTGACTCACTCGCCTTTTTACCGCAAAGTTTACCTATTTACAGCGAAAGCGAAAACTTGGAAACCTATCTTACATTTCAAGAAACAACCTATGATGAGATACTTTTTGATGACATAGAAGGTTTCGTTTGGATGGACATGGTGTCTGGTGTTTCGGTCGATTCAGATTATGCAGGCGTCGTCGATTTTACCGTGATGGAACCAACCCCATTCCTTGAAGCCGCTCAAGATATGCTTTCAGGCGACGATTATGATTTCTCCAATACCGGTGCCGACAATGTTTACCTGTATTTCAGTTCAGATGGTGAATTTTCTTTCAGCTTGACCACTCCCGCTCAAGGTTCAATGAGCATTCTTGATACGCTGAATTTTGATGATGTTGTTTTACCTTTCGAACTAGATTTAGACATAACACAGGAAATAGAGTCAGGGTTCTTGTATCTGCGAGCGGAAGACGTACTAAATACAACTGATTATCTTGAATCTTTATCTGATTGGAGTAATTCTTCATTTGGTGCCCTTTATATAGCAAGATAGTTAGCAACTTGTAGCAAGATAGTTAGCAACTTGCTTTCACCTTTGTCAATAGCCTCTTTTTGAAGAGGCTATTCTTAATACACCTTTTAATTCGACCATTAACTTCTCCACACGTTAACCCCATTTGTTGCTTTCTTTCGTATCCAGTATGGTTATAAAAAAAGAGATGGAGAAAACAATGATAAAAAGCATTCCTACATTCGTAAAAATTTCAGCGTTAGCAGTATTACCACTTTCCTTGACCTTTACAGCGCAAGCGCAAAATGAACAACAACAAGCCTTATACAAAATAGCCGAAGACATTTCCCCCAAGCGCATTGAAAGCGATATCACCACCCTTGTGAATTTTGGAACCCGACATACCTTATCGGAAACCGAATCAGATACCCGAGGCATAGGGGCCGCAAGGCGCTGGATTAAGACTGAGTTTGAAAAGATATCAGCCGAATGTGGTGGTTGCTTAGACGTGTATTTTCAGTCTGAAACCATTAGCGGTGAAAAACGTATACCCGACCCTGTCGAGGTAGTAAGCGTTATTGCTATTCAACGCGGCAGTACCGATCCAGAACGTTACGTGATGATGTCTGGTGATATAGATTCTCGCGTATCTGATGTGATGGATTTCACATCAGACTCACCTGGCGCAAACGATAATGCATCGGGCTTAGCTGGAACACTGGAAGCCGCACGCATACTATCGAAATATACATTTAACGGTAGCATTGTGTACGCCGCACTAGCAGGGGAAGAACAAGGCCTGTTTGGTGGGCGTATTATGGCAAACCAAGTTCAAAAAGACGGCTGGCGGTTAAAAGCAGTATTGAACAACGACATGATTGGCAATATAGAGGGCGTTAATGGGGTTATCAACAACACCACGGCGCGCATATTTGCTGAAGGCACTCGCGTAACCGAAACCACAGATGAAGCTCGCACCCGCCGCTTCACAGGTGGAGAAGTCGATTCACCAAGCAGAAACTTAGCAAGATACATTGATAACATTGCCGACCAATACATTGAGAATCTAGATACCATGGTCATTTATCGATTAGATCGCTTTGGTCGTGGCGGGCACCATCGCCCCTTCAACGATTTAGGTTTCCCCGGTATTCGTATTATGGAAACCAATGAAAACTACACTCGCCAGCATCAGGATCTTCGAGAAGAAGATGGTATCAAGTATGGCGATACCTTAGACGGTGTGAATTTTGATTACGCAGCCAAGCTAACTGGTTTAAACGCAGTATCGCTAGCGGCTATGGCTTGGGCGCCCAACCCGCCAGCTAACGTAAAAATTAAAGGCGCCGTTCAGCCTTCTACCACATTAATGTGGGATATAGCAGATACAGCGCAAAACCCTCAACTGTCGGGCTATAAAGTTTACTGGCGTCATACCGATGCACCGCAATGGGAATTTAGTAAGTTTGTTGGTAAGGTGAACGAAGCCACGTTAGAAAACGTAGTAATTGACAACTACTTTTTCGGGGTTGCCAGTGTGAACAACGATGGCATTGAAAGCCCAGTTGTATTCCCAGGCGCTGCAGGCAGTTTTGGCCAGTAACGGTTATACTGTTGATAGGTAATAGCGCCTATAGATAATAATAATGTTGTTTTGGAGATGTCGCCCGTGTTGGTGAGAGTCATCGCTTTATTAAGTTTTATCACCGTGGTGGCGCCGTTAAAGGCAAACAGTGTCACACTTGCCGCAGCGCCATTTGAAACTTACGTAAGCGATGAGGGCGAACCTTCAAGACTCACGTCTATCGTTGAAGCGGCGTTCTCGCGAATGCAAACCGACCTGGAGCTTCAGGTTATGCGCGATGCTTTCTTAGGTAGCGCAGTACGTTCTGGTAAGGTGGATGGCGAGTTCGCCTATATAGATTTAGGTGAAAGAAAAGACACGGTTACCCTTTCAGCCCCCTACCTTCCCATCTATTTATATGCCACGGGTAAAAAATACGATGTTGAAGAGATTAAGCTGATACCGCATTTAAAAGACAGCCGCGTAGCGATAGAAAACCGCTTTGCTAATACGCCAAAGTTCCGCATGCTAAAAGAAATCAAGTGGTCACGTAATCCCAGCACGTACGACGCTTTTAAGCAGCTAGCCGATGACAGAGCGCCGTATTTAATTACTACCCACTTGTTGATTGAAGAGTTTAATTTACTTCTTGATAAAGACGGTGAAGAGCTTTTACACGTATCTTCAGCATCGTTGATGAACGCTGGTTTTTCCTTGGCACTTGGCACAAGTACGCCTAACGCTAAGGCCACTATTGAAGCGTTTGAACAAACCATTCAGGTCATGCAACAAGATGGCAGTTACAATAAAATTCTGGGGCTACCTTGGCTATCCAAAGACATTAACAACGACGGTATCGCCGACTATATTGGTGAAACTAGTGTGAGCCTTGTACCCACAGATACACTTACCGCCTACCCACTCGATAAATCGTTACCTGGTGATAGCAGTATTTACGTTATTGATGGTGTTATCGTTGAAACGAAAGCTGAAGCGATGGCTATGCTTGATGGCGTTAAGGCCGAGCGAGAAAGTTTGCTCGACCCTGATGTTTATAAAACCATGATTAGACGCTGGTAGTTATTTAACTGCGCTTTTTATTGCGCTTTTTATTGCGCTTTTTATTGCGCTTTTTAGGAGCAGATTTTAGCAGTGCCTTTTGCTAGCACTGTAGAAGAGCGCCCTTATAGTCAATCATTTTGCGAAACCGCTCTCGCTTTCTTAATTTTCAACTAGTGATTTCAAGAATATCAAATGTTGAGCCAGCATCCCCTCTGATTAACAAAATACAATCGGAAGTTTGCGCCGGAAACTCTATTTTGTTCTCCCAACCTTCTATATATTTTTGTTGATAATCGTTGCATCTAAGCTCCACTGAATCAACATTCCCTTGAGAAACTTCAACTTTAAATGTTGAGGGATCATACGTTTGAGACCACGCGCCTAAATGACTCAGCTGACCTTTAGTGACGTTTGCTGACCCAGTCGCTTTAGCAGCCTTCAGTGCATCTGCAAATTGTTGATAGGTTTCTTCAGATAAATTAAGGCCATTAACACTTCCCATTCGCGAAAGGGTTTCGGCGGCACCATTAAAATTGCCGAAATAAAGCTGTGACTGAAAAAGATTCACCGTCGACTTAGCCAATATTGCTATAGGCAAGTGTTCGTATAAATCTACTGTAATTTGGGATTGGCGCATATATTCTAAAAAATTTTCATTTTTATAATAATAGATAGACTTTAACCACGCAGCCAAAGCATGTTCGTTTAAATTTTTAGTATGGTCTTCTACCAAATTGTCTATGGATTTTTTTATGTTAAGCATATCTGCGGTAGGGCTAGAAAGCGCATCTATGGTAGCTTGGTATTCTTTTGCAAAGGCAGGCGTCACGCTACCTTCGCTATGGCCAGCCTCTGAGTATGTGTGTTTAACAAACAGAGTTTGAGCACTTGCTACTGGCTTATTGTTAACGAGCGCAGGAGAATATTGAAGGTTTCTTATGTATTTAGTGACTTTTTTGACATATCTGTCTTTGCCTGAATAATCAAAAACAACGATATCTTTCGTTGTGCCGTCTTTGTCTATTATAAATGAAACTCTTGTCCAACCTTCCATGCCTCCGCGCGAGGTAAAGGTCTCTTCCACTTTATTAGCATTTTTTATTATTTTGGCGGCTTTAACTTCTTTGCTGTTACCATTGGCAAAAGAGAAGCTGCTGGACACGATCAATAACACGCATAATAGCGCAGAAAATATTTTCACAATTTATCCCTAATTTTTAGCGTGTTAAAAGTAATAAACCTCAACATCGCGTTTCCTGTTTAATTCTATATTGTTTATAGCACCTATCTTTTAAACTTAACAATAAATCGAAACGTCACGAGACAACTTATCAACGAACATAAGATTCACCATGCCCATTTATGTCGTTTTCGAGTTCCTCCTAACATAATTTTCATCTGATACTTGTTGATCTCAATCAAACTTCGGCATAAACTTTCAGTAATTTCTGAAAGTTCAGCAGGTATAGACATGAAAATGACACCACTTATTACTTCCGCGGTTATGCATTTCGGCGAAATGGGCAGTCGTTGGGGCTTTAACCGTACTGTGGGCCAAATTTTGGCGCTGATTGTACTTGCTGATGAACCCATCTCAGCGCAAGAAATCGCCGACGCGCTAAATATATCTCGCGGCAACACCAGCATGGGATTAAAGGAGCTTCAGTCGTGGCGCTTGGTAAAACAGCACCTTGTCCCTGGCGAACGAAAAGAGTTCTTTATTGCAGGCGGTGACATTTGGACCCTAGCAAACCGCGTATTCGAAGAGCGCCGCAAACGCGAAATAGACCCTACCATGAGTTTATTGCGAGATTTATTACTCGATACGCCCGCCAACAAAACTGAAGCCAACGCACAAGATAAGCTGAATGAAATTCATGACTTATTAGAGTCGGTAACCGCATGGTCACAAGAGCTTCAAAACCTAGGCCCAGATAAACTTAACACCTTGATGAAACTCGGCTCGGGTGTTGGCCGTATGTTAGAACTGAAAGACAAAATTCTTCCGGGAAAAAATTCCGTTAATTAAGGAGACTATCTGTGGATGCGTTTTTGCTGTCTCGTTTACAATTTGCATTAAATATTAGTTTTCATATTCTGTTTCCTACTATCACCATGGCAATGGGATGGTTCCTTTTCTACTTCAAATTTCGCTCAAATGTAACCGGCCACCCTGTTTGGATGCGTATGTACCGCTTCTGGGTGCGCGTATTCGCACTAAGCTTTGCACTTGGTGTAGTAAGTGGCGTGACCATGTCTTTCCAATTTGGTACCAACTGGCCCGGCTTCATGGAGCGGGTGGGTAATGTGGCAGGCCCCCTATTGGGCTACGAAGTCCTTACTGCGTTTTTCTTAGAAGCCACCTTCCTTGGTATTATGCTGTTTGGTATTCGCCGAGTCCCTAATTGGTTACACACCCTTTCAACATTGATTGTGGCAGTGGGCACTACCATGTCAGCCTTTTGGATTTTGGCGCTTAACAGCTGGATGCAAACGCCTCAGGGGCATGAAGTTATAGATGGCGTTGTGTATGCGGTAAATTGGAGCGAAATTATTTTTAATCCTTCGTTCCCGTATCGCTTTGTACACATGATGCTAGCTTCGGGTTTGACGGCCAGTTTCTTAATTGCCGGTTTGTCGGCCTACCGTATGTTGAAAGGCGATGACAAACTTGCGCCAAAGCTTGCTCTTAAAACCGCAACCTATACCGCGGCAGTGCTTATCCCTTTGCAGATTTTTGCAGGCGATATGCATGGATTAAATACCCTTGAGCATCAACCACAAAAAGTTGCCGCAATGGAAGGCTTGTGGGATACCACAGAGGGTGCGCCCTTGCTGCTCTTTGCCATTCCCGACGAAGAAAGCAGGGAAAATCACTTTGAAATACCGGTACCCAACGGCGCGAGCCTAATTTTAACCCATAAAAAGGATGGCAAAATTCAAGGCCTGAACGACTTTGAAGGCGAGCATCCGCCAGTAGCACCTGTATTCTTCGGGTTTCGGGTGATGGTAGGCATGGGCTTTTTAATGTTAGCGGTTTCGTGGCTTGGTAGCAGTTATTTACTTAGAGGGAAATCTTTCCCACTTTGGCTCAAGCGAGTATTCGCTGGCATGGCATTCAGCGGCTGGATTGCAACCTTAGCCGGTTGGTATGTGACTGAAATTGGGAGGCAGCCTTATCTCGTCAGTGGTGTTTTACGTACACAAGAAGCGGTAACAACACTTCCTCCTGCGAATATTGCTTTCTCGTTCACCATGTACGCCACAATTTATACTATTTTGCTGTTCGCTTATATGGGAACGCTCATGTTGATGTGTCGCCGCGCCGTTGAAATTGAAGAGATTTCTACGGAAGAGCGTGAAATGGCAAAAGCTAGCAAAATGTCGCCGGCCAACACTTAAGGAGCAGCTATGTTATTCGAAAATGTATCAGCAGAAACATTAGGGAATATTTACGTTGGCCTGCTTGGGCTGGCAGTATTGCTGTACGCTATTTTAGATGGTTACGATTTAGGGGTAGGTGTTTTAATACCGCCCCGAGAAGAAAAGTTTCGTGACGATATGATTGCGTCTATTGGGCCCTATTGGGACGCCAATGAAACGTGGTTGGTATTGGCCGTTGGGCTTCTGCTGATTGCTTTTCCCGAAGCACACAGTGAGGTACTTCAAAGCCTTTATATTCCCGCAACTATAATGCTATTAGGGCTCATTTTACGTGGCGTCTCTTTTGATTTTAGGGCGAAGGTCGTTCAAGTGCATAAGCGTAAGTGGGATCTCACCTTTAAGTACGGTTCATTACTTACCACGCTGGCGCAAGGTTATATGCTAGGCATTTATGTAACCGGCTTGCGTACCGACTTATGGGCACAAGGCTTTGCCTTACTGTCTGCTATTGGTGTAACGGCTGCGTATGCGTTTATCGGCTCTTGCTGGTTAATATTAAAAGCAGAGAACAACTTACAAGCCAAAGCCTATTATTGGGCGCGCAGAGGATTGTTTGCGCTTTCTATAGGAATAGTAGCGGTTAGCCTAGCAAACTTAACCTTGCATGATGATGTGCGTGATTTGTGGTTATCATCCACTATTGGCTATGTATTGATGGCTATTCCTGTTGCCTGCTTTTTATTACTTAGCTTATGTGGCGTGCTATTGAAAAAGCTACCTGATGCAGGCGGGAAAGGTGAATGGATGCCTTTTGCTATAGCACTAACGGTGTTTGTGCTTTGCTTCACCGCTTTTGGAGTAAGTTACTACCCGTTTGTCATACCAGGACACCTTACGGTACAAGATGCACTTAGCGACGCCAACTCACTTCGCTTCTTATTAGTGGGTGTCGTTATTGTAGTACCTTGCATTCTTGCTTACACCGCGATGGTATACAAAATATTTTCAGGTAAATCGGAAAAGCTTAGCTATTATTAGCGCCTTCCTACTAGTTAACCCTTGAAAACAATAATAGGCTCCTAACCACCTGGTTTCGGAGCCTTTTTTTCACCCGAAACATATTCAGCTCCATGCAACTTCACTAGATCACTTTTTTCTAATTTAGACCTCACACACTTGTAAACAAATAATTACACCAAAAATCAAACAAAATTCTTATATATTTCTTTTGTGACAGTGTTGACATAATAATTAAATATACGTATGCTTATTTTGGGCAGAATTAAAAGGAGACCATTATGAACAATGTAGTTAAATCATTTTCAAGGTTCTTCAGGCGTGCTCACCCCTATACAGTGGCTTACTATATAGGTCGGAAAAATGCTCAAAATATTTTAGGATGTAAGATCCAAAAGAAATCCAAGATTTTTGCTAGCAAGCAAACTGAAGAACAACAGCATTAGTAACGAAGGGCCCCTAACAGGGCCCTTCTTGCATTAGCCTATTTTAAATTGGTTCACATTAGCACTTAATCCATTTGCAAGTGCAGACAAATCTTCAGCCGCATCGTTTACCTGACTGTTGTTCTGAGACAGTCTATCTCCCAAATTCTTAAATTGATTAACACCATTTTTCGCTTCATTGGCCTGCAACTGTGAATGTTTCGCCAATACGGCCGCTTCTTCACTAACACTCACTAACGCCAAAATGCTTTGCGTTCCTGCTTCAAGGGTTGAGACCAAATCATTAGCTAACCCCACTGAGTCATGTGCCTTGTTTTGATTTGAGCTCATAGTAGATACTGCAGAGGTAATTGAAACCACAATTTTCTCAAGCATGGTATTAATTTCAACCGTGGACTGGTGGGTTCTTACTGCTAGTGTTCTCACTTCATCAGCGACTACCGCGAAACCTCTGCCAGAATCCCCTGCCCTTGCCGCTTCAATAGCAGCATTTAATGCCAGTAGGTTTGTCTGATCGGCAATTTCTGCAATGGTCTTCACTACACTTGAAACATTGTTCCCTTCAACTTGAAGGGTTTCTAGCATACTCGCCGTTTGCTCAATATCATTGGCCAAGTCAGAAATAGCGTCGGCGGTCTCTTTTACTTGTACACGACCTGCATCCACCTGTTTTGCGCTGTCTTGGGCTGCACTTGCTGCAGTTTGTGAACGCTGAAGGCTTTCCACCATGTCTGACTCTAACGAGTCCATAATGTTTACAAGGCCGGTAATATCGGTGAGTAAACTATCCACCGACGAACTTGACTGTTCTGTAGTTGTAGAGAGAGAATTCACCGCGCCCTCTATGCCAGAAACGGCGCCTTTCACTTCTTTCATACCCGCCTGAAACACAGATACCAAACCATGAATACTGTTGGTCATTCTACAAAGTTCATGGGTGCTTTGTTCTGGAAGGCGCGCTACTAAGTTCCTACTTTTCGCTAAACTATCGAGCTTCTCAGCCATGCCTTCTATCGGCTGCGCAATTTGTTTTTTAGCACTATGGTAACCAGCCATGGCAACAGCAGCTAGAATAAGCACGAGAAAGTAAATAGTGAATTGACTGGTTTGTAACTGACTTCCTATCGCCTGAGAACGCTCACCTGCTTTGCTTGCCACCTGATTTCTTACTTCAATTAATGCGTTGTCAAAAACAGAGGCTAATTCATTAACTAACTGTAAATCGTCACGGGCACGATCCCAATCAACCCGCGAGGCAGACATAGTTGCTTGAAGTGAATCCATACTTGAAACTAGCGAATTAAACTGAGATTTAAGGGTATCACCGGCCATATAGCCTAATGCTTTGAATCCAGCATCAACGTTTTGCTCTAATTCTTGTTTTTGTTCATCAAAGGCATTGCCCGATAACGTTGTGCCATAAAGTGAGAAGCCAATTAATACAAGTTGCTTACTGTTACTTTGCACATTATCCAATGTACTTAACGCGGGTAAGGTTTCACTCACAAAAGTATCGACTTGGTGCGTGACCTGCTTGTTGTTCAATGTTAACACCACGGCAGCAATTAAGGTTGCGAGTAATATTCCTGCATAACCCGTTAAAATTCTTACTTTTATAGTGTTTAACATTGCATACTGCCTTCGAGGAAAAAATTAACGTAAAGTATTACTGTAGACACTTTGAAGCATAAACCAATAAAAAACTTATAATAGTGTCTTTAGCAACCCATAAGTAACCTAGACCCGAGCTCTGCCTTTTTACTTTCGTAAATCACAAAAAACGTAAGCATTATTAGGTAATTATTAAAGGTGAGTAAGCGGAAGTGCAGTGGTATATTTAAGCTGCTCCATGGCAAAACTAGAAGTGACATCGTTAAGATCAATCCCATTAACGAGTCTTTTATAAAAATGATCGAACGCAGCCATATCGGTTACCACCACTTTAAGCAAATAGTCGTACTCTCCAGACATGCGATAAAATTCTACCACTTCTTCAAACGATGAAGCATGCTTGGCGAAATCTGTTAACCACTTCCCGTCGTGACGTGCGGCTTTAATTTGCACAAATACCGTCATTGCCAAGCCTAATTTGTGCGCCTGTAATAATGCTACGCGACGGGAGATAACGCCTTGGGCTTCAAGCCGCTGTATACGTCGCCAGCAAGGCGTTGCCGTTAAGCCCACTTTCTCCGCAATATCTGCAACCGGCACGTCGGCATTTTGCTGCAACAGCAACAATATAGCCTTATCCACCCCATCAAGAGCAATATTTTTCATTACCTTCCTCTAAATTAGAATTATTTACCAAATCCAGCCTATCAAATGGGGAGTAATGAGTAAATTTCTCTTTTTCTAGCTGTCATTATTGAGTAAGACTGACTTATAGGTTTTTTGAAATGCTTGATTACGCGATAAATGCCATGCCTGGTGTGGTTGACGATATAACCCACACCATAGGAAACACACCATTAATACGCTTGAGTAAATTTGCTGCACGTCATAACGTAGATGCAACGCTTTTAGCCAAGGTGGAATTTTTCAATCCTGCAGGGTCGATAAAAGACAGACCGGCAATGGCCATGCTTACTGCGCTAATGGAAAGCGCTGCCTTTAATGAGAAAACCGAGATAATTGAAGCATCATCAGGAAACAACGGTGTGGCCTGTGCTTGGCTTTGCGCGATTTACGGCATTAAGCTGACAGTATGTATTCCAGAACATATGTCAATCGAGCGCCAAAAGCTAATACGCCACTATGGCGCACAGGTAGTGACTACACCGAAAGACCTTGGAACGAAAGGAGCTATAGAACGAGCTGCTGCACTTATCGAGCAAAACCCAAACGCAGTGGGTCTGTCCCAATTTTCAAACCACGCTAACCCTAACGCTCATGCCCAATCTACCGCTCAGGAACTGCTGCGCGATACTAATGGGCATATTGATATTGTGGTTGCGGGCGTGGGTACTGGCGGTACGCTCACTGGCTTAGCCACAAGCATGCGAGCTCATATTCCTCATTTGGAAGTAGTGGCTGTAGAACCAGCAAGTTGTCCGGTGTTAAGCAAAGGACACGGTGGCGTGCACAATATTCAGGGATTAAGTTCAGGCCATGTGCCTGACGTGCTTGATGTAAGCCAGATAAATCAGATAATTACGGTAGAAGACGATGAAGCCATAGCCTACGCTCAGCAGATTGCTAGAGTAGAAGGCCTAGCGGTAGGGATATCTTCCGGAGCCGCTCTGTTTGCTGCCGCTCAATTAGCTCAACAGCCTAGCAATAAGGGAAAAAACATCGTTGTCATTCTTGCCGACGGCGCTGAGCGTTACTTTTCTACCCCGTTATTCGCCGACTAACTGCGAGTAGCGGCGAGTAGCGGCGAGTAACGGCGAGTAACGGCGTGATTATCGGCAACCTACAAAGGCTGCCATTTATGCATTAACGCCACCAAGGTTGATTAAAGTCGACATCTTCAGGTGCTATTACAAATTCGTATGGCGGTTCGAAGGCTGCCCAAAAGCGTTCAGCCAAGGCTGCATCGACCACGTTGAACTTACCTGCGCTCGCGTATTCTTTCATTAGCGTTAAGTATGCTTCCACAGGCATGGAAGGATTAGATTGCTCGAATATCACTACCCCTCCATAGGTATTATATAGGTGTTTTTCTATTTGCCAGCGCTCTACTTGGGTTGATGCAATCTCATCAATACTGGCAGTATCTTCAGCGCTAGTACTTTCCTTCAAATCACTATCTTCTTGCTGAGCATCTTTCTTAGCAGCTATTTTCTTATTGTTTTTTTCATATTCTGACCCAAACTTTTGCTTAAAAGCTTCAACCAAGGACTCGTCCACCTTGATATTGTTTTTGCTAGCATAGTCGCTGAGCACGGCTTCTATAATTTGGTTCGCTAGGTTAATAGCTCTCATCTGAGTAACAAGCTGCGTAACGTTGTCTGGCGCTTGCTTTCGAGTTTTTGAAATAGTGTCTTGGTCGGGAGTAATGTCAGCTAAGGTAATCGGTTCACCAAACAGCATGGCAATAGCATTAGCTTGGTTACTACTGGTTTGGTTACTAGTGGCGCTGCTGGCATTTTGGGTGCCTTGGGAAGTATTTTGTATATTACTGGATGATTGCGCGAATGGCGAAGAAGATATAAACGTGGTAGATAGAACAAAAGCGAAAAAAACACTATTCATCCTTAACATTAGCTAATCCTTTCATTAAGTTTATTACTGAAACAGTAAAGCACTTAATAGCGGGAAAACCAACTATATTAACGAATGTAGTGTTTATAAAAGAAAGAAAAACGGCGGTCTTTTCAGACCGCCGTTTTTGAATTTCTTAGATGGCGTGCACGTTAGCAGCTTGAAGACCTTTTTGACCTTCTTCTACTTCAAATTCCACGCGCTGACCTTCTGGAAGAGTTTTGTAACCGTCAGAAACGATAGCACGGAAATGAACGAATACGTCCTTACCGCCGTTATCTTGAGTTAGAAAACCATAACCTTTATCAGCGTTAAACCACTTAACGGTGCCTGTAACTTTAGACATGTCGTATAGACCTCAAATATCATATTAAATTGCGCAATAAGCGCGTATAGCGAGTGTCTTTAATAGGCGGAGTTGGTCTTACTTACGAATGGGCAACAACTTACTACAAATCACAAGGTAACTTGAGCGGTTTTACATATAGCAAATAATTTCATATCTCGTCTATTCAAAGACATTTGGCTTAAAGCCAAAGCAACTATAACACTCTTCGAACTGATTAATATACAATTTATTCACTAAAAAATGCATTTCATAAAAATTTCACCCGAGCGTAACAGTCGCTACCGGTTCTTACGCCATGCCAATACCCAACAAAGGGATCCTACACTGGCAGAAAGCGCTGGAAAGCACCAATTTAAATCGTACAGTGGTAAAATAGCAGACAATAAAATAAAGGTAGCACCCGTTACGCCCCACTGAATGGATTGTGCGCTCTTTTTCTGCTGTTCTAGTAAAGCAAGTTGTGCGCGTTGTTGCTGCAAAGGAAGCCGTTTAACTTGCTGTAGGCTGTCGTAAAGTAAATCCGGCATTTCAGGTAGCTTTTCAGACCAAAACGGCAGGTTTGCTTTTACCTTACCCAGCATGGCTTTCACACCAATTTGCTCGCGCATCCAATTTTCTAAAAATGGCTTTGCGGTTTTCCATAAATCTAATTGCGGATAAAGCTGACGCCCCAACCCTTCAACATAAAGCAGCGTTTTTTGAAGCAGAACTAGCTGAGGTTGCACCACCATATTAAATCGACGGGCAGTATTAAATAATTGCAGTAACACATTACCGAACGATATTTCCGCAAGGGGCTTTTGAAAGATGGGCTCGCAGACCGTGCGAATCGCCATTTCAAACTCATCAATATTGGTGTCGTTCGGCACCCAACCAGAGTCGGCGTGAAGTTGCGCTACCTTGCGATAATCTCGATTAAAAAACGCAATAAAATTTTCTGCTAAATAACGCTTATCTTCCCGGTTTAACGTGCCCACAATGCCAAAGTCGATAGCAATGTATTTAGGGTTTTCTGGATGCTCGGTAGAAACAAAAATATTACCTGGGTGCATATCAGCATGAAAGAAGCTGTCGCGGAATACTTGGGTAAAGAAGACCTCTACGCCGCGCTCCGCCAGCTTTTTCATATTAGTGTTTTGTGCTAGCAAGGCATCTATATTTGAAATAGGTAGCCCGTATATGCGCTCCATCACCATTACATTGCTGTGACAATAGTCGCTGTATATTTTAGGTATGTATAATGAATCTGAGCCTTCAAAATTTCGTCCCAGCTGAATACCACTTGCCGATTCACGAAGAAGATCTAATTCATCTACTATGGTTTTGCGATATTCCACCACCACTTCAACGGGGCGGAGGCGTTTGCCATCTGGCAGCCATTTTTGCAGCACTGACGCTAAACTAAAAAGCAGCTCCATGTCGGCCACAATTGTTTCACGAATATCGGGGCGTAAAACCTTAACCACCACATCTTCATTATTCGCTTTTAATTTCGCAGCATGCACTTGCGCAATAGAGGCTGACGCCAGAGGCGCTTCATCAAACTCACTAAATAATTCAGATAGATGGGTTAGACCAAGGGAGGTTTTAATAATCTGTTGTGCCGCTTCTGACGAAAACGGAGGCACTTTGTCTTGCAGCCGAGCAAGTTCATTAGCAATAGCAGGATGGAGCAAGTCTCTGCGGGTCGATAGCATTTGGCCAAACTTGATAAAAACCGGGCCAAGGCTTTGCAGTGCGAGCGTAATGCGCTCACCGGCAGTCTTATCTTTGTGTTTATTGCGGATCCAAAAGATGCTGTGACGCATAAGGCGTGCGTACCATGGTAGCCATTTCGCAGGGATAAGATCGTCTAACCCATGCTCTAACAACACCTTATTTATCTTATACAACCTAACAATGCGCATGCTTGTCTCTTAAATTGATTTTTGTTCTAGCTGAAGTAAGCGGGCATCTAATCGCGCTACATCGTCACGTAGTGCGTTCACTTCATCACTAAAATGTAATACCGCTAATTTGGGCGCTGCTATTTGCTTTTCTTCTATCAAGGCATTGCTAGCGACTTTATTAAACTCAGACAGGGCACCCGTAGCTTTACGTTTAATAGCACTAAACCAGCTCATCGTTTGATGGGCAACCACATCGTTGGTTTTGGCAGCCAGAAGCTCTTCTACATCTATATCTAGCTGCTGAAATAAACCGCTAACCTGCTGAGCCACAGCAAGTTCGCCCTCAACCTGTAATTTTTTTTGTTGAATAAGACGGGTTAGCTGATTGGTGTGCTTTAATTCAGGCAAGGTATCTAAGGATGTTTTAATACAGCAGTCTTTATGATTTAGCGTAGCAATTGTGTTTTCGAACGGCTCATGTAGGGTCAGCACGTCTACCTGTTCAGAAAATACAAGCACTACAGCAAATGGCAAGGGGTCTACATAAGCAATAAGCCGCGCGCCTTTCAGCGAAGCCATTCTGGCAACGCTGTCTGGATCTAACGCTAAAATTTTATTCGCAGCCGTTTCAATAACGGCACTTACCAATGCTGACGTGGGCATTAAAACTTATAGCCTCGGTGCAGTGCTACAATTCCACCGGTTAAGTTTTGGTAGTCACACTGGTCAAACCCCGCGGTTTCGAACATACCTTTTAAGGTCTCTTGATCAGGGTGCATACGAATACTCTCTGCCAAGTATTGATAACTCTCGGCATCGTTGGCCACTAGCTGCCCCATTTTTGGCAATATATGGAACGAATACGTGTCGTAAAGCTTACTTAATTGCTCTGACGTTGGCTTTGAAAACTCCAACACCAACAGTCGGCCGCCTGGCTTTAACACACGGTAAATTGAATTAAGTGCATTTTGCTTCTCGGTCACGTTTCGAAGACCAAAAGCCATGGTAACTACATTGAAATGGTTATCAGGAAAAGGCAACGCCTCTGCATCTGCTTGAACGTAATCGATATTGCTAACTAGTCCGCGATCTCTTAGTTTATCGCGGCCAACTTTCAGCATCGATAAGTTAATGTCGGCCAAGGTTACGTTGCCCGTAGGGCCAACAAGACGAGAGAATTTTGCGGTTAAATCGCCAGTACCACCAGCGATATCAAGCACTTTTTGCCCTGCACGCACTCCGGAACAATCAATGGCAAAGCGCTTCCATAAACGGTGCACACCCATCGACATTAAATCGTTCATGACATCGTATTTAGCGGCAACAGAATCGAATACATTGGCCACTAAGGACGCTTTTTGATTTTTCTCAACCTGCTTAAAGCCGAAATGAGTAGTAGGTGCATCCGATGCCTCAGTGGGCGATGTGTTGTTATGGTTGTCGCTCATGGCATTCCTGCATTAGTCATTCATAGTAAAGGCTGAAGTGTATCGGATTGTAGCGCCTAGCAACAGTATTTACCTTATGCTAAATACTGGTTTGTACCCCAACTAAACGCAATAATAACGCTTATTTCTTGTAACGTGCGGCCACTTTCTTGATGCCACCGTGCAAAAGCCGCATTTGCAGCGCTTAAGCTTTTCTTGCTAGTGAGGCCACCATCGATAATATCGTTCTTTCTTAAGTAGTCTTCAACATCTCGTGAAAACAAGAAGGTATCTACGCCTAACGCCCGCAGCATGTAGGGGCCGGTGTTCCCGCCGAGTCTCGACCCACGTCTCTTTAACGTGGTCCACAATTCGGTAATATTACTGGCGTCGAACCTAGCCACAAACTGACCGAAGCTGCCGTGCTCACGGCTAATGTCTTTAATGAACATGGCATTATCGCGAACGGTCATTACTTTTTTGTAATTACGCACTATACGTTTATCAGACGCTTTTTGTTCTAGCATCTCATCAGGCATCAGCAGCACTTTTTCGATATCAAAACCAAAGAACACGGTTTCAAACTCAGGCCACTTTTTCTCGATAACGCGCCACACAAAGCCTGACTGAAACACTTGCTTCGTCATGGCTGCTAAAAACCGATCGTCCGGTATTTTGGCAACGAGCTCAGAGGAAAGCGGCGCTGAAAGCATGCTTTCAAGCGCCTTTTCACCACCTTTTCGCTTACATGCCCGTTGGTAAATGGTGGAGAAAGATTCTATTCCCATGGTTATCTACCCTAATGCTAATTAGCCACGAATGCCGCTATGGCGAAGTAAGGCATCTACGTTTGGCTCCCTGCCTCTAAAGGCAACGAATAAATCCATAGGCGCACGGCTACCACCCATTTCAAGTATATTTTCCAAAAATGCTTTACCCGTGTCTTGGTTAAAAATACCGTCTTCTTCAAACTTACTGTAAGCGTCGGCAGATAACACTTCTGCCCATTTATAGCTGTAATAGCCTGCTGCATAACCACCAGCAAAAATATGCCCAAAGCTATGCTGAAAACGGTTAAATGCTGGAGGTGTATTAACAGCGACTTCAGCGCGCACGCTGTTAAGAATGGCTTGTACATCAACATTGTCGCCAGACTCGCTATGCAATAAGAAATCAAACAAACTGAATTCCAGCTGACGCACCATTTGCATAGCGGCTTGGTAATCTCTGGCAGCTAACATTCTGTCAAGTAAATCAGCGGGTAAGGGTGCCCCCGTCTCATAGTGACCCGAGATAAAGTTAAGTGCATCTTCTTCCCAGCACCAGTTTTCTAAAAACTGACTCGGTAGTTCTACGGCATCCCACGGCACACCATTAATACCAGATACACCAGCCACCGACATTTTAGTTAGCATGTGGTGTATGCCGTGTCCGAATTCATGGAAAAGGGTAACCACTTCATCGTGCGTGAATAAGGCAGGCTTATCCCCTACTGGGGCATTAAAGTTACAAGTGAGATACGCCACAGGTAACTGTAATTCGCCGTCTAATTTTTCGCGGCGGACACGGCACTCGTCCATCCATGCGCCACCTCGTTTTTTGGCACGCGCATATAAATCTAGGTAAAAACTGCCGCGCAAGGCATCGGCGCTGTCTGTAATAGTGAAATAGCGTACATCTTTATGCCATGTATCAATACCTGGCTGCTCGATAATTTTCAAGCCATATAGTCTGTGTACTACCTCAAACAAACCCGATAATACTTTGTCTTCCGGAAAGTACGGACGCAGCATTTCATCTGAAATGGTGTACTTTTCTTGTTTCAGCTTCTCGCTATAATAAGGTAAGTCCCACGCGTTAAGCTCTGTTACTCCGTGGGTATCTTTCGCGTATGCTCGTACTTCTTCTAACTCTTTTTCAGCCTGTGGCTTCGATTTGGCAGCTAAATCACGTAAAAAGCCGGTAACTTGATCAGTCGATTCGGCCATTTTGGTGGCAAGGGAGCGTTCAGAATAACTGCTAAAACCGAGCAGCTGCGCAATTTCACTGCGAAGAGCCAGTGTTTGTTGAATGATGTCGGTGTTGTCCCACTTGCCTGCATTCGGGCCTTGATCTGACGCCTTTGTTGCATAAGCGCGATACATTTCTTCTCGTAACGCTGCGTTATCTGCATAAAGCATAACCGGTAAGTAAGAAGGTATATCTAATGTGAATAGCCAGCCTTGTAAGTCTTTTTGATGTGCCGCTTGTGCAGCTGCATCTTTTGCAGATTCTGGCATACCCGCTAGCATAGATTCATCGGTCACGTGTTTGCTCCACCCCATGGTGGCATCCATCACATTATTTGAAAATGTAGATGACAGTTCGCTTAACTTCGCTTGAATATCTGCATAGCGTTTCTTTTCCTCGCTTGGCAGTGCCACCCCACTTAGGGTGAAATCGCGAATAGCATTATCAATAACTTTCTGACGCTGCTCATCAAGGTTCGCATATTCGTTTGAGTCTTTTATCGCCACGTATGCATTATACAAGCCTTCGTGCTGACCTACCCAAGTGCCATATTCTGATAGCAAAGGTAAGCAAGCATCATGAGCTTCTCGCAGTTCGTCGCTACTCACCACTGAATTCATGTGAGAAACCGGTGACCACATCTTACTTAAATTGTCGTCTACCTCTTCTAAGCGCAATACTAAGTTCGCATAAGAGTAATCCTTAGATGCAACCACCTCATCAATTTCAAGCTTACATTTTGCTATCGCTTTTTCGATGGCTGGCTTTATCTGCGCGGGCTCAATAGATGAAAATAAGGGCAAACCATCTACCAATTCAATTGCTGGAGTCGTCATAATCCGTCTACTCTTTTCAGTTCGTATAGCAAGTTATGTTGGGGTTGTTCGCAATAAAAACAAGCGCTGTAAATGTTCAACACAACAGGGATATTTCTAGGTTCTATACTAGGATTACTGTAAATGGTAAGCGTGCAGATCAAATTTTGACTAATTCTTTCTTTTTTTACGCGCTGTGTGAATCAAGTAACTCACTAATTTGGCAGCTAAAAGCGCCAAAAAAAAGTGTCACAAATGTCACATTCACTACTTTTGTCTAAATTGTGAACAACCCTATTCGGTGCTATAACGTTACAAGTTGGCAATAGGAATTGAACAATGAAGACATTAACATCAGGCGAAATCGCAACTTATTGTGATGTAAACCTTCGTACAGTGATCCGCTGGATAGAAAGCGGAAAACTCAAAGGGTTTAAGCTGCCAGGTCGCGGCAATAATCGCGTGCTAGTATCAGACTTTGTTTCCTTTCTTGAACATCATAACATCCCTATTCCTGAAGACCTCCAAAGTGAGATTTCACCTTCCATCCTTATTGTTGATGATGAAATGCCAGTGGCAAAGTCAATTCAAAGGGTGGCACGCCGGGGTGGATTTGAAAGCCATATTGCTACGGGTGGGTTTCAAGCTGGCATTATGTTGAGCCAATATAATTCAAAGTTGATGACCCTCGATTTAAGTATGCCTGGAATGGATGGTTACAGCGTTATCCAGTTCGTTCGAGAACAACCTAAATACAAAAACTTAAAGATTCTTGTCATCTCTGCTCTTGACGACATTAGTCTAGAACGGGCAATGGAACTTGGCGCAAATGCAGTACTTTCAAAACCATTTACCAATAGCGAACTTATCGAAACCATCGAAAAGTTCATGATTGAGTAAGTTCATTATAAGTAAGCTTGGCCAGTTTTTTTATTAGGGCCTTTAAATGAATGAGTTTGGGGTGAATCATAGTGGAAAAATCAATGTTTCAAGCTGCACGTCGTACTTGTGTTTTCTTAGCGCTCGCATTATTCGCCTCTTTTGGTACATGCAATACGTTAACGCTTGGCATAGTGCCTCAACAGTCTGCAAAGAAACTCGCTGAAACCTGGCAGCCCCTTATCAACTATATCTCTGAACATGCCGATATTGATGTGGTGTTTAAAACAGCCAAAGATATTCCTACCTTCGAACAAAGGCTGGCCGAGAGTGAGTACGACATTGCCTACATGAACCCTTACCACTTTGTGGTATTTCAAGATTCGGTTGGCTATCGCGCGCTGGCCCGTCAAAAAGATAAGCGAATTAAAGGCATTATTGTTGTGAATGCCAATAGCACTATTACGTCACTTGACGATCTTAACGGTAAAGAAATAGCCTTTCCCTCTCCTGCTGCATTCGCTGCCACCATTATCCCTAGAGCATATTTGAAACAGCAGGGCATTCTTTTTACGCCACGTTATGTACATTCTCATGACTCGGTGTACCTTAATGTGCAACGCGGCTTTTTTAACGCTGGTGGCGGCATAATAAGAACCTTCAATAACATTGATGACAGTACTCAAAGCGCCCTTCGTGTTTTATGGGAAAGTGATGGGTATACCCCTCATGCAATAGCAACCCATCCTCGAATAACTAAAACTCAAAGAGAGGCACTATTGGATGCGCTGCTTACTCTGTCAGAGGATAAAGACAATCATCAGCTATTGAAAAATATTGGCTTTAAAGGCTTTATGTCGTCAGCAGATGAAGATTGGGACGACGTACGAGCCTTGGGCATTACCTCATTGGCAAGGCCGCAATTGTGAAAAAAGAAGCGTTGCTCTCGTTATCGCTACGAACCAAAACTATTGTTGGGGTAGCACTTATTGCTGCCATTTTGTTTTTAATTCTTATCACAACCGTATTTAAACTATTAAATGACTTAGTCGACACCAGTGTTGATACGTCTGCTCAAACTGCTACCAACCTGTTTGTGTCCACCGCAAAAAATGCTTTTTTAAGCTACGACCTCGCTTCGCTAGAGGCAGATGCTACTGAAATCCTTTCAAACCCTAATATCAGTTATGTTCGAGTTCTCGATAACAACAACAATGTATATGTGGAAAAAGGTGAACCAGAGGCGCTCAACCACCCCTTCCAGCTAGACAGTGATGTAATGAGTGCGACAGATGGTATATACGATACCGCTGCTGATATTAAAGTTGGCGAGACCTTATATGGCAGAGTGGAAATAGGCCTTGATGTTGACTCTATTAACCAGTCGGTAAATCGGGTACGTACTTGGACATTAACACTCGCCGCCATAGAACTTGCCCTTATTGCATTGTGCTCATTCTTGCTTGGGTCTTACCTAATGTCGCAGCTAAAGCAGCTACGCGCAGGTGCTAGGCATTTAGGAGCAGCGGTCAAAGATAAAAATTACCAAGATATCTCTGTAAAAGTGCGCGGCAAAGATGAACTCAGCGAGCTGGCTGAAGCGTTTAATCAATTGGTTGAGCTTTTAAAAGACGAAAATATTCATCGCGAGCGCGTTGAAGGTGAACTTAAAGAACTAAATAGCTTGTTGGAGGTGAAAGTAAAACAGCGTACCTCGTTGTTAAATCAAAAAAACTTCCAGCTTGAAGAAGCAAATAAAGACCTAAAAGAAGCACAGGTTCAATTGTTACAAGCAGAAAAAATGGCATCAGTTGGCCAATTGGCCGCGGGTGTAGCGCACGAAATCAATAACCCGATAGGGTTTGTGAATAGTAATATGCATACCCTCAGTGAGTATGTAGCAACCTACCAAATGATTTTCCAACAGCTTAATGATGTGCTTTTAAAAGATACCGATACTCATCAGGATGAAGCGATAAAACAGCTGCGCAATATTATACAGCAGCAAGATATGGAATTTATCAACAGCGACATCTCTGAACTCATCACCGATTCGAAGGACGGCCTAATTCGGGTTGCCGAAATAGTTAAAGGGCTAAAACTGTTCTCGCGCGTAGACAGTGATGAAATGCAATCTTACAACTTAAATGATTGTGTTCGCACCACCCTAGCGATGGTAAACAACCAGCTAAAATACATATGTAGCGTAGAAACCCATTTAGGGTCGATTCCCCATATCATGATGAACATGGGTAAAATTTCGCAAGTGGTGACCAACCTGCTTATTAATGCAGGCCAAGCCATCGAAAGTACCGGCGTACAGGGCACCATTACCATTACGACGCGTGAATTCGATGGTAGCGTTGAACTAAGTATACAAGACACTGGTTGCGGTATTGAATCGAGCCATCTAGATAAATTATTTAATCCGTTCTTTACTACTAAACCAGAAGGCCAAGGCACCGGACTTGGACTTTCTATTTCTTTCGGCATTGCTCAAGAGCACGGCGGTACGCTCCATGCTTCAAGTAAAGATGGGGAAGGAAGCTGTTTCACGTTATGCCTACCAATACATAACCCGTTAGATGACAACGCCGAAGATTCTTTTCAGGACGATTCACTATGAATGATACCACTGACCAAAACGCCGACGTGTACACTGTTTTATTTGTCGACGATGAACCTAATATTCTTCGCGCCATTAAGCGCGCGCTCTTTTCTTTAAAGGTCAACTTATTGCTGGCTGACAGTGGCGCAAAAGCGCTAGAGATCATGAAAGAAAATGAGGTTCATGTGATCATTTCCGACATGAAGATGCCACAGATGTCTGGCGCTGAATTACTGCAGCAAGTTGCAGAGTTGTATCCTGAAAGTTATCGGTTGGTGCTAACCGGTTATGCCGATATAGAATCTACTATTAAAGCGGTTAACGAGGGAAAAATTCATCGTTATTTGCAAAAGCCCTGGGACAACAAAGAGCTTATATCTGCCATTGAAGATGGGTTAGAACGCGTAAAATTAAAAAATGAAAATACTCGGTTGCAAAAATTAACACGTCTGCAAAATCGTAAATTAAAAGAAGTGAACACGTCGCTTGAGCAAATGGTACATAAGCGTACGCGCCAGATTAAAGCGGCACTGAACAAGATTGAAAAACATAATCTTGCAATGGAACAAGTACTGTTTAATGTTATTAGCATTAACCCGAACATAGATGGAAAGTTTGCCATTGAAGTGAGCGAACTTGCCGCTAAGTTAGCGAAGTATCTTCAACTCCCTCCTGAAGAAGTTAAACGCATTAGCTATGCGGGTTTAATCTGTGAGCTGGGTTTGTTGGGGCTAAGTACAGATGATTTTCTAGCCCCGTTCTCGAAGCTTAAGTATCAACAACAACAGAACTACTTAGATCAAACTAAACAAGCTGCGCTAATGCTCGCGCCAGCCACTGAATTACAGCCAGTGTCAGACATGATTGAATTTCAATTCGAGCATTACAATGGTGCTGGCCCCCGAAATGTGGTGGCAAAAGAAATTCCCATCGGTGCCCGTATAGTCTCAATAGCCAGAGACTACTGGCGTTTAGTCACCGGCCGAATGAGCGGTGAAGAGATGACACCGCGGGATGCCAAAGCCGAAATGAAAAAGCATACCAACACACGGTATGACGGTGAAATTCTATCCTTCTTACTTGCAGATGACGACGTGAGCACGTCAAAATATATTTACAACACGATGAAAGCCTCTCAGCTGAAAGCAGGTATGGTATTGGCTAAAAATTTATATAATGACAGCCATATTCTTATACTGCCTGAAGGGCATATTTTCACCGACGCCACTATTCAAAAGCTGACTCAATTTGAAGAAGAGCGTCGTCGTGCATTCAGTATTTTGATTGAGCCAGATACGCCGTTAGATGAAACCGAAGAAGGGGCTGCGCCTCAAGACACGTGATCTTAAGTGTATCTGTGGTAGTACTCATAAAATTGGAATCAAAGAAGCACTAAGGCAATTAGTGCTTCTTTATTTTTTGTAACAGATACCCACGATAATGAAATCTTCTACCTTGCACCTCGGTCTCTTAAACGCGTATACAGTGTGTATTGTTGCTATTTCGTGTCACAATAAATGATAATTTTAAGCCTAACGGATAACGAGGCCATATAACATGAAGCATTTTGATTATATCAGCATAGGCGGTGGCAGTGGCGGTATAGCCTCAGCCATCCGTGCCGCTAAGCATGGCAAGAAAGCAGCCATTATTGAAGCTAAAGACATAGGTGGCACTTGTGTAAACGTGGGCTGTGTTCCCAAAAAAGCAATGTGGTACGGCGCGCAGGTAGCCGAAGCCATTCATCGCTACGCGCCGGAATACGGTTTTGATGTATCAGTGAACCATTTTAGCTGGGATAGCTTGATTGCCAGTAGACAAGCCTATATTGAGCGTATACATACTTCATACGACCGAGCGCTAACTACAAACGATGTTACGCTAATCCGTGGCTTCGCTAAATTTGTTGATAACAACACCGTCGAAGTAGATGGCGAGACTTATACGGCTGACCATATCACTATTGCTACCGGCGGCCGCCCTGTTATTCCTGATATTCCTGGCGCTCAGCACGGTATTAACTCAGATGGCTTCTTTGCGCTAAAAGTCCAACCAAAAAAAGCAGTAGTAGTTGGCGCCGGATACATTGGTGTTGAACTAGCCGGTGTATTACATAGCTTAGGTACCGAAACGCACCTAGTGGTTCGCAAGCACGCCCCCCTACGCCATTTCGACCCCATCATCCATGAAACACTGGTTGACATGATTCACGCGGAAGGCTGCACATTACATAACCACACCAGCGTTGAAAAAGTAGAACGTGGTGAAGGTAAAATGCTGACAATTCACCTCACCAACGGTGAAGTGCTTGAAGCAGATTGTCTTATTTGGGCGATTGGCCGTGAACCGTCTACAGATACAATAGCAATTGAAAATACCGATGTAGAGCTGGCCGCAAACGGCACAGTGAAAGTAGATAAATACCAAAACACGACAGCCAAGAATATCTATGCTGTGGGAGATATTACTGGTGAAGCTGAGCTAACGCCTGTGGCAGTAAAAGCAGGTCGCTTACTTAGCGAGCGGTTGTTTAATGGACAAGACGATGCGCATATGGATTACACCATGATCCCCACCGTCGTGTTTAGCCACCCGCCTATTGGCACAATCGGCTTAACTGAACCAGAAGCTATTGAAGAATATGGTGAAGACAATATTAAAGTGTATTCATCGAGCTTCGCATCTATGTACACTGCTGTGACTCGTCACCGCCAAATGACCAAAATGAAATTGGTGTGCGCAGGTGAAGATGAAAAAGTGGTTGGTCTTCACGGGATAGGCCATGGTATGGATGAAATTCTACAAGGCTTTGCGGTAGCCATAAAAATGGGCGCCACCAAAGCCGATTTTGATGCTTGTGTGGCCATTCACCCTACCAGTGCCGAAGAATTCGTTACTATGACCTAGGTCGTCCAACTAAGCTCAGGTTAGCCAAGCTTAGTAAAACGCTAGCGTACTTTTAACATACTTATAAAATGTAAGGCGATAATCAATATGTTGACTATCGCCTTACTTTTACATTCTTTCTAACGTAACAGGCACACCGTTTAATACACCATTACCCGACAAAGTATCTACCTGCATTTCGTCTGTCAGTATATTGGTATTAACGCCAGGGTATTGGCTAGCGACACCCAGTTTTATTCCCTTCTTATTATGCCCCCAACCATGCGGAATAGAGACCACGCCTGGCATAATAGAATTGGTAATTTCAGCCTCTACGAATAACTCTCCCACTCTTGACGTGACTTTAACCCTATCGCCTTCGTTCACATCATATTTAGCGGCATCTATGGGGTGTAACTGTAGCGTACAGCGATTGTTTCCCTTCACCATTCTATGGCTATTGTGTAACCAAGAATTGTTCGTTTTAATATGTCGCCTGCCAATCAATACTATTTGATTTTCGTTACGCTTCTGGTCGAAAATATGCGTCTTTACGCGGGCAATATCTGACATAAAGTAATTAAAATTTAAGTCTATTTTTTTATTCTCATGAAAAATAGCGTCAGGCAGTGCAGGTTGCAACGGCCCAAGGTCGATGCCATGTGGATGCGCTTTCAGCTTATCTAGCGACAAGTTATAGCCTTCATTACCAATGCCGTTAGCGTTTTCACTGGCACTGGAATTTGCACTAGCATGGGCCCCGTATCGGCCGCTTTTTAATAAATCGTCTATCACACCTTTTGGCTGTTTTTGCCATAGTGTTTGATAGTGCGCGGTACTTTAGCCATTTAATTTATCTAGGCGCTCTGCCAGCGATAGATATATCTGCCAATCTGTTAATTGATCATCGTCTATGTCTACCACTGCCTCAGAATAGGTAGCGTAGTTTCTTACCGCAAAATTATGAAAAACCACATCATAGTGATCCCGCTCTAATGGCGTAACGGGAGGTAATATAATATCTGCATGTCGGGAGGTTTCAAAGTAGTTGGCCTTCACAATATTGGTGATGGAATGGATAAAATACTGCAAGGCTTTGTTGCAGCAACTAAAGATGAGCTCTACTAAAGCAGATTTCGATGCCTGCGTGGCAATTCACCCTACTAGTGCCGAAGAGTTTGTTACTGTGCAGCGATTTAGCCATGTAGTTTTGTAAAAATGAATCATGAGCTAAAACATTAACATCAATGATAACTAGGTCGGTACGCTAACGCGGCGCCAGCCTACTTGCGTTGGTCTACTCCCTAACACTATCCCCTTACCCAGTTACCACTTTTCCTTCGAAACCGCACTTTCCCGGCTGCCCCACACACTTGAATTTTATTATTCTTTATGTTAAGAATACTAATATAATAAATAAAACTAATAAAAACCAATGTGTTATAAGTTTAAACTATAATAAGCTTATGAAATAGCGTTGCCTGCCTATTTTTCTTAATTTTAGAGTGCAACCATGAAAAATTTATCCTTAGATTTCTTACGTTCGTTTGTAACGATAGCGCAAACAGGAAGCTATACGTTGTGTGCGGAACGATTAAAACGAACTCAGCCCGCCATTAGCTTGCAGATTAAAAAGCTAGAAGAGATTGTAGGGGAAAAGCTTTTTTCACGAGAAGGAAATCGAATAACGCTGACGTTAGCAGGAAACAAATTGCTAGAGTTTGGTATGAAGATCCTCCTACTGAATGATCAAGCCATGGCTGAATTTGGTCGACCTCAAGTAAGTGGAAATATAAAGCTTGGGATACCTAGCGAATTCTCTACCACTTTAATGCCTAAAATTATCAGGCGGTTTACCCAATCTTACCCAGAAATATCAATGGAAGTGCATTGTGCTTTGAGTAAAGACCTGCTTTGTGAACCGTTAAAAAATCAATTTGATTTAATTCTATCGTTACAAGAAGTACCGGATACAGATCAGGATGGATATATCGTTACCGACCAGTTGGTTTGGGTAGGTAGCCAGCGTTTTGTTAACAGTATTCCCGAAAAGTTACCTCTTATTGCTGCCCCAGCGCCTTGTATTTACCGTAACCGGGCTACCAACTTATTGGGTAAACATTCAAAACAGTGGCAAATCGTCTATACCATCGGCGACTTAAATGGCATTCAAACCGCTATTAATGAGGGTCTAGGTATAACAGTACTAGCGAAAAGTACTGTTCCCAAAGAACTCCACATTTTATCTCCTTCCCCGGCATTACCCGAACTAGGGCATATTGGCGTTTGCTTGGTGAACCCCCAAAAAGTACGCTCAGAAGCTATTGAATTATTAGCTAAAACAATCCAAACAGAATTAGCGGCTTGTTAACCTACAAAGCCTGTGGCTGGCAATGTCACAACGATAAGAAGAACGATTAACGCCACTAATAACTTCATTAAGCTTACATCTTCTTCTAACTGCTTACAGCTTTTACATTTACTGACTTCTTGGCTATTCATAAGCGTTCCTTTTCATCTTACTTTTTTCTGAATTGGACCTTACTATTACCCTACCTATACTCTATTAAATTGAGCATAGGTAGGGCTGTTACTTACTTATTTACTATCACGAACCATTGGGTAATCAATATTTAGTTGCTCTAAATAAGTATCATACTTATCAGGGTTGTAATAAAAGGCTTTCATCTTTTCTCTGTACTGCTTCATTATCCCCTCGTTCAAATGAATTTGAGGCGTGTCGCCTTCGCGCAATAAAGATTCATACTTAATATCATTTGTTTGCACGTTATCAAAGTAATCTTGCATTTCTGGGAGCAACTCAGGGTTAGTGAACAAGTCCACCATATTCATTGCATGGGCTTTTGCACCAGCAATAATTCCTTTATGCGCAATGGGGGTAGCCATTGAAACCGCGTTCGCCCAATTATGTCCGGGTAAATTCGGAATATTAGCTGGATACAACATAAAGATAGTTGGTACTGTCCACGCTATGTCGCCCACATCATCAGAGCCGCCACCGGTTAATTTATCTTGGGGAGGTGGCTCTCGCATAGGCATAATCTCTTCGGCCAAACCAATAACCTCGGCACCAATTTCTTTTTGTAACGCTTTGGCTAGTTTGATGTCGTCATCAGACCATTCCGGCATACCTACTTTTTTGATATTTTCCAGAGCAGCAAGGGCTAACGGTTTATTAAAATGTCCAGGCCATGCGGTGCCCATTACAACAGAATCCCATGTGGTATTGCTCATCATGGCCGCACCTTCAGCCATTTTGTCGCCAACTTCCCATAACGCCTTAATATGTGGATAGTCAGTTTCGCGGAAAAAATACCAAGACGACGCTTTTTGCGGCACAACGTTAGGTTGGTCGCCGCCATCAACAATTACCGAATGCGTGCGTTGCGCTAAACGTAAATGCTCACGTCGATAGTTCATGCCCACACTCATCAACTCAACAGCATCGAGGGCACTTCTTCCACGCCACGGAGAACCCGCGCTATGGGCAGATTCACCATAAAAATTATACTTAACAGATACCATTCCGGACATACCAGGATTACCATAGAAAGTACCGAAGCCGTTACCAACGTGAGAATATAAAACAGCATCAACATTGTCGAAGTACCCTTCACGAACGTAGTACGCTTTCGTGGCAAGCTGCTCTTCTGCTATTCCCGGCCATAAAACAATAGTGCCTTCAATATCATTTTTGGTCATGTACTCTTTCATTGCTAGCGCAGCAATAATATTTACCACTTGGCCAGAATTATGGCCTTCTCCATGACCAGGAGCTCCTTCAACAATGGGGTCGTGATACGCAACACCCGGTTTTTGCGATGCCTTTGGAATACCATCAAGATCTGTTCCCAATGCGATAACAGGTTTACCTGAACCCCATGTGGCATACCAAGCAGTAGGAATACCCGCAATGCCTTTTTCAATATCGAAGCCTTCTTCTGCGAGCATCGCGGTAAGGTACGCAGATGTTTCTACTTCTTGAAAACCTAACTCACCAAAAGAGAAAATCATATCGTTCATAACTTGCGCTAGCTTTGCCTGCTTATCTATTTCAGCAACAAGTTTTGTCTTTGCCTCTTCTCTTTCTTCCTCACTTAATGTGGTAGCAGAGCTACCCACCGCCATTAAATTTAGCGCTAATACCGCCGCGTAAATATATTTCATACTATTCTCCAACATCGGAGCGAACAAATGTTCGCCCCTGTTATAGCGTTACTCTTTTATCGTAGGGTACGTAATACCAAGTTGCTCTAGATAGGTATCGTACTTTGATGAGTCGTAATAATACTCAGTCATATCACCACTAAACTCAGCCATAATCTCTTTGTTTAGGTGGGTAGCGGGTCTATCTTGCTCGCGTAAAAGTGGAGTATATTTACCGTTTTTCGTTTGCTCATTTTCATAATAATCCCAGGCACTTTTCATTAAGCTTTCGTCAGTAAGCAAATCGAACAGTGTTAGGGCTTGCGCTTTTGCACCGGCCACTACGCCTTTGTGGGCGATAGGGGTGGCCATAGCGACTGCGTTAGACCAGTTATGCCCTGGTAGGTTAGGAATATTAGCCGGATAACGAAGAGTGATGGTAGGTACTTGCCATGATATATCACCAATGTCATCAGAGCCGCCACCCATGTTTTTCTTTGGATCCGGTGGGTCGGTTAATTCGTTGATTTCAGACTTTAAGCCTTCAGGCTCAACCCCAATTTCTTTTTGAAGTGCTTTAGCTAGCGCAATATCATCCTCTGACCACTTCGGCATACCCACCAGTTTGATATTTTCATATGCATCTTCAGCTATAGCTTTGTTCATATGCTGAGGCCATGCAGAGCCTAGTACCACTGAATCCCACGTGGTATTACTCATCATGGCTGCACCTTCGGCCATCTTATCGCCGATTTCCCATAAAGCTTTAATATGTGGGTAATCTGTTTCTCTTAAAAAGTACCAGCGACTTGCAACAGGAGGAACTACGTTTGGTTGGTCTCCGCCATCCACAACAATAGAGTGAACTCGCTGAGATAAACGCAAATGTTCACGGCGATAGCTCATCCCCACTTCCATTAATTCTACAGCGTCTAGGGCACTGCGCCCGCGCCAAGGAGAACCAGCACTGTGTGCAGACTCACCATAGAAGTTGTACTGCACTGAAATTAGGCCATTGCCTCGCCCTTCTCCCCAGCTGGTACTGAAACTATTTGAAACGTGAGAAAACAGCACTGCATCTACATCTTCAAAATAACCATCGCGAACATAATAGGCTTTGGTACCTAGTTGCTCTTCTGCCACGCCAGGCCATACTTTTATTGTGCCTTCGAGGTCGTTTTCTTCCATGTATTTTTTAACCGCTAAAATAGCGATTATATTTACCACTTGGCCTGAGTTATGACCTTCACCATGCCCAGGAGCCCCTTCAACGATAGGGTCGTGATAGGCGACACCAGGCTTTTGAGATGCCTTGGGGATACCGTCAATATCGGACCCCAGCGCAATTACAGGCTCACCTTCGCCCCATGTTGCCATCCATGCTGTAGGAATGCCGGAAATACCCTCTTCTACCTTAAAGCCGTTGTCTTTCAATATCTGCGTAATGTACTTAGACGTTTGAAATTCTTGAAAGCCCAATTCGCCGAAACTGAAGATAGTATCGTTCATTACTTGGGCCTGCTTGGCCATAGCATCTACATCGTTTATAAGGGCTTTTTTTACTGCCATACGCTCATTTAGCGACATAGTGGTGGCAGCCGCAGCAGAAGCTGCGCCCCCACTTATTGCCATCGTAATTAAAGCCGTACTTACTGTGCGTTTAAAATTAACCATCGATAACTTCATTCTTTTCTCCCTAATTACATTTCAACGCGGAAACCAACTTTAAATTGACGGCCAAGTACATCGTACAAACTGCGGTTTGTTGCAAGGTAACCAGGGCGGTTTTCAGAGCCTTGATATGCAGGGTAGGTTACTGTTGCAGGATCTGAGTTAAGTAAGTTTCTAATTTGCATGTAAAGCTCTAGAGAGCTGGTATCACCTAACATGATAGATTTTGATGCATAAGCATCTAAGTACACTTTCGATACAACCGTGTTGTTATTTATAGTGTAGTTAGGTGCAATACTATCAGGGCAGTTCGCAGAACATTCTATGTAGGCATTACTTAACGTACCTTCACTCACACCACGAGCAGTAAGGTCAAAACGCATGTCGTCTAAATCATAAGTTACCGATGCACGGAACTTCCAATCAGGCGTGTTTGATGCATTAGAGCCGGCTTCATCGATAGCCGTTACGCCATTATCAGTAATTGCTTCTAGATAGTTTGTCGCTAAAAAGCGCAGTTTTACTGAGCCTGCTAAGTTAGAAATAACATCTGCCGTATCGAATCGATAGGTAAGGTCGTAATCCACACCTTTTGATGTCATTGAGTTTAGGTTTTCATATAAAAGGTTGATAGTTTGCAGTGTGCCCGCATCATCATAAATCATGTTGTCACAGTAACGTTGCACACCAAACTCAACACAGTATTCCGCTGTTGAATCTGCAGTTACGTAACTAATAACACCGTCTATTTCTACGTCGTAGTAATCGATAGTCGCCGAGAAACCTTCAAGAAATGACGGGCGAATTACTACACCAGCACCCCATGAGTTAGCTTCTTCAGGGTTTACATCTTGGTTACCTTGTAAGTTTTGTACCATAGGTACAGACTCACCATTAATGGTAACTGAGTTAGAACGCGCAGTACCTGCTGCATACAGTTCTGATAAGTTCGGCGCTCGAATATCTCGTGAACGAGTAAGTCTGAAAGTAGCATCTTCAATAGGCGACCATGTGAAACCTGTTTTCCACGTAGTTACACCACCAGACGTACTGTAATCGGTGTAGCGAACCGCACCATTGAAATCAAGATCGTCCATAAGCGGAACCAGTGTTTCAATGTACGCTTCTGTTACATTATAAGAACCTTCGGTGACCTTGTAGTTACCGTACTTCCAACCAGTAGAGTATTGAGGGTCTACATAGCCATCCATATCTTCTTTACGGTATTCAGCACCAAAGGCAATAGAAATAGGACCTGCCCAACCGTCGATATCTCCAGTACTAAAGTTAATTGCAGCTACATCTTGTGTAAATTCTTGCTCACGGCGAGGTTGCCCTAGTACGTAGTCCAGCGCTTCGTCACTTGCCACACCTACACCTAAACGATTTAGAGGCACACACCCATTATCAGGGTCAGTTAACGTAGAACGACAAACTATTTCACCACTCACTGAGTCTACTACCGCGTCAGTAGCTAAGGTTAAATTGGCCGTATTATAGGTTGGCGTCATATGCTCATCGGTGTTGGTCTTACCACGTTGATAGTAAGCATCCCAATCGAACAGCATACCTGATAGTTCAAATTCACCTTTTCCACCCAATACAAATCTGGTGGTATCCCGCATATTGTTACTGCCCGACGCTGGCATATCCACATTACTGGTATTAAGAGAAAAGCTATCCAACCCCAGTTCAGCCATTTGCGATGAAACAGACTCAGGTAAATAAGCATTATCAGCGTAAACAGTTACCCCAATAGAGGTTGGGTTAATGTAGTAGCTTAAGCCTTCGTACTCTGCATACGAGCCTTGAAAATAAACTTCGGTGTCGCCAAACATCCAGCTAAGACGCCCAAAGAGGTTTTTTCTGTCAATTTCAGCAGCAAGCGAGTTGGTTCCAATCATGCCCGAGGTAGTGTATTCCCAATCACCGCCTTGCATCCATTGGCCAGAAACATCCCCATAAGCAAGCTGACCTACCGCGCCATCAACGCCGAAATATGTACCCTGTAGTGGGCCTGAATTAATAAGCCCGCCGGGGGTGTAAGTAGAGATACCAATTCCATCGCCAACATAATAGAAAGGAGAACCTTCTGATGTATCAGGGTTGATCATTGCTACCGTACCGTTTTCAGCCCAGTCTCGCGTGGTGTTGTGAATACCATTCGCATGAAAGGTTTCACCACTTAATAATAAATGACCATCACCGTCACCAAGTTCTGTACCGTAGGTTAAAACAATCTTGTTGTTTTCGCGGTCGCCGTAGGTAGTTTCACCGTATTCAACTTCGCTTTTAAAACCTGTGTATTCTTTATCTAAGATAAAGTTAACCACACCACTTATTGCATCTGAACCATAAACGGAAGACGCACCACCCGTTACAATTTCCACCCGTTTTATCAAAGACTGCGGGAACGTATTGGTATCAACTTCGCCCGTTGATGCTGATACTACCGAGCGCTGCCCATCGAAAAGCACCAACGTTCTTCCCGTACCTAATGCTCTCAAGTTGAGCGCTGCAATTCCCGAAGCACCATTACTTAGAGAACCAGAGCTAGTTGAAGCTGTTGAGCTTCCAGTAACCGACGGCATAGTATTTACAAAGTCGGCCACACTATTTGGTGCAAACGTATTAATGTCTTCTTCAGACATGGTGGCAACCGGCGTTGGTGTATCGTAACCATCGCGAGAAACACGAGAACCAGTTACTTGAATAGACTCAACCTTTCTCTCTTCAACAGAGGTATCAGTTACTTCATTTTCTTGTGCGCCCACGGGGGTAGCTAAAATGCTAGCAATCGCTGTTGCAAGATAAAGCCTTTTATTATTGCAGATCCCGGGTGTGTTCATAGGTATCTCTCCTGTTCGGTACTGTGTGCTTATGTGGTATTACTGACTTATCGTGGTAGGCCTTAAGGCACTTATTTATTCAGCAATAATTCAGTGATTGCACAACTCATACCTAAAACATTGATTTAAATAATTTTTATCATATCAATATTTATTTAGACAGAATTACCCCGATATTCGGGGACTTAAACCATTGTATTTAGAAAAGATATCCGCATAAGAAGTTTTATTTACAGAAAATAAACATATAAGAAATTTTTATACTAGGGCAGCTTTGAAGTCAGAATTAACTTACCCACAGATTTTTGCATAAATATTCCTAATGCAAGAATTAGCATTTATTATACTTAAGTCTATAATGCACAATAAAAGAGCAATTCGCCCTCAAAACGAACATACGCAATTATCTATAACCTTGCTAAATTCAGGAACTATTGAAACAACTATCCTAAAATTCGAAAAAAATCGTTCTTTTATACTAATTACTTTATATTTCTCTATAACTTTTTAGCCGTAGAAACTTTTTATAAAAGCATTTATTTATAACGAAATTCATGCGCGCCCCTAGTAGAAAAATAAAATTGAATAATTATTCACTAAAATTGCAAACATCTAGTCTTAATAGTGTTTAATCCCATGCATTACTCCAATAAAAATAAAGCACGAGATAAAATGTTCATGACTCATTGGAAAGTTAGTTTGCCATTTCGCCTCTGCTCTCTTCTTCTACTTACCAGTGAAACACCAAGAGAAATACTTTATGGTAGCTTTACAAAAAAGATAATATATAAAAAATTAGCGTAGTAATTGACTTAGTACTTCATCAAAGAATGAACGTTTGAACGACAAAAAATTGGAAAACCATAATGATAAGAAACATTAAAAGGCTTATTGGCCTTTCGGTGATGTCTGCCCTAAGCACTACGATAAGTAGCGAAGTATCCGCACAAGAAACAGAGTCACCTAAATACGATTATGCTAAATGGAATGTAAGTAACCCGCCATTTGCACTTAATGAAGTTACAATCAACACCACCGAAACCACTTGGTCTAGCTTGGATATAGCCCCGAATGGTAAGTATATGGTGTTCGATATGCTAGGTGATATTTACAAAGTAAATATTGATGGCGGCGATGCCACACCGATCACGCAAGATTTCGCATGGAACATACACCCAAATATTTCACCGGATGGTTCAAAGATTGCGTTTATTTCTGACCGCGATGGCATTAATAATCTTTGGATAATGGACAGCAATGGTGAAAACCTGCGCCAAGTGACCAAAGAAAAGAACAACCTTATTCACTCTCCTAAATGGAGCCCCGATGGTGAATACTTGCTGGTATCCAAAGGCATTATGTCTAGCCGCAGCATTCCTGCAGGTGAAATTTGGATGTATCACAATACCGGTGGCGACGGCTTGCAAATTAAAGCCCGTAATCATGGTAAAAAAGACCAGCAAAACATAGCTGACCCCGTTTTTTCTCACGACGGTAAATATATTTACTTCACAGAGAACACAGTGCCTGGGAGTCGTTTCGACTATAACCGTGATCCTTTAGGTGGCATATTCGCTATTACCCGATTCGACCGTGAAAATGGTGATGAAAGCCGTTACATCAGTGGCACCGGCGGTGCAGTGGTGCCTACACCATCTCCGGATGGTAAATACGTTGCGTTTGTTCGCCGGGTAAAAGAAAAAACCGCTCTGTTTTTAAAAGATATTAAAACCGGTGAAGAAACACCGCTTACCACAGAACTTGAACGTGACATGCAAGAAGGTTTTGGCTCTGAAGGTTACTTCGCCTACTTCGACTGGATGCCAGATTCATCAGCCATTGTGTATTGGACAGGTGGTACTTTCCATAGCATCAATATCGACGATAAGACTATCTCAGATATTAACATTAACGTAGAAGCTACCCTTCAATATGCGGATGCACTTCGTTTTGATGTAGATGTGGCACCGGATGAATTTGATGTAAACATGATTCGCTGGTCGCAAATGTCGCCTGACGGTAAGACACTCTTGTTTCAAGCATTAGGAAAGCTTTACGTTAAAGACGTAAAGTCGGGCAAGATGAAACGCCTGACTAAGCAAAATGACCATGGCGAATATTACCCGCGTTTTTCTAACGACGGTAAAGCCATTGTTTACACCACGTGGAATGATGATGAATTAGGGTCAGTACGCATTGTTTCTGCCCGTGGCGGTAAAGGTAAAGTGATTACCAAGCAACCTGGCCATTATATAGAACCATCGTTCTCAAGTGATCGTGAAAAGGTGGTGTACCGCAAGTTTACTGGCGGCTATTTACTTGACCCTAAATACTCGGTGGACCCTGGTATTTATGTAGCAGACCTTGATAGAAAAACCGAAAAGAAAGTGTCTGATGGGGGTATTAACCCACACTTTGCAGGCGACAATTCACGGGTGTATTTCACCGAATCGGTAGGCGGCACGCCGTATCGAGAAACACAACTTTCAAGTGTTAACTTGCAAGGAAACGATAAGCGAACGCATTTATACGGCGCTGATGATGTAAGTGAGTACAAACTTTCACATGATAAAAAATGGGTAGCTTTCGTTTACCAATTTAAAACCTTCGTCACCCCGTTTGTGGAAAATGGTAAGAAAGTAACTATTGGCCCTAACATGACTTCACTGCCGGTTACTCAGCTTTCATCTAAAGCCGGTGAGTACTTAACATGGTCGCCCAATAATGAAACGGTGAGCTGGTTTAATGGCCCCACGTTCTACAGTCGCTCGCTTAAAGAAGCTTTTGCGTTTGTAGATGGCGCGCCAGAAACCCTGCCCGACCCTGTGGCCGATGGTATTAATTTATCGTTCACTACCGATGCCGATAAACCAAGCGGTTACAAAGCCTTAATTGGTGGAAAGGTCGTGACCATGCGTGATGCCGACAACACCCAAGAAGTGATTGAAGACGGCGTTATTATCATTAAAGATAATCGTATTGAAGCTGTGGGCAAGCGCGGAGATATTGCTATTCCTGAAGGCGCTATGCAAATAGATGCCAGTGGCAAAACCATTATTCCCGGGTTAGTTGATACTCATGCTCATGGCGCACAAGGCAGGAATGAGATTATTCCAGATAAAAACTGGAGCCAATACTCGAATGTGGCCTTTGGTGTTACCACCATTCATGACCCATCAAACGATACCACAGAGATTTTTGCCGCCTCTGAACTTCAGCGTAAAGGCGACATAGTGGCACCGCGTATTTACTCTACCGGTACTATTTTGTACGGCGCAGAAGGCCTAGGCTACAAAGCCATCATCAATAACTACGAAGATGCGTACTTCCACGTAGAACGCTTAAAAGAAAGCGGCGCAATTTCGGTGAAAAGCTACAACCAACCACGACGCGATCAACGCCAACAAGTGTTATGGGCGTCGAAAAACCAAGACATGATGGTCGTGCCTGAGGGTGGCGGTAAGTTACAACAAAACCTAACCATGTTGGTTGATGGCCATACAGGACTAGAACACAGCTTACCTATAGAGCGCGGTTATAGTGATGTAACCCAGCTATGGAAAGCCACCGAGTTTGGTTACACACCTACATTTGTGGTTTCTTACGGCGGTATGATGGGTGAAGAATATTGGTACGACCGTACCGAAGTTTGGAAGAACCCACGCTTACTTCGCTACACCCCAGCCACCATGTTGCATGGCCGTTCTATAAGACGTCCTACCGCGCCTGATAATCAATACAACCACCAAAACGTAGCTAGCTACGCCAAAGAGCTTCGCGATAATGGGGTTAGTGTACATATTGGCGCTCATGGGCAACGTGAAGGCTTAGCCGCCCACTGGGAACTGTGGATAATGCAACAAGGCGGTTTCACCGCATGGGAAGCATTACGCGGCGGTACTATCGATGGCGCTAAGCATCTAGGTATGGGTAACGACATCGGCAGTATTGAAAAAGGTAAATTGGCTGATTTAGTCGTGATTGACGGCGATGTATTAGCAGACTTACGCCGCAGTGAATATGTGGAATTCACCGTACTTAACGGCCGCGTATATGAAGCTGCCACCATGAACGAAGTTGGCAGTAAAACCAAGCGTTCCCCTTTCTTCTTCGAAGAAAACAACGCCACCTTTATGCCAAGAACCACTGCGGAAGCCATTGATGCCAAAGCACATCACTTCCATTGGAAACACTAATAATCTAGTGAGTTACTAGCACTTATCAAGCCGGCGTAAATCGCCGGCTTTTTTATGCTTACAGATCCCCCTAGTTTCCCACCTCCCCCATCTTCCCCTCAAGCCAACCGTAGATTTAGCTCAGAGAGTAGAAACACTCTGACAAACCTTCCACCGCACGAATGCGGTGGCAGAACGCCCATGGATGGGTTTATTGGGAGCTAGGGTTATATTAAAAGCGTGGGGCACACAATAAGCAGCCCCTCCCCTTCTAAAAAGTCTTCGATGGTCGGTGATGAGTATGGCTCGTGGGGCGATAGACTTTCACTCCCCTCAAGCCAACCACGGATTTAGCTCAGAGGGTAGGAAGCACCATGATAGACCTTCCACCGCATGGATGCGGTGGCAGAGCCCCCATGGATGGGTTTACGGCGAGTCTATCATGGTGCTTTCTGCCCTTAGAGCGGAAAACATCCTCAGCGGTTGCGTCCATATTGTTCGTGAGACGACACCCAATCTGATGAGCTAATGGCTGAGGCTAAAGAGATTTCCCCCGCTAAGGCTACCGAGGCAACGATTTCGGCGAATTTGTACACCTTGTTTTTGCCATAGCAATCGATAAGTTCTAAGCACTCACGCTGAGTGCCCATTCCGGTGCCACCACCATAGGTGGCCACTATTAACGAAGGAATAGTGATAGACACATACAAATCGCCTTCATCAGTAAGCTCTGAATACATAATAGCAGCCGATGATTCCGCTACGTTCGCGACATCTTGCCCCGTAGCAATAAACATGGCGGTAATACCATTAGGCGAGTGTAAACCCGTATTGTTCACCCCAGACAGAAACGAGCCTACCCCAGCCACCCTGCCGTGATAATCAATTTGCTTAGGCTCTACCCGCATAATTTGCAGTAAATGCTCACGCTTTATCGTGGCCTCTGCGGTTACCCGTTTACCACGTGTACGCATAATATTTATTTGCGAGGCTTTTTTATCGGTAGCAAAGTTAGACTCTAAGTAGAAGTTTTCAACACCTTCATAATTATCTAAAATCCACCCGCACGCCGCAAAAGTAGCCCGCCCCACCATGTTTTGCCCTGCCGCATCACCGGTTAAATAGTTGAAACGCAAAAACGCAAATTTGTTTGATAAGAAGTGGTCAATATAAGTGAGCTTGGCAATGCTCGAGGTTGCTTCAGCCTCTTCGCGAATTTTGCTGATGTTTTGGTTTACCCAAGTAACAAAATCTCTTGCCCCGCGGGCATCGCTAAAAATGAAAACCGGAGCTCGCTGCATGGCATCATCTACCACCGTAGCCTTTACCCCACCACTCATATTAAGCAGCTTCATGCCCCGATTATACGAGGCAACCAAGGTGCCTTCTGTGGTGGCCATTGGCACAACAAAATCGCCCTTCGCGTGTTCGCCGTGAATAGTTAATGGCCCTGCAATGCCAATGGGTACCTGAGCTACACCAATAAAATGCTCAATATTCCCTTTCAATTTGTCTGGATCGACCGAGTACTTGCCAACATGATCGATTTTGGCGCCAGTAAAACTTTCAAAGTATGACTGACGCTGCTTAATGATTTTATCGCCATAATCGTCGTGATCGTCACGGGGAATATGCAACTAGCGATTGGTAGGAGAAGTCACATTATCTTCTACTTCAAATTTAAGCTTTCCAAAAGGTGACGCTGAAAAACAAATACCTATTTTACGTTTTTCAGGGCTGACTTCTTCATTTAGTTCTAGGTGTACGGTAATGACTTGTCGTAATGAAAATGGCACGCCCCCCGCATCGTTAAGTGCTTTGAAGCTGATATCGCTATCGTTGCTACTTTGAATAGAAATTTTGTGACTAGGGACTTTCTCACCATCAAATGAAATCCATTTCAGCTCTTTTAGTGTGGCATCTTTTAAACGGTTTTTAAGTGCAAAGGAAACGCCGTTGTCGGTTTTGGTTAGGCTTCCATGAGTATATAGCTGCTTGAGTAAAATACTTGGTACAAACATGTGAGTTCCTATTCCGTTTTGGTTAAGCCACTGCGTGAATTAAGTACACTACTTTTTTATAGTACAACCTTTGTACAGTATCACTAACCTTTTGCATTTCCATCAATTTTTATCCACATTTAAATTTGAGCCATTTCATCAAAACTTCATTAAATTTTGCGCCAACACCCTATGAATAAAGGGCAGCAAACGCTCTGACTTCGCTTTATTCGGTATACCGAAGCGCCTTCATCTAACGTTTACATCGTCAAGGCTTTACCCAAGACCACTTGTCGGTATTCAGGTTTTCGCTGTTTAAAAAGCATCGATTGCTGATTAAGCGCTATGTCCATAGGGAAATGGCAACTGAATACCATTTTTTTAATTTCATGGGATGAACTGTTATGAGAAAAGGACTATTCCGTCATCAGGCAATGCAGCCTACCTCGCCATTTCAAGGCGATCTATTGATGACGCCTCGACCGTCCCATATGGGGATAACGGCAATACTACTTTTATGGATAGTAGGTGTGGGGATATATCTCACTACGGGTAGCTATGCCCGAAAAGCCACTGTAGAAGGATGGTTAGAGCCCTCCCATGGCGTACTAAGGTTGTACGCCGACGCCCGAAAAGGCCGCATATCACAAGTGTATGTCAGCGAGGGCCAAAAAGTAAAAAAAGGCGAGCCATTATTGTCGATTGAATACGGGGTTCAGCAGCCACAAGGCGAAACCGTAGAGCTAAAACTACAACAAGAACTTCTCGCTAAGAGAAAGCGGATAAGTGACTCGTTGGCGCGCACCATTAGTATTCATAAAAGCAACAATGCACAGTTATTAAAGCAACTTCAACACGCGCAAAAAGATGCTGAAACAATACGCCATATTTTAGCGATTTCTTATCAACAGTGGCAGTTAGCACACAATCAATTTACGTCACTTGAAGTGTTACGCAATGCTGGCCATGTAAGTAACGCAGATTTCGATAGCTATAAGCTTGAGCTTTTAAGTAGCCAGCAACAATGGAAACAAGCTGAGCGAAATAACCTGAAAAGCGAAGCTGAAGTAAGCCGGCTGACACATGAAATTGCCAGTTTACCCGAGATTCAAGCCAATGAGCGTACCGTACACAAAAACCAACTAAGTGATATCAATCAGCAGTTGCTGACATTAAATCGCGATCGGCAGCGCATTCTTTATGCAACGCAAAATGGTGTGGTTTCAAGCCTGCAAGCTAGCGCTGGGTTAATGGTCGATCAAAACAGACCACTACTCAGCTTACTTCCAGAAAATTCTCCGATAGAAGCACGATTGCTAGTACCCGTGCGCGCCGCCGGCTTTATCGCTAATGGGCAACAGCTCGCTATTCGATACGATGCTTTTCCTTATCAGAAATTTGGTTTGCAAGAAGGGCAGATAACTAGCATCTCCGAAACTATTTTACTGCCAGGTGAGTGGGCGAACGCGCCTTTAACCGTGAGCGAACCGGCTTATTTGGTTACCGCTCGAGTAAATAGCGACGCCATTATTGCCTATGGAAACCCGGTCATGCTTAAGGCTGGAATGACGTTTTCAGCAGACGTAGCGCTTAGCCAGCGTAGCTTACTGGAATGGATTTTAGAGCCGCTGCTAAGCGTCACGAAAAGGTTGTAATTATGACTATTGCTCACGGATTTACCTCACCTGTACTCAGCGCTTTGTCACCTAAAAACAAAGTGCCGGTAGTGCTTCAAACTGAAGCTGCTGAATGTGGCTTGGCCTGTGTGAGTATGGTGGCGCAGTATTATGGCGACAAACGGGATATGACCCACCTTCGCCAGCACATTAGCGTTTCACTTCGCGGTATCACGCTTAAAGATATTATGGATATTGCGCAGCAAATGGCATTTCAATGTCGCGCACTAAAAGTTGAGCCACAAGATTTATCTCAACTAACCCTGCCAGCAATTCTACATTGGGATATGCGTCATTTTGTTGTGCTGACTAAGGTAAAGCAAGAGCGATTAACCATACACGACCCGAGTATTGGCAAACGCACTTTCACCTTTGATGAGGCGAGTAAACACCTAACGGGAATAGCGTTAGAAATTACGCCTAAAGACAATTTTTCGCCACCACCCGCAAGGCCTTTACTAAAGCTAAGAAACTTCTTTACTCGCACGGTAGGGTTTAAACGTAATTTAGCGACCTTGCTGGCGCTGTCTGCATTACTTCAACTGTTCGCTTTAGCCTCTCCTTATTACGTGCAAACCGTGGTCGATGATGTGTTATTGCAAGGGAACCAAGCATTATTAACCGCGCTTGCTATTGGGTTTACTTTTTTGCTACTGATAAGCATCTTCACCAGAGTGTTGCGGCGCTTTCTGATCCTTGCTGTATCAAGCAGGCTTCAACTTCAAATGTCGGCTTCCGTCTTTCAACATTTACTCTCTCTACCGCTGGATTTTTTCGCCAAAAGGCACGTGGGCGATGTGGTGTCTCGATTTGGTTCCCTCGCACATATTCGTGAGTTCCTCACTACGGGGCTTGTGACTGCATTTCTCGATGGCGTATTGGCCATTATCACGCTCGTCGTGATGGCCCTTTATTCCGTTAAGCTTACATTGTGTGTGGTGCTAGTAGTGGCAATATATCTACTTTTTCGCATCGCGTTAATACCTGTCACTAAGCGACTCACAACAGAGAAAATTGCGTTAGGCGCCACCGAGCAAAGCCACTTTATGGAAAGTGTTCGGGGTATGCTGCCTATTCGTGTCTACCATCAAGAATCCCAGCGCCATAGTCAGTGGCAAAACAAGTTAGTCGCCACTTTGAATAAAGACATTAGTCTGGGAAAACTCAATATTGGAAGCGATGCGGTAAACCAGATTTTATTTGGTATTGAAAACATCGTTGTAATCTTTATTGCGGCATCTTTGGTAATGGATAATATGCTGACGGTAGGAATGATGCTTGCCTTCATCGCTTACAAAACCAAATTCACTGCCGCAGTAGACGGCCTAGTGTCGAAATTTATCGAATTGCGAATGCTGGCCGTACACTTTTCTCGTTTGAGCGATATTGTACTAACAGAGCCTGCTGAAACCACAGTACTGTCACAACAATCTAGCCCCTATACAAACGTACCTTCAGTCTCAGGTGCGACCTCTTCCCATGAAATCGCTTCAAATACACCAGTTATTCACTTAAAAGCCCACAACCTTAGTTATCGCTATGGTGAGGGGTGTAAATGTATTTTTGAAAACCTCAACTTATCGGTTAGCGCAGGGGAAATAATTGCCATCGTTGGTGCAAGCGGCAGTGGAAAAAGCACCTTACTTAAATGCCTGATGGGCCTGTATGCACCGTTTGATGGAACGGTTAGTCACAATACAATTTCATCAAATCATTCCCCAGTCATTGCGTCTGTATTGCAAGAAGACATGTGCCTTTCTGGCTCTATGGCTGAAAACATTAGTTGTTTCGATGAGATACCGAATCAAGAAAAGGTTATACGTGCCGCCCAATTAGCCTGTATCCATGACGAAATTTGTGCCATGCCTATGCAATATCACTCGTTGGTCGGCGATATGGGAAGTAGCTTAAGTGGTGGTCAGAAACAACGGCTACTGCTTGCGCGAGCGCTATACAGAGAGCCCGACATCTTGTTTCTTGATGAGGCGAGTAGCCATTTAGATATTCACAACGAGCACATTATCAATACCCATTTAAAGGCGCTCAATATTACCCGAATAATGGTTGCCCATCGCCCTCAAACGATTGCCCTTGCAGATACTGTCTATCAGTTGGTAGACGGCACTCTGCAGCACAGCCCAGCTTCTGAAGTAGTAGAAGAAAATAATAATACCCCACTAGGAGATTCATAATGATAACGCCCGAAGTTAGAGAATCTACACCCTTGCTCACCGATATTGAGCGTCAACAAATCGTTAAGCATGTAGATAACTTAAACAGTAATGCCCTTCCTATCGACACCCTGTCTAAACGCGAGCTTCAGGTTGCGCGAAAGATCATGGAGGGCTTGTCGAATAAAGCGATAGCAGCAGAGCTATTTATTAGCGAACGCACCGTTAAGTTCCACTGCGCCAACATCTACAAAAAACTGAAAATAAGCAGCCGCACCGCGCTCATCGCAAGTTGCTTTCGATCGATTTACCACCCCCTAAGGTTGGCCTAACCGCTACCCTTTTTAACTACACTAAAACGCTTATATAAGGAGCGAAAAATGCAACATAACATTCATAGCTATACACAAGAAAATACGCAAAAAAACACATTGAACGGCTCTGACCTTCACCTTAAAGCCCAAGAACTACTGCAAGTCACTGGCGGGAAGTCTGGGGTATCTGCAGACGCAGACAAAGACCCCATTCGCTTTGTTAAACAACCTGTCTACATCACCCTAGCGATTGGTGAGGACGGCGGACAGTTACCCGATTTATTGTCATAGCAGATTAAGGAGGTTAAGCAGTCCTCCTTTTACCACTTAAAAAGGATATTTCAATGCAGATTGCATTAATAGGGAGCGAGAGTGACCCACAAATTCTACATGTGGCTGAAACCTTAATTGCCGATAAAAACGACCCCTGTATTATCAATACCAACTACTTTGGTGAGCACTGGCAGCTCAGCTACGACCCAGATTTTAATGATGGCCTGTTACATTTTAACCAGCCTACCCGCAACGGTCTGTTTCGAATTCCTCTATCGGACATCACATCTGCCTATTGGCATCAATATATTCCCCCTTCGGTGAAACCCTCTGATAGTGTGTCTTCACAATGGTTAGATCAGGAATATGCCAGCACCTTGTTATGTTGGTTTTTATTCAGTGAAACTAAGTGGGTTAATGGTATTGACGCCATTCGCGCCCATCACTGCAAACCGATTCAATTGCGAATGGCAAAAAAGCTAGGCGCTAAGGTGCCATATACCTACATAGGTAACGCTAGTGATGTAGCTTTACAGTTTTGTGCGAACATAGGCGAGGTGGTCTATAAGCCCGTTAAAGGCGGCGAAACAGCGAAGTTCGTGCAACAGGGCTATGATACTCGCGGCTTAGTACAGGCTTTGTTAAAAGAGCGCCCTGTCACTTTTCAGGCATTTATTGAAGGGACAAATATTCGAAGTTACGTACTTGGCGATGAAGTGGTCAGTGTACAAATAGACTCTCACAACCTCGATTTCAGAGAAGATATAAACGCACGGCCTTTACTGACGCCCCTTCCTAAACCAATGCAGGATTTATCACGAAAGATATGTACTGGCTTAGGCATGCATTGGTGCGCTATCGATTGGCGTAAAAATACCAAGGGTGAATACTATTTCTTAGAAGCCAACCCTTGCCCTTTCTTCTTGTTTGTTGAAAACGAGACTGGTGTTGATATTACCGGCCGTTTAGTGAAATTATTAACCACATAAAAAAAGAGCGCATTTAAATAAATGGGCTCTTTTGTGTTACTAGCCCTAGGGCTTTATAGAATGAAGCGCGATAGATCTTCGTTTTCTACAAGCGACTCTAAGTGGCTGTTTACGTAATCTTCGTCAATCACGAAAGACTCACCGCTTTTTTCAGACGCATCAAACGAGATATCTTCCATTAGACGTTCAAGTACCGTGTGCAAACGGCGCGCACCAATGTTCTCAGTGCGTTCGTTCACTCGCCATGCAGCTTCAGCAATACGCTGAATGCCTGATTCCACGAAATCGATATTCACGCCTTCGGTCAGCATAAGCGCTTTGTATTGCTCGGTAAGCGACGCATTTGGCTCGGTAAGAATACGTTTGAAGTCACCTACTTCTAAGGCTGATAACTCAACGCGAATGGGCAAACGACCTTGAAGCTCAGGAATAAGATCTGACGGCTTGCTCATTTGGAACGCCCCAGAAGCGATAAACAAAATATGGTCTGTTTTCACCATGCCGTGCTTGGTCGATACCGTTGACCCTTCTACCAAGGGTAGTAAGTCACGCTGAACACCTTCACGCGATACATCGCCTGACGTATTGCCTTCACGCTTACAAATTTTGTCAATCTCATCCACGAACACAATGCCGTGTTGCTCAACCGACTCAATCGCTTTTTCTTTTAAGTCTTCTTGATTCACCAAACGTGCGGCTTCTTCTTCCACCAGCATTTTCAGTGCATCTTTAATTTTTAACTTCTTCTTTTTCTTTTGTGAACCCGACAAGTTTTGGAACATACCTTGAAGCTGATTGGTCATTTCTTCCATTCCAGGAGGCGCCATAATTTCTACGCCTACTTGTGGAAGTGCCACATCAATTTCAATTTCTTTGTCGTCTAAATCGCCTTGGCGAAGCTTTTTACGGAACGCTTGGCGTGTGCCTCTATCTTCAACGTCTTCTTTCTTACCCCATGCATCTTCAGGAGGAGGAATAAGTACGTCAAGAATGCGCTCTTCCGCTGCTTCTTCAGCGCGGAATTTCACCTTTTTCATTTCAGTTTCTTTGGTCATCTTCACGGCAATGTCAGCAAGGTCGCGAATGATGGTTTCTACTTCTTTACCCACATAGCCCACTTCGGTGAACTTAGTGGCTTCAACTTTAATGAACGGCGCATGCGCTAATTTTGCCAAGCGGCGCGCAATTTCAGTTTTACCCACACCTGTTGGGCCAATCATAAGAATATTTTTAGGCGTTACTTCTTGACGCAACTCTGGTTCAAGTTGCATACGGCGCCAGCGGTTTCGAAGTGCAATCGATACCGCACGTTTAGCATCTTGCTGACCAATAATGTGTCGGTCTAGCTCATGAACAATTTCTCTAGGTGTCATTTCAGACATGCATAAACCCTTTTCTGTTTTGGTGCTACTGCATCGATAGCAGGCACAAGTCGCTGTTTATTTTTAGTTAAACAGCCACTTAGTAATCGAGTACGTCTACCGTTTGACTATGGTTAGTGAATACGCAGATATCACCGGCTATGGTCAAACTTTTCTCCGCAATTTCTTTTGCAGTCAGTTCGGTGTTTTCCAGCAAAGCAATAGCAGAAGCTTGGGCATAGTTGCCGCCTGAACCAATAGCAATCAGGTCATTTTCTGGCTGAACTACGTCGCCGTTACCGGTAATGATGAAAGACGCGGTTTCATCGGCTACGGCTAATAAGGCTTCTAGCTTGCGCAGCATGCGATCGGTTCGCCAATCTTTGGCAAGTTCGACCGCCGCCTTGGTCAAATGACCTTGGTGGGCTTCAAGTTTTGCTTCAAAGCGTTCAAAAAGGGTGAAGGCATCGGCGGTGCCGCCTGCAAAGCCAGCTAATACTTTATCGTGGTACAAGCGGCGCACTTTACGTGCATTACCTTTCATTACGGTATTGCCGAGTGACACCTGACCATCGCCAGCCATCACAACTTGATTTCCACGTCTTACAGATACAATCGTTGTCACGTTTAATCCCCGTTTAAGGTGGGCGCTATCGCAGACTCGGGCGATAACTGAAAAAAGACTTTGTTATGAAATGGGGGAAGGGTTTTCGTTTTCAAGGGGAGCAGTTAAAACGGGCAGCTAAAAGGGGCTGTTAAAAGAAAAAGCAGTGAAGACGTATTTAGTCAACGGGTACGTATTAAAGCGTTAAGCGCTACAAAGGAGTATGAGGTGGCTATTATGAGATGGTTATTATGAGGTGAATATAAGGCATCCACCACATCATGCGGTGAATGCCCTTATTAATGAATAATGAGTAATAGATAGTGAACAAAAAGCGTTTACGCTTATAAATTCCAGTACCAAATTTGGCAGGTCGCAATATTCACTTTACGAAGGCTGTGCTTGGCTTTTTCTGCATCTCGTTTCGATTCAAATGGCCCTAAAATAACCCTGAACCATTCGCCGTTGCTGCCAGAACTCTGACGAATAAGTGCTTCTAAACCTTGAAAGGCAATTTTCGCTTTCATTTCTTCAGCTTGAGCGCGGGTTCTGAACGACGCGCACTGCATAAGGTAACGTTTGTCTGATTTTTCCTGTTCGGCAACGTCTACTTCCACTTCATACCCTGGCAGAGTACGAATATACTCCCACTCTTCTTTAGGCAATTCGGGCAAAGCTTCTTGGGTAGGCGCTACAGGGCGTACAACTTCGGTATCTACCTCAGAGCTGGCGTTATCTTTAATAGACCATAAGAAAACCGCAAAGCCGATAAGCAATATCACCACAATAACAAGGCGAACAATAGGGAATGAGGCAGTGGGGCCACTCTTCACCTGTGATTTACCGCGCTTTTTATTTTCGGGCTTCTTTTTTTGTGGTGCTTTACCACGAGATACATAATCGCGTTGAGCCATATTCGGCAGTTTTCCTACTACTTATCGTTATTTTAGATGGGTGATGCCATGAGACGAAGACATAGTGCACAACCCTGAAACACTTGTATACATCAGTGTTAAGATTTTACCGTAATAGGAACCTGTGTGCTAACTGAAATCGGTGGGGTCGATATCTACCGACCAACGTACTTTTGCCGCCTGCGGTAACCCTTGTAAATACGGCAGAGCTAGCCGCAATGCGTTATGTAACGGCGCACGTTTTTCATGACTGCACACCAGCATAAAGCGAAAACGCCCTTGTCGTTTTTCAATTAAACAGGGAAATGGTCCACTCATTTGCGGTACTAAGCCCTTAGAATTTGCGTTTGCAGTATTTGAGTTTGAAAGCACGCCCCTAGCCTGCTGCAGGAATGCATAGGCCGATGAGCTCTCGGTTGCCTCTGCCCGAATCACAAATTGACTAATATAGGGTGGCAATGCAGACGCTTTTCGTTCCATTAACGCATGGCGAGCAAAGTGGGCATAGCCGTTGTTCACTAAATCTTGTAATAAAGGGTGGTGAGGATTGTGGGTTTGCAGCCACATTTCTCCGGGTTTACTGGCTCGCCCTGCTCGCCCTGCAAGCTGCGTAACGAGCTGCGCTAGCTTTTCAGGAGCTCGAAAGTCAGCACTAAATAGCGCCCCATCGCAATCTAACACCACCACCAATGTAACGTGAGGAAAATGATGCCCTTTCGATAGAATTTGGGTACCTACCAGTATTTGGTGTTCTTGGCGGTTAATAGCGTCGAGGGTTTGATGTAGCTTGTCTTTTCCTCTTACCGTATCACTGTCTATGCGCACGTGTTTGGCATCGGGGAAGAGCTTCATTAAACCTTCTTCTACCTGCTCGGTGCCCGTCCCCGCCGTTACCATTTCATGGCTGTGGCAAGCTTCACACTCTTTGGGCATTGAACGGGTAGCACCACAGTGGTGGCATTGCAGCCTGTTTTGCCCTTTATGCACGGTATAAGGCCTATCACAACGCTTACACATTGCCGTGGTGCCACAGTGATGACATAAAAGCGCAGGGGCATAACCTCGTCTATTCACAAAAACCAGAATCTGGTTCCCTGCATTTACATGCTGGCGCATAATTGTCAGCAAGCCTTCTGAAATGCCGTAATGAATAGGTTGGTCTCGGGCATCTAGTAAATACTGCTTGGTACTTTGCGCCCCTGCGGCGCGCCGTGTTAGTTGCAAATGCGCAAAGCGGCCGTTTAACGCGTTATTAAGCGTTTCAAGCGCTGGGGTAGCGCTGCCGAGCAACAAAGGAATACTGTGCTCTTTGGCACGCATAGCCGCTAAATCACGGGCGTGATACCTAAGCCCGTCTTGTTGTTTAAATGACTCATCATGCTCTTCATCAACGATGATCATGCCGGGGTTTTTAAGGGGCGTAAAAATCGCTGAGCGAGTACCAATGATAATACCGAGTTCGCCTGCCCTTGCCCGCTGCCATACCGATAATCGCGCGGCGTCTGTTAATTGAGAGTGCAATACGCCTACAGGAATATTGAAGCGCTTTTCAAACCGCGAAACGGTTTGCGGCGTTAAACCAATTTCAGGCACTAAAATAAGCACTTGTTTACCGGCTTTAAGCAAAGGTTCAATAGATTGCAGATACACTTCGGTTTTACCGCTACCTGTCACCCCTTCAAGCAAGCTAATCGCAAAGGTGCCATGTTGCTGGTTTAATGCCGCTATCGCGACCCCTTGCTCTTTATCAGGTACGGGCTTTTCGCCAATTTCGAAGGTATCCAACCACGCTTGTGCAGTAAGTTCAGGCGTAATGTCTACGAGCTCAATAAGTGCTTTATCTAATAACGCTTTCACTACTGCGGGTGAAAAATGCTTACGCGCTTCGCTAGCAATAATTGATGTGGTTTGAACCGCTTTTAAGCAGCTCATTTGCTTTGGAGCTCGGCTTAAACTTTTAACATCGGTATCAGCACCTTCTGGTGTGACTTGAATATATTGCGCGGGGGATGGCGTGGCTGGCTCACCTTTACGAAGTGGTACGGGAAGCATGGCATGTATCACTTCCCCAGGCGCATGGTGGTAATACTGCCATAACCAATGCGCCATTTTTCTTAGCGATTCGTCGATAACAGGTGCGCTATCTACCACCTCAATAATGGCTTTTATCTTACTGGTATCATCTATGTCTACACCGGATTCAACCACAATGCCTACCAGTTGACGTGGCCCGAAAGGCACTTTTACCCGCACACCCGGTTGTAAAGTGTCGGTATGAGAATAGGTAAATAGCTGGCGAAGCGGCACAGGTACAGCCACCTGAATGAATACCATTAAAATTGATGCCCCAAAATTGATGAACGTAAAGTGAGTAAACGTAAATTCAGAACCGCTAATGATCTGGCATTTAAACATAATGTCAAATAAGGGAAGGGAATTTATTTTAGCCCGTGAGCTTGATTAACGCCGCCCCTGTTTACTTCGCATACAAAAAGTGCTTGATCACTTTAGTTGCTTCCTTTATTATGCGCCGCTCTTTTGCGGCTGACTGCAATTACTGCGGTTGGTCATTGAATTTAAAGTTGCGTATGGTGTTTGGCTTCGGGCCAAATAGCGATACGGCCTCATATTGAAGGTAATCCAAAATGAAAGATGGTATCCACCCAGAATACGCTGAAATGACAGCAACATGTTCTTGCGGCAACGTAATGAAAATCCGTTCTACTCTAGGTAAAGATATTAACCTAGACGTATGTTCTGCATGTCACCCATTCTACACTGGTAAGCAACGTAACGTTGATACCGGTGGTCGTGTTGACCGCTTCAAGAAACGTTTCGGTGCTTTGGGCGCTAAATAAGCTCAGTACTCAGAAACACGATGTTTCTTTAAAAAAAGCGCCTATCGGCGCTTTTTTTGTGTCTGGAGTTTGTAAGTGGGTTTTGAATTTTTTCGTATCTGCGCTTTTCATTCTCGCTTCATTTGGGTTCAACCAATACCGTGCTCGCCCAGTAAAGAGCAGCGAAGTGGAATGCTCGGCTAATGCAATGCTTTGTTAGTGAAAAGCCCGGCGTTTTAGATGTCGTTCCCAGTTGCCGTTACTTTGCAAAGTGCATGCTTGCTCGCTGTCGTAGCGAACTCCTTTGATGTGCACTTTCAATTCGGGGCATACATTATCAAGTTCATGTTCGAATGCTTGGTTCCAGTTAGTTGAAAGTGCTTCGCTTTTTTGCTTTTCGGTTTTAAACACCGCAATAATTTCTGGCCTGCGCCAGTGACCCTCATGCGTAAGCCATTCAAAGCCAACCGACTCAGATTTTGCCCACTCACACACCGTAGTTAACGCTTCAATCAGTTTCTTTTCAGACATGGTAAGTTACGCCTTCTTCTTCATGTTTATTATTATACCTATTCCGCTCACCAGCGTCTTGAACAGTCGGCTTAGTGCCTGTTTGCAAAGACCTATTTGATAACTTTCTATACACACGGCTATTCACACGTCTATTCACACAGCTATAAAATAGAAATAATGTATTAATTCGCTAGGTGTCATAAATATGATGAATGGCAAATATTCGACGATGTCACTGGTCATACAAGCAAGTCTGCCCTAAATTGACAGATATAAAGGGCAGATCAGATATGTACTCAAATGACCCTGTGATAGAGTCGAAGACATTCTACTGCTAGAACGCAGATTGCCCTTACGGTAACGAAGATTGCCTAACCCCTACATCGAAGGATATGTTTACTAATGTCAGATTTCAGACAACGTGCACTAGATTATCATGCCAAACCCACGCCAGGTAAAATCAGCGTAGAGCTTTCAAAGCCAGCCGATAGTGTGGATGATCTTGCTCTGGCTTACAGTCCAGGGGTAGCTGAGCCGGTACGAGAAATTGCTGAAGATCCTGATAATGCTTATAAATATACTGCCAAAGGCAACATGGTAGCGGTCATCAGTAATGGAACTGCTATTTTAGGTTTGGGTAATTTAGGGCCGTTAGCTTCTAAACCAGTTATGGAAGGTAAAGCACTGCTGTTTAAACGCTTTGCAGGGCTTGATGCTATCGATATTGAAGTAAAGCATCGTACAACAGAAGAATTTATTAATACCGTTGCCAATATTGCAGATACCTTTGGCGGTATTAACCTTGAAGATATTAAAGCCCCTGAATGCTTTGAAATAGAACAAGAATTGATTAAGCGCTGCAGCATTCCAGTATTCCATGACGATCAACATGGTACTGCTATTGTTACCGCCGCAGGCATGTTGAACGCCATTGAAATTCAGGGTAAAAATATTGAGAGCGCTAAAATAGTTTGTATGGGTGCAGGGGCGGCAGCCGTTGCCTGTATGGAATTACTGATTAAATGTGGTGCGCAACGTGAACGCATTTACATGCTAGACAGAAAAGGGGTTATTCACACTCGCCGTGAAGACCTTACCGAGCACAAGCGCTTGTTCGCTAATAACACTGATAAACGTACCTTAGAAGATGTGATGGAAGGTGCGGATATTTTTGTAGGTGTATCTGGGCCTGATGTATTACCGCCAGAAACGCTAGCATTAATGAGCCCTAACCCGATTGTTTTTGCATGCTCAAACCCCGATCCTGAAATTAAGCCTGAATTGGCTCATGAAGTTCGAAATGATTTAATTATGGCTACGGGGCGTTCTGATTATCCTAATCAGGTAAACAATGTGCTGTGTTTCCCGTTCATTTTCCGTGGTGCGCTGGATGTACGCGCAACGGCCATTAACGACGAAATGAAAGTGGCCGCGGTAGAAGCACTTCGTGCTATTACCAAAGAGCCCGTACCAGAATCTGTGTTAGCGGCTAGCAACAGCAAAAGCTTAACCTTTGGCAAAGAATACATTATTCCTAAACCAATGGACCCTCGCCTCTGTGAACGCATAGCCTCTGCAGTGTCAAAAGCGGCGATTGAATCTGGCGTTGCACGACTTCCAGAAGTGCCTAACCGCGCCGAATGAAGGCAATATAAGGCATATACTGGCGTGTAATTCAGTGTAAAGATTATAAAAAAACGGCAATTTTCATTGCCGTTTTTTTAATCTTCTTGTTCGTTCTCAATAGAAACGTCTATACCCATATCTTCCATTATGCGCCTTGCCTCAGCAGGTACACGATTAGGGTTATCTTTTCTCAAATCTTCGTCATCCGGTAACGGCTGACCTGTAAATGCATGAAGAAACGCTTCACATAACAATTCTGAATTCGTCGCATGACGTAAATTGTTTATCTGCCTACGCGTACGTTCATCGGTTAATGCTTTTAGCACATTAATAGGAATAGAAACGGTGACTTTCTTTACCTGTTCACTCTTTTTACCGTGCTCTGCGTAGGGATGAATATACTTACCGTTCCACTCTGCCATAATGCTAACTCTGTCTGATCTTATTTATGTTATGAAGAGAAATTCTAAACAAGTTGACGAAAAGGTCAATTGAGCAGTGTAAACCTCTTGACGTCTAGACGTAAATTCTTTAATTTAGACGTCTAAACGTCTATAAAAGAGTAATTTTACCATGGTTTCTTACGCACAAGGTGTCGATGCACTCAATCAGTCCCTTTCGGAACTGCGTGACATCGATGTGTCATTTGAGTTTTTTCCGCCTAAATCAGAGAAAATGGAACAAACCTTGTGGAAGTCAGTTGAGCGCTTAGCACCGCTAAAACCGAGCTATATGTCGGTAACTTATGGCGCGAATAGTGGTGAGCGTGACCGTACTCATGACGTGGTAAAACGCATTCAGCAGCAAACTGGCGTTGCAGCCGTGCCTCACCTTACTTGTGTTGATGCGAGCAGAGACGAGCTTAGACAGATTGCCCAAGACTACTGGGATTCTGGCATTCGTCGTATTGTTGCTCTTCGTGGTGATTTACCGCCAGGCGTGAAAGATACCGAAATGTACGCCTCTGATTTAGTGGCGCTACTAAAAGATGTAGCCGATTTCGATATCTCAGTGGCCGCTTACCCTGAAAAACACCCTGAAGCGCCTAATGCCCAATTCGACTTACTAAACCTTAAACGCAAAGCAGAAGCCGGTGCGAGCGAAGCAATTTCACAGTTTTTCTTTGACACCAGTGTATTTTTACGTTTTCGTGACCGAGCAGCAGCTGCAGGTATCGACCTAGACTTGGTGCCAGGCATACTGCCGGTAACCAATTATCAGACCTTGGTAAAGTTCGCCGGTTTCACCAACGTACATGTACCTGGGTTCTTACACAAAATGTTCGATGGACTTGACGATGACGATCAAGCTACTCGGAACCTCATTGGTGCTAACATCGCGATGGATCAGGTTAAGGTACTTGCCAAAGAAGGCGTGAAGCATTTTCATTTTTACACCCTTAACCGTAGTGAGTTGAGCTACGCTATTTGCCACATGCTAGGTGTGCGAGCAGGTTAATTTCGATTAAACCTTTGCTCCTATATGGCAGACCAGTATACCATTTGCCTATTATCAGGTATTTGAACGACTCGTTTGCCTTGCTGTCACTTTCCTTCGCTGTAAAAAGGTCAAGGTAAGCGGCGAATGGCCAAGGCGAGTAATAACTAGGAGTAAAGTGTGAATTGGGATCGGGTAAAAGCCATCTATCATAAGCTCGCACCACAAGTTGTCGATCTTTTCACTATCTTCATCAAGCGTTGCCGTGAAGACAATATTACCATTTCCGCAGGCCACCTAGCCTACGTTACGCTACTTTCTCTTGTTCCTTTCATCATGGTGACTTTCACCATCATGTCGGCGTTTCCTGCGTTTGCTTCCGTAAGAGGTAAATTAGAATACTTTATCTTTAATAATTTTGTACCTACCGCTAGCGATACAGTTCATGAGTATATGTCTGACTTTGTTGGCAACGCTTCAGAAATGGGCGCTATTGGTATTCTATCGCTACTTGTTGTGGCGCTAATGCTGATATCCAACGTTGATAAAACCCTTAACCGTATTTGGCGTACACAAAGCGATCGTCCTATCGTGTATACCTTTGCCATTTACTGGATGGTGATTACCTTAGGGCCCTTGCTTATCGGCTCTAGCGTGATAATTAGTTCTTATTTAGCAGGTCTAGCTGCTTTCGCCGAAGAATATACCCCTGGGTTAGGCACGTTTTTACTTACTCTTGTACCTAGCTTTGCTGCCATGCTGGCTTTCTTTATTTTGTACATGATAGTTCCGAACCGACGTGTTTTTGCCCGTCACGCTATTTCAGGTGCCATATTGGCGACGGTTGCGTTCGAATTAACGAAGTCTGGCTTTGCCCTTTATATTACTAATTTCCCCTCCTATGAGTTGATATACGGTGCGCTAGCCGTAGTACCTATCTTATTTTTGTGGGTCTATATCTCATGGATTTTAGTGCTATTAGGCGCTGAGTTTACGTGTAGCCTGGGCCAAGCGTTTGAAAATAGAAAAGCGGAAGCCGAGCCAAGGCAAATTCCAGAGGAATAAAAAAAGGCGTTGTAGGAAACGAAACTACAACGCCTTTTTAGTATCGTATTAGCTTGTTAATAGTAGAAACAAGCTAACGACTGATAAGCGACACACTTATTAGTTGGGCACTCATTAATTAGACATGGCAGCAATGAAGGCATCAGATTCAGCTATAGCTGAATTCATTTGCTCAATGAGTTGATCAACATCATTTTGAATAGTTGAAAGCTCACCTTGCAACGCGCCAATCGCGCTAGCGTTCAAGTTATGCTTTAAATATAAAACATTGTCTTGAAATGCACTTAATACAGGTGCCATTCTGCTTTCTGCTTTACGCATGGTTTTAATCAATGCGCTGTATCTGCGCTCTGTATCACGCAATTTCGCAGTACTTTCTCGTTTTAATGATGCATTTTGATACTTTTCTAACTCGTCTTCCCATTCATCAAATAACGCTTCAGCCACGCTTTCTACTTTATCGATACGATCAGTTACATCATTGGCAGCAGAAAGGCTGTTTTCATACTCGCTGTTAAGCTTGTTATAAACATCTTCTAACTCGCCACCTTCAAAAGCAACCACGGCACTAAAAGCTTCCAGCGCAGAGCTAAACTCTTCCTGTGCGTCTTCTTGCGACTCTTTTGCGTTTTCAACACGGTCTACAAGAATATCGCGCTTTTCAACGCCTACTTTCTCCCACGCTGCGTAATACGCAGACTGACAGCCAGTTAATACCAACATAGCAATAATAGCGGTTGCTATTAGCCTCATAACATCTCTCTCCCTCGATAGCGGGCCGCGCTAATAATACAAATAATGTGCAAAATAACGCCAAGTGGCCAAAATACAATTGCTAATACTACGGTTGCGGCAAGCGCATAGCTCACTCCAACCACAATAAAATAAAACAGTGCGCCAAGTATTCGCCCTTGTACTAAATGCCCTAACCCTGGAATAAAAAAGTTACAGATTGCAGCAATCACATTGCCGCCAGATCCTTGCCCTGACATATAAACTTCCTCGCAATTGTTATCAGAATATGATTATGTAGTATTTCATAAGAATAAACTAAACTAAAACAGGCACCCGCACAACGCGCGGAAATAAAATGAAACGACTTTACCCAGATGTTACCTGCTATCAAAATGGATTTATCGAGGTGGGATGTGGGCACTCTCTATATTACGAGCAGAGCGGCAACCCTGAAGGTATTCCAGTACTCTTTATTCATGGTGGTCCAGGTGCTGGTTTACCGCCAAATTATAAATGTTTCTTCGACAGTAACCGATACCGTATTATCGGTTTCGAGCAAAGGGGATGTGGTCGTTCAACACCATTAGCCAGCATCAAAGACAACGATACATGGCTAAATGTAGAAGATATTGAAATATTAAGGCGCCAGCTCAACGTATCGAGTTGGTTAGTGTTTGGGGGCTCATGGGGTTCAACCTTAGCGCTTCTTTATGCTTTTAGGTATGCTGATCATGTCAGCGGCCTTATTCTTCGCGGCGTATTTTTAGCACGCCAACAAGACCGAGACTGGTTTTTGTCGCCACAAGGGGGTGCCGCTCAGCTTTTTCCAGAATATTATCGCCAGTTCGTTAAAGGGATAGACGGTTCGCTAAGTACCGCTGCTATTTGTACGCATTATCTCAATACATTGAAAGCCGATAACGAGGTACAACGCCATGCGGCGTTGAAGCGCTGGTATCAATGGGAAGAGCGACTTTCTCGCGTATCTTTACCACCTGGCACTGGCGATTCCACCAGTCAATATCCCCTATCGCTTGTCACCAGCTTAGCCACTCTTGAATGCCATTTCTTAACCAACAAATGCTTTATTGATGAAGGCTATATACTTGATAATATAAATAAAATAAGTGATATTCCTGGCACTATCATTCATGGTCGATATGACATGATATGTAAAACTGAAGCGGCAGAATCATTACATAAGTCGTGGCCGGGAAGCCAACTTCAAATCATTCCTGATGCTGGCCATAGCACGTCTGAACCGGGCATTGCTTATGCGTTGTGCCGCGCAACCAGAGATATGGCAAGATTTTTAAAGGAGCAAAAGTAATGATTGGGTTGGTTCAACGAGTGTCTGAAGCTAGCGTGTCAGTGAACAATGAAATCATCGGTGAAATTGAACAAGGTATGCTAGTGCTGCTTGGCGTTGAAAAAGACGATGGCCCAGAACAAATCGAAAAGCTTGCTAACAAATTATGCCGCTACCGTATTTTTTCCGACAGCGATGGAAAAATGAACCTAAATGTTGAGCAAATCGGGGGGAAAGTATTAGTGGTGTCCCAATTCACTCTTGTGGCCGACACGCAAAAGGGTAATCGTCCTGGCTTTTCTAGAGGAGCAACACCTGAACATGGCAATGCTATTTATCTGCAATTTATAGAATCCCTTAGACAAAAGGGCATTGTGGTGGAAACTGGGCAATTCGGTGCTGAAATGAAAGTCGCTTTAGTAAATGACGGACCCGCCACATTCCAGTTTCAGGTATAATGAACATACTAGAATTAATCTTGTGCAGTTGAAAAGCGTAAGGTTAAATAGATTTTCATTCTTTCATACGAGGCCTCTCTATTGTGTATAAGGTTGTAACCCCTAAAAGCGATACTGAATTCGAAGCCTATTTTCATTTTCGCTGGGCTCACCTTCGCCAGCCATGGAACTTTCCTCCTGGTTCAGAGAAAGATGAATATGAACAAGTGGCAGAGCACCGCACCATAGTGAACGGTAAAGGCGACATTGTTGCCTGTGGACGAGTACATTTAAATACCGCTGAAGAAGCACAAATTCGACATATTGCCGTACACCCTGATCATCTGCGTAAAGGGCTTGGGCAGATGATAATGGACGCTTTAGAGAACGTGGCGAAAGAATTGGGTGCTATACGCGCGGTGACCAACAGCCGAGAAGTTTCCATCGACTTTTTTAGCGCATGTGGGTTTGTGGTTGAACGTGAAGCGCCTAACGAATTAGGCATGCTAAGACGCCAGCAGATGGTGAAAAAGCTAACTGAAAATAACACCTTAGTGCTGCATCCCAAGTGGTGTAAATCATTACAGCAAACCTGGACTGATACCATTCCCATTACAGAACATATGGGCATTAAACTATATCAATACACAGGCAGAACATTAGAAACCCGCGCGTCACTTAATAAAAATATTAATGTTCATGGCACTATGTTTGCCGGCAGTATTTTTTCGTTAGCCACATTAACTGGTTGGGGAATGATTTACTTACAACTAAAAGAGCGCGGGCTAACAGGCGATATTGTATTGGGCGACGGCGATATTCACTATCATAAGCCCATTACTATGAAGCCTCGTGCAATCTGTAATATAGAAACCTTATCGGGCAAATTTAAGCCTTTAGAAAAAGGTGAGAAAGCACGATTTGCTTTGAACGTAGATATCTTGGATGGCGATAATGCCGTGGCAGAGTTTGAAGGGGTGTTTTGGGTGCTTCCAGAGCAAACCGAGGCCTAACGAGCAAAGGTATATTATTCGCTGTTTTTTACTTTCGTAAATGACACATACAAAAAAAGCGCCAGTAGGCGCTTTTTTCAATTATATTTGTTTAGCTTAGACGCTTGGGCGGCGCTTGCTTACGCAACCATGGCAGCTTGAAGCTTTTTCATCGCGTTCTTTTCAATTTGACGAACACGTTCAGCAGATACTTCGTACTTATCAGCAAGATCTTGAAGTGTAATTTTGCTGTCAGCCAACCAACGAGTCTCGATAATATCTTGGCTTCTGTCATCTAGCGTCTTAATGGCTGAGTACAAACGCTTGCTCGCATTAGTATCCCAATCGTTATTAATAACGTCCATCTCAACATCAGTTGATTTATCTTCAAGAAATTGAACCGGTGCAAAGTTGCCCGTTTCGTCCTCGTCAGCAGAAAGATCGAATGCTTGATCTTGGCTGCTCATTCGCGCTTCCATTTGAAGCACTTCTTTCGTACTCACACCCAGCTCGCTGGCTACCGTTTGCACTTCTTCGTGGGTAAACCAACCAAGACGTTTTTTCGCTTTGCGTAAGTTGAAGAACAATTTACGTTGCGCTTTTGTGGTAGCAACTTTAACAATACGCCAGTTCTTGAGTACGAACTCATGAATTTCAGCTTTGATCCAATGTACGGCAAAAGAAACCAAACGAACGCCCACTGTTGGGTCGAAACGCTTAACTGCCTTCATTAGACCAATATTACCTTCTTGGATAAGGTCAGCTTGTGGCAAACCATATCCTGAATAAGATTTTGCAATATGCACAACAAAGCGTAGATGAGACATAACCAGCTTGCGTGCTGCTTCTAAATCTTCATCTTCACGAAGACGCACCGCTAATGCGCGCTCTTCTTCTGCAGTTAGCATATCAATACGACTTACAGCTTGTACGTAGCCTTCAATGCTACCGCTGTGAGGAACTGATAGTGCTAGGGATTGCAATTTATTGCTCATTATTCACCTCATTCTTTGCAACTTGATATTAGCAAAGTAACATCAGCCGCGCGAGACTTAATTGCGATGAGAAACCAAACCAGTTATTGGTATGTAGTACCCATCTTCTAAAGATCAAGACCACAATTGCAAAAAACAGTTCAATTAGTGTCTATCTCTTTCCAAATTTCTCAAACATTGCAAAACGAATTTATCATTACGCTACAACGCTCAATAAATATCACCGGAAGCTTCAAAGAAACATAAGTGCGAACCCAGAGGAAACAGCTTATCGAAGCAGATATTCACGGTATATGCCCATTATACATTCAAAATGTATATAAAACATGCCATTCATCTTTCAAAAAGTTATATCAAACTTAAATTCGGTCGTATTTTTGTTATATATCAACAAAACTACTTTACCCGCTCTCGAATACGCAGACTATTACAATTTTTCGATTGCTAGCATCGCTTTTTTACTTACAATGAGATATAAAATTTATGCCTTAAAAGCGCTCGGCGCTATAATAAATAACAAAATAAAATAAATAACAAAATAATAATAAAAACTTTCATTTTTTTACCGACTTCAATCGCGTTTTTACGCGGCGAGAGCAAAGAGGCACTCGATGTTCGCATACGTAGCAAGACAACCCATATTCGACGTAAATAGGAACGTTTACGCTTACGAATTACTTTTCCGAATAGGGGAAGACAATTGCTTTCCAGATATTCCGCCCGATGAGGCGACCTCAAAAATTTTAACGTCTACGCATTTAAGCTTAGGTATTGAAGAAATAACAGGTGATAAAAAAGCATTTATTAATTTTCACCGCGATACCTTGATGTACCGATTTCCTACCTCATTAGACGCAAGTAAAGTGGTTATTGAGATTGTTGAAACCGTTGAGGTAGATGACGCGCTTATTGCCGCATGCAAGCACATACGAGGGTTAGGTTACCCCATTGCACTTGATGACTATGATATGGAAGATAAGTGGGACGCTTTCGTTCCTTTTACCAGTATTGTTAAAATAGACATTACTGAAATTGCTCACGAAACTATTCCCTCATTAGTTAAACGCTTCAAATCGCACAATATCGAACTTGTGGCCGAAAAAATCGAAACCTACGAAGAATTTCACAAGTTTAAGGAAATGGGTTTCGACTATTTTCAAGGTTACTTCCTAGCTAAACCAGAAATTGTACGTCATCGCAAATTAGGCCCTAGCGCGCTTACCATGATGGAACTACTCACGTTAAGTAGCCAACCCAAGCTAAATTTTGATGAAGTAAATCGAATTATTGAGCGCGATCCATCCCTCACCTATTTGCTATTACGCTTCATCAATAATCCCCTTATTAATAAGCGAAATAAAATTACATCCCTCAAGCATGCGCTTAACTTTATGGGCGAAGTTGAAGTTAAGAAGTTTATCGCGTTACTTGCATTGGCTAATTTAAATGACGGTCAGCCTCAAGAATTGATGCAGATGGCCTTTGTACGGGCAAAATTTTGTGAGCTTGTGTTTATCTCTTTTAAAGAAAGCGAAAATCAACTTACCGGCTTTTTAACCGGTCTTTTATCTATGCTTGATGCCATGATGGAACAACACATCGACGAATTGGTTAGTAAGGTACCTATTAGCGATAATGTAAAAGACGCGCTTTGTGGTGAGCCTGGCGTATTGAAAGACTGTCTTACTTTAGCTAAGTATTTTGAAAGAGCGAACTGGGCAGGTATTAAAAAGTTTTCCGGCAAGTACAACATTCAGCAAACTTTGCTTCACGGTTATTATAATGAAGCGATGAAATGGGCACACCACGTACATGTTTCAGCGCAGGTAGATAAATAACGCTGAGGAATATCCATCCATTAAAATAAGTTACGAAATGTAATGTGCAAATTAACGCGATTTCCGTAAATGCATGTTATGGTAGTGTAAATTGCAATAATATTCGTTGATAATTGTTCAACGTGACAGTAGGGAACTCGTATGTTCGCGTTTATCGCTCGCCAACCGATTTTGGATAAAACAAAGGATGTATTTGCTTACGAACTTTTGTTTCGAGATGGCAAGGCTGGCGCGTACCCCGAGCACTCTCCTGAAAAATCCCAATATATTTCTGAGCACTTTCATCCCCTAGGGCTAGATGATATTAGCGGTGAAAAGACCTCGTTTATCAACTTTTCATCTGAAACCATCATTTCTCGCTTCCCTACCACACTGAACCCAGAGTCGGTTGTGGTTGAATTGGCAGATAACCCTTTTGCTCAAACGGGCTTGTTAGAAGCTTGCCAACACATTAAGCGCCTTGGGTTTCGTATTGCTATTGACGACCCTATGATGCTAAGCGCCAAGCATGAAATTCTGCCTCTTGTTGACATTGTAAAAGTAGATCTCTCGCAAATTCGTTTTGAAAATATAGAGAAGAATATTCCTCGGTACCTTGATGCCAACGTGAAGCTAGTGGCTGAACAAGTTGATACGCAAGACCAATTCGTGACCAGCGTGGATTTAGGGTTTGATTTCTTCCAAGGCTATTTCTTTGCCCAGCCGGAAGCCCGCATACTTCGCCAATTGCCGGCTTCTAAAATGAACATCGTCGACCTTATCGGCGAGTGCTCAAACGATAATTTTGATATTGATAAGGTGAGCCAAATTGTTGAGCGTGATGCCGCATTAAGCTACCTGCTACTTAAATTTATCAATAACCCACTAATTAATAAGCGCCATAGAATAACCTCACTTAAACATGCCCTTAATTATATGGGTGAAGTGGAGGTGAAGAAGTTTGTTGCGCTACTCAGCCTAACCAACTTAGGTGATGATAAGCCGTTAGAGATTATTCATATGTCTTTGGTTAGGGCCAAGTTTTTCGATTTATTGTCGGCAAAGCGTGGCTTAAAAGCGAACCCTCCGGTAGGCTTTTTAGTTGGGTTATTTTCATTATTAGATGCGTTATTAGATCAGTCTATTGATGATGTACTTAAACAACTCCCGCTGTCAGAAGAATTAAATGACGCTATTTTAGGAAAGACGCCTGAATTCAACAGCTACATGAGCCTAGTACGCGCTTTTGAAGGTGCGCTGTGGATGAATGTGATTAAGCAGGCGAAAGTATTGGATATTGACCAAAAGCAGCTTCATATCCTTTATAACCAAGCTATTGTGTGGGGCAACGGTGTGAGAAGCGCCATTTCTACGCACTTCCCAAGTGCTCCCGTTCAAAGCTAGGCAGTGCAATAGCGCTTATTTTGGTTCAATTTGTCTCACATGACGTTGCACTGAAATAAGCGAGCCAAGCAACCCTAATGTAATAGATAATCCCAGCATCGTTAATAATGCGGTACCTGTCAGGCCAGTGATATTGAAGTCTTTTTGGTACATGGCAGCAAAGGTCTCAATACTGCTATCCATCCACCATAGAATGATGATAACGGCAAACCATGCCATCAGCCCACCTAGTAAGCCATACCAAAAACCGGTATATAAAAATGGACGGTGAATAAAAGCATCCGTTGCCCCTACCAGCTTCATCACTACTATTTCATCGTGCTTATTAAGAATGTTCAGTCGAATCGTGTTGCCAATAATCAGTACCACAGCGAAGAACAACAAAATGCCAATAAAGGTGACAAGGTCGCTGGCAATAGCAATAACGGCATACAAGCGCTCCAGCCATTCTATATCTAATTTACCTATATCAACTTCACGCTGCTGCTTTAGCTTATCAAGCAATGTTTTAGCCGCATTCGGCGTGGCATGCTTATCAATCGGTGTCACTAACACAACATCGGGTAGCGGGTTACTTTGCAAATACGCAATAGCATCGCCTAACCCTGATAAATGCTGAAACTCTTTTAACGCATCATCTGCAGGTATAAACACCACAGAATCAATTTCTTCCCAAGTATTTAACCTGGCAACCAATTGCTGTGAACTGGCGGCTGATATATCGGGTTTCAAAAATAAAGAAATCTCTGAGGCTTGTTCCCACCCGGCGGTAATTTTCTCGGTATTTTTAACCATAATATAAAGCGTGCTAGGAAGGGTAATACTTAAGCCCAACACACCAATAGTCATCAGTGAAGCCGCGGGCTGACGCCATAATTCGCCTAAGCTTGAAAGGGCTTGCCTTACATGGCTTACGAAGAACATCACAATAGATTGTACAAACCCTATTTTCCTAGACGACGCGCCTTGGCTTCTACCTTTAAATAGAATACTCATTGCCAGTTCCCATTTAAGTCATCGGTTAGCCCGTCGGTAATCATTTGGCCGTCTTTTAAAGTGAGTGTGCGATATTTCATTCGGGCAATTAGCCCTAAATCATGGGTAGCGATGAACACAGATACACCGGCTTGGTTGAAATCTTCAAACAAGCGAATAATTTCCATAGAAAGTTTCGGGTCAAGGTTTCCGGTAGGCTCGTCGGCAAGAAGTAAGGGAGGCTTGTTAACAACAGCGCGTGCTATACCAACCCGTTGTTGTTCGCCGCCTGATAACATAATGGGTAAGTTGCGGCTTTTATCTCGTAACCCTACCATTTCTAGTGCGGCATCGACACGCTTACCAATTTCTTTGTGGGTGTACCCTTCTATCACAAGTGGAAGCGCCACATTATCGAAAACCGACTTGTCCATCAACAATTGATGGCTCTGGAAAATCATGCCTATATCGCGACGAATGTAGGCAATATCTCTTCGGCTAATAGCATTGAGGTCATGACCGTTTATCAGTACACGACCTACTGTGGGGCGTTCCATAATACTGATAAGTTTAAGCAGCGTGCTTTTCCCTGCGCCAGAGTGGCCGGTAAGAAAAGCCATTTCTCCAGGGGCGATGTGAAAATCGACTTTACTCAACGCCCGTTGTCCACCGGGGTAGGTTTTGCTTACTTGCTCAAACTTTATCATGCATGTTCCCTACTACCCTATTCCCGTAATTAGCTATTAATGCTGTCTACTCGCCGCTATCAATTTCACTAAATAGCGCATCAATAAATTCTTGACCGTCGAACTGGCGTAAGTCATCAATACCTTCACCAACCCCTATATATCTGATAGGTATACCAAATTTATCCGCAATTGAGAAGATAACACCACCTTTTGCGGTACCGTCTAGTTTGGTAAGGGTAATACCGGTTAACCCAACAGCCTGATTGAATAACTTCGCTTGGCTAATGGCATTTTGCCCTGTGCCCGCATCGAGAGTAAGCATAACTTCGTGAGGCGCGTTAGGGTTCAGCTTTTTCATTACGCGAACCACTTTCTTAAGCTCTTCCATCAAGTTGTCTTTGTTCTGCAAACGACCTGCGGTATCGGCGATAAGAATATCTGTTTTGCGGGATTTTGCAGCTTCTAGCGCATCGTAAAGTACTGACGCACTATCTGCGCCCGTATGCTGTGCAATAACTGGAATACTGTTTCGCTCACCCCATACCTGCAATTGCTCTACAGCAGCAGCCCTAAAGGTATCACCCGCTGCCAGCATTACTTTTTTGCCCTGCTGCTGGAACTGCTTAGCTAATTTACCGATGGTGGTAGTTTTACCTACCCCATTTACACCAACCATGAGAATAACGAAGGGGCCTTCATCGCTATTGTGGGCGTTAATGGCATCGCTCAGCGGTTCGTTAACCTTCGAGAGCATGCCCGCCATTTGCTGTTTCAGGATATCAAGCAAGGCTTCTGCGTCTTTAAGATCTTTACGGCTTGCACTATCCGTTAAGTGGGTAATGATTTTTTGCGTGGTATCCATTCCCACATCAGCAACCAATAATTGGGTTTCTAAATCTTCGTATAATTCATCATCAATTGCCTTGCCTTTGAAAAGGCTAACTAGGCCGCTACCTAAGTTTGCTTTAGTGCGAGACAAGCTTTCTTTAAGGCGCGAGAATAGTGATTTTTTCTCTTTTGGAGCTGGTGCTGCCTCAACTACAGGTGCAGTTTCCACAACAGGCTCGTTAGCAATGTCGGCTGCTTCTGCTTCTGCTTCTGCTTCTGCTTCTGCTTCTGCTTCTGCTTCTGCTTCTGCTTCTGCTTCTGCTTCTGCTTCTAAAACGCTAGCTGTTTGAATTGGAAATTCAACAGCAGGCGCTTCACTTTCTTGCTTTGATTCAAGTTCTTGAAATGGCGTTTCAAGCGATTTCTCGGCATTTTCACCATCATTTACTGACGCTGGCGAACTAGCTTCATCGGCTATTTCAACTGCATCTAACTTGTCAGGTACCACGCTCACTGGCGCAGCGTCTTCTTTCTCGACAGGTACTGACACCGGCTCATTTGCTACTGGTGCTGCGCTTTCAGCTAAATCGCTCTGGGCAGTTTCAGCTAAATCGCTCTGGGCAGGGTCTATTGAAGCGCTATTGGCATCTTCCGACAGGTCACTACCGGCAGTGTCTTTGACCACTGGCGCGGCAGTGCTAGGTGGCTGCTCGGCGTCTGAAGTTTGTGATTCATCAGGTAAAACTGCGCTTTGATCAACTGACTTTTGATCTTGGTTTTCCTGTGCTTTTTGCTTATTTGCTTTTTTGTTCTTACCGAACCAGCCAAAAAGTTTCGACATTGTTAAGACAAATCCTTATAAATACTGGGCAATTTCGGCTACACTTGCCGAATATTGAATAACCCCATGATACCATTGTCAGCGACTATGAAGCGAGTTTCTCGCCCACTCAGGGCATCTTCAACTGCAAAAAAATCCCATTCTACCCACGCAAAAGCGAAAGGCGGACATATTCGCATTATCAGCGGTCAATGGCGGGGAAGAAAGCTACCGGTTCTCGACGCAGAAGGTTTACGCCCCACCACCGACCGAAATAAAGAAACCTTATTCAATTGGCTTATGCCTTATTTGAATGAAGCAAAGTGCTTAGATGTATTTGCAGGCTCGGGGGGCTTGGGATTAGAAGCGCTGTCACGCTATGCCCTTTCTTGTGATTTTATTGAATTAGATAAATCGGCAAGTGTACAGTTAAAAAAGAATTTGGCGTTATTGACGGCTAATAATGCACAAACTGCTAGCGTCCATCAGGGCGATGCCTTAGCAATACTCCCTACCTTTTCAGGTAAAAGCTTCGATATAATGTTTGTCGATCCGCCTTTTCACAAAGGGTTGGTAGCACCAACGTTATCGGCTATTGCCACTAATAACTTATTGTCAAACGACGGTGTGTTATACGTAGAGCACGAAGCGAACCTCGCGCCTATTTCCCTGCCGGACCACTGGCAAATTATAAAAGAAAAGCGCACATCGGCGCTTTGCTATTATTTGATAAAGGCTGTGTGATAAAACTGCATTGTCTCACGATAAACGCGTTAAGCCCTTACTACGAGAACATTAAGCCAAATCGAGACCGATATTCGAAATACCTTCTTCTAACGCAATCGCTTTTAGCGCATCAGCCGTGCTAGCAGGTGACTTTCCAGCTTCAACACAGTCAAGCAATGCTTCTTGCACTTCTACTTCAAACACCATAAGTGGGTGCTCTTTTACGGTTTCATCATCGGCTTCGCCGCTTTCTAACAAGTAAGCTTCTACGCTACCTTGAGAAAGCTTACTAACAACTACCGCACCTTGTGGGTCGTCGCCGGCAATAAGATTAAGCACAGCGGCCAACCCAATTGCGGCATCAATCGCGGGATACACGCCATAGGTATCAAAATCGCTAGTATCGGGCGTCGCCACTTCCACTTTTTCAAGTTGTACTGCAAGATTGAACTTACTTTTAGGTGCTTTAACCGACTCCCATACAAGATTGAGACAATTACGAATACCTTCTTTATCACCAAATTCGGTAACGTCACAGAACAGCTCGTAATTAGGGATCATTCGTTCAAGCAAGGCTGCGCTAAACGCAACTGCTTTGTATCCTTCAAGCATGCGCACACGCCCAAATGTATTAAGTTTTTGCTTTGCCATTAATTAGCTCCGGTGGCATGCATAAAGTATTGAGTAGCACCATCAAGAAGCATTTGAATGGCTATCATGACGAGGATCATCCCCATTAATCGTTCCATAGCAATAAGACCACGTTCGCCTAATAGCTTATGAAACACATTTGAAAACATCAAAATTACTGCACTTATTAACCATGCGGCGCCAAGCGCAAGTGCCCAGTCAGACATACGATCTGGGTTTTGGTTTGCCAGAAGAATGAGAGCCGCTAATGTTGAGGGCCCTGCAATCATTGGAATAGCCAGCGGCACCAAGAACGGCTCTTCGCCAACGGCGAGCCCGCTAGGGTTACCCGCTGACGGAAAAATCATTTTAAGCGCAATCAAAAATAAGATAATACCACCAGCAATGCTAACCGTTTCTTGTTCAACATTGAGGAAATTTAATACCGACTGGCCACTAAATAGGAATAAAAATAAAATTCCTAAAGCAAACAGTAACTCTCTGATAAGAATCATTTGCCGTCTTCGGGGCTCTATTGACTTTAAAACCGACATGAACACAGGCAAATTGCCAAGAGGATCCATGATCAAGAATAACATGACGGCTGCTGACCAAGTATCCATTTTTTCTTATTCTCCAATAACTTGCTGGGTATCACCGACTGCAAGAATACTTTTTATATCTATCATTTTCTGCATTGTACAAAAAAGCATTCGTAATTTGTCAATTTTAGGCTTAAATATTAACTATAACGCTTTGAAAACGTTACGGACAAAAATACATCTAGTGCAAAGCTTTAAAATTGAGCTATTCTCATAATTCTGTATTGAGTCATTTTATTATTACTATGTACATCAATAATTGAGCGCACCGAGGTATCGCAGCGGTAGCGGCGCTTACAACGAGAGTAAATTTAAAAAATAACGTTGGGAACCAGCAGAATGAGTTTGATGACTGTAAAAGAAGTAGCGGCCTATTTAGGTGTTCAGGAAGTAAGAGTAGAACGCTTAGAAAGAGAAAGCCTATTGGTGGCAAAAGAAAAAGACACTGACGGTAATGCCTTGTTTGATAGCGCAGATGTAGAGCGCTACAAAGTGCTTGCTGAGCGCTTAGGCGGTATTTAACTGCCCGCAAATATTTATCTGAACAGATAAACTGAATTAAGTGATGTCGCCACCTTAGGGTGGCGACATCCGTTTACGACTTATTTAAAGTCTTGAAGCATTCTTGCAATGCTTCGAATTCCTTTGGCTGTTGCACCTACTGGCATTTCTGCTGTTGCGCCGCCATGATAAGCCGCCGCTAAATCTAAGTGCACCCAACCTTTTCCTTCGGGGTTTACAAACCGTGATAAAAAGCCTGCCGCATTAGAGGCTCCGCCGCCACCGCCGCCTTTCATTGGTCGGCTGTTTGCGGTATCTGCAAAGGCAGATGGGCAACGATCGGCATGAAACGATTCAATCGGTAGAGGCCAAAAACGTTCGTTTTCAGCAGTCGCCGCCGCTAGCATTTGCGAACGGGCATGGTCATCCATTGAAAATACTGCGTGGTAATCAGAACCTAGCGCCACCACTGCTGCCCCGGTTAATGTGGCTGCATCAATAATTAATGGCGCGCCCGTTTCGGTTGCTGCCATTAACCCATCAGCCAATACCAAACGTCCTTCCGCATCGGTATTAACGACTTCAACAGTCACACCATTTTTATAGGTAAGTACATCACCCAATTTATAAGCATGCCCACTAATTAGGTTTTCTGCACAGCATAAAATGAGCTTTAAACGCTTACTAATGCCTTGGCTAATGGCCAAGCCTAGTGCACCGGTTACGGTAGCGGCGCCGCCCATATCGCATTTCATATCAAGCATACCTTCACTTGATTTAATGCTGTAACCACCACTGTCGAAGGTTATACCTTTTCCAACCAGAACCGCTTCAACAGGGGCATCAGGATCACCCGTTGGGTTGTAGTCTAGCTCTAACATCACAGGCGGGCGTTCACTGCCTCTGCCCACGTTATAAATACCTGTCCAACCAGCATCTTTTAATTCTTCACCCACTGTCATGGTATAAGACACATGCTCTTTACCTAATTCAGACAACCAAACTGCTGCACGCTGGGCTAACGTTTCAGGGCTTAAATCTTCAGGCGTATCGTTCACTAACTGACGGGTAAATAGTAAAGCAGCGTAGTTTTGTTCTAGCCACTGCTTGTCGTCGTTGTCAGCCCATTTGATAGTTGAAGGATTGCGAGCACGGGTAAAACTTAACGCGAAAGCCCATTGCTGTTCTTTGGTCCACTCGCCTGTTAAGGCCACTTCGGGAATATTTAACCCATCAAGCTTACGCGCCACTTGCTGAATGGTACGTTCATTCTTTCCACCCTGGCTGCTATCACCATCAGATAGATGGATTACTGCACCATTTTCAGCAAAAGAGAGCTTAGTATTTTCTCCCCACGCACTATTGGCTTTATCTGAGGATAAGCTTACGGTAAATTCTGCCATTACGTTTTAATCCTTATATATTTTTGCGTTTCATTGCTGGGGTAGATGTTTAGTTCTAGCAACGCAATGCATGTAAATTCATGTCGTTATAGGCCAATTGTTATGTTTTTTTCGCCATCACTACTACGTGGCACCTTAATTAAACGCTATAAACGGTTTCTTGCCGACGTAGAACTTGAAGACGGCTCAATAGTGACTGCACATTGCCCTAATACGGGGGCGATGACAGGATGCGCCGAACCCGGCTACACCGTCTATTTGAGCGAGTCTGACAATCCTAAGCGAAAGTTAAAATATACCTGGGAGCTTGCCCAAACCTTCGAAGGCGACTTCATTGGCATTAATACTCACAATGCTAATAAATTGGTGGCAGAGGCACTAAATAACAAGGTCTTGTCTGTATTTTCTGATATTAATCATTGGAAAGCTGAAGTAACACCGCCTGGCGGTAATAGTCGTTTCGACTTTGCCTGCGGTCAAGATGACACCCTTGAGTATGTCGAAGTGAAATCTGTCACTCTGGCGCGGGGAAACCAAGGATATTTTCCTGATGCGGTAACCGCCAGAGGTGCAAAACATTGTTTAGAACTTGCAGAACTCTCTCAACAAGGTATAAGTACCTGCTTATTATTTTGTGTTCAGCATACGGGCGTGCATTCTGTACAAGTAGCGCGAGATATTGATCCTGTTTACGCCGACGCCGTAAATACCGCGGTCGCATCAGGAGTGAAGTTCCTCGCAGCAAGCTGTTCAATTGATGAACAAAAAATAGTTATAAATCAAACACTACCAGTAAACGTGTGAAAAATAGGTTGATTTTTTTCATTTCGCCTTCATATTTGCGCCTTGTTTTACTGGAAGAACGTGAAATACGTAAACTAGTAACAGTGCTGACTTATAATCAATATCATCAGCATAATAATTACATAGACACGAGCAATTGCTTGTAATGAACGGCTTTGATTTAGTTAATCGATTCATTCAGGACAAGATGGATGTCGTAGTGTAGGAGATGTGGCAGATGCCAACAGGAAAAGAGACAAAATCCCTAGGGCTATTAGCACTAGCAGGATTACAGCCGTACCAGGCTACCGCTGACGAAGAGTACATGGGCGAGCCGCAAATGGAACACTTCCGTTTACTGCTTAAAGCATGGCGCAACCAACTTCGTGAAGAAGTTGACCGCACCGTTACGCACATGAAAGATGAAGCAGCAAACTTTCCAGACCCGGTAGACCGCGCTGCGCAAGAAGAAGAGTTCAGCCTTGAATTACGTACTCGCGACCGCGAACGTAAATTGATCAAGAAGATTGAGAAGACGCTTAAGCGTATTGAAGAAGATGACTTTGGTTTTTGTGACCAATGTGGCATTGAAATCGGTATTCGTCGCTTAGAGGCTCGTCCTACCGCCGATTTATGTATCGACTGTAAGACCATGGCCGAAATCAAAGAAAAGCAACTACAGGGTTAATAAACCTTCGTAGTAAGTTACACGCCTCATAGTATTTACTATAGAGGTGTGTAACAGTATTTCTATTAATGCCTTCTAAAATCGACTCCTCACCTCTGTATGTCGGCCGCTTCGCGCCTTCGCCGTCAGGGCAACTTCATTTCGGCTCTTTAGTTACCGCGCTCGCTAGCTACCTCGATGCACGTCATTTAAACGGGCAATGGTTAGTTCGAATGGAAGACATTGACGCACCGCGATGTTTACCTGGTGTCGATAGCGATATTTTGCATACCCTTGAATGCCATGGCCTCCACTGGGATGGTCCCGTTTTATATCAACAACAGCAGCATGCAAGGTATCAGGCAAAACTTGATAGCCTGCTAGCAGACAACTCAGCCTACTTTTGTGCCTGTACTCGCAAGCAAATAAAAGCAAATGGCGGGCACGACAATCACTATTGTCGAGAACTAGGCCTAACCGCTCAGGCAGTGTCCGAATCAGCGCCAAATACCCGTGGCTTAGCAGTTCGATTAAAACTTGATTGCCACTTAGATGCCTTTAATGACGGCATTATGGGCAGGGTCGATAAAACAGGGGCAATATCTAAAGCCCATTCAACATCCGCTGATTTAACTTCATCTAGCTTTGCCGAAGCGGAACAAGACAGAGACAAAAGCAGTAGCAGAAGCGACGATGGCTCAATAAGCGCTAGCGAAGTAACACCATTAAGTACAGTACCAGAAGATGTTGTAATTAAGCGCAGCGATGGCCTTTTCGCCTATAACTTTGTAGTAGCATTAGACGATGAATATCAGGGTGTAACAGACATTATCAGAGGCAGCGACCTTTTAAATGTCACCCCGCTTCAACGCGCTATTTATCGTTCATTAGGCTGCAATGTGCCACAATATGGGCATATTCCGGTTGCTGCTGTGACGCCAGGGCGAAAGTTGAGTAAACAAAATCATGCTGCCCCCATTAACAACAAGAATGTGCTGGAAAATATCGTTAATGGCCTGTCTTTTTTAGGCCAAGGTGACTATCACGCGAACGAATTTGAAAATGCCACACAACTGCTTACTATGGCAATATCGCGCTGGGATAGGAAATTAGTACCTAAAATAGCCGAAATTATTGTGGGCGAGCACGAATCCACTTATTATAGCCATCCTTTATAGCCTTCGGAGACTTCACCATCATTCATCGTGTTTTCAATTCTGTTAAGCGAGCCTTTACTAAGGAACATACCGCTGACAATGTACTAGAGCCTCGTGTTATGACTCGTGGGGAGCACGGCATCTCTCGCGAAGACGTGAGCCCTAATGCGTTGAAAGTCATGTATCGCCTTAACGGAGCAGGCTTCGAGTCCTATTTGGTCGGAGGTTGTGTTCGCGATATTTTGATGGGACATGAGCCCAAGGACTTTGATGTGGCCACCAATGCCACACCGGAACAAATTAAGGGGCTATTTAGGAATTGCCGTTTAATTGGCCGTCGTTTCAGACTCGCTCACATTGTATTTGGCCGTGAAGTAATAGAAGTAGCCACTTTTCGTGGCCATCACAGCGAAGAACCTGAGGCTAAAGAAGTACCAAAGAACAAAGCAGTGTCGAAACGAGATGCCCATGGGCAACTGGTCAGAGATAATGTTTTTGGCAGTATTGAAGAAGATGCCGAGCGCCGCGATTTCACATTTAATGCCATGTACTACAGTGTGGCTGATTTCACGGTAAAAGACTTTGCGAATGGTCTAGAGGCAATTGAAAAGCGTGAAGTACGTTTAATTGGCGACCCTGAAGTTCGTTATCGTGAAGATCCAGTTCGAATGCTTCGCGCCGTGCGTTTCGCGACTAAGCTTTCAATGCGTATAAGCGACGACACTGCGGCACCAATCAAGCAGCTAGCGAGCTTGCTAAACAATATTCCGGCCGCGCGACTATTCGAAGAAACCTTAAAGCTGTTCTTATCTGGTCAAGGTGAGAAAACCTTTATGATGCTGCGAGAATACGGCTTAATTGCGCCTTTATTCCCGCAACTTGCGCCGTTTATCGAAGATGAAAACAGCCGTGAAATGCAGTTTGTACGAAAAGTACTGCAAAACACCGATGAAAGAATTAATAACGATCAACGGGTAACACCCGCATTTTTGTATGCCGCATTACTCTGGTACCCGTTAGAAGAACGCGCGCAAATTATGCAGGCAGAATCTGGCTTAAATGCGCATGATGCTTTCAACCTTGCATCAACTGAAGTGATTGCAAAGCAAACCCAGCGCATTATGATCCCTAAGCGTTTCTCCACAGTCATTCGAGACATTTGGATTTTACAGCAACGCCTTCCCAAGCGTTTCGGCCGTCGTGCCTTTCAGCTGTTAACCCATCCTAAATTTCGTGCCGGTTACGATTTTCTATTAGTTCGCGGGCAAGTTGAAGGCGGAGCCCTATTGGAGCTAGCCCAGTGGTGGACACATTTTCAGCACGGCGAACCTGGTAAGCAAAAGAAAATGTTAAACGACTTACGTCGCCAAGAAGGTGATGGCCCCAAACCAAGAAAGCGTAAACGCCGTCCAGCATCGAGAAATACTGATGCATAAAGAGCACGTTTATATTGGTATAGGCAGCAACCTAGGCGACCCTGTTCAACACGTTGAAGACGCCTTTATTGCGCTGGGTTTACTTGAAGGTACTCGCGTGCTTGCGTGCTCATCGCTGTATTCTAGTAAGCCTATGGGTCCGCAAGACCAACCGGATTACATTAACGCGGTATCGCTAATTGAAACTACGCTAGCGCCAGATAAATTGCTAAGTGCATTACAGCGCACCGAACACGATTTTGGCCGAGAGCGCAACGGGCAACGATGGGGCGCAAGAACGCTCGATCTGGACATTTTACTTTACGGCAGCCAAACAATTTCTACGCCTGATCTTACCGTGCCACATAGTGGCATGTCTGAACGTGAGTTTGTGCTAGTTCCTCTCTTTGAAATAGCTCAAACTATGGTCATGCCTGACGGAAAACCCATCTCTCACTGGGTTGCAAAATGCTCTCTTGATGGCCTTAAACGCCTGCGCGCTTCCATTTAGCTTCAAAATCCGTATAGTTCGCCCCATTATTCTTTCCCTGGAAGGTTGCTATGAAGAAAATTACTGTTTCTGGTTTGCTTAAGAAGAAGCAAGCCGGCGAAAAAATTACCTCACTAACAGCTTACGATGCCAGCTTTGCTAAAATGTTTGATGAGCAAGGTATTGATGCCTTACTAATTGGCGATTCGCTAGGTATGGTGCTTCAGGGAGAAAGCGACACCTTACCGGTGACCATTGAAGATATTGAATACCATACGCGCAGCGTAAGGAAAGGTACTGAACGTGCCTTCGTCTTAGCAGACATGCCGTTTATGTCCTACGCGACACCAGAACAAACTTATGCGAATGCAGCTAAGCTCATGGCAGCAGGTGCAAGCATGATTAAAATGGAAGGCGGTAGCTGGTTATGCGAAACCATTCAGGGTTTGAATTTGCGTGGCGTGCCTGTATGTGGTCATTTAGGGCTCACGCCACAGTCGGTTCACGTTTTTGGTGGATTTAAAATACAGGGCCGTGAAGCCGACAAAGCAGAAAAACTGCTAGCAGAAGCGAAAGCACTTGAAGCTGCAGGTATTCAGCTACTCGTGCTAGAGTGCGTACCGTCTTCATTAGGCAAAGCCGTAAGCGAAGCATTGACTATACCGGTAATTGGTATTGGCGCTGGAAATGATACAGATGGCCAGATACTGGTAATGCATGACATGTTTGGTATTAGTGCCAACTACATGCCTAAGTTTTCAAAAAACTACCTTGCCGAGACGGGCGATATGCGCAAGGCGGTTCAGCAGTATATTGCAGAAGTACAAAGTGGTGCCTTCCCGTCCCCTGAGCACAGCTTTGAGTAACGAGGTTTAAATATGAAGGTTGTTGACGACATTGCGTCATTACGAAAACTAACTACTGAATGGAAATTCAGAGGTAGCACTGTTGGGTTTGTTCCCACCATGGGAAACCTGCACAACGGGCACTTAAAACTCGTTAAACGCGCCAAGGCACATAATTCCCGAGTGGTAGTGAGTATTTTTGTTAACCCTATGCAATTTGGTGCTAATGAAGATTTAGATGCATACCCACGTACCATTGAAGAAGACAAAGCCAAGCTTATTGAAGCGGGTGTTGATGCCGTATTTTTACCCAGCGTTAGCGATATGTATCCAGGCGGGGTTGAACACCAAACGGTAGTAGAAGTACCCGACATTTCGGATATTCTATGTGGTGCAAGTCGTCCCGGGCATTTTCGCGGTGTAGCCACGGTAGTGAGCAAATTATTTAATATGGTTCACCCCCATGATGCTTTTTTCGGGGAAAAAGACTTTCAGCAATTGCAGGTTATTCGCACCATGGTGCGCGACCTTTCTATGGGCGTAACCATTCATGGCATTCCCACCGAACGTGATGTATCTGGCTTAGCCTTAAGCTCGCGCAACGGTTATTTAACTGATGAGCAACGTCATACTGCGGCTACTATTTACAGTGAAATGACATCACTGAAAGCCCGTATAGAAGCGGGTGAAAGAAATTACGTCGCATTGGCGGCAGACCTTGCAGACATCCTAACCGACTCAGGCTTTAAAAATGACTATGTGCATATTGTTAATGCTCAAAGTCTAAAGCCTGCGAAAGAAACCGATGCACACTTAGTTATTTTAGTGGCGGCGTTTCTGGGTAACACCCGTCTTATCGATAACCTCCAAATCCAGTTGTAGGCTTAGATAAAGGCGCTGGTATTGATAACACGCTTTAAACCATACATTATCAATTACCACCACAAAAAAGCCCCCGTATTCACATGCGGGGGCTTTTTTTGTATCTTTTTTTATCTGCTAGTAATGCGTCTTTCGAATAACCTAAATAGTCAGCCCGATTTATCAGGCAACAGGAATCGTCTCTATCATCTTCACCAACTCTTTATACAGTTTAGTGCCGGTAGCAATGACATGCTGCTCGTTAAGTATATTACGTAAATCCTGTGTGCTGGTAAGTGGGTTCGCTAGCACAACTCTGAACACAGTAATACAGTTAGTGGGGTATTCTGGCGCTTCTAAGCGTGTACGAGAGACAAAAGACTTCCCTGCCTCCCGTTGCTGCTTCTGTACAATTACAGTTAGTCTATCAAGCTTCTCGTTAATCTTATCTTTAGTGGCCTCATCCGCATGTTTAAGCTTTTCTTGCAGGCCAGCGGGACAAACGCGATACGTTAGCAATGAGAGTGTAGGTGCCGTAGTCAGTTCAAAGTCAGGGTGCTTTGCAATCATATCCGCAAAGGTGCCTGCTTTTTCGATGCTTCTGTCGATTAACAGCTCATAGCCCCTGCGCCCAAAGATATGCATGGCAGAATATACCATCATGGCCATGCCGTTACGCGAACCTTCAAGCGTAGTCGCACCTAAGTCTTTAGAGCCTGCACGCAGAATATATTGTGCATGATGGCGCACTGCATTGGCATCTTCAGGATTTTTGAACAACGCCATACCTGCCCCCATGGGCACATACATTTGTTTATGGGCATCAATTGTGACCGAGTCAGCACGCTCAATGCCTTTCAAGCGGTGTTTATATTGCGATGAAAACAAGGTTGCCCCACCCCATGCGGCATCCACATGGAACCAGCACCCTAATTCTTTGGCTACGTCAGCCAATTCGTTAAGCGGGTCGACATGCCCTGTTTCCGTAGTACCACCAACGCCAACAATGGCCAGTAACTTATTACCTTCTTCCTGATAACATTTACCTGCGGCGAGTGCTTTTTCAGGGTCGAGAGTTTGATTCGGCGCAGGTAATGATAATAATTGATCGCGACCTAACCCTAACGCATCCACCGCTTTTGATAAGGAGTAGTGCCCACGCTTACTGCACATAACGCCAAGATGGTTAATATCGTGGAAGCGATAAGCCGCAGCAAGCCCAGCTTTTGCTACACCGGCAAACCCCTCTTGCGGGCCCAAAATCTTATTTCTAGCTACCCACAAAGCGGTAATATTGGCAATAGTACCACCGGAACAAAAGGCACCTAAAGAGCGTTTGGCGCTGTGTAAGTGACTATCATAGAAAGCTTTCGATTCGTCATAAACGAGATTATGCATCATGCCTAACACTTGACGCTCAAGTGGCGTGAATGCCTTTGAGGTTTCTATTTTCACCAGGTTCTGATTAAGCCCCACCATCAACTTAGACAGGGGCAAATGAAAATAGGGAAGCGCGGAGGTCATATGACCAATAAACGTAGGCGAATAGGTATTCACCGAATGGGCAACCAATTTATCGAGTAAGCTTTCAGCATGGGTTGAAACAAACTCTGGCGATTCAGGTACTTTTGAATCTGAAAAGTCTTTCTCAATTTCTTCTAGCGAGGTTTTTTTGGTAACAACGTGCTGCGACAAAAAATCTAAGATATTGTCAGATAAATGCTGTTCAATTTGAGCCATCTTTGAGTCTTTGTGTTCAGGCTTGGTAAAGACCCTAAACAAGTGCTCTAGACTAACTTGCGCTTCACCCACTCAACCGACCTCACTTTGAAATGACTCTTTTACAAGAAAATACAACCCAACTTCGTTGCCTACGCTGAAAGCAATCATAATACTTTCAGGGTCACGAACTTTACCTCAGATTGCCCACTACGCCAAGCGTATCCCGATGATTTGACCCTGTATCAGTACAAGATATTTTGTGGTGATAATTCACTATCAATACAGTGAAGTGACCTAAACTTCTCAAATGATGGCGGGTAGTGCTATATTTTGGCTATACATACGAATAAAAATAAAGGCTGCAATGTGCCAATAAGAGCCGTAAGTGATACCGTTTCTATCAATGATATCGTGCCCTACTTCCAACCTATCATGGACTTAAGGTCAAAGCGTGTGTGGCGTTACGAGTGCTTGGCTCGTTTAATTACCGCCGAAGACAAAACCTTTTTGCCTAGCGAATTTCTCTACCTAATTGAACGAGAGCAACACGTTAAAGCGCTTACGGAAGCCATGTTCTGCCAAAGTGCCCGCTATTTTCGCCATGTACAAGTGCCTTGGAGTATTAATATTAGTGCGCGAGATTTGCTAAACGACAACCTGACCAACACGCTTCTATCCCATTTAATAGACTACCCCAACCCAGAAAGAGTCAGTATTGAGATAAGCGCCGCCAGTGCATTAACCCACCCAGCGTTAATGCAAGCGTTTGTTGAGAGAAGTGCTGAGGCAGGGCTAGGTGTATTTTTAGATAACGTGGGTGAAAACCCAGGCAATATTAATGCAATATTAAATATGCCGATTAAGGGCATTAAGTTAGCCGGTGGTTTGATAAGCCACTATGAACAAGATGAGGCTGTGCAGGATTACGTCAATAATTTGCTCGAACTGTGCCAAGCGCGTGCTATTAGCGTGGTAGCAGAACATATTGAAACAGATTTACTTCTTGAAAGCGTGCGCAAACTGCCCATTCAGTATGCACAGGGCTATGTCTTTAGCCCTCCGCAACCAAATACTCCCCATCACTAGGCGCCGTTAACGATTCTCGCCTATTCTACGCACCGCCATCGGCCTCTTCTGAATAGCAATTGAGCGACCAACAATGTTGGCCGCTAGCGCGATATTTGCGTTCAAATGGCGTCATGGCGTTATCAGACGTAATTTCAGCTAAATTCGTCACCAAGCCATAATGCGTAGCAGCTTGAGCAAATTCCATTAGATAAATCAACCAATTACTACGCACCTCAATATTCGAGGTTATCGCCATTAAATCAGCCATGGCTGCACTACCGTGCCAGCGTTTTTGCACCTGGGTTTTCTTCGGATAAGGATTTGGATAGAACAAGCAATGCTGGCTTACCTTCCAATTTGCCCGGTGAACCAATCGCCAAAAATCATTCACATCGGCACGAATAACCCGATAATTATCTTGCCCAGCTGAATAATGCTGATGCTTGTCCACCCGCTGTGCCGATTTATCTAAGCCAATGACGCGGCAATCAGGGTTCGCTTTAGCAATATTTGCTGTGCTTTCACCCACGCCACAGCATGAGTCTAAGATAATATCGCCGGTAAACCCGTCAAGCCATTCGGTTGCTTCATTAAAGGCGAGCTGCGTATGCTCGCCAATGGGACGCTGGTTTTCAGATGACTTGTAACGCTTTACTAGTTCATCGAGCTTTTCGTGCACACCTTCTTGATTTGTTGTAATCCCTCTGGAGTTCCCGCTAGCCATTAGCTACGAATTCCTTTACCTGTTTTAAGCAGGTAATAAGCAACAGCGAACAGCACAATATTAAAGCCCACTAATAGTGCTAACGATAAGGTAACGTCAACATCTGACACCCCTAAGAACCCGTAGCGGAACCCATTCACCATATACACAACAGGGTTGGCTTTACTTACCCACTGCCAAAACTCAGGCAAAAGAGTAAGGGAATAAAATACGCCGCCAAGGTAGGTTAACGGGGTTAATACGAAGGTAGGTACAACACTAATATCATCGAAAGTTTTTGCAAAAATGGCGTTAATTAGCCCTGCCGTTGAAAACAATGATGAGGTCAGTAGTACGGTAAGAATAATGATACCGATATGGTGTATCTGTACATCAACAAAGAACAGCGATACCAAAGTAACAATAATGCCAATTAGCACTGCCCTTGCTACACCGCCCCCAACGAAGCCTAGAATAATCACCGACGTGGGCACCGGAGAAACCAATAACTCTTCAATGTTACGCTGAAATTTCGCACTGAAAAAAGACGACGAAACATTTGCGTATGAGTTGGTGATAACCGACATCATGATCAAACCTGGAACAATAAACTCCATGTAAGAAAAGCCGCCCATTTCGCCTATTCGGTTACCGATAAGGCTACCGAAAATCACGAAATACAAACTCATGGTAATAGCCGGTGGAACTAAGGTTTGGATCCAAATGCGTAAAAAGCGAGTGCACTCTTTTATCCAAATTGTAGTCAGCGCCACATAGTTTTGCTTGAACCAGCCAATCTTTTCGTCAGACTGTGTGTTTGCCTGTGAATTCATGTTTAACCCTCTGCCTTTGCCGTTTCAACCAAACGCACAAACAGCTCTTCTAATCGGTTTGATTTATTGCGCATACTCAATACTTGAATACCTTGTTCGGTCAACTGAGCAAAAACAGGGTTTAACCCTTCTGCCTTTTCCACATCGACTTCCAAAGTATGGTCGTCAAGTAGACGACTTTCGTAACCTGTCAAAAGCGGCTTTTGCTGACCAAGGTTAATGTCCAGCACGAACGTTTCTGTGTTCAACTTCGACAATAAGGCCTTCATGCTGGTGTTTTCCACAATGGTGCCTTTGTTAATAATGGCAATGTTGCGGCACAGCATTTCTGCTTCTTCTAGGTAATGCGTCGTTAAGATAATGGTAATACCTTGGCGGTTAATCTCTTCTAAGAAGCCCCACATTGAACGACGGATTTCTATATCTACGCCAGCGGTTGGTTCATCAAGTATTAATAAACGAGGCTCGTGCATAAGGGCGCGGGCAATCATTAGCCTGCGTTTCATGCCACCTGAAAGTTCACGCGCTCTGGCATCGCGTTTTTCCCATAAATCGAGCTGAGCTAAATACTTCTGAGCCCGTTCTTTCGCAATACTTCGGGGCACGCCGTAATAACCCGCTTGGTTGAGCACAATTTGCATCACGGTTTCAAACTGATTGAAGTTGAATTCCTGTGGCACTAGGCCAATACATGCTTTGGCTTGCTCTTTTTGGGTATGAAGGTCGTAACCAAAAATCGATACCTTGCCATCGGTTTGATTAACCAAAGAACTGATAATACCGATAGTGGTAGATTTACCCGCGCCATTCGGCCCAAGTAAAGCGAAAAAGTCCCCTTTATCAACAGTGAGATCTACGCCTTTAAGTGCCTGTACGCCACCTTTATACGTTTTGGTTAAGCCTGATATATCCAACGCTTTCATGTGCTACCCGTAAGTTGCTCGTAATTTGATGCCTCCGTAAATGGAGTGCTTTGTAAATCGAGTGCTTTGTAAATCGAGCGCCCTGTAATTCGAGGGCCCTGTAAATCAAATAATCTATTAAATCAGTTTGCCGCCAGTTGACGTGACTACCCATCTGCCATAATACACCGGCAACGGTAATACTATGACGGTATACCTACCGTAAGCGTGTTTTAAGCATAGTGCTGGCATATGCTAGTAATTCAACCCTTGCCGTAATAGGGGTATTCAACACCCATTTCACTCATGCTATCACTAATTCAAAGACGAAATATAAAAGGGGGTAATTATGTCACACTTATTATCCCATCTGCCTGCCACTCTCCTTATCTTGCCGATTATTTTACTGTTTTTGTCGATTTTTTTATTGAAGCCTCAATGCATTCTTTTATCGATATTGAACATTTCTGCCCTGTCTTTTACCGACTGTTTCACAGACGATTCAGGGTGCTAAGGACTTTCGCGGCCAAGCAAAAATAAGAAGAGAACGAGATAAAGAAGACGGAACCGACGGTGGGAGGTATAAAAAAGCACTGCACCTAGTTGGGGGTTAGGCACAGTGCAAGGGGTTGGCGTACCAAAGTGAGTCATACTTGAGTCAATCTGTCTTCCCAAGCACAGGTATAGTTAACCAAGCAGACAAGGCAATATCAGGGCACAATAATGGAAAAGCTATTTTGTTTAATGGCAAATATGGCGAAAAGCGGGCGACTTTATGGAATTTGCGTCGAACTCAGGCACGCGCGCTTTTGCCAAGGTATAGTAGTGCCAAGAATGATTGAGAGTAGATCCCATGCCTAAAACAATTGCGCTAGTAGAAGATGATGCCGCTATAAGAGAAAACTACCTTGTTGCCCTAAGAGCGCAAGGCTACAAGGTTAATGCGTTTGAAGACCGACCCTCGGCAACTCAGGCGTTTAACGAAGCATTGCCAGATTTAGCCATCATTGATATTGGTCTAAAAGAAGAAATGGAGGGCGGTTTTTTGCTATGTCAGCAGTTGCGAGGTTTGTCGCCCACCTTGCCTATAATCTTTTTTACCGCCAGAGACAACGACGTAGATACCATTAGCGGGCTTCGCATGGGTGCTGACGACTACTTAACTAAAGATATCAGCATGGCTCACCTACTTGCCCGTATCGCCGCGCTTTTCAGACGAAGCGATTTAATGTCAGCCCCTGTCAAGCAAAAAGACGAGCTTCGTATAGGCGAGTTAAAAGTGGATGCCTCTCGTATGACAGTAAGTTGGAGCGGCGAACCTGTCGCCCTGACAGTGACAGAATTTTGGATGCTACACGCGCTGATTAAACACCCAGGCCACGTTAAAAGCAGACAACAATTAATGGATGAGTCGCGCATGGTAGTAGACGACACCACCATTACTTCTCATATAAAACGTATGCGTAAAAAATTCATTCAATTAGACCCACAATTCGACCACATAGATACCGTTTACGGTATGGGATATCGATGGCAGTTGTAGGGTATTGCTAATATGCGGTTAAGGTTCTCCATACGCTTACAGCTGCTTGTGTTGTCGCTGTTCTTTTTTGCCATTCCCTACCTTGGCTATAATTACGTATGGGAGCTAGAGCAATACCTTCGCACAGGTCAAGAGCAAACCATGATAGGTACGGCGAGGGCGGTAGCAACAGCGCTGCATGAACGCCCTGCGTTATTCGACAGCGAGTCTGCCTATTTAAAAGACGTACGCCCGGGCACTGATTTATACGCCCCGCCCATTCCTTATCCTATTCAGCTTGACGGTGAACTAAACGATTGGCAACAAGTTGACGACTTGCTTACCCACTATGGCGCTAATGAAATTGTTGAGCGCTTTACTAACCTTCATACTAACGACGAAAACCAGGGCGCAGCTAGCGTGAACAAAGGCACAGATAAAGCGATTAGCCTCTCATTCGAGCATATGGTAGGCCGATACGATCAGTTCCTCTATGCCATGTTCAACGTTAGTGACGACGCCTTGTTATGGCGACAGGCAAATAGTTTAAGTGTGGAGCGGGGTGACCATTTACTTATTGGTATGCAAACCCCAGCAGGTCAATTAGCACGATACGTAGTAGCCCCTTACGAAAGTGGCTGGGTAAATGCGTTTAAATTAGCAGAATCGGGCACAACAAATCGCGCGGTGGAAAATGCGTTAAGTATTCAAGGTCGCTGGCAAGAAACCGCTACTGGCTACAATATTGAACTTCGCTTTCCCCTTTCCATGACCTCTGGCGCTCTCGCCTTTGCCATTGTCGATGTGGACGACCCTGTAACTAGGCAAAAACGCTACGCCATTGGCACCGCTAACACCAACAACATTGATGAACTAGGTACGGTGGTAACCCCGTCACCTGAAATTGAGCGCATATTAGCAGGGCTAAAATATGCCGACTCACGCGTATGGGTGATAGATAATCACAAGCGGGTATTGGCACGAGCAGGCGATATACAAACGGCCTCAGGGCTAAATACTGCCAAAAGAGAAGCAAGCGAAAACCCGGTATGGCGCTGGGTAGAAACCCATTGGCTACTGCCCTTATATTACCATATTCTCACTAAGCCACCGGCTGATTTTGTGGATGAACTAGAGGATGCTTATGCGTTGGCTGGCCGAGATATAGGCTTAGCCCTTAATGGTCAACCGGATTCATTATGGCGCTTAACGCCAGATAACAAAGCCGTGGTAGTGTCTGCTGCTTACCCTATCTTTATTGAGGGCGCGGTAATGGGCGCAGTGGTGGTGGAGCAAACCACTAACGGTATACGCACATTAAGAAACCGGGCTTTAGAGCAGCTATTCCACGTTATTTTGGCAGTAATGTTACTGGGCACGCTAGGTTTATTGCTTTTCGCTAGCAGAATATCAAATCGTATTAGGCGGCTTCGAGACAACACCGAGGCAATTATTGATGCTAACGGTAAAATTGTAGGCAAACTACCTATTGCCAAAGAGGGTGATGAAATTGGCGATCTTTCACGAGCGTTTTCTGATGTTTTATTGCGACTACAGCAATATAACTCCTATTTAGAGAACATGGCTTCTCGGCTTTCCCATGAACTTAGAACCCCAATAGCCGTAGTGAAGTCATCTCTTGATGCGTTATCTCAAGTTAGCGCTCAGGCGAATACGCAACAAGATGTTTTCGTTCAACGTGCCCAATCCGGTATAAGCCGGTTAAGTTCTATTTTAAATGCCATGAGTGAAGCCACACGATTAGAACAAGCCATTGCGCAGGAAGAGGTGACCACGTTCAATATGATTGACGTAATTAAAGGCTGCGTGGGTGGGTATCAACATGCTTATACAGACAGGCAGTTTTCACTATCTTGTTCACAAGACACAGCGATGCTAAAGGGCGCCCCCGACCTTATCGCGCAAATGTTTGATAAAATTATTTCTAACGCGGTCGATTTTAGTCAACCCGACGACATCATAGATGTAGCCGTTTATACCAAAGACAAAAGAATTGTCCTCACTGTGAGCAACCCTGGGCCCCTATTGCCCGAAGGCATGAAAAAACAACTCGTACAATCAATGGTATCGGTTCGCCCTGAGTCTGAGGCGGCGCAATCAGCAGGTTCACCACATCTAGGTTTGGGGCTTTATATCGCTGACATTATTGTCGCTTTTCATCAAGGTACGCTCGCCCTGGCCAACCGAGATGACAAACGCGGAGTGATTGTTTCCGTTAACTTCCCAAAGATCTGATGCGCTACGCTATTTGAGGTGGTTTGAAAACCACCGTCCCTTTGCTGTTATATCCCCTTTTAACGCAGTCCTTTAAGTTTTTCTAAAAAACCTCTAAAATAAATTACGGGTGAGAATTGTTCTCATTAGTATTTACATTCATTTACTACTTGAATACACTTCGATTCCTAAACACACACAGGGAATACACACACAATGAAAAATAAAACGTTAACGATGGGTGCACAAACCATTGCTGCGGCCTTAGCTTTCGGACACGGCGCTGCAATTGCACAAACTCAAGAAACTGAAATCTGTAAAGATAAAACCGAAGCGGAGTGTAAAGCGCAACAAGACGAAATTGAGCTAATTCGCATCCATGGTGTTCAGCAGTCTATCTATCGCTATGACAAGTCTGGCGACCCGCGTCGTTTAGCCGACCTTGTTGATACACCACAAACCATTAGTGTTCTTACACAAGACCAAATTCAAGAAAGTGGTAAAACTGACCTTAAAGATATTCTTGCTGCGCAAGCCGGTGTAACTCTTGGTACAGGTGAGAATGGTAATGCTTTTGGTGATCGCTATGTAATACGTGGCCACGAAGCACGCAGCGATGTTTTTGTTGATGGTTTGCGTGACCCAGGTATGACTACCCGTGAAAGTTTCGCCACCGAACGTGTTGAAATTACTAAAGGCCCAAGTTCAACATTTGCTGGCCGCGGTTCATCAGGCGGTGCGGTAAACAGCATTACGAAAAAAGCCTCTACTAGCTATAACTTTGGTCGTGTTGATGCCGCCATTGGTACCGATGAGCACACGCGCTTAACGGTAGATTTGAATAAGACCTTAACGGAAAACAGTGCAATTCGTGTTAATGCACTTACGTCTCAAGAAGACAAGCCGGGTCGCGAAGGCATTGAACGTGGACGTGATGGTGTTCAGCTTTCTTATGTACTAAACCCTAACGACAGACTGTCTTTCATTGGTGATGTTTATTACCTTAATGCAGAAGATAAGCCTGACTTAGGGAGCTACTACGATCGTGACGCGGGTTATCCGTTAGAAGATATTCCTGTTTATGCACAAGATGACGACTTCCAAAACTCAGAAGTCACCACTTTTACCTTCCGTACCGAATACGAAATTAGCGACAATGTTCGTTTTTATAACGCGACTCGTGCAGGTAACACTGAAAACGAATACGTAACGACCGGTATGAGTGCAACAACCCGTGATGATTCTGATGAAACAGCACCAGGTGTAGATACACTTCGACTTAGCACGCACCAAGGCTGGCAAGAAGTAGATTACTTCACGACTCAATTTAACCTTTTCTGGGACACGTCATTTGCAGGCTTAGATCACCGTTTAGTATTTGGTTTTGAGTACAGCGATGAATCGGTTGATAACGGTGTTTTTGATATTGAAAACCTAAATACTAACTGTGCAATTGGTGGTCGTCGTGGCGTATCACAAAGCTATTGTATCCTTGATGGTGATGGAAACCTTATCGATAACATCGGGTCATTAATGGACAGAACCATTGAACGTGGTGATGAAGATGCCCTTTTCGATATTGAAACCTATGCCATTTACGCCATGGATACCTTTGCGTTAACCGATAAGTTAGACGTGTTCTTTGGCCTACGTATGGATAGCTACGACTATAGCAACCAAACAAGTAGCGACCTTTATGAGTTTTCTGATGAGTTGTTTAACGGACACTTAGGTTTAGTATATGACATTACTGAACACGGTAATGTTTACGCCTCTTACAGCACAGCAACAAACATTAATGGCGGCGAGTCTGACCTTGGCGCAAACTGTGGTTACGGTGGGCTATGTGGTACGCCTGAACAAGCTGCGCAAGCTGATCCAGAGCATGTTGAAAACATCGAAATTGGCACAAAATGGATGCTATTTGATGAGAAGTTGATGGCAAATGCATCAATCTTCCGTATCACGAAAAGCGATGTACATGAAAGTATCGGTGAAGATGACTACTCAACCATTGGTACATTAAACACGGGTGAAAACCGAGTTGAAGGTGTTGAATTTGGTGTTAGCGGTGATATTACTGACAAGTTTAGTGTTCAAGCCTCTGCCGCCTTCATGGACTCAGAAGTACTAGACTCATTCACAGAATCTAACATTGGTCTTGCATTAAGTAACTTTGCTGACGAAAGCTTCTACTTACAACTGCGTTATCAACCCAATGAAAAGTTCGCTTTTGGTGGTGACTATACGTACAAGTCTGAAATGTTTGGTGGCCAACCTGACACTGCGGCAGGTTACAATGCCGATACGGGTGAATACTCAATTGTCGTTCCTGACTACCAAGTATTTAACTTGTTTGCGAACTACTACGCATCTGAAAAACTAACGTTCCGTGTTAATATCGGCAACTTGTTTGATGAAGAATACTGGACTGCAGCTTATCGCTCTGGTGCCTTCATGTACATTGGTGACGGCCGTAACGTAACCGGTACGGTAAACTACGAGTTCTAAGTTAGTTTAAAGAGAAACACAAAAAATGATCATTATTGATAACCTACTAGACGCCGACCAAGTAAAGCAATATCGGGCTGCTTTAGCCGATGTACCATTTAACGATGGAAAAGCGACCGCAATGGGCATGGCAGCAGGGGTTAAAAATAATGGTCAAGCTGACGCGCAGCACGCTACGGTTCAAGCCCTTGCCAACAACTTGTTGGCAAGCCTCGGCAACCACCCGCAAGTAGTCTCTGCTGCGCTACCTCAGCGCATTTTCCCTCCTTGTTTCAATCGTTACAGTGAATCACAAACCTACGGCTATCATGTAGATGCGGCAATCATGCGCATTCCCAATACCCCCGATGTTTTGCGTAGCGATATGTCGATGACGGTGTTTCTATCTAGCCCAAGCGATTACGAAGGCGGAGAGTTGGTTATTCAGACGGGGTTCGGCGAGCAGAAAGTTAAAGGTAACCTAGGTAGCGCAGTACTCTACCCATCCTCAAGCTTACATAAAGTTACTCCGGTAACTCGCGGCGAGAGAATTGCTGCTATTACATGGATGCAAAGCATGATTAGCGACCAAACCATTCGTGAAAGCTTATATGAGCTAGACCAAAGCATTCAGTCTTTGGTGCAAGGCGGTAAAGCCAACAGAGAAGAACTCGATAAACTTCATCACGTATACCACAACCTCATTAGAAAATTCTCTATCGTTTAAACTGGACAAAACCTTACCCGTCGCGCAAGGTTATTCTTGTAGGTATGTTTTGACTGTGTCGATCTTGCCAATAGTATTTTATTGAGCGTTTTCCTAACTCATTAACATGTGACGCTTAGAATACTGTGAAATAAACCAGCTTTACCTCCGGTCTCTATATGACTGAAAAAAAAGCTTTTAGCAAAAGATAGGGTTACTCTTAGATGAATGAAATAATGTGTGGAACGTGCTTTTTTACACCTAACACTTGCTGGATTAAGCGCGTGGCGAAAAACGTGAATAAGCTTGCTGTGCTAGCCGCTCTTGCCTCTGTAGCTTTTATTGCAATGCTGGCGCCATTTAATGCGCTAGCAAATAATGTAACCGCATCAATAACGCTATTAGACGCCGAGCAGTCCCCGGTTAAAGACGGCGTGGTTATCTTCACCCCCTTATTTGATTTACCCAGCACAGAAACTAACCACTCAGAAGCAGAATCAACACCTAAAACTGCGATTATGAATCAAATCAATAAGCAGTTTGCCCCTCATGTACTTGTAGTACAAAAGAACACAGAAGTTACCTTCCCTAACGCCGATAACGTGTTCCATCATGTTTATTCTTTTTCACCCACCAAGCAGTTTGAGCTAAAGCTCTACAAAGAATTTACTGCCGAACCATTGTTCTTTGAGCAAGCTGGAATTGTGGATATTGGCTGCAACATTCACGATTGGATGCTAGGTTACATCGTTATTGCTGATAGCCCTTATTTTTTAAAAACCGCAGATGACGGAAATGCTGACATCTCACTTCCCACTGGCAAATACAGTGTTGAGTTTTGGCACCCTAACGCGCCAAACGAAACGCCCTTTATTGAAACTGAAATTGAGTTGAACAGCGATAAAAACTTCACGCTAACGTTATCGAAAGTGATAGCAAGCGATGATGATTTTGATGATGGTTTCGGTGATTATTAATGCTGAGCCGTTGTATTTTCGTTGTTTTTTGCTTCATCAATTTTCACGCTTTTTCAGATACAAGGTTGTTGCTTAGAGGTAGTATTCTTTCAGCAGATAATGCTGACACATTTCAAACAAATGGCGCCTCCCACCAGCGCTTTGAAAATAACGCAGTTGCGTTATCTCAAGCGGTGCTAGCGTATAATAAAGTGTTAAGCGATAATTGGCAGTTTCATGCTGTGGCCAATGGATATAGCGATGGAGAACAAAAACTCGGGGTTAGCCAACTCTATACTCAATACCGACCACTCACTGCATCCACCATTAAACCAGAAGTTAAGCTCGGCTTTTTCTACCCTGCAATTTCTGCTGAAAACACCGACATGGGGTGGCTGTCACCACACTTTTTATCTAATTCAGCCATTAACAGCTGGATAGGCGAAGAGCTTAGAACGTTTGGTGTAGAGGCAAGCTTAAGACAAAACGGAAGGCAAGTTAGACGTGACTGGTCATGGAAAGTAATAGGGAGCCTATTTAAGGGTAACGACACCACAGGCACCTTGTTATCATGGCGCGGCTTTGCGCTGCACGACAGGCAATCGCTGAACAATGATAGAGTAAAATTCACTCCTATTCCTGGCGTGGTATCGGAAGCGGGGATCGGTGCTCCAGCATGGACAGACCCCTTTCGTGAAATTGATACGAAAACAGGTTATTACGTGGGGGCGCATTTAGCCCATAAGCGCCGTTCAGAGTTACGTTATTATTATTACGACAACCGCGCCAATCCACTCATTTTCGACCCTGACAAAATATACGCATGGCGCACGCGATTTCACGCATTAACCCTTCGTCATATGCGTAACCGCAATGTCACCTTTTTCGGGCAAGGGCTGATAGGTGACACTTTGATGGGGGAAGACATTGTTAATAACGACTTTTACGCGGCCTACATTGCTGCAACGTATACCCATGAAGCACATCAACTTTCTACACGTTTAGATTGGTATCAAGTGATAGATAACGACAGCACCATAGATGACCCCAACAACAGTAGAGGGGAAGCCATTACCGTTAATTACACTTATGCTATGAGCTCGAAAATAGCAATATCAGCCGAGTGGCAAGTGAATCGAGGCCGCCAAGAAAATCTACGATTTTTAAACGCTACATCGGTATCTAGTGAAACCTTCCACGAAAACCTGCTTCAGCTCGCAGTTACCTACCGCATCGACTGAACAGAACTAATCATCGTTACCATTAGATTTAGACTTATCGAGCGACTTATCGAGCGACTCATCGGGTACGTTTTTGACCATCATTCGTTCTTTGCGGCGCGTCATCATTTTCGCCAATCTGCGCATACTTACCGTTGTGTCTTTTTCATCAATAATATCTACGCCCAGCAAGCGCTCTAGCAAATCTTCAAGAGTAATCACCCCTTCCAACCCGCCATACTCATCTACCACTAAAAGCATATGAACATGTTTATCGATAAAATGGTCGAAGGTTATCGACAAAGGCATAGAGCCTAATATGGTCACCATGTCTTTAGCATATTCTGACAATGGTTTATCGGTATTCCCGCGCGCTTGCGCCACAAGCAAATCTGAACGCATGACATAACCGGTGATGTTTTCCGAATCTTTGTCTTCATAAACAGGAATTCGTGAATACTCAATATGCGCGTGTTTATGGAAAAACACTTCTACCGTCATCGACTCTGCCACTGAAAACAACACTGTACGATGTGTTATGGCATCTTTTACTTTTAATTCGTGCAAGCTTAACAAGCTTTGTAAAAATACCGCCTCGTGGTTGGCCAACTGCCCTTCTTGACCTGATAGCTCGGCCATGGCGTGAAGTTCTCCGCGACTTAACCCTCGAAGTGGGCTGTCATCTTTAAAACCACGGGTAAGCAATTCAGACATCACCACAAAAGGTTTAAGAATTATAATTAGATACTTGAGGAAATAGGCTGTCACTGGCGCTAATCCACGCCAATAGGTTGCACCGACGGTTTTAGGAATTATTTCAGAAAAAACCAAGATAAGCAGCGTTAATACCGCTGAAATCACACCTAAATATGCTTCGCCAAACACACTAGCAGCCTGTGCACCCGCACCAGCAGCACCCATGGTATGCGCAATGGTATTCAACGTTAGAATTGCCGATAGCGGCGTATTGATATTATCGGTTTGCTTTCGTAGCAATATGCCGCTAGGCCGATTCTCTTTTTCTAAAACAGAGATATAGGCTGAGGACACACTTAATATGACTGCCTCAGCAATTGAGCATAAAAAAGAGAAGCCCAAGGCAATCAATACATAAACGATGAGTAAAAACATGAGTCCTTTCCGATAATCGGAGTATGAAGCAAACGACCATTATGCAAGCCTTAACCGGACTTACAAGAGCGCAGGTGAATTAAATACGAATACCGAGTAATTTACTCATAAATACAGGTATCCATATACTAAATTACCTAACCATTATTACCTTTGTGTTAACCACAACAGTCTTGATGGTTTTCTTCACGCTGTGCCAACCTAGCATTGACTTTTTTAACGCCCAATCGAGCCATTAGTGCAGCAAGAAGAATAGCGCACGCTGCATAGAGCGCTTGAATGTTAGCACCATGACTGTGTAGTTGGCTTTCCATATGAATTAAGCCTTCTAATGACAATGCTGACACCGCGTAATTAAGCAAATAGCCAAACCCAATACTGGCTGTGATTACACTAAACAAATACAAACACAGGGTTCTAAAACCCATTTCTTGTTTGATCATGCCCATGGTAGAAACATTAGTAGCCGGCCCTGCCATGAGAAATACCAGCACCGCGCCAGGAGATAACCCAGCAGCTAAAAAACCCACTGCAAGCGGCGTAGATGCCGTGGCGCAAATATACATAGGAATGCCAATGATGGCCATGACCAACATAGCGATAACCCCATCACCCCATTGAGTGAGAAAGTCTGTTGGTACCCAAGTTTTGATGGCTGCGGCTAAGGCTAGGCCAATAAGTAGCCATACCACAATATCTTCCAGCAATTTACCCGAGGCATAACGAAGCACTTGGGTAAGTTTGTTTGCTTGTTTTACTGATTCACCCTGAGTAGTGGCCGTGCCATCGCAACAACGTGTGGTTGGCTTTTCACTAGCACAACAACTCGTTTGCGCTTTATCCAACGATGCGGCTTCTTCTTGCTCTGGAGCTACAGAGGATTCACTTGAACAGCAAGATACACTGCCCGCGTGTTTATGTGGGTGCTGATGAGAGCCTTTATGAGAGTGAGTATGTGAATGTGCCGGTTTCTGAGACTTAGCGCCATCAAACCATCTCACCATAAGACCAGCATAGATTGCGCTAGCAATAGCGGCTATTGGCCTAACGATGGCGTACAGGGGGCCTAGTAATGCGTAAGAAACAGAAACACTGTCAACCCCTGTTTCAGGCGTAGAAACTAGAAATGAAATTGTCGATGGTTTAGAGGCGCCACTTCTACGCAGCCCTATCGCAGCGGGAATAACGCCACAAGAACATAAAGGTAATGGAGCACCTATTACCGCGGCTTTCGTGATAGAGGCGGTTGAGCTGCTTCCCATGTGGCGCTCTAAAAAGCTGACCGGCACTAATTCGTGCATAATACCCGCCACCAGCAGGCCAAGTAACAGCCACGGAGCAGACTCCATAAATAGGCTGATGAAATTTTGCACTAATAGCATTAGGTCAGTCATACCACTCCAAACGAACCGCGTTGAACATTTATATTTTTCACATGCTGATTTGCTTTGCCGACTTGCTATCCGACTTCCGACTTCCGACTTCCAGCTTAATGTGCCAATTTACTTGGCGGTAAATCTACCAAATCAGGCGAATGCGTATGATAGCAAATTTACGCGCCTACCGTGAATGAACGAGAAGTAATCCACCTCATCGAATAACCCGATTGCCTACAAAAAAGCCGACGCAGAGAATAACGCTCTACGTCGGCTTTGTATAAAGCTAGCGCTCAACAATGTTGTGATAGCGGCTAGCTACTATTTTTACCGCTGTTGCTATTCCTTCTCGCCCACTTCGTCTTGATGTCCGCTACGAAGTTTAGCCACAACAGACCATGCTTCGAGCATCACCAACACAGACACCACTAGCACCACAGCATCTAGGAAAACTAATAGGTAATTTTCAGCAAGATAATATTCTTTAAGTTTAATTAGCCCAGCAAAGAAAGCCATGACCAAAACGAATACCATGGGTATTAATGTGTAACGGGCTGGTCTTCCCATCTTAATCAGCATGACTGAAATAACCAACAAGGTAAGACTAGCCAGTATTTGGTTTGTAGAGCCAAACAGCGGCCAAATGATCATACCGCCACCGCCTGAAGAACCACCTGCGCCGAACGCTAGCAGTAAGCAACAAGCAACCGCTAAGAAAGTGGCGACCACACCATTTTTAAGTGCTGACAATTTATAAATATCGCCCCACTCTTGAATAATGTAGCGCTGAAGACGAACACCAGAATCCATAGTTGTGCCCGCGAACAACACGACCATTACCGCCAGTATGGTTGATGAGAAAGCTTCCTGCAGCCCCCACCCTTGATGAATAAGCGCCGCGCCGCCGCTAATAAACGCACCTACGCTACCTGCACCTAAGTGACTGTAGACTTCATGCCACTCTTCTGGAGAGGCCGCAAACGCCACACCACTAACCGCAACAATGGTAATTAACGCCAAAGAACCTTCACCGATCGCCCCTAAATAACCCACGAAGCGTACATCAGTTTCCTTGTCTAACTGCTTTGAGCTGGTGCCTGAAGCCACAATACCATGAAAGCCTGACACTGCACCGCAGGCTATAGTGACGAACAATAAGGGAATTAAGCTAGGAGAGTCCATGGCCGTCTGTGTATTGAAAGCTGGCGCTGTAATGTCTGGCATAGCAAAGAAGACCGCGCCATAAAGTAAAAATAGGCCAACCAACAGCTGCATACCGTTAATAAAGTCACGGGGTTGAAGCAACATCCACACGGGTAATAAAGACGCAATGGCAGCGTAGATAAACAGGATAACGATCCAGTTCGCTTTGTCAGCTAAACCGAACATGGTTTCAGGCAAGCTAATCGGGATATAGCTACCAGCATAAACCGAGGCGTAAAGCACCACGATACCCACAAGGCAAAGAGGAATTAAACCAAAGTTACGTTTTAATAGCTGGCCAATAACAAGCGCTACGGCAATGGCTGTCCAGGCTGGGAAAACCGCATTAGGCTGAGAGACAAACGAGTTTGCTATCACCACGCCAAACACGGCATTAACCATTAACAGTACTAAAAAGACAACAATCATAAACAATGAACGAGAACGCTTGCCGATAACACTTTCAGACAAAGCTCCCATCGATTTACCCTTGTGACGCGCACTCGCCCACAAGGCCCCCATATCATGCACACCTGCAAACAATATGGTACCGAAAATAACCCAAAGTACGGCAGGCACCCAGCCCCAGTACACAGCGATAGCTGGCCCTACAATTGGCGCAGCCCCAGCAACTGACGTAAAGTGATGCCCCCAGAGCACCACTTTATTAGTAGGTACAAAATCTTTACCATCCTGCAGCTCGTGAGCAGGCGTAGTGAAGTTATCGTCTAGTTTAAATATTTTCGTGGCAATAAATTTCGAGTAAACGAACCACCCGAGGAGCATGCCCACGATCCCGAGTAATACTATGGCTATTGACTGCATATTATTGTCCTGTGTCGATGTTGCACCGCATTATTCAATTTCTTTTTTGAACGCATATACAACGCTTTTCTGTCGTTAAAAAACGCTTATTTAAACATTAAAACATTATTTACTTTTTCACGTCGCCATATTAGACCAAAGTCTATTGTGGTAGCAGCTTTTTTACACTGCTCGTACCATGCTAGTTTTGTGGCTTTTACCAATCATTTACAACAAAAATAGCAGGCTTAAAGAAAATAGCTGCTAAATATAGCGTTAATCTTACCTACACCCTTCAAATACCGCTCAGTCTCGTTTATAAAGGCTCATCAATAAATAATTCTATTAATAAGCAGTTATGGCATCACCAAAATTTCATATGGCCGTCCGTAAATATCACCGATGGTTAGGCTTTTTCTTAGCAGGCATAATGGCAATCTATGCTATCAGTGGCGTGTTACTCATTTTTCGCCCCACCGATTTCCTGAAATTCGATAAAACTGAAGTCCGTCAGTTGTCTCTAGACTTGAACGGAAAACAGGTAGCTTCGAAGATTAAGGTAAAAGGTTTAAAGGTAGTTGAAGAGAATGACAGCCAAGTTGTGTTAAATATGGGCAGCTACAACAAAACAGACGGTGTCGCTACTATTACTCGTAAAGACTATCCTCTTGTTTTGGCAAAAATGGTTAAGCTTCACAAGGCGACGAATAACAGCCCATTATTCTGGTTGAACATTAGCTTTGGCGTTGCGCTTTTGTTTTTCGTCATCTCTGCATTTTTGATGTTTATGCCTAAGCTGCCTATGTATAAAAATGGGCTTAAAATAGCGGGATTAGGTGCAGTAGTGGCTGTACTTGTGGTGATGTTCGGCTCATAACTTCACGTGTTCGAACCGCTGTGGTGTGGTTCGAACACTTTTTAGCACATGCTTGAACCCTGTGGTAACGTATCTGAATAGTAACGATCTCGTACGCTCACTATCAGGGAAGATTTATGCCGCGCCACTATAACCATCTTTTCGCTGTAAGCACGCTTGTATTAGGTGCTCTCACTTCGGCTTTACTCGAGTTACAACGCACTTCAAAGGTAGCAGCGCATCTGCACGGTGAGCGTGTATGAACTTTGTCGATTTCACAGTAGTGGCTATCTACCTCGTGGGTTTGTTAATCATGGGGTTTGTGTTTCGAAAACAGGTGAGTAAAAAAGATTACTTTCTTGCTAATCGGCAGCTGGGCTGGAAGCCTCTCTCCCTTTCCATTATGGCCACGCAGCTATCTGCAGTTAGCTTTATTTCGGCCCCTGCTTTTGTGGGGCTAAGAGAAAATGGTGGCCTTATTTGGTTGTCATACGAGCTTGCCCTTCCCCTTGCCATGCTAGCCCTACTCTATTTTATCTTGCCTACCTTGTATCGCTCAGGCGTAGTCAGCGTCTATGACTTTTTAGAGCAACGCTTTGGCCGCTCTTCTCGGGTGCTCATTAGCGTGGTGTTTCAAATAAGCCGTTCTTTTGCCACCGCCGTCATGATTTATGCGATTTCTATCATACTGCAAAGCACCATGGGCTTAGCGTTCTGGCAAAGCGTGCTGTTAATTGGGGTTATAACCCTCATTTACTCCTTACAAGGTGGCATGAAAGCCGTTGTGTATGGTGACGCCGTGCAAATGGTATTGATAGTCGCAGGGGCGTTGGTGTGTTTGGGCTTTGGGCTATATCACATAGGCGGTTGGACAAGCTTTCTTGAGCAAGTTCAGCCAGAACGACTCTCTACATTAAACACCGCATCTTATGGGTTTGATGGTGAAGGTTTCGGCCTGCTGCCCATGATTTTTGGTGGCATCGTGTTATACGCTTCGTATTACGGCTGCGACCAATCAGAAGCCCAGCGTTCGCTGTCGGCCAAGAGCCTAGCTGATTTGAAGAAAATTATCATGGCTGCCAGCTTCTTACGTTTCCCTATCACGTTAATTTACTGCTTTGCAGGGTTAATCATTGGCACATTAGCGCTGACCACCCCAGAATTTCTTGCTCAAATTCCTGACGACCAACCCGATTGGCTGATGCCTATCTTTATAGTTAACTACCTTCCAAACGGAATTTTAGGTTTGTTGTTAGTAGCCATTTTAGCCGCGGCCATGTCCTCTTTAAGTTCAGCAATTAATAGCTTAGCGGCGGTATCTGTTGAAGATTATTGTCGAGTTGCGGGCAAAACACTGTCACCAGAGAGTACCCTTCAGGTTGCTAAGTATGTTGGCATGTTTTGGGGTTTGCTTACGTTGGGTTTGTCCTTTGTGGTAGATGATATTGCCCCTACTATTATTGAGGCCATCAATAAGATTGGCTCTGTATGTTACGGGCCTATTCTTGCGACATTCTTTCTAGGCGTGTGCACAAAACACCTTTCGGCAAAGCAGGTGAATACTGGGCTTATTGCTGGCGTGCTTTTAAACATCTATCTGTGGCTAGCCCAACCAGATGTATTTTGGTTTTGGTGGAACGTGATTGGTTTTTCAACCGCGCTTGGTGTTTCACTGGGAGTGTATTGGCTTAGTCACAAAAAGGTTAAACAGCCCTTTATTAACACCCGCCAGGATGTACTCACTAAAACCAATATAGCGGCACTCATTACTTGGTGTGTTGTGCTGATTGGTATTTGTATCGCATTACCTGTGATGCTTAGTCAATAACGACACGACCTATGTCGGGCTGTTTATGTTGCTATCTGTCATTATCGGCGGTTAGTCGCTACTTTTAGTACACACGCTTAGTAGAAATTGCTTAAGCTCTTGGTATACAGAGTGAGATTCTGGGGTTTCATAAGCAACAACGTAATCGGCATGGGATAACCCTTCGAAAACCTCTAACTGGGTGCGTACTTGTGCATCACGTAGCTTACGATTCACCCGCACCGTATCGCTTAGAAACATATCTCGCGTGCCAGATATTAAAAACGTAGGCGGGAAGCCAGCAAAATTGCCATAAAGAGGGGAAATAGAGGAGTGGGTTAAGCTTTCGCTTCCAGCATATAGATTAGCCGCTGCTTCCAAAAACCCTTGGTATGTCACCAAAATACGATCAACACCTTCATTGGTATAAAGGGTATCGCCGGTTTTCGTCAAATCAGCCCAAGGGGTGCCCGCATACACTGCTGCTGGCAACGGTTGCTTGTCAGCAATAAGCGTTTGCACGGCAGCAAGCACTAAACCTGCTCCTGCAGATGTGCCACCTATAAAAAGATTCTGTGCGCCATGTTCTGCAGCCACGCTGCTATAAACCGACACTACATCGTTAAGTGCTGCTGGAAATGGCGCATGAGGTGGCATGCTATAATCGATACTAATCACTGTAATACCCACTCTATGGGCAATTAACAAGCTTTCTTCTATGCTGGGCAGCCCGGAAAAAAACACGTAAGCGCCACCGTGTACGTCAATAAATACCTTGTTTTTAAATTCAGGGGCAATGGTCTTTGGCGTAAGTCGCCTGACCGGTACGCCATTAATTTTTTCCAAAGACACATCAACATCAAACTGCTTGCGCATTTTTTTGATTTTCTTTTTCTGATCTGCATTTCTTATTTGAATCAATTCACGCCACTGCTCTATAGATTGAGGCGTGTTGTTAATGACTTCATCAACTGACGGCATGGGGTATTGAGAAATCGCGCTTTTAAGTTCATCGCTTGAAGCACTTGGCAGCGGTAACGTTTTAGCTGGCACGGTTAACGGAGATTCATTAGAGATTTTGACTGTATCGGCCTTTTGTTTACTCGCACTGGCCGTATCAGTGTTGTGGGTAGAAGCCCCAGATGTAGAAGCCGAAAAGGTCATTGATACCACCAAAATGAAAAAGGCGAAGGAAAAGGTAAGTAGGTTCATGCGTAAAACGCTTTTATATTATCAAGATTGTTATAACCGATAGACTCACCCGTATATTGTTACTTTTCAACAATAATCACTATTATTAATAGTTACGCGAGTGGCTTGCACGAAAAAAGCTATGGGCGATTGCGACCATATTCATCATGACTGGATACCCACTCATCTGCCACTACCGCCGCACCTAACGATAGCTCGCCGCATAATACAGTAGCAGCAATGATCTCAGCCAACTTATTCACGCCACCTTTGCCATAACACCCTAGCGTTTCTAAGCACTCTCGCTGCGTAGCTAACCCTGTACCGCCGCCATAAGATGCTACGACGAGTGAAGGGATAGTAATAGAAAAATAATAATCGCCATTCGGCGTAATTTCACTGTAGGTATACCCTGCTGATGATTCGGCTACATTTGCGACATCTTGGCCGCAGGCTATAAACAGTGCGGTAATCCCATTGGCAAAGTGGGCTCCATTGCTCACGCTGCCTGCCACAAATGCCCCCATGTTAGACAACTGGCGTTGCTTGAATAGCGCTTCAGGCGAGCAATGCATTAATGATTTCATTAAATCAGCAGGAATAGTGGCCTCGGCCACCACGCGCTTACCTCGGGTATGTAGCGAATTCACAAAAGAGTGTTTTTTGTCGGTATCTAAATTACCCGATAGGGCAAAGTGTTCAAGCCCAGCTATGTGTTGCGCTTGCATCCATTGGCAAGCATGTCGCGTGGCCTTGCTAACCATGTTCTGCCCTGCCGCATCGCCACAGGTAAAGTTAAAACGTAACCAACGCATTTTTGATACGGCATACTGCTCGATATCACGCAGCTTACCTACCGAAGTCGTTTCTTCTGCTTTGGCTTTAATTAGTTCGAAGTTGTCAGTTACCCACTTCCCGAAAGCTAGTGCAGCGCGCGCATCTTCAAATACAAATACGGGAGCCCGCTGCATGGCATCATCAATAACGGTAGTTTTAACGCCCCCCGATTCAGCAGTTAACCGCATCCCCCTGTTATAACTGGCAACTAGCGTCCCTTCGGTAGTTGCCATTGGAACATAAAACTCCCCGTGAGCATCTACACCCTCGATGATCAATGGACCTGCTAACCCAATAGGCACTTGGGCGACACCGGTGAAGTGCTCTATATTGCCCGGCAAAGTATCTGGCTCGATTGAAAATGTACCGACATGATTCATTTCAGCGCCAGTTTTTTCTTTCACGAATTGACGCCGAGTTGCCGCCATCTCTGTGCTGTACTCACTGGAGTTCTGGTCATTGGATTTGCTTCGTGGGATCTTAGCCATAACACTTGCTTGTTAATTTAATGTTAACTCATTATGTTATGCCTTATGCTTCTATACCAATCAACCCTGTGTATTTTTACTCATAGCTATCCGCAATAGTATTATCTACACTTTCGTAACGCGTTTATTAAAGACGCAATTGGCTGGCATATTTTGGAGGTATATTTTGGAGGTAAACTTTTAATAGTTATAAACGCATAGGAGATGTTGACGGTGATAAGCGGATTTTTAGTTTTAATAAAGATCTCTGTGATAACGACCTTTATCGACAAGCATACTGTAGTACTGTTTACCAAGTACATCCTGTAAGGCAGCATCAACCCCCTTACCCATTCCTTCAAAATGACCGCACACATAAATTTGCGCGTTGCGACGAGCCTCAAAATTCACACCGCTACTATCATTAACACCTAGGAATACTTTCAAAGCATCAGCTTGTTCTACTATCAAGTGTTGTACATATTGATTTGGTGCAATATTTGGCTCTAAAGAAGGCTTTGAAAAAATCACAGAGCGTTTATGAATACACGATGCATTGTGAAAAGGAGATAGTGCTTTGGGCAAAATGTCATCTTTTTCTGGGCTTCGTTCACCGTAAAAAATCCACACTGGGCCGCCATCTTTAAGCATGGCTCGTTTAGCAAGTTGCGCTCTAACGCCTGCAATACCGCTTCCGGCCGCTATAAGCACTAATGGACACTGCGTATCGGTGATAACCGCATTCGTGTTTTTACGTATTTGCGCATAAACAGGCTGGTTCATCGGCAATTTGCTCGTTAAAAAACCAGAGCCATAGCCTAGTTCACCATGCTCTTTTCGTACTTCTCTTACTATCAGCTTCAAGTCATTTTCTTGCGGTGCCGACGCAATGGTGTACGAACGTCCTATTCGTTTTCTTGGGTGCCCGCTCGAGGGTTCTTTTAAGTGTCCGCTCGAGAGCTCTTTTAAGTTCTCGCTCGAAGGCTCTCTTAAGTTCCGGCTCGAGGGCTCTTTTAAGTTCCGGCTCGAGGGCTCTTGTAAAGAAAGGTACCCTTGCGTCATGTCAGGGTAGATATCAATGATATCCCCCGCTTCCCAAGTTAGTGGCACTTTACCAGCCTCACGGGCTGATGGCGGCTGCTTTAAGGTTATTGCATATAAACCACGGGTATCGTCTTGATTGAGCTGTTTGCGGTGTTCTAATACCCAAGGTTGCATTTGTTCAGATAATTCAGTCGCTAAAGAATCAAGATGGACTAAATGTTCACCTTTTCCACTATCTAATGTGGTGAGTGATGTTAATGGCGTGCCGCCCAGTAAGCTTACGTTCTCATAAAGAGCCACTGCAAAACGGCAAAACTGTTTGTATTCCCGACTTCCCAAACCGATAACTTCGTATGACAAGTTCGATAAAGGTGTGGCCCCACTCTTTTTGGCTCGCTGCAAAGCATGATAAAAGCGAGTGCCTGCATCTGGCGGCTCACCCTCACCATAAGTGCTAACTACAAACAGCGCCTTTGATAAATTGCCGAGCATCGAAAGGTTTAACGACGCCATGGAAACCAAAGTAATCGTTTCATGCTCAGCCAGTGCTGCAGCTTTAGCCCGCGCAATCTTTTCTGCGGTGCCGGTTTGGCTGGCATAAACAATAAGGGTTTGATTTTTACTATCGCGGCTATTTACATGTGTATTGTATGTTAGAGGATCGGTGACGGAGCGCTTTTTCCTATTCCTATAAAAAATCACCGCTACCCACAACACATAAAGCGTGATGCTAGATAGTGCAATAAGTAAACGGTGAGTTTCAGTCATGGTACTTTTAAAGTATCTCAGTAAATGCTTAAGCTTATAGCGGTAGCACTTCGAAAGTACCTGAGTAACTTCCCGTTCTTACCGTTGCTGGCTTTTCAGCTTTATCATCTTTATAACCAATTTCGATAAAATACATGCCTGCTTGTGGCCAAGTAACTTCAAACTGCCCTTCGTCATTAGATGTTACCGAAATCGTTTCTTGGTCATTTCTGTAACGCATACCACCACGAACAACTTCAACCTCTGCACCCACTGCTGGTTCGCCGTCGATAAGCAAAGTAAAGGTAGCGGCTTCAGTAGCAAACAAATCATTCGGGTGAGTTACTGGGATAAGCTCTAAGCCTTCGTTAGTTGGTGTAAATACCTTTTCTGAAGGCTCACCAAGGGTTACAAAGGTTTCCACTCGACGAGAGCCTTGGGTAATACGTAAATCTGTTGCCTCTTTCGGTACTGATGTAGCAAACTCTTCAGCCACATAAGCTTCACCACGACCAGGCCACATTTTGCGCTTACCCTCGTCATCTTTCCAAAAGGCACGTATACCAGAACTGAAAGACGTGATCTTATAAGTGCCTTCCTGCTCCAGCTTTACATCGAAAGTGGTGCGATATTTCCCACGGGCGCTATTTTCAGTCTCTTTTGTTTCGCCGTTTGGTGCAGTCACGACTAAGTCGTCAGTATTCATTGCGAAATGATCTGGGTGAAAGATAGTATTTGAGATAGCGGCATCAAATGTTACGTACGCTTCCTCACCCGATAGTACAGTTGAACTTGGTAATACCCATGCGCGGTGAGCGCTGGCAGAAAATGACACTGCTAATGTTGCGGCTATTGCAACGAATGATGTAGTAATTGATAATTTTTTCATAATGTTCTCTGAGAGTTTATTCATCTTCCAGACGCAATGAAACGCGCCCAATTTCTGATTTGCCTTCCACCGTAACGGGGAGTATTTTCGCTGATAAAGGGAGACTAAATGGAATAGACAATACTTCTCTGCCGCCCACTTCACGTGATGCTTCTACTCGAAGGGTATAATCTCCGTCACTCAACTTCGCTAAGGCGCTATTAAGTTGAGTATCGATGAGGTGCGTACCAGGACCTTTCGTCGCGCTGGTTAAACCGTCGAAAGGTAAATCTAAACTTCTACCACCACGACGCCACCATTGTCTAAGATCTTTAAGCCACTCTTTACCTTCGTGCTCACGCATATCGACGTCATACCACACCGCCACTTGAGTCGATTTACGCTTATTGTTTTCAATCCATACAGCCACGTACGGTTTATGATACTCAGCCACATCTAGCTGAGGTAAGGCTATATCAAGCGTTACTGACTGCGCAGCCATAGAGACTGACGAGGCTAACATAAGCCCTAGCGCACCAGACGCTATCGCAAGACCATTTCGCACTTTCATTTTTTCACTCCTTTTCAAGTTCACGCCCCAAAACCGCTAATGTACAAATAACAGCAAAATGACAAATGGGATTAATACGCCCAGAACAGTTACAGGCCAAGTTGAAGCTCTACTGGGTGCATGTCGCATAAGTAACTGCAAACCCGTGACACTAAAAATAATGCAGGCAACAGCAAAAATATCGATAAACCAAGGCCACACTACTCCCGTATTTCTACCTTTGTGCAGATCGTTGAAATACGAAATCCATCCTCTATCCACGCTTTCAAAAGTGACCATTTTAAGTTCACTATCTACAGCCACCCAACTATCTGTACCCGGACCAGGCCACGACGCATAATATTCAATACCGTCCCATTCACCCACCACCGAAATAGGGATAGCAACACCATACTTATCAGATACGAAATCCACCAAGACATCAGGAATAACAGCGTCACCCTCTGGCAACGCCACAAAGTCATCTATTATAGATGCAGGCAACGTAGCTTCTATTTCAGTCACTTTTTTATTGGCAGGAATATCTGCAGCGTGATTAAGGGTTATACCCGTTAAGGAAAACAGTAATATGCCGACAAGACACCACGCCCCACTTATCCAATGCCATTGTCTAATACTGCCTAATGAGAAGCGCATAAATGTTTTGCTATTCCTTATTCATGGCTATTTAATCTTTCGAGGCGATAGATAATACAGATTTTACGCAGCGACTCAATGCAAATGAGATTTATTCTCGTATTTGTCAGATACATGGGCCTGCCGTTATGACCTTCTTGACAGTATAAGTGCTTTGGCTGAGGCCTCATGGATGGGTTATCCCCAACTATACCAATAGTAGATGCTGGCATTTACAAGAGAGGGAGTATCCCCCATCTACAACCTCCCACAGCATAGATGCAGCTGCACAGGCTCCATTGATCGATTCACGCCGCGTTTCTGATGGGATTAATCACTATCTGAGTACGATGGCACGTTTAGAAGGAAGGACTTCGTGCGCCTCGGAAACTCTCTACAGCATAGATGCCGTAGCGAAGGCCCCATGGATGGGTTTACGCCGTGACCTTTACCCTACCAACAACAGTCTACTGTGTTGACAGAAGCGCCAGTAGAAGCCCATGTGAAACCCTCCGCAGCATGGAAGCTGCTGCGGAGGCTCCATGGATGGATTCACGCCGTGTTTCTGGTGGGGGCGAGTCCCTCTCACCTTGGTGGCTCCTTACGATGGTACGCTTTGGAAGGAAGGGCTTTGTGGGCCTCGGAAACTCTCTACAGCATGGATGCTGTAGCGAAGGCCCCATGGATGGGTTTACGCCGGGTTTACGAGGCGCACAAAGCCCTTCCCTACCATGTCCACTAAATTCCACGCACAAAAAAGGCGCTCAAATGAGCGCCTTCTTTTTATGCTTTGGTTTGCTTAGATTAAAGAATCTTAGCTACAACACCAGCACCTACAGTACGGCCACCTTCACGGATAGCGAAGCGTAAACCTTCGTCCATCGCG
>JGI24522J20083_1000072_pt1 | contig 65003 bp, 21 predicted proteins | sample LinPmetageLP47_FD_20083 | JGI IMG/M metagenome (IMG submission 20083)
CCTAACCCGCCAGCGGGTTCTAAAGTGTTGCACGCCCCTTCCCAGCGGGGGCAGCTATGACGGATCGCGCTGCATTCAAAGACGCTGTCAGAGAAGCGCTGATCGACCGCGCCGAGGCACTGTTTACGCTGGCATGGGGTGACCCCGTACGTCAGAGCGGACGGGAGTGGCGAGCGCGGGCCGATGATGCCCAATCCATGCAGATGCAGGGGGCAGACCGTGGCAAGTGGTTCGACCACAAAGCAGGCGTTGGCGGCGATGTCTTCCACTTCTACGGGGTCAACATCCTTGGGCTGGAAAAGGGCCAGGACTTCGCCCGTGTCCTGAATGAGGCTGCGAATTGGTGCGGCATTCTGCGCAATCAGCCGGTCGACCTGACCGCCCTCCACCGGACACAAAAAGCCCGTGCTGAAAAAGCAGCGGAAGAAGAAAAGCGCGACAGCCGGCAACGCGCCCAGCTGGTCGCTGACCTCATGGCGCAAGCCAAGCCTATCAAGGGAACACCCGCAGCCGCTTATCTCGCCGCCAGAGGTATCACCGAACTGCCCGCCGATGGGCTGGCCTACCTCGATCCAGTAGGGTCAGGCGCAAGCATTATGCACCCACGCTTTGCCGCATGTGTGATCTGGGCAAAAGACGAACAGGGCAAGATTGTCGGGGGGCAGCGCATCGTCTTGAACAAGGACGGCACCCGCGCTGATGTAGATGGCCCTAAGCCTTTTTTTGCGGCGGCGGCGGGTTGTCCTGCCCGCTTCGCAGCCCGCATACCTGACAGCCCCCTTTGCATCGCTGAGGGGCCGGAAAGCGCCCTATCGGTTTGGTTGGCGACAGGGTTCGAAACTTGGGCAGTGTTCGGGGTGTCAAACTGGCAATCCGCGCCGATCCCGACCGGGCGCAAAGTCATCCTGTGCCCTGATCGCGACCTGCCCGAAGGAACGCACGCGCCTGAGTCCGAAAAAGCTAAAGCCAAGGAGGCCGCCGCCCGAGCCTTTAACAAGGCAGTAGCGCATCACGCATCCCGCAATTGTGACCTATGGATCGCAACCGCGCCCGAGCCGGTGGGCAGTAAGCGCGACCTGAACGACACATTGCAGCGTGCTGGGGTGCAGGCGGTACGAGCCGCCGTAGAAGCCGCAGAGCGAGGGCCAGAGCCGCCAGAACGCGACCGCAAAGGGCGCTTCACAGGCCCAAGCCTGCAACCTTTTACAGGAACCGCACCGGATGCCGGAAAGCCAACAGACCTGAGCACGGCGAGGATGAAAACCGCCGCAGATATTCAAAGCGCATTGGATGCCTGCGCCGAATGGGATGGCGAAGGATTGGCCCCCGTTGTGGCAATCAAGAGCGATCCCGGCCTCGGCAAAAGCCGGATCACCCGCGAACTATTACAGCAAGCCGAAAATTCCGGTCGCATCTTCGGGGATGTGCATTTCTATGCCCCATCCTTGAAGCTGGCCGACGAAGGGGCTGAGCACGCTGAAAGCATTGGTCTAACCCATGCCGTTACACGGGGCCGACTGGCAAAAAATCCGGCGACGGGGGAAACGATGTGTGCCCGTCCTGAAGAGGCCGAACGCGTTGCCAAGCTGGGGCAGCCCGTCAAGGCTACCCTTTGCATTGCAGAAGACGATCAGGGGATGGAACGCAAATGCCCCTTCTACGACATGTGCGAGCACCGTCGCCAGTTCATCGACCTGCCAGAAGGTAATGCGGTACGGTTTGAGGCCCTGCCCTACCTCAACTTACCCGACGCCGCAGAGGGCCGTGCAATCGGCATCAGGATCATTGACGAGTCCTTTTGGCGGGCAATGGGCAGAGAGGCCACAATCACACTGGACGCGCTGCTATCACCCCGCAGTGAGGGCAAGTGCAAGAGCGACACCAAGCGGGCAGAGCGAACCGGGGTCATTGCCGACCTAATGGCCTGCGCCGGAAACATCGCCGCGACCCTACGCCGGGGCGCTCCGATCATGGATGCCCTGGACGGTTACACAGCAGAGGATATGCGAACCTTTGCGAAGGCCGAACGCTGGGGAGAGTATCGCCTGCCATTCTTCCCAGACGCTGACGCGAATACAATTGACAGCGCACTAAAGCCTGCTGAGGCGCACAACCGACAGGCTGGAGCAAAAGCGCAATTCTGGGCCAACCTAGAGGCTGCTTTAGAGACAGGTGTGGTGGATCTTCAAAACATCGTCTTCCTGCCTGGGTACAGACCCCAGAAGACCAGCGACCCCCGCGACGTGGTGAAGGTTTATTGGAGCGCACAGCCACCCCGTGACGTGCCTGTGATCCTTCTGGATGCCGACGCAGATAGCACTTTGATCGACCCATTTTATCCGAGCCACGAGATGCATCGCGCGCAGGTAACTCCAAACGCAGACGTGGTTTATATCACTGATAGGACATTCAGCAAAAAGAGCCTGCTAGGCAAACCGGCTCGCGATGAATGGCGCAATGCCTTGGCGGTCGAAGTAATGAACGATCACGGCGGGGGCGTTCTTGCGATTGCTACAAGGAAAGTCGTTGCCGCTTTTTTCACAGATGCAGGACATGACCTTTCAACCATGACCGATGAGCAGGCCAGCGCCTTCATGCTGGCGACCCCTCTACATGGTGCGCGGTGGGCGTGGTTCGGGCCTGCAACACTCGGCAGCAACATTTGGAAAGATTGCACGACTTGCGTGGTCATGGGGCGTGAAGAATGGCCTGTTGATGCACTGGAATCCGAAGCCCGCAAGATATGGGGTCACGGGCTGCAGCTGATCGAGGCGGACGAAAGAGGAAACCGCATCATGCCGAGCGTTCCCATGCCATTTCCTATGGCCGACGGGACGACCTACAGCGTGGACGTGTGGGCGCATCCTGATCCCCGCGTGAGGGCCATTCAATGGCAGGCCAGAGAGTGCGCCACCCGACAGGGGGTTGAGCGCCTGCGCCTTGCGTCAGCGACCGTGCGTAAGCGTGTGGTGATTGGATCGCGGGTGCCTATCCCCGGATTGCCAGCGACCCATGCTGTCACATGGCAGGAATACGCCCCGTCCAGAGAGGAAGCCGCCTTTGCCGAAGCCGGGGGAGCTTTGAGAATTTCCGGCAAGGGTCTGGCGACCGATGCTCCCATCACGTTCCAGAGCCAAAAAGCCGCACAGAGATATGCTGAAAGAACCGACTTGGCTGAAAGTCTTTTTGACCCCCATACCCTTAATAATACCTATATTAACGGCGTGGGGGTCAAATGCCGCGTTCTGGTCGCTTTCCGGATCAAGGGAGTTCGGGGCAGCGCTAAAACGCGCGCCGTCCTAGCTTGTGATGCCAGGGACGCAGAACGCATTGCCCAAGAGAAATGGGGTGAGCTGACAGGCTTTGAGGTGTTGCGAGAGGTTGGCCAAAAACCTGAAAGGGTCGAAAAACCAGAACAACCCGTCATTGTCGGTATCGACTACGAGCATTCTGTGCCGCGCTCCTTGATGAGCCAGCGGGATCAATTGCCGATCACTGTCGTGCCTTCGGCCATCAACTCCAGTGTGCGGCCTGATTTATCCGCGATTGCAGGGCGTAAGGGGGCAGGCCCATGAGCGATCAGCGTCAATACACGTGCATACACATGAGAAGCTTGGAGGTCGGAAGCACTGCGTACGCGCAGCCCGAAACTCAGATATCCTATTATGGACAGCCTACTAATGAATTTTTAACTATGATCAGAATGAAAGGATCGAAGCGGTGACAATAAATACCCATACATCCCGCCCACCTAAAAACACCTTGCGCGTGCAGGGTTGGAAAGACCTGCCAAAAGACCGCAGCATGGCTCGGTATGAAATTCCAACAGCAGATGGAGGAACCCGCGTTATCACGCTCAAGAGCGGTAATAGGGTCGTATTGGACGCGCTGATATCCCGGCCTCTATTATGCGCCAGCCCAGTGCGGATCAGCGACCGTGTTTGCATCCTGCGGCACGAATACGGCGTGCCAATCGACCGTGAGATGTACGACGGCGATGAGGCGTCAGAGGGCCAGCGCTTCGGGGTCTATTTCATTGGCCATGGCGTCCGGCGTATCGAGCAAGGGGCAGACCGCGAGTTTTGTCACCCCCTAAAGGGGGAAAGGTCGGATCGATGATAGTCCGCTGCATTCCTCTAATGACGGGTATCCTTATTATTATGGATAGCCTGACAATATCGTTAGCAATTATGAATAGAGTAGATAAATGAAAGCAGCCCAACAAATGCAGGGTCTTGGCCCGCCTTTGGGTGGAAAAATAGAGAGGGTAATTCATGCCAGCACCGGACCCTGACAGCCTTTGGATCAATGAAGACGGGGGGATTACGTTCCAGCGGTACTTCTGGACGGGGAACAGCGGCAATCGCGCTCATCGTGCTATGACCATATACCGCCGGATCAGGCAGGGAAGCTGGTCTTGCCTATGGTGCCACGATGACTTGCCTGCGTATCGCCGCTCAGACGCGCAATACTGCTGTGAAGGATGCCGCAAGCGTGCAGCCCGCCATAGGCGAACAGGAAGTGCCAATGAATGCGGATATGCTTAAATCGTTGACGCGATAATTTGAGCGTGACTTACTTCGGTGAAGTCATTTGGGAGGGGAAAAATGTTCAAGGTTGGAGCGTTAACGCTTGTCAGTTTCGGTTTCTTGGCGGGGTGCGATACTCGCCCTCTTGGGGATCTTAGCTATTCAGAGCAGCAAGAGATGCTCGTGAAATTCACCGCGACTTGTGCCGAGGCCGGGGTAACAGAAAAAAGCCCAGAGTATCGGACATGTGTTCAAACTGAGATCAATGCAGAGAACGCCAAACGCGCCCGCCAAAGCGATGGTATGACAAAATTCGGGCAAGGCCTGTCTGTCGCTGGCAATAATTATTCAGCCGCTGCTAGAGCCAATGCCCCCGTGACTTGCAGGACAACCCAAGCCGTAGGATGGGGAAGCTCGACCACTACCTGCTACTAGGGTGGTTTGGGTTACTACCTTGGCCAAAAGCTCTAATGATGTCTGTTATTGATAGCCTCATTGCCTGATTATGTGTTATTAATTGGGTATATATCGGGCAATCGAAGGGCAACAAAATGAGCGACCAATCCAATGAACTTCTGGCGCGTCAGGCGGCTGCACGTCGTCGACAACTGGCTGCGAAACAGCAAACATCTGCTGGTGGAATACAGTCCCTTGAAGGCTCACAGGCAGGCGGTCTTACTCCGGAGCAGCAGCTTGCTATCAAAGCCGCACAGGCACGCTCAAAAGCTGAACAGCGTCGGCGCACCGCTGTAACATCTGGGATGAGCGATGCAGACCTGACCGCTCTGCTTGAAGCCGAAGCAATGGCTGGGCCTTGGGACAAATACCAAAGACCCACGCAGCCTATAACCGTTGAGGTGCCAGGACTGGGTGTCGTGGAGTTTCCCTCTGGTATGGCAATCGAAGATATTGAGAAAGCGCTGGAGCCATATCGTCTAGCGGCACAAGCTGCCTCTAGTCAAAACGGAGGAGGACGTAACCCTGCGATGCAAGCAGCCTTATTAGAGAAGGCCAAGCGTGAAAAAGCGCGTCGCTCTAAAACCAATATGACTGAGCAGACTATGAGTGGTGTCAACGAAGGCATTGCGGGCATTTTTGGGGCACCTGTGGACTTGATGACGGGCGCTATCAATGCTGGCAAAGAGGGCCTGAACGCCTTGATCGGGACAGACTTCCAGCCCATTGAAAATCCGATTGGCGGCAGCGAGACGTTCCGAGACATCCTCGCGCCAACTATCTCAGAAATTCAGCCGCAGAATGCAGCCCAGCGGTTTGGTAGGCGTGTCGGCACGGAAGTGGGTGCGATGGCGGTACCAGGAGGAATCATGCTTCGCGGAGCCAAGGCACCTCTCGCTGTCGCTGGGGGAGAGGTCGCAAGTGCGCTTGGATCGGGCATTGCGGGGCAAGCATCACGTGAAATAGCGCCCGAAAGCGATACGGCTGATCTCGTTGCATCGCTTCTAGGGGGTATGTCTCCAGTTGCCGCTAGTCGTGCGATGCGGCCGAGCCCCAAAGCTCCCACGCTTGATGAGCTACAGGCGCAAAGTAGCGCGGGCTATGAAGCCGTACGGGAATCTGGTGCTACACTCAGCCCCAAATCCTCGGATGCTCTAGCCGCTGGCATTGAGAGTGCATTTGGAACCCGCCCCGCTACTCGGCGTATGAACCCCAAAGCCGCCATTGCAGCAGAAGAACTGGCTAGTGATATGCGTCAGCGTCCGCCCAGCATCGCAGAGGTAGATGAAGCAAGGCAGTGGATTGGTGACAATGTAGCAGGATCGAACGAGGCAGGAGAGCGCCGCCTTGGTATGCTGATGAAAGATGCGATTGATAATCATCTAGATCAGTTGCAGCCTGGAGATGTTACCGGAACGAATAGGGCAAATGAGGTCGTGGCTGCTTTGACAGGTGCTCGCGAAAAGTCGCGCCGTGTTCACAAGTCTCAACTGTTCGAAGCTGAGGATACCGGCTTGGTTGCGAAAGGGCTTCGACGTGCTGCCACTACCGGCACTGGAGGCAACGAAATCAACGCAATCCGCCAGAACGTGCGCAGAGTGCTGGAGAACCCAAAGCTGCGCAGGGGGTACAACGATACCGAATTGCAGGCCATGCGTGATATCGCAGACGGCACTCCCACGCAAAACGCGATGAGACTTCTTGGCCGTCTAGCCCCTACGGCGGGGGGGTTACCCCTCATCACGGGCGTTGGGTTCGCGAGTTCAGGCGGTGCTTTAGGCGGCCCTTTCGGTGCGGTCGCTGGTATGGCCCCATCAATAATTGGCCAAGGGGCAAAGCATCTAGGTGAGCGTAGTACGAGAAAGAAAATTTCTGAACTTGGCGAGCTGATCCGCAATGGTAAGCCTCTACCTAAAAAGGCTGCGAGTGACCTTGAACGTAGTGTCGTAGCGGCTCTCATGGCGCAGAAAACAGCGCCTGCCGCAGCGGAAGTTTCTGAGCATGACCGCAAGAGCGCTGTCATCAGGGCGCTTATGGAGATGGAGGCTCGGCAGTGAAGCATTCCCAAGACCCATTCAACCGCCCTATGAGGCCTGATCGGGTAGATGCTATTCGGCAGGCCGCCGAAGCCTTTGCGAGGGACCCCGCAGGTATCGAGGTTGCTAAGGCGAGTGACACTTTCGAGAACTATCAGGCCTGCGTTGGGCACGTCATTTATCAGAGCCTTGCCGAAATTGCCCCTGATACAATGGTGGCTGAGCTGCAAGCTGGCTTGGATGCCGCGGCCCCTACCTGCACAGCGATATTCAAGAGCAAGGGTGACCTGTTAAGTCAAAGCGGGTCACCCTGATAATACAGTGCAAGAACAGGCCGGTTGGGCATTGGCTGTATTTTTCTTGATGTAATTCTATGATCAACCTACTCTACTTTAAGGATAGTATTTTTGGAGTGATTTTATGGGACTGTTTTCATCATGTGACCATGACTGGTCGGGGCAAACCAGAAGCGCGGGATTAACAAAACAAAACACCATATTTGAACACAAATGCCGAAAGTGTGGAAAGACACTCTGAGTGCTCTATCTGCGGGCAAATGACTGGGTAGTCTAAATTAGGTGCGATTACCCTACGATGGGTTTGCTGCGCAGTACGCGGGCGAGGGACGGGTCGAGAATGAGACCAATACGCGCGTGAACGCCTAATCTCGGGTGGCTGTGTAGGCAGCGCCACCTTTACTGAATGCGGTAATCAAAAAGATAAAGGTCATCTGACTTGGGGTTTCGAAAGGGGGCAGAGCGCTCCTTCGCCGGAGAGACATAACAGCCCGTCAGGGAGGTTATGGCTAGTAGGTTCCCACATGCGCGATCCGATACGGCCCAGCCAATCAATTTGGTAAACTGATTTTCACAGTCTTCCCGTATCTTTATCGCATGGAAGATAAGAGTTTCGCAATTTCAGTCAGGATCGAACACCGCTCTATGGGGCGTGCAAAGTCTGCGCGTTATCACGACCTGCGCACGGGCCATATTCCGGGATACGTTGATCAAGAACGAATGTCCGAGAACTCCAAAATCTTGGCACCGGCCCTGCCTTCGACGTTGCGGCGGGTCTGCTTGGCCAACCGCGCCAACCGTCCTACACAGCGCGCTATGAAGAAAGATGCTGCTGTAGCAAGCTGCTTCATCATCACCTTTGGGAAAGCCGCGCAGCCAATCTTCGAAGCCCTACCCAAAGCCCAGCAGGACGCGGCGTATGAGGCCGTATCCACGGCTGTGGCGACCCTTCTGGGGTCCGAGGTAACGGGCCTTGTGGCGCACCGCGATGAGACAGCACCTCACGCCCACGGACAGATGCCTGCCGTTCGCGCAGACGGTCGCCCCCTGTCAAAGGTGCTGACCCCAACAATGGCGAAGCGTGTGCAGGATGTTGCCGCCCAAGCTATCGCAGAATTTGCGCCGCAGATTGTAAGGGGGAAACCAAAGGCCCAAAGGATAGCCAATGGTGAGCCGCGCTCTAAGACGGTTCACCGGTCAGTGGAGCAGCTGCATACTGACCTACCCAAGGAAATCAGCGAAAAGGCTGCCGAGGTCGAAAAGCTCCAGGGTCGCATTGCGAAGATGCGCGCCAAGGAAAAGATGACAGAGGCAAATGTCAGAACACTTGCCACCTATGAACGGCGGCTGTCCGAGAAAACGGCGCAGATGGAGGAAAAGTACCGGATACTTGTCAGCGCCACCCGTGCCGTTGAGACACATCAGGCGGAGCGGGAAGCATCGCTCAGGGAGAGAGAGGCAGCGGCCGAGTTGAGGGAGCAGGAAGTCACAGCGCAGGTAGAAGGCATCAAAGCAGCTGTGGAGGCTATCAGGGACGGGACGGTTACACGCGACGACGATGGCAGGCCAAAGGTCACAGATTCCACACACGCTGCCCTTCTACGCCCTGTATGGCGCACTCTTGGGCCTTTGGTCATGTCCCTCGCTGACATGCGCGACGAAATGAAGGCTGGGCTGAGCCGCTTTCGGGACCTGTTCCGGCGTAATGAGCTGCAACCGGATGTCATCGACGATGGCAAAGACCTACTGGATGGGATGGAGCCATAGAACACCGGGGGCAGCCGACCTCGATCACATTCCAAGAGAATGAAGGCTCAGAAAAAGAAAACCCCGCGCGGCTTGTTATGGCCTTCACGGGGTTACCACGTGAGTGGTTTTGAGGCTCAGCATTTCTGCGAGCTAACGATGTACATATAGGATGGGTATGGCGTGGGGTCAACGATGCAGAGGACTAGGTTAGCAGTCTCAGCCCGTATTCAGATGCCAAGCGCAGCCTTAATGCTGACAATAACCTTTTCAAATTCATCCTCAGAAATGCGCGGCGTAAGATACTTACGCTTTCCAGTATGGTCGCGATCAGTGCGGAAAAGATCCAGCCTGCCAAAAGCCACTGTCGCAAGCATATCTGCCTTCACCCAGCATTTGGTCTCAGGAAAGTTAGGCAAGCTGTAGGGCAGCTCTATCTGGCAATGGTGGTCCCCAATCCGTTCAGGTTCGCTTGTGCTGAGAGGCACTACCGTTAACAGCCCTGTTCGATGTCGTAAGCGTGGGGATACCACGATTGCAGGTCGCCGTTTCACCATTTCTGGGGGCTGAAACCCGCCTTTGCTGTAATCGCACAGCAAGATAGTGCGTTGCGGTACATCGTACTTGATGGCCAACTTACTCGCCCCTGATCTTTACGGCAACGCCGGGGCCAGCCGCAACTTCCCCACTGTCTAAGAACTGAACACCTTGGGCTTCTAGCGCGAGGCGTAAATGCTGGATGGTGGAAGATTTGCCCTCCCCTTTGTCCACTTTGTTCAGCGTGTTTCGGTGTAACCCCGCAATTTCGGCAAGCTCAGGATTGCTTAGGCCCAATGCCGACTTGGCCATTTTGAACTGTTCAGGTGTCATGGGAATCCTAAATTGTGCTATCAGCATATTAAATGTGTTGACAGCATGTGCTATCAGTATTAAATATATGCTAACAGCACATGAAAGGCAATCACTATGACGCATTCTGCTACTTACGACCGCAAGGCCATTATGACCGCAGCTTGGGAAATCGTTCGTAAGGCCAACGTGGCCCTGTACGGGTTCCGGGTCATCATGCGCCGCGCACTGAAAGCCGCATGGGCCAATGCCAAGCACGAGCGGGCAATGGAAGCGCGACAGGCAAAGCAGGAGCAGGCATCGCCGGCAGTGGCTCGCATCCAAGGGGCGATTGATGCCCTTGAGGGTAAAGAACGCTGGGCACAGGCAGATTATGCCCGAATTGGCGTGCTGCGAGCGGCTTTGAGAGCTGCTCAGCAACCTGATCAGGATGCCTCAGCCCGCTCCCGTCACCGGTGATCTGCGGGGGCCACAATCACTAGAACCAAATGAAAGGAATACATCATGACCACGAAAGAACTCAAAACCCGCCAAGATATGCAGGATGCTGCGACGGTACTGCACGGGTTGCTGCAAGGGCTGGAAATCTTGATCGATCAGACAACAGAATCCAGCCACCTGCACAACGCGATTTACACTCTCTGCGGCCAATCCGTGAAAGCCGCTGATGTCCTTGCCGGTGCGCTTGACAGCACGAATTTTGAAGAAGGAGCCAGCGCATGACACGTTCGTTTTTAGACATTGATTTGCCTGACACGCCAGACAGCCGCTTGGTGACAGGCATTAACCGCCTTTATTCGTTGGCGCGTGTGGGAATGGCCGCAAGCGACACCTCTATTTCTGTGGATTTGCAGAAGGCTGGGTATACCGAACTATTCGGGACAATGGGATGTATCGCTGAAGGTATGTTCGACGATATGGAGAAGCTGGAAAAAGCAGCCGGTGTTGAACAGTTCTACACTGATCCTGATCAGAAAATTGCCAGCCGCCTCGCTCACTGGAAAGCTCTAAGGGTCAGCATTTCAAAAATTGAAGGTGACGACGATGCTGGCGAGTTTGCTTCGTTAGAAGATGAGATAGAGGCCGTCGGCGAAGAGATTGCGAATGGCTGCCCGTCCTCCCATAGCGACGCCGCAGCAATGCTTGAGTGGGCCGAAATCGATAGCGCCGGTGGCATTCAATGCGAGCAATACACTCGGGCACGAAAAACAGTTGCTGACTATCTGCGCAAGCGCGCCGAATACGTCGCTGCTAAGCCACGCGAAAGCTAACCTGAATCTTGAATCATACACATTCGCCCGCGCTTCAATCACGAGGCGCGGGCATCGCGGTGGGGGCCGCATTGGAGACTGTGAAAGATGAATTGCTATGCCACCAACAGAAACTGGTCTGACAGGTTCCTGCCTGAAATAAAGCAGCTGATCGGCGGGCACCTTCTAGAAACATCCCCAGATCCGTTTGACCACATGGAAGCCACCGACCTAATGATGCTGGATGCCCGTGACATGCGCGTAGCAGCCCGTGTGCGTCGTCCTGGCTATGCTCGCCGGTACTCCCACCAGTTCACCGTCCGCTCGGCTGTAGCGTCTGGTAGACAGACCGAACTTTCCAAAATCGTGAACGGCAACGGGGACTGGATGTTCTACGGGCATTCACACGCCGATCAAACACGGCTGGAATCGTGGTCACTGATCGACTTGAGGGCTTTTCGCGCTGGGCTTATTAGGAACAGCGTAAACCAAGCCCAGATTGTAATGGGTGATCAGAGAAACCCTGACGGGACCCGGTTTAAGTGGTTTGACGTGAGGTCGTTCCCAGCTGATCCTCCGCTTGTGGTAGCATCATCAGGCGCAGCTTCCGAGCATTGACCCCGGATTCAACGAAACCAATACCGCCCAAGCATCAAAGCCGAATGGGCCCCTATGTCATTCTCATAATTGACTTTTAAAATTGATAGGCTTGCGCAAAGCATATGCGCAGAGGTCTGGACAAATTGCCGACACGCAGTATCTAGCGGGCTGAAGCGCTCCTCAGTGTTTTGTAAGACAGCCAACTTTAAGGATTTTTAATGATCAAGGTGATCCACGTCGAAGATGACGATGACATACGAGAGTTGGTCGGACTTTCATTGGAAATTTCAGGCGAATTCGAGCTCCTGAGCTGCGCTTCCGGCAGTGAGGCGCTGAGCGTCGTGGAAGCATTCAAGCCCGATGTCTTACTGTTGGATGTTATGATGCCGAACATGAACGGCGTAGAGACGTTAGAAAATATCAGAAGCTTGGAGGGCTGCTCCAAGATACCGGCTATCTTTGTAACCGCCCGGGCAGGCGTCGACAAAAACAAGGAGCTATTCGAAGCAGGAGCGCTCGGCGTTATCGTCAAGCCCTTTGAAGTGGCTACCTTAGCCGAACAGATCCTGACGATATTCGATGGGATCAACTAGTCTAGCGGTTACCTAGTTCTTCTGTCTGACCTTCCTAGACGTTCTCTGGTGTTATGCCGTTTATGAGGTAATCAGCTACTTCGTACGAAGCTAACGAAGGCTAAATAACCAATCATTCAGATAGCACCCTTGCCATTGCATTGATGCAGGCCATTTGCGCCTTATGGCTAAGGATGATGAAAAAACAAAGCGGCATTCACGTCGATGGGTGTACGAGCGCATCGCGTTTGCATCGGCTGTCGGGCTTCTGTGGTTGGCCGCTTTTTTTGTAGCCTACTACCTCTGAACTTGGTCGCCCTAGCTAGGCGAAACCGATACCACACGTCATGGCTCACATTGAATTTTTAACTGCATATTAACTTTTGACATCCAACGTGAGCAACAAAGGGAGGCAACCTGAATGGGTGAAGCTGAGCGCATCAAGCTGTTAGAGGCCGCTTTGATCAAGTACATAGAGATGTATGGGTTTACCGACGAGGCTCGGGACTACTACATCCGCGTCCCCCAATTTAAGTCGTCCGAGACGCATCATTAAAGATAAACAAAGCTAGTTGTACCCATACGGGGGCCGCGTCGTCATGTTACAGGAGCGCACCGTTTTCTATCGGTAAATAGCGGGCAAACTGCGTACCACACGAGCCCACCTTTCAGTAATTGTTGCCAGCCTGTCCCCTTATCCGTAATAGACATGAAAAAGAGCGCCCACCTAGAGGCGCGGATAGAGTGGACAAAATGCCGATTATTGCACTTGCCAACCTTAAGGGAGGCGTAGGAAAGAGCACGCTCGCCGTCAGCCTTGCTGGGGCCTTAGCGCCCAATTCCGCACTGATAGACGCCGACCCACAAGCTACAGCATCCGCATGGGCCGAAGCGGGAAACCTGCCTTTTCCAGTCACTGAAAGCCCTCTGACAGGTTCAAACGTGGAAGCGTGGATAACCGATGCCTTGAACACAGATGCTACCTATATTGTGATCGACCTGCCCCCAATGCTGGGCGATGCAACAGCAGCAGCCTTGGCGATTGCAGACCTTGCCGTCATACCTGTGACCGCCTCCGGGGCTGACCTTAAGGCCACCAATCGAGCAATTGAGCTGATCGCGGCGGCAAGAGAAAACAGGGGCGACGGAAAGCCCGCCGTTCTTATGGTCCCTTCCAAGGTGGACATACGCACTGCCGCAGGGGCCGAGATTCAGGCCGTGCTGCATGACTACGGCGAACCCGTAGGGCCTGTGATATCGCAGCGGGTAGCCCATGCCGATGCATTCACAGCGGGGCTATGGATTGGGGACTACGCCAAAGGAAGCGCTGCACATTCAGAGATTAAAGCCTTGGCGAGCGTCGCGAAGCGATTGGCGGGGAGGCCGTAATGAAGGTTACCCTGACATTCGTTTTGCTAGCGGGAGCGCTTGACGCCTGTAGCCCAGACGAATGGACCGGCTTTGTGTACCCCAATCAAAGTGACCTGACCAAGCACATAGAAATAGGGGCGTTTGATAGCTTTGAAGGCTGTAAGACCTCAGCGATAAACACTATGCGCCAAAACAATTGGCAGGCCAGCGGTGACTATGAATGCGGCCGGAATTGCCGCCCATCAGAGTACGGTGGTTTGCAAGTATGCAAAGAAACAAAACGATGAATAAGAGGTTGGGATAATGGCAAAACGTGCATCACTTGCGGGCAATGTCGCAAAGGTAGACGACGCAGCAAAGAGAGCGGCCGGCGTAGCCAAAGCAATCTCAAGCCAGAAGCAGCAAACTCCTGAGCATACCGAAACGCCGGAATATGAAACCGTTTCGTATAACTTGCCCCTGCACTTGATTGACCTTTACCGCGACCTCGCCGCCGAGCGGCACAGGGTAGATCAAGCCCATAAGCGGGAACTACGGCGCGAAATACGGGCTGCAAAAAAGGCCGGTCTACCACCGCCAATGGAGCCACCAGCGCAAGCCCGACAGTCCGCCAGCGCCATTGTTAGGGAAGCTATGGAAGCATACGCGGACCAAGTGCGGAAGGAACTATCCGAGCTGAGGCCTTAACGCATGAGATGGGCGCGCGGGTTCTTTCGATTATGGCTGGTTCTTTCGCTCTTTTGGATTGTGGGGATGTCCTTAGCTGTGCGCCCGGACCAGACCTATCAAGCATACAGCGCGGCAAAGATGAGCCTAGGTCAAAGCAACGGGTTTGTTTCGATTGATACACTTTCAGACGCCGCAGATAGGGCCATTGCCGCCAATGATGAGCCAGCCGCAAACAAACTTCTGGCAATGGCCGCCGCCGCCAAGAGAAGCCCTGAGGGCCTATACAAGACTGAAAAAAGGAAGGCTTTTGAGCGACAACTTGGAAAGCTGAAGGGTGGAATTGGGTTGATATTTTTTCCGGTGATTTTCGCCTTTATAATCGGGGCCTGCCTTGTCTGGGCGTTTCGAGGGTTTCAGCGCAGCCCGACCGGTTGAGCGGCCTTGTCCCGCGACCGAAATTGAAAAGTCTTGGAGGGGTTTTAGATGGTATGGGCAACTTGGCTTGCGATGGTATTGGCGCTGCTCTTAGCAACCGGCCTAAACAGTGCAGTAAAGCAGCTGGCAAACAGCGCAGAGTTTAAGGACAGCGACATCCACCCATTAATGTCGCCATCTCACAATCTCACATCAAACGTTCGCAATGCCAGGACGGTTGCGTGGAGCGTTTTTGCATTGCTGGCCGTGCATAATATCGTGCCCCTTTTCCCTTGAAAGCAGGGATCAAATGCGCCCCTGCATCGCCGCCAATTTTACAGCTGCACTGTCCTGAGCATCGAGGTGCGCGGTGTAACGTGCTGGCATGGCATCACCCTTCCATCCGAATGCATGAGCAATATCGCTGTTCTTGAACCCTGCCGCCCGCATGTCTTGCGCCGCGCCAATTCTGATCGAGTGGGCCGAGGCGTCCGGGCTGATACGCTTAGCGAAGATGCGAGATACATCACGTCGGGTAAGCCGAGATCCTTTGGCCTTATTGCTGAGCGGAAGGAACAACGGAGCGGTAGAGGGTTCGCGTTCAAGCCCACTGGCAGCGACCCAAGCCCGTAGACGTGCCATAGTGTCAGGCAGCACGGGAATGGTGCGGCCCTTGCCGTCTTGGTCAGTCTTTGACCGGCGCACCCTGATCGACGCGACCCCGTCAGCTTCGACAAGATCCCCGATATTGAAGGCAACGAGGTTGTCGGCCCGCGCACCAGTGTCATAGGCCAGTGCGATTAGTGCGGCATCCCTCAAGGCCGAAAGGCTATCGCCGAGAAGTGCCAGCGCTGCGTCAATATCTCGGCGGCGGACAGGAGCCGCTTGTTTCTGATCGACACCAACCGCCCGCCGCATTGCTTTCAGAGCATTGCGCACCGTTGTGCTGTCAGCCGGAGATGGCAGATCAATCGCACGGTGCATGGCAGCGACCCCGGCGACGTAGTTTGCAATCGTCGCGGGGCTTAGACTCTTTGCGGACAAGTCACCGATAAACAGCGCCAAGGCTTCAGGCGTGATCGAGTGAGCAGGGAAGGCATACGGTATGCCCTTGTCAGAACACCAGTCTGCAAAGGTGCGCTGGCCCAGCTGGTAGGCACGCAGAGTTCGTGGGGAGTAAGCCCCTTCATAAGTGGAGGCTAAGGCCAAGTCATCGCCATCCTTGCCGGTCTCAGGGCCTAGAGTGGCTGCACGCTGCATCAAGACGTCACGGCCACGTGCGGCGATGTCTGGCAAACAATCAGCGTCTATTTCAGTCAATTCTTTGGAAAGTGTCATAATGACCCCCTCTATGCCCGCTAACTCTAATTAGCGGACATTATCGACTCAATCAGGCAGCAAGGCAATGACTGTTTAGCAATTAGGCTATCAATAACTGGTCGCCAGATAGGAATTAACACAAGATATCGCCGACAGGCGCGTTCTACAGCCCTTATTTTGCGTGTGGGGCAGTGCTTTTAATGCCTAAGCGGCGCAGCCCTACTTGACTGTGTGCGTGCGCATACCTCAGAATGGACTAATGATGGTAAGCGCACATGATTCATTAGAAAATGAAAAGGCCCCGACGTTGGCGCGTCGAGGCCTTTTGAATGATGTCACGGGTAAAGCACACCCGCGCTTGTCTTCTTCTCGAACGCTTTTGCGTTGTTCCGATACCAAAAGGATAAAACTTATTCTTGCTGAATGGCAAGGCCCTTTTATCCGACGGGGAAGCACATCGCAGGAGCGTATCACTTTTTTTGAAAAGGATACGATATGGCAGAGCGCCAGTTACTGACCCAACTCCCCCACGCCTTAAGCGAAGCAGAATACCGCAACCCAGGCTATCGCCAGCTATATGAAGCGGCGCGCAGCGCCCGCATTCCCGTGGCAAAAGATGGCCAAGGTCGATGGACCTTTGCGCCGGCGGATCTGCCCGCCATTGCTGCGACTTTGGGCCTTGCCCAGAACCATGCAGCCTAGAATGGCGAAACCCGCTCACCGGGCAGTGAACGGGCTTCTAAAACGTGTTCCACACAACACGCGGGGCAACGGTACTAGCATACGGCAACAGAACCCAAAAAGCTAGTATCAACGCAGCCTCACAGGCCGAGACGGCAGACGAAAAACCTAACCCGCCAGCGGGTTCTAAAGTGTTGCACGCCCCTTCCCAGCGGGGGCAGCTATGACGGATCGCGCTGCATTCAAAGACGCTGTCAGAGAAGCGCTGATCGACCGCGCCGAGGCACTGTTTACGCTGGCATGGGGTGACCCCGTACGTCAGAGCGGACGGGAGTGGCGAGCGCGGGCCGATGATGCCCAATCCATGCAGATGCAGGGGGCAGACCGTGGCAAGTGGTTCGACCACAAAGCAGGCGTTGGCGGCGATGTCTTCCACTTCTACGGGGTCAACATCCTTGGGCTGGAAAAGGGCCAGGACTTCGCCCGTGTCCTGAATGAGGCTGCGAATTGGTGCGGCATTCTGCGCAATCAGCCGGTCGACCTGACCGCCCTCCACCGGACACAAAAAGCCCGTGCTGAAAAAGCAGCGGAAGAAGAAAAGCGCGACAGCCGGCAACGCGCCCAGCTGGTCGCTGACCTCATGGCGCAAGCCAAGCCTATCAAGGGAACACCCGCAGCCGCTTATCTCGCCGCCAGAGGTATCACCGAACTGCCCGCCGATGGGCTGGCCTACCTCGATCCAGTAGGGTCAGGCGCAAGCATTATGCACCCACGCTTTGCCGCATGTGTGATCTGGGCAAAAGACGAACAGGGCAAGATTGTCGGGGGGCAGCGCATCGTCTTGAACAAGGACGGCACCCGCGCTGATGTAGATGGCCCTAAGCCTTTTTTTGCGGCGGCGGCGGGTTGTCCTGCCCGCTTCGCAGCCCGCATACCTGACAGCCCCCTTTGCATCGCTGAGGGGCCGGAAAGCGCCCTATCGGTTTGGTTGGCGACAGGGTTCGAAACTTGGGCAGTGTTCGGGGTGTCAAACTGGCAATCCGCGCCGATCCCGACCGGGCGCAAAGTCATCCTGTGCCCTGATCGCGACCTGCCCGAAGGAACGCACGCGCCTGAGTCCGAAAAAGCTAAAGCCAAGGAGGCCGCCGCCCGAGCCTTTAACAAGGCAGTAGCGCATCACGCATCCCGCAATTGTGACCTATGGATCGCAACCGCGCCCGAGCCGGTGGGCAGTAAGCGCGACCTGAACGACACATTGCAGCGTGCTGGGGTGCAGGCGGTACGAGCCGCCGTAGAAGCCGCAGAGCGAGGGCCAGAGCCGCCAGAACGCGACCGCAAAGGGCGCTTCACAGGCCCAAGCCTGCAACCTTTTACAGGAACCGCACCGGATGCCGGAAAGCCAACAGACCTGAGCACGGCGAGGATGAAAACCGCCGCAGATATTCAAAGCGCATTGGATGCCTGCGCCGAATGGGATGGCGAAGGATTGGCCCCCGTTGTGGCAATCAAGAGCGATCCCGGCCTCGGCAAAAGCCGGATCACCCGCGAACTATTACAGCAAGCCGAAAATTCCGGTCGCATCTTCGGGGATGTGCATTTCTATGCCCCATCCTTGAAGCTGGCCGACGAAGGGGCTGAGCACGCTGAAAGCATTGGTCTAACCCATGCCGTTACACGGGGCCGACTGGCAAAAAATCCGGCGACGGGGGAAACGATGTGTGCCCGTCCTGAAGAGGCCGAACGCGTTGCCAAGCTGGGGCAGCCCGTCAAGGCTACCCTTTGCATTGCAGAAGACGATCAGGGGATGGAACGCAAATGCCCCTTCTACGACATGTGCGAGCACCGTCGCCAGTTCATCGACCTGCCAGAAGGTAATGCGGTACGGTTTGAGGCCCTGCCCTACCTCAACTTACCCGACGCCGCAGAGGGCCGTGCAATCGGCATCAGGATCATTGACGAGTCCTTTTGGCGGGCAATGGGCAGAGAGGCCACAATCACACTGGACGCGCTGCTATCACCCCGCAGTGAGGGCAAGTGCAAGAGCGACACCAAGCGGGCAGAGCGAACCGGGGTCATTGCCGACCTAATGGCCTGCGCCGGAAACATCGCCGCGACCCTACGCCGGGGCGCTCCGATCATGGATGCCCTGGACGGTTACACAGCAGAGGATATGCGAACCTTTGCGAAGGCCGAACGCTGGGGAGAGTATCGCCTGCCATTCTTCCCAGACGCTGACGCGAATACAATTGACAGCGCACTAAAGCCTGCTGAGGCGCACAACCGACAGGCTGGAGCAAAAGCGCAATTCTGGGCCAACCTAGAGGCTGCTTTAGAGACAGGTGTGGTGGATCTTCAAAACATCGTCTTCCTGCCTGGGTACAGACCCCAGAAGACCAGCGACCCCCGCGACGTGGTGAAGGTTTATTGGAGCGCACAGCCACCCCGTGACGTGCCTGTGATCCTTCTGGATGCCGACGCAGATAGCACTTTGATCGACCCATTTTATCCGAGCCACGAGATGCATCGCGCGCAGGTAACTCCAAACGCAGACGTGGTTTATATCACTGATAGGACATTCAGCAAAAAGAGCCTGCTAGGCAAACCGGCTCGCGATGAATGGCGCAATGCCTTGGCGGTCGAAGTAATGAACGATCACGGCGGGGGCGTTCTTGCGATTGCTACAAGGAAAGTCGTTGCCGCTTTTTTCACAGATGCAGGACATGACCTTTCAACCATGACCGATGAGCAGGCCAGCGCCTTCATGCTGGCGACCCCTCTACATGGTGCGCGGTGGGCGTGGTTCGGGCCTGCAACACTCGGCAGCAACATTTGGAAAGATTGCACGACTTGCGTGGTCATGGGGCGTGAAGAATGGCCTGTTGATGCACTGGAATCCGAAGCCCGCAAGATATGGGGTCACGGGCTGCAGCTGATCGAGGCGGACGAAAGAGGAAACCGCATCATGCCGAGCGTTCCCATGCCATTTCCTATGGCCGACGGGACGACCTACAGCGTGGACGTGTGGGCGCATCCTGATCCCCGCGTGAGGGCCATTCAATGGCAGGCCAGAGAGTGCGCCACCCGACAGGGGGTTGAGCGCCTGCGCCTTGCGTCAGCGACCGTGCGTAAGCGTGTGGTGATTGGATCGCGGGTGCCTATCCCCGGATTGCCAGCGACCCATGCTGTCACATGGCAGGAATACGCCCCGTCCAGAGAGGAAGCCGCCTTTGCCGAAGCCGGGGGAGCTTTGAGAATTTCCGGCAAGGGTCTGGCGACCGATGCTCCCATCACGTTCCAGAGCCAAAAAGCCGCACAGAGATATGCTGAAAGAACCGACTTGGCTGAAAGTCTTTTTGACCCCCATACCCTTAATAATACCTATATTAACGGCGTGGGGGTCAAATGCCGCGTTCTGGTCGCTTTCCGGATCAAGGGAGTTCGGGGCAGCGCTAAAACGCGCGCCGTCCTAGCTTGTGATGCCAGGGACGCAGAACGCATTGCCCAAGAGAAATGGGGTGAGCTGACAGGCTTTGAGGTGTTGCGAGAGGTTGGCCAAAAACCTGAAAGGGTCGAAAAACCAGAACAACCCGTCATTGTCGGTATCGACTACGAGCATTCTGTGCCGCGCTCCTTGATGAGCCAGCGGGATCAATTGCCGATCACTGTCGTGCCTTCGGCCATCAACTCCAGTGTGCGGCCTGATTTATCCGCGATTGCAGGGCGTAAGGGGGCAGGCCCATGAGCGATCAGCGTCAATACACGTGCATACACATGAGAAGCTTGGAGGTCGGAAGCACTGCGTACGCGCAGCCCGAAACTCAGATATCCTATTATGGACAGCCTACTAATGAATTTTTAACTATGATCAGAATGAAAGGATCGAAGCGGTGACAATAAATACCCATACATCCCGCCCACCTAAAAACACCTTGCGCGTGCAGGGTTGGAAAGACCTGCCAAAAGACCGCAGCATGGCTCGGTATGAAATTCCAACAGCAGATGGAGGAACCCGCGTTATCACGCTCAAGAGCGGTAATAGGGTCGTATTGGACGCGCTGATATCCCGGCCTCTATTATGCGCCAGCCCAGTGCGGATCAGCGACCGTGTTTGCATCCTGCGGCACGAATACGGCGTGCCAATCGACCGTGAGATGTACGACGGCGATGAGGCGTCAGAGGGCCAGCGCTTCGGGGTCTATTTCATTGGCCATGGCGTCCGGCGTATCGAGCAAGGGGCAGACCGCGAGTTTTGTCACCCCCTAAAGGGGGAAAGGTCGGATCGATGATAGTCCGCTGCATTCCTCTAATGACGGGTATCCTTATTATTATGGATAGCCTGACAATATCGTTAGCAATTATGAATAGAGTAGATAAATGAAAGCAGCCCAACAAATGCAGGGTCTTGGCCCGCCTTTGGGTGGAAAAATAGAGAGGGTAATTCATGCCAGCACCGGACCCTGACAGCCTTTGGATCAATGAAGACGGGGGGATTACGTTCCAGCGGTACTTCTGGACGGGGAACAGCGGCAATCGCGCTCATCGTGCTATGACCATATACCGCCGGATCAGGCAGGGAAGCTGGTCTTGCCTATGGTGCCACGATGACTTGCCTGCGTATCGCCGCTCAGACGCGCAATACTGCTGTGAAGGATGCCGCAAGCGTGCAGCCCGCCATAGGCGAACAGGAAGTGCCAATGAATGCGGATATGCTTAAATCGTTGACGCGATAATTTGAGCGTGACTTACTTCGGTGAAGTCATTTGGGAGGGGAAAAATGTTCAAGGTTGGAGCGTTAACGCTTGTCAGTTTCGGTTTCTTGGCGGGGTGCGATACTCGCCCTCTTGGGGATCTTAGCTATTCAGAGCAGCAAGAGATGCTCGTGAAATTCACCGCGACTTGTGCCGAGGCCGGGGTAACAGAAAAAAGCCCAGAGTATCGGACATGTGTTCAAACTGAGATCAATGCAGAGAACGCCAAACGCGCCCGCCAAAGCGATGGTATGACAAAATTCGGGCAAGGCCTGTCTGTCGCTGGCAATAATTATTCAGCCGCTGCTAGAGCCAATGCCCCCGTGACTTGCAGGACAACCCAAGCCGTAGGATGGGGAAGCTCGACCACTACCTGCTACTAGGGTGGTTTGGGTTACTACCTTGGCCAAAAGCTCTAATGATGTCTGTTATTGATAGCCTCATTGCCTGATTATGTGTTATTAATTGGGTATATATCGGGCAATCGAAGGGCAACAAAATGAGCGACCAATCCAATGAACTTCTGGCGCGTCAGGCGGCTGCACGTCGTCGACAACTGGCTGCGAAACAGCAAACATCTGCTGGTGGAATACAGTCCCTTGAAGGCTCACAGGCAGGCGGTCTTACTCCGGAGCAGCAGCTTGCTATCAAAGCCGCACAGGCACGCTCAAAAGCTGAACAGCGTCGGCGCACCGCTGTAACATCTGGGATGAGCGATGCAGACCTGACCGCTCTGCTTGAAGCCGAAGCAATGGCTGGGCCTTGGGACAAATACCAAAGACCCACGCAGCCTATAACCGTTGAGGTGCCAGGACTGGGTGTCGTGGAGTTTCCCTCTGGTATGGCAATCGAAGATATTGAGAAAGCGCTGGAGCCATATCGTCTAGCGGCACAAGCTGCCTCTAGTCAAAACGGAGGAGGACGTAACCCTGCGATGCAAGCAGCCTTATTAGAGAAGGCCAAGCGTGAAAAAGCGCGTCGCTCTAAAACCAATATGACTGAGCAGACTATGAGTGGTGTCAACGAAGGCATTGCGGGCATTTTTGGGGCACCTGTGGACTTGATGACGGGCGCTATCAATGCTGGCAAAGAGGGCCTGAACGCCTTGATCGGGACAGACTTCCAGCCCATTGAAAATCCGATTGGCGGCAGCGAGACGTTCCGAGACATCCTCGCGCCAACTATCTCAGAAATTCAGCCGCAGAATGCAGCCCAGCGGTTTGGTAGGCGTGTCGGCACGGAAGTGGGTGCGATGGCGGTACCAGGAGGAATCATGCTTCGCGGAGCCAAGGCACCTCTCGCTGTCGCTGGGGGAGAGGTCGCAAGTGCGCTTGGATCGGGCATTGCGGGGCAAGCATCACGTGAAATAGCGCCCGAAAGCGATACGGCTGATCTCGTTGCATCGCTTCTAGGGGGTATGTCTCCAGTTGCCGCTAGTCGTGCGATGCGGCCGAGCCCCAAAGCTCCCACGCTTGATGAGCTACAGGCGCAAAGTAGCGCGGGCTATGAAGCCGTACGGGAATCTGGTGCTACACTCAGCCCCAAATCCTCGGATGCTCTAGCCGCTGGCATTGAGAGTGCATTTGGAACCCGCCCCGCTACTCGGCGTATGAACCCCAAAGCCGCCATTGCAGCAGAAGAACTGGCTAGTGATATGCGTCAGCGTCCGCCCAGCATCGCAGAGGTAGATGAAGCAAGGCAGTGGATTGGTGACAATGTAGCAGGATCGAACGAGGCAGGAGAGCGCCGCCTTGGTATGCTGATGAAAGATGCGATTGATAATCATCTAGATCAGTTGCAGCCTGGAGATGTTACCGGAACGAATAGGGCAAATGAGGTCGTGGCTGCTTTGACAGGTGCTCGCGAAAAGTCGCGCCGTGTTCACAAGTCTCAACTGTTCGAAGCTGAGGATACCGGCTTGGTTGCGAAAGGGCTTCGACGTGCTGCCACTACCGGCACTGGAGGCAACGAAATCAACGCAATCCGCCAGAACGTGCGCAGAGTGCTGGAGAACCCAAAGCTGCGCAGGGGGTACAACGATACCGAATTGCAGGCCATGCGTGATATCGCAGACGGCACTCCCACGCAAAACGCGATGAGACTTCTTGGCCGTCTAGCCCCTACGGCGGGGGGGTTACCCCTCATCACGGGCGTTGGGTTCGCGAGTTCAGGCGGTGCTTTAGGCGGCCCTTTCGGTGCGGTCGCTGGTATGGCCCCATCAATAATTGGCCAAGGGGCAAAGCATCTAGGTGAGCGTAGTACGAGAAAGAAAATTTCTGAACTTGGCGAGCTGATCCGCAATGGTAAGCCTCTACCTAAAAAGGCTGCGAGTGACCTTGAACGTAGTGTCGTAGCGGCTCTCATGGCGCAGAAAACAGCGCCTGCCGCAGCGGAAGTTTCTGAGCATGACCGCAAGAGCGCTGTCATCAGGGCGCTTATGGAGATGGAGGCTCGGCAGTGAAGCATTCCCAAGACCCATTCAACCGCCCTATGAGGCCTGATCGGGTAGATGCTATTCGGCAGGCCGCCGAAGCCTTTGCGAGGGACCCCGCAGGTATCGAGGTTGCTAAGGCGAGTGACACTTTCGAGAACTATCAGGCCTGCGTTGGGCACGTCATTTATCAGAGCCTTGCCGAAATTGCCCCTGATACAATGGTGGCTGAGCTGCAAGCTGGCTTGGATGCCGCGGCCCCTACCTGCACAGCGATATTCAAGAGCAAGGGTGACCTGTTAAGTCAAAGCGGGTCACCCTGATAATACAGTGCAAGAACAGGCCGGTTGGGCATTGGCTGTATTTTTCTTGATGTAATTCTATGATCAACCTACTCTACTTTAAGGATAGTATTTTTGGAGTGATTTTATGGGACTGTTTTCATCATGTGACCATGACTGGTCGGGGCAAACCAGAAGCGCGGGATTAACAAAACAAAACACCATATTTGAACACAAATGCCGAAAGTGTGGAAAGACACTCTGAGTGCTCTATCTGCGGGCAAATGACTGGGTAGTCTAAATTAGGTGCGATTACCCTACGATGGGTTTGCTGCGCAGTACGCGGGCGAGGGACGGGTCGAGAATGAGACCAATACGCGCGTGAACGCCTAATCTCGGGTGGCTGTGTAGGCAGCGCCACCTTTACTGAATGCGGTAATCAAAAAGATAAAGGTCATCTGACTTGGGGTTTCGAAAGGGGGCAGAGCGCTCCTTCGCCGGAGAGACATAACAGCCCGTCAGGGAGGTTATGGCTAGTAGGTTCCCACATGCGCGATCCGATACGGCCCAGCCAATCAATTTGGTAAACTGATTTTCACAGTCTTCCCGTATCTTTATCGCATGGAAGATAAGAGTTTCGCAATTTCAGTCAGGATCGAACACCGCTCTATGGGGCGTGCAAAGTCTGCGCGTTATCACGACCTGCGCACGGGCCATATTCCGGGATACGTTGATCAAGAACGAATGTCCGAGAACTCCAAAATCTTGGCACCGGCCCTGCCTTCGACGTTGCGGCGGGTCTGCTTGGCCAACCGCGCCAACCGTCCTACACAGCGCGCTATGAAGAAAGATGCTGCTGTAGCAAGCTGCTTCATCATCACCTTTGGGAAAGCCGCGCAGCCAATCTTCGAAGCCCTACCCAAAGCCCAGCAGGACGCGGCGTATGAGGCCGTATCCACGGCTGTGGCGACCCTTCTGGGGTCCGAGGTAACGGGCCTTGTGGCGCACCGCGATGAGACAGCACCTCACGCCCACGGACAGATGCCTGCCGTTCGCGCAGACGGTCGCCCCCTGTCAAAGGTGCTGACCCCAACAATGGCGAAGCGTGTGCAGGATGTTGCCGCCCAAGCTATCGCAGAATTTGCGCCGCAGATTGTAAGGGGGAAACCAAAGGCCCAAAGGATAGCCAATGGTGAGCCGCGCTCTAAGACGGTTCACCGGTCAGTGGAGCAGCTGCATACTGACCTACCCAAGGAAATCAGCGAAAAGGCTGCCGAGGTCGAAAAGCTCCAGGGTCGCATTGCGAAGATGCGCGCCAAGGAAAAGATGACAGAGGCAAATGTCAGAACACTTGCCACCTATGAACGGCGGCTGTCCGAGAAAACGGCGCAGATGGAGGAAAAGTACCGGATACTTGTCAGCGCCACCCGTGCCGTTGAGACACATCAGGCGGAGCGGGAAGCATCGCTCAGGGAGAGAGAGGCAGCGGCCGAGTTGAGGGAGCAGGAAGTCACAGCGCAGGTAGAAGGCATCAAAGCAGCTGTGGAGGCTATCAGGGACGGGACGGTTACACGCGACGACGATGGCAGGCCAAAGGTCACAGATTCCACACACGCTGCCCTTCTACGCCCTGTATGGCGCACTCTTGGGCCTTTGGTCATGTCCCTCGCTGACATGCGCGACGAAATGAAGGCTGGGCTGAGCCGCTTTCGGGACCTGTTCCGGCGTAATGAGCTGCAACCGGATGTCATCGACGATGGCAAAGACCTACTGGATGGGATGGAGCCATAGAACACCGGGGGCAGCCGACCTCGATCACATTCCAAGAGAATGAAGGCTCAGAAAAAGAAAACCCCGCGCGGCTTGTTATGGCCTTCACGGGGTTACCACGTGAGTGGTTTTGAGGCTCAGCATTTCTGCGAGCTAACGATGTACATATAGGATGGGTATGGCGTGGGGTCAACGATGCAGAGGACTAGGTTAGCAGTCTCAGCCCGTATTCAGATGCCAAGCGCAGCCTTAATGCTGACAATAACCTTTTCAAATTCATCCTCAGAAATGCGCGGCGTAAGATACTTACGCTTTCCAGTATGGTCGCGATCAGTGCGGAAAAGATCCAGCCTGCCAAAAGCCACTGTCGCAAGCATATCTGCCTTCACCCAGCATTTGGTCTCAGGAAAGTTAGGCAAGCTGTAGGGCAGCTCTATCTGGCAATGGTGGTCCCCAATCCGTTCAGGTTCGCTTGTGCTGAGAGGCACTACCGTTAACAGCCCTGTTCGATGTCGTAAGCGTGGGGATACCACGATTGCAGGTCGCCGTTTCACCATTTCTGGGGGCTGAAACCCGCCTTTGCTGTAATCGCACAGCAAGATAGTGCGTTGCGGTACATCGTACTTGATGGCCAACTTACTCGCCCCTGATCTTTACGGCAACGCCGGGGCCAGCCGCAACTTCCCCACTGTCTAAGAACTGAACACCTTGGGCTTCTAGCGCGAGGCGTAAATGCTGGATGGTGGAAGATTTGCCCTCCCCTTTGTCCACTTTGTTCAGCGTGTTTCGGTGTAACCCCGCAATTTCGGCAAGCTCAGGATTGCTTAGGCCCAATGCCGACTTGGCCATTTTGAACTGTTCAGGTGTCATGGGAATCCTAAATTGTGCTATCAGCATATTAAATGTGTTGACAGCATGTGCTATCAGTATTAAATATATGCTAACAGCACATGAAAGGCAATCACTATGACGCATTCTGCTACTTACGACCGCAAGGCCATTATGACCGCAGCTTGGGAAATCGTTCGTAAGGCCAACGTGGCCCTGTACGGGTTCCGGGTCATCATGCGCCGCGCACTGAAAGCCGCATGGGCCAATGCCAAGCACGAGCGGGCAATGGAAGCGCGACAGGCAAAGCAGGAGCAGGCATCGCCGGCAGTGGCTCGCATCCAAGGGGCGATTGATGCCCTTGAGGGTAAAGAACGCTGGGCACAGGCAGATTATGCCCGAATTGGCGTGCTGCGAGCGGCTTTGAGAGCTGCTCAGCAACCTGATCAGGATGCCTCAGCCCGCTCCCGTCACCGGTGATCTGCGGGGGCCACAATCACTAGAACCAAATGAAAGGAATACATCATGACCACGAAAGAACTCAAAACCCGCCAAGATATGCAGGATGCTGCGACGGTACTGCACGGGTTGCTGCAAGGGCTGGAAATCTTGATCGATCAGACAACAGAATCCAGCCACCTGCACAACGCGATTTACACTCTCTGCGGCCAATCCGTGAAAGCCGCTGATGTCCTTGCCGGTGCGCTTGACAGCACGAATTTTGAAGAAGGAGCCAGCGCATGACACGTTCGTTTTTAGACATTGATTTGCCTGACACGCCAGACAGCCGCTTGGTGACAGGCATTAACCGCCTTTATTCGTTGGCGCGTGTGGGAATGGCCGCAAGCGACACCTCTATTTCTGTGGATTTGCAGAAGGCTGGGTATACCGAACTATTCGGGACAATGGGATGTATCGCTGAAGGTATGTTCGACGATATGGAGAAGCTGGAAAAAGCAGCCGGTGTTGAACAGTTCTACACTGATCCTGATCAGAAAATTGCCAGCCGCCTCGCTCACTGGAAAGCTCTAAGGGTCAGCATTTCAAAAATTGAAGGTGACGACGATGCTGGCGAGTTTGCTTCGTTAGAAGATGAGATAGAGGCCGTCGGCGAAGAGATTGCGAATGGCTGCCCGTCCTCCCATAGCGACGCCGCAGCAATGCTTGAGTGGGCCGAAATCGATAGCGCCGGTGGCATTCAATGCGAGCAATACACTCGGGCACGAAAAACAGTTGCTGACTATCTGCGCAAGCGCGCCGAATACGTCGCTGCTAAGCCACGCGAAAGCTAACCTGAATCTTGAATCATACACATTCGCCCGCGCTTCAATCACGAGGCGCGGGCATCGCGGTGGGGGCCGCATTGGAGACTGTGAAAGATGAATTGCTATGCCACCAACAGAAACTGGTCTGACAGGTTCCTGCCTGAAATAAAGCAGCTGATCGGCGGGCACCTTCTAGAAACATCCCCAGATCCGTTTGACCACATGGAAGCCACCGACCTAATGATGCTGGATGCCCGTGACATGCGCGTAGCAGCCCGTGTGCGTCGTCCTGGCTATGCTCGCCGGTACTCCCACCAGTTCACCGTCCGCTCGGCTGTAGCGTCTGGTAGACAGACCGAACTTTCCAAAATCGTGAACGGCAACGGGGACTGGATGTTCTACGGGCATTCACACGCCGATCAAACACGGCTGGAATCGTGGTCACTGATCGACTTGAGGGCTTTTCGCGCTGGGCTTATTAGGAACAGCGTAAACCAAGCCCAGATTGTAATGGGTGATCAGAGAAACCCTGACGGGACCCGGTTTAAGTGGTTTGACGTGAGGTCGTTCCCAGCTGATCCTCCGCTTGTGGTAGCATCATCAGGCGCAGCTTCCGAGCATTGACCCCGGATTCAACGAAACCAATACCGCCCAAGCATCAAAGCCGAATGGGCCCCTATGTCATTCTCATAATTGACTTTTAAAATTGATAGGCTTGCGCAAAGCATATGCGCAGAGGTCTGGACAAATTGCCGACACGCAGTATCTAGCGGGCTGAAGCGCTCCTCAGTGTTTTGTAAGACAGCCAACTTTAAGGATTTTTAATGATCAAGGTGATCCACGTCGAAGATGACGATGACATACGAGAGTTGGTCGGACTTTCATTGGAAATTTCAGGCGAATTCGAGCTCCTGAGCTGCGCTTCCGGCAGTGAGGCGCTGAGCGTCGTGGAAGCATTCAAGCCCGATGTCTTACTGTTGGATGTTATGATGCCGAACATGAACGGCGTAGAGACGTTAGAAAATATCAGAAGCTTGGAGGGCTGCTCCAAGATACCGGCTATCTTTGTAACCGCCCGGGCAGGCGTCGACAAAAACAAGGAGCTATTCGAAGCAGGAGCGCTCGGCGTTATCGTCAAGCCCTTTGAAGTGGCTACCTTAGCCGAACAGATCCTGACGATATTCGATGGGATCAACTAGTCTAGCGGTTACCTAGTTCTTCTGTCTGACCTTCCTAGACGTTCTCTGGTGTTATGCCGTTTATGAGGTAATCAGCTACTTCGTACGAAGCTAACGAAGGCTAAATAACCAATCATTCAGATAGCACCCTTGCCATTGCATTGATGCAGGCCATTTGCGCCTTATGGCTAAGGATGATGAAAAAACAAAGCGGCATTCACGTCGATGGGTGTACGAGCGCATCGCGTTTGCATCGGCTGTCGGGCTTCTGTGGTTGGCCGCTTTTTTTGTAGCCTACTACCTCTGAACTTGGTCGCCCTAGCTAGGCGAAACCGATACCACACGTCATGGCTCACATTGAATTTTTAACTGCATATTAACTTTTGACATCCAACGTGAGCAACAAAGGGAGGCAACCTGAATGGGTGAAGCTGAGCGCATCAAGCTGTTAGAGGCCGCTTTGATCAAGTACATAGAGATGTATGGGTTTACCGACGAGGCTCGGGACTACTACATCCGCGTCCCCCAATTTAAGTCGTCCGAGACGCATCATTAAAGATAAACAAAGCTAGTTGTACCCATACGGGGGCCGCGTCGTCATGTTACAGGAGCGCACCGTTTTCTATCGGTAAATAGCGGGCAAACTGCGTACCACACGAGCCCACCTTTCAGTAATTGTTGCCAGCCTGTCCCCTTATCCGTAATAGACATGAAAAAGAGCGCCCACCTAGAGGCGCGGATAGAGTGGACAAAATGCCGATTATTGCACTTGCCAACCTTAAGGGAGGCGTAGGAAAGAGCACGCTCGCCGTCAGCCTTGCTGGGGCCTTAGCGCCCAATTCCGCACTGATAGACGCCGACCCACAAGCTACAGCATCCGCATGGGCCGAAGCGGGAAACCTGCCTTTTCCAGTCACTGAAAGCCCTCTGACAGGTTCAAACGTGGAAGCGTGGATAACCGATGCCTTGAACACAGATGCTACCTATATTGTGATCGACCTGCCCCCAATGCTGGGCGATGCAACAGCAGCAGCCTTGGCGATTGCAGACCTTGCCGTCATACCTGTGACCGCCTCCGGGGCTGACCTTAAGGCCACCAATCGAGCAATTGAGCTGATCGCGGCGGCAAGAGAAAACAGGGGCGACGGAAAGCCCGCCGTTCTTATGGTCCCTTCCAAGGTGGACATACGCACTGCCGCAGGGGCCGAGATTCAGGCCGTGCTGCATGACTACGGCGAACCCGTAGGGCCTGTGATATCGCAGCGGGTAGCCCATGCCGATGCATTCACAGCGGGGCTATGGATTGGGGACTACGCCAAAGGAAGCGCTGCACATTCAGAGATTAAAGCCTTGGCGAGCGTCGCGAAGCGATTGGCGGGGAGGCCGTAATGAAGGTTACCCTGACATTCGTTTTGCTAGCGGGAGCGCTTGACGCCTGTAGCCCAGACGAATGGACCGGCTTTGTGTACCCCAATCAAAGTGACCTGACCAAGCACATAGAAATAGGGGCGTTTGATAGCTTTGAAGGCTGTAAGACCTCAGCGATAAACACTATGCGCCAAAACAATTGGCAGGCCAGCGGTGACTATGAATGCGGCCGGAATTGCCGCCCATCAGAGTACGGTGGTTTGCAAGTATGCAAAGAAACAAAACGATGAATAAGAGGTTGGGATAATGGCAAAACGTGCATCACTTGCGGGCAATGTCGCAAAGGTAGACGACGCAGCAAAGAGAGCGGCCGGCGTAGCCAAAGCAATCTCAAGCCAGAAGCAGCAAACTCCTGAGCATACCGAAACGCCGGAATATGAAACCGTTTCGTATAACTTGCCCCTGCACTTGATTGACCTTTACCGCGACCTCGCCGCCGAGCGGCACAGGGTAGATCAAGCCCATAAGCGGGAACTACGGCGCGAAATACGGGCTGCAAAAAAGGCCGGTCTACCACCGCCAATGGAGCCACCAGCGCAAGCCCGACAGTCCGCCAGCGCCATTGTTAGGGAAGCTATGGAAGCATACGCGGACCAAGTGCGGAAGGAACTATCCGAGCTGAGGCCTTAACGCATGAGATGGGCGCGCGGGTTCTTTCGATTATGGCTGGTTCTTTCGCTCTTTTGGATTGTGGGGATGTCCTTAGCTGTGCGCCCGGACCAGACCTATCAAGCATACAGCGCGGCAAAGATGAGCCTAGGTCAAAGCAACGGGTTTGTTTCGATTGATACACTTTCAGACGCCGCAGATAGGGCCATTGCCGCCAATGATGAGCCAGCCGCAAACAAACTTCTGGCAATGGCCGCCGCCGCCAAGAGAAGCCCTGAGGGCCTATACAAGACTGAAAAAAGGAAGGCTTTTGAGCGACAACTTGGAAAGCTGAAGGGTGGAATTGGGTTGATATTTTTTCCGGTGATTTTCGCCTTTATAATCGGGGCCTGCCTTGTCTGGGCGTTTCGAGGGTTTCAGCGCAGCCCGACCGGTTGAGCGGCCTTGTCCCGCGACCGAAATTGAAAAGTCTTGGAGGGGTTTTAGATGGTATGGGCAACTTGGCTTGCGATGGTATTGGCGCTGCTCTTAGCAACCGGCCTAAACAGTGCAGTAAAGCAGCTGGCAAACAGCGCAGAGTTTAAGGACAGCGACATCCACCCATTAATGTCGCCATCTCACAATCTCACATCAAACGTTCGCAATGCCAGGACGGTTGCGTGGAGCGTTTTTGCATTGCTGGCCGTGCATAATATCGTGCCCCTTTTCCCTTGAAAGCAGGGATCAAATGCGCCCCTGCATCGCCGCCAATTTTACAGCTGCACTGTCCTGAGCATCGAGGTGCGCGGTGTAACGTGCTGGCATGGCATCACCCTTCCATCCGAATGCATGAGCAATATCGCTGTTCTTGAACCCTGCCGCCCGCATGTCTTGCGCCGCGCCAATTCTGATCGAGTGGGCCGAGGCGTCCGGGCTGATACGCTTAGCGAAGATGCGAGATACATCACGTCGGGTAAGCCGAGATCCTTTGGCCTTATTGCTGAGCGGAAGGAACAACGGAGCGGTAGAGGGTTCGCGTTCAAGCCCACTGGCAGCGACCCAAGCCCGTAGACGTGCCATAGTGTCAGGCAGCACGGGAATGGTGCGGCCCTTGCCGTCTTGGTCAGTCTTTGACCGGCGCACCCTGATCGACGCGACCCCGTCAGCTTCGACAAGATCCCCGATATTGAAGGCAACGAGGTTGTCGGCCCGCGCACCAGTGTCATAGGCCAGTGCGATTAGTGCGGCATCCCTCAAGGCCGAAAGGCTATCGCCGAGAAGTGCCAGCGCTGCGTCAATATCTCGGCGGCGGACAGGAGCCGCTTGTTTCTGATCGACACCAACCGCCCGCCGCATTGCTTTCAGAGCATTGCGCACCGTTGTGCTGTCAGCCGGAGATGGCAGATCAATCGCACGGTGCATGGCAGCGACCCCGGCGACGTAGTTTGCAATCGTCGCGGGGCTTAGACTCTTTGCGGACAAGTCACCGATAAACAGCGCCAAGGCTTCAGGCGTGATCGAGTGAGCAGGGAAGGCATACGGTATGCCCTTGTCAGAACACCAGTCTGCAAAGGTGCGCTGGCCCAGCTGGTAGGCACGCAGAGTTCGTGGGGAGTAAGCCCCTTCATAAGTGGAGGCTAAGGCCAAGTCATCGCCATCCTTGCCGGTCTCAGGGCCTAGAGTGGCTGCACGCTGCATCAAGACGTCACGGCCACGTGCGGCGATGTCTGGCAAACAATCAGCGTCTATTTCAGTCAATTCTTTGGAAAGTGTCATAATGACCCCCTCTATGCCCGCTAACTCTAATTAGCGGACATTATCGACTCAATCAGGCAGCAAGGCAATGACTGTTTAGCAATTAGGCTATCAATAACTGGTCGCCAGATAGGAATTAACACAAGATATCGCCGACAGGCGCGTTCTACAGCCCTTATTTTGCGTGTGGGGCAGTGCTTTTAATGCCTAAGCGGCGCAGCCCTACTTGACTGTGTGCGTGCGCATACCTCAGAATGGACTAATGATGGTAAGCGCACATGATTCATTAGAAAATGAAAAGGCCCCGACGTTGGCGCGTCGAGGCCTTTTGAATGATGTCACGGGTAAAGCACACCCGCGCTTGTCTTCTTCTCGAACGCTTTTGCGTTGTTCCGATACCAAAAGGATAAAACTTATTCTTGCTGAATGGCAAGGCCCTTTTATCCGACGGGGAAGCACATCGCAGGAGCGTATCACTTTTTTTGAAAAGGATACGATATGGCAGAGCGCCAGTTACTGACCCAACTCCCCCACGCCTTAAGCGAAGCAGAATACCGCAACCCAGGCTATCGCCAGCTATATGAAGCGGCGCGCAGCGCCCGCATTCCCGTGGCAAAAGATGGCCAAGGTCGATGGACCTTTGCGCCGGCGGATCTGCCCGCCATTGCTGCGACTTTGGGCCTTGCCCAGAACCATGCAGCCTAGAATGGCGAAACCCGCTCACCGGGCAGTGAACGGGCTTCTAAAACGTGTTCCACACAACACGCGGGGCAACGGTACTAGCATACGGCAACAGAACCCAAAAAGCTAGTATCAACGCAGCCTCACAGGCCGAGACGGCAGACGAAAAACCTAACCCGCCAGCGGGTTCTAAAGTGTTGCACGCCCCTTCCCAGCGGGGGCAGCTATGACGGATCGCGCTGCATTCAAAGACGCTGTCAGAGAAGCGCTGATCGACCGCGCCGAGGCACTGTTTACGCTGGCATGGGGTGACCCCGTACGTCAGAGCGGACGGGAGTGGCGAGCGCGGGCCGATGATGCCCAATCCATGCAGATGCAGGGGGCAGACCGTGGCAAGTGGTTCGACCACAAAGCAGGCGTTGGCGGCGATGTCTTCCACTTCTACGGGGTCAACATCCTTGGGCTGGAAAAGGGCCAGGACTTCGCCCGTGTCCTGAATGAGGCTGCGAATTGGTGCGGCATTCTGCGCAATCAGCCGGTCGACCTGACCGCCCTCCACCGGACACAAAAAGCCCGTGCTGAAAAAGCAGCGGAAGAAGAAAAGCGCGACAGCCGGCAACGCGCCCAGCTGGTCGCTGACCTCATGGCGCAAGCCAAGCCTATCAAGGGAACACCCGCAGCCGCTTATCTCGCCGCCAGAGGTATCACCGAACTGCCCGCCGATGGGCTGGCCTACCTCGATCCAGTAGGGTCAGGCGCAAGCATTATGCACCCACGCTTTGCCGCATGTGTGATCTGGGCAAAAGACGAACAGGGCAAGATTGTCGGGGGGCAGCGCATCGTCTTGAACAAGGACGGCACCCGCGCTGATGTAGATGGCCCTAAGCCTTTTTTTGCGGCGGCGGCGGGTTGTCCTGCCCGCTTCGCAGCCCGCATACCTGACAGCCCCCTTTGCATCGCTGAGGGGCCGGAAAGCGCCCTATCGGTTTGGTTGGCGACAGGGTTCGAAACTTGGGCAGTGTTCGGGGTGTCAAACTGGCAATCCGCGCCGATCCCGACCGGGCGCAAAGTCATCCTGTGCCCTGATCGCGACCTGCCCGAAGGAACGCACGCGCCTGAGTCCGAAAAAGCTAAAGCCAAGGAGGCCGCCGCCCGAGCCTTTAACAAGGCAGTAGCGCATCACGCATCCCGCAATTGTGACCTATGGATCGCAACCGCGCCCGAGCCGGTGGGCAGTAAGCGCGACCTGAACGACACATTGCAGCGTGCTGGGGTGCAGGCGGTACGAGCCGCCGTAGAAGCCGCAGAGCGAGGGCCAGAGCCGCCAGAACGCGACCGCAAAGGGCGCTTCACAGGCCCAAGCCTGCAACCTTTTACAGGAACCGCACCGGATGCCGGAAAGCCAACAGACCTGAGCACGGCGAGGATGAAAACCGCCGCAGATATTCAAAGCGCATTGGATGCCTGCGCCGAATGGGATGGCGAAGGATTGGCCCCCGTTGTGGCAATCAAGAGCGATCCCGGCCTCGGCAAAAGCCGGATCACCCGCGAACTATTACAGCAAGCCGAAAATTCCGGTCGCATCTTCGGGGATGTGCATTTCTATGCCCCATCCTTGAAGCTGGCCGACGAAGGGGCTGAGCACGCTGAAAGCATTGGTCTAACCCATGCCGTTACACGGGGCCGACTGGCAAAAAATCCGGCGACGGGGGAAACGATGTGTGCCCGTCCTGAAGAGGCCGAACGCGTTGCCAAGCTGGGGCAGCCCGTCAAGGCTACCCTTTGCATTGCAGAAGACGATCAGGGGATGGAACGCAAATGCCCCTTCTACGACATGTGCGAGCACCGTCGCCAGTTCATCGACCTGCCAGAAGGTAATGCGGTACGGTTTGAGGCCCTGCCCTACCTCAACTTACCCGACGCCGCAGAGGGCCGTGCAATCGGCATCAGGATCATTGACGAGTCCTTTTGGCGGGCAATGGGCAGAGAGGCCACAATCACACTGGACGCGCTGCTATCACCCCGCAGTGAGGGCAAGTGCAAGAGCGACACCAAGCGGGCAGAGCGAACCGGGGTCATTGCCGACCTAATGGCCTGCGCCGGAAACATCGCCGCGACCCTACGCCGGGGCGCTCCGATCATGGATGCCCTGGACGGTTACACAGCAGAGGATATGCGAACCTTTGCGAAGGCCGAACGCTGGGGAGAGTATCGCCTGCCATTCTTCCCAGACGCTGACGCGAATACAATTGACAGCGCACTAAAGCCTGCTGAGGCGCACAACCGACAGGCTGGAGCAAAAGCGCAATTCTGGGCCAACCTAGAGGCTGCTTTAGAGACAGGTGTGGTGGATCTTCAAAACATCGTCTTCCTGCCTGGGTACAGACCCCAGAAGACCAGCGACCCCCGCGACGTGGTGAAGGTTTATTGGAGCGCACAGCCACCCCGTGACGTGCCTGTGATCCTTCTGGATGCCGACGCAGATAGCACTTTGATCGACCCATTTTATCCGAGCCACGAGATGCATCGCGCGCAGGTAACTCCAAACGCAGACGTGGTTTATATCACTGATAGGACATTCAGCAAAAAGAGCCTGCTAGGCAAACCGGCTCGCGATGAATGGCGCAATGCCTTGGCGGTCGAAGTAATGAACGATCACGGCGGGGGCGTTCTTGCGATTGCTACAAGGAAAGTCGTTGCCGCTTTTTTCACAGATGCAGGACATGACCTTTCAACCATGACCGATGAGCAGGCCAGCGCCTTCATGCTGGCGACCCCTCTACATGGTGCGCGGTGGGCGTGGTTCGGGCCTGCAACACTCGGCAGCAACATTTGGAAAGATTGCACGACTTGCGTGGTCATGGGGCGTGAAGAATGGCCTGTTGATGCACTGGAATCCGAAGCCCGCAAGATATGGGGTCACGGGCTGCAGCTGATCGAGGCGGACGAAAGAGGAAACCGCATCATGCCGAGCGTTCCCATGCCATTTCCTATGGCCGACGGGACGACCTACAGCGTGGACGTGTGGGCGCATCCTGATCCCCGCGTGAGGGCCATTCAATGGCAGGCCAGAGAGTGCGCCACCCGACAGGGGGTTGAGCGCCTGCGCCTTGCGTCAGCGACCGTGCGTAAGCGTGTGGTGATTGGATCGCGGGTGCCTATCCCCGGATTGCCAGCGACCCATGCTGTCACATGGCAGGAATACGCCCCGTCCAGAGAGGAAGCCGCCTTTGCCGAAGCCGGGGGAGCTTTGAGAATTTCCGGCAAGGGTCTGGCGACCGATGCTCCCATCACGTTCCAGAGCCAAAAAGCCGCACAGAGATATGCTGAAAGAACCGACTTGGCTGAAAGTCTTTTTGACCCCCATACCCTTAATAATACCTATATTAACGGCGTGGGGGTCAAATGCCGCGTTCTGGTCGCTTTCCGGATCAAGGGAGTTCGGGGCAGCGCTAAAACGCGCGCCGTCCTAGCTTGTGATGCCAGGGACGCAGAACGCATTGCCCAAGAGAAATGGGGTGAGCTGACAGGCTTTGAGGTGTTGCGAGAGGTTGGCCAAAAACCTGAAAGGGTCGAAAAACCAGAACAACCCGTCATTGTCGGTATCGACTACGAGCATTCTGTGCCGCGCTCCTTGATGAGCCAGCGGGATCAATTGCCGATCACTGTCGTGCCTTCGGCCATCAACTCCAGTGTGCGGCCTGATTTATCCGCGATTGCAGGGCGTAAGGGGGCAGGCCCATGAGCGATCAGCGTCAATACACGTGCATACACATGAGAAGCTTGGAGGTCGGAAGCACTGCGTACGCGCAGCCCGAAACTCAGATATCCTATTATGGACAGCCTACTAATGAATTTTTAACTATGATCAGAATGAAAGGATCGAAGCGGTGACAATAAATACCCATACATCCCGCCCACCTAAAAACACCTTGCGCGTGCAGGGTTGGAAAGACCTGCCAAAAGACCGCAGCATGGCTCGGTATGAAATTCCAACAGCAGATGGAGGAACCCGCGTTATCACGCTCAAGAGCGGTAATAGGGTCGTATTGGACGCGCTGATATCCCGGCCTCTATTATGCGCCAGCCCAGTGCGGATCAGCGACCGTGTTTGCATCCTGCGGCACGAATACGGCGTGCCAATCGACCGTGAGATGTACGACGGCGATGAGGCGTCAGAGGGCCAGCGCTTCGGGGTCTATTTCATTGGCCATGGCGTCCGGCGTATCGAGCAAGGGGCAGACCGCGAGTTTTGTCACCCCCTAAAGGGGGAAAGGTCGGATCGATGATAGTCCGCTGCATTCCTCTAATGACGGGTATCCTTATTATTATGGATAGCCTGACAATATCGTTAGCAATTATGAATAGAGTAGATAAATGAAAGCAGCCCAACAAATGCAGGGTCTTGGCCCGCCTTTGGGTGGAAAAATAGAGAGGGTAATTCATGCCAGCACCGGACCCTGACAGCCTTTGGATCAATGAAGACGGGGGGATTACGTTCCAGCGGTACTTCTGGACGGGGAACAGCGGCAATCGCGCTCATCGTGCTATGACCATATACCGCCGGATCAGGCAGGGAAGCTGGTCTTGCCTATGGTGCCACGATGACTTGCCTGCGTATCGCCGCTCAGACGCGCAATACTGCTGTGAAGGATGCCGCAAGCGTGCAGCCCGCCATAGGCGAACAGGAAGTGCCAATGAATGCGGATATGCTTAAATCGTTGACGCGATAATTTGAGCGTGACTTACTTCGGTGAAGTCATTTGGGAGGGGAAAAATGTTCAAGGTTGGAGCGTTAACGCTTGTCAGTTTCGGTTTCTTGGCGGGGTGCGATACTCGCCCTCTTGGGGATCTTAGCTATTCAGAGCAGCAAGAGATGCTCGTGAAATTCACCGCGACTTGTGCCGAGGCCGGGGTAACAGAAAAAAGCCCAGAGTATCGGACATGTGTTCAAACTGAGATCAATGCAGAGAACGCCAAACGCGCCCGCCAAAGCGATGGTATGACAAAATTCGGGCAAGGCCTGTCTGTCGCTGGCAATAATTATTCAGCCGCTGCTAGAGCCAATGCCCCCGTGACTTGCAGGACAACCCAAGCCGTAGGATGGGGAAGCTCGACCACTACCTGCTACTAGGGTGGTTTGGGTTACTACCTTGGCCAAAAGCTCTAATGATGTCTGTTATTGATAGCCTCATTGCCTGATTATGTGTTATTAATTGGGTATATATCGGGCAATCGAAGGGCAACAAAATGAGCGACCAATCCAATGAACTTCTGGCGCGTCAGGCGGCTGCACGTCGTCGACAACTGGCTGCGAAACAGCAAACATCTGCTGGTGGAATACAGTCCCTTGAAGGCTCACAGGCAGGCGGTCTTACTCCGGAGCAGCAGCTTGCTATCAAAGCCGCACAGGCACGCTCAAAAGCTGAACAGCGTCGGCGCACCGCTGTAACATCTGGGATGAGCGATGCAGACCTGACCGCTCTGCTTGAAGCCGAAGCAATGGCTGGGCCTTGGGACAAATACCAAAGACCCACGCAGCCTATAACCGTTGAGGTGCCAGGACTGGGTGTCGTGGAGTTTCCCTCTGGTATGGCAATCGAAGATATTGAGAAAGCGCTGGAGCCATATCGTCTAGCGGCACAAGCTGCCTCTAGTCAAAACGGAGGAGGACGTAACCCTGCGATGCAAGCAGCCTTATTAGAGAAGGCCAAGCGTGAAAAAGCGCGTCGCTCTAAAACCAATATGACTGAGCAGACTATGAGTGGTGTCAACGAAGGCATTGCGGGCATTTTTGGGGCACCTGTGGACTTGATGACGGGCGCTATCAATGCTGGCAAAGAGGGCCTGAACGCCTTGATCGGGACAGACTTCCAGCCCATTGAAAATCCGATTGGCGGCAGCGAGACGTTCCGAGACATCCTCGCGCCAACTATCTCAGAAATTCAGCCGCAGAATGCAGCCCAGCGGTTTGGTAGGCGTGTCGGCACGGAAGTGGGTGCGATGGCGGTACCAGGAGGAATCATGCTTCGCGGAGCCAAGGCACCTCTCGCTGTCGCTGGGGGAGAGGTCGCAAGTGCGCTTGGATCGGGCATTGCGGGGCAAGCATCACGTGAAATAGCGCCCGAAAGCGATACGGCTGATCTCGTTGCATCGCTTCTAGGGGGTATGTCTCCAGTTGCCGCTAGTCGTGCGATGCGGCCGAGCCCCAAAGCTCCCACGCTTGATGAGCTACAGGCGCAAAGTAGCGCGGGCTATGAAGCCGTACGGGAATCTGGTGCTACACTCAGCCCCAAATCCTCGGATGCTCTAGCCGCTGGCATTGAGAGTGCATTTGGAACCCGCCCCGCTACTCGGCGTATGAACCCCAAAGCCGCCATTGCAGCAGAAGAACTGGCTAGTGATATGCGTCAGCGTCCGCCCAGCATCGCAGAGGTAGATGAAGCAAGGCAGTGGATTGGTGACAATGTAGCAGGATCGAACGAGGCAGGAGAGCGCCGCCTTGGTATGCTGATGAAAGATGCGATTGATAATCATCTAGATCAGTTGCAGCCTGGAGATGTTACCGGAACGAATAGGGCAAATGAGGTCGTGGCTGCTTTGACAGGTGCTCGCGAAAAGTCGCGCCGTGTTCACAAGTCTCAACTGTTCGAAGCTGAGGATACCGGCTTGGTTGCGAAAGGGCTTCGACGTGCTGCCACTACCGGCACTGGAGGCAACGAAATCAACGCAATCCGCCAGAACGTGCGCAGAGTGCTGGAGAACCCAAAGCTGCGCAGGGGGTACAACGATACCGAATTGCAGGCCATGCGTGATATCGCAGACGGCACTCCCACGCAAAACGCGATGAGACTTCTTGGCCGTCTAGCCCCTACGGCGGGGGGGTTACCCCTCATCACGGGCGTTGGGTTCGCGAGTTCAGGCGGTGCTTTAGGCGGCCCTTTCGGTGCGGTCGCTGGTATGGCCCCATCAATAATTGGCCAAGGGGCAAAGCATCTAGGTGAGCGTAGTACGAGAAAGAAAATTTCTGAACTTGGCGAGCTGATCCGCAATGGTAAGCCTCTACCTAAAAAGGCTGCGAGTGACCTTGAACGTAGTGTCGTAGCGGCTCTCATGGCGCAGAAAACAGCGCCTGCCGCAGCGGAAGTTTCTGAGCATGACCGCAAGAGCGCTGTCATCAGGGCGCTTATGGAGATGGAGGCTCGGCAGTGAAGCATTCCCAAGACCCATTCAACCGCCCTATGAGGCCTGATCGGGTAGATGCTATTCGGCAGGCCGCCGAAGCCTTTGCGAGGGACCCCGCAGGTATCGAGGTTGCTAAGGCGAGTGACACTTTCGAGAACTATCAGGCCTGCGTTGGGCACGTCATTTATCAGAGCCTTGCCGAAATTGCCCCTGATACAATGGTGGCTGAGCTGCAAGCTGGCTTGGATGCCGCGGCCCCTACCTGCACAGCGATATTCAAGAGCAAGGGTGACCTGTTAAGTCAAAGCGGGTCACCCTGATAATACAGTGCAAGAACAGGCCGGTTGGGCATTGGCTGTATTTTTCTTGATGTAATTCTATGATCAACCTACTCTACTTTAAGGATAGTATTTTTGGAGTGATTTTATGGGACTGTTTTCATCATGTGACCATGACTGGTCGGGGCAAACCAGAAGCGCGGGATTAACAAAACAAAACACCATATTTGAACACAAATGCCGAAAGTGTGGAAAGACACTCTGAGTGCTCTATCTGCGGGCAAATGACTGGGTAGTCTAAATTAGGTGCGATTACCCTACGATGGGTTTGCTGCGCAGTACGCGGGCGAGGGACGGGTCGAGAATGAGACCAATACGCGCGTGAACGCCTAATCTCGGGTGGCTGTGTAGGCAGCGCCACCTTTACTGAATGCGGTAATCAAAAAGATAAAGGTCATCTGACTTGGGGTTTCGAAAGGGGGCAGAGCGCTCCTTCGCCGGAGAGACATAACAGCCCGTCAGGGAGGTTATGGCTAGTAGGTTCCCACATGCGCGATCCGATACGGCCCAGCCAATCAATTTGGTAAACTGATTTTCACAGTCTTCCCGTATCTTTATCGCATGGAAGATAAGAGTTTCGCAATTTCAGTCAGGATCGAACACCGCTCTATGGGGCGTGCAAAGTCTGCGCGTTATCACGACCTGCGCACGGGCCATATTCCGGGATACGTTGATCAAGAACGAATGTCCGAGAACTCCAAAATCTTGGCACCGGCCCTGCCTTCGACGTTGCGGCGGGTCTGCTTGGCCAACCGCGCCAACCGTCCTACACAGCGCGCTATGAAGAAAGATGCTGCTGTAGCAAGCTGCTTCATCATCACCTTTGGGAAAGCCGCGCAGCCAATCTTCGAAGCCCTACCCAAAGCCCAGCAGGACGCGGCGTATGAGGCCGTATCCACGGCTGTGGCGACCCTTCTGGGGTCCGAGGTAACGGGCCTTGTGGCGCACCGCGATGAGACAGCACCTCACGCCCACGGACAGATGCCTGCCGTTCGCGCAGACGGTCGCCCCCTGTCAAAGGTGCTGACCCCAACAATGGCGAAGCGTGTGCAGGATGTTGCCGCCCAAGCTATCGCAGAATTTGCGCCGCAGATTGTAAGGGGGAAACCAAAGGCCCAAAGGATAGCCAATGGTGAGCCGCGCTCTAAGACGGTTCACCGGTCAGTGGAGCAGCTGCATACTGACCTACCCAAGGAAATCAGCGAAAAGGCTGCCGAGGTCGAAAAGCTCCAGGGTCGCATTGCGAAGATGCGCGCCAAGGAAAAGATGACAGAGGCAAATGTCAGAACACTTGCCACCTATGAACGGCGGCTGTCCGAGAAAACGGCGCAGATGGAGGAAAAGTACCGGATACTTGTCAGCGCCACCCGTGCCGTTGAGACACATCAGGCGGAGCGGGAAGCATCGCTCAGGGAGAGAGAGGCAGCGGCCGAGTTGAGGGAGCAGGAAGTCACAGCGCAGGTAGAAGGCATCAAAGCAGCTGTGGAGGCTATCAGGGACGGGACGGTTACACGCGACGACGATGGCAGGCCAAAGGTCACAGATTCCACACACGCTGCCCTTCTACGCCCTGTATGGCGCACTCTTGGGCCTTTGGTCATGTCCCTCGCTGACATGCGCGACGAAATGAAGGCTGGGCTGAGCCGCTTTCGGGACCTGTTCCGGCGTAATGAGCTGCAACCGGATGTCATCGACGATGGCAAAGACCTACTGGATGGGATGGAGCCATAGAACACCGGGGGCAGCCGACCTCGATCACATTCCAAGAGAATGAAGGCTCAGAAAAAGAAAACCCCGCGCGGCTTGTTATGGCCTTCACGGGGTTACCACGTGAGTGGTTTTGAGGCTCAGCATTTCTGCGAGCTAACGATGTACATATAGGATGGGTATGGCGTGGGGTCAACGATGCAGAGGACTAGGTTAGCAGTCTCAGCCCGTATTCAGATGCCAAGCGCAGCCTTAATGCTGACAATAACCTTTTCAAATTCATCCTCAGAAATGCGCGGCGTAAGATACTTACGCTTTCCAGTATGGTCGCGATCAGTGCGGAAAAGATCCAGCCTGCCAAAAGCCACTGTCGCAAGCATATCTGCCTTCACCCAGCATTTGGTCTCAGGAAAGTTAGGCAAGCTGTAGGGCAGCTCTATCTGGCAATGGTGGTCCCCAATCCGTTCAGGTTCGCTTGTGCTGAGAGGCACTACCGTTAACAGCCCTGTTCGATGTCGTAAGCGTGGGGATACCACGATTGCAGGTCGCCGTTTCACCATTTCTGGGGGCTGAAACCCGCCTTTGCTGTAATCGCACAGCAAGATAGTGCGTTGCGGTACATCGTACTTGATGGCCAACTTACTCGCCCCTGATCTTTACGGCAACGCCGGGGCCAGCCGCAACTTCCCCACTGTCTAAGAACTGAACACCTTGGGCTTCTAGCGCGAGGCGTAAATGCTGGATGGTGGAAGATTTGCCCTCCCCTTTGTCCACTTTGTTCAGCGTGTTTCGGTGTAACCCCGCAATTTCGGCAAGCTCAGGATTGCTTAGGCCCAATGCCGACTTGGCCATTTTGAACTGTTCAGGTGTCATGGGAATCCTAAATTGTGCTATCAGCATATTAAATGTGTTGACAGCATGTGCTATCAGTATTAAATATATGCTAACAGCACATGAAAGGCAATCACTATGACGCATTCTGCTACTTACGACCGCAAGGCCATTATGACCGCAGCTTGGGAAATCGTTCGTAAGGCCAACGTGGCCCTGTACGGGTTCCGGGTCATCATGCGCCGCGCACTGAAAGCCGCATGGGCCAATGCCAAGCACGAGCGGGCAATGGAAGCGCGACAGGCAAAGCAGGAGCAGGCATCGCCGGCAGTGGCTCGCATCCAAGGGGCGATTGATGCCCTTGAGGGTAAAGAACGCTGGGCACAGGCAGATTATGCCCGAATTGGCGTGCTGCGAGCGGCTTTGAGAGCTGCTCAGCAACCTGATCAGGATGCCTCAGCCCGCTCCCGTCACCGGTGATCTGCGGGGGCCACAATCACTAGAACCAAATGAAAGGAATACATCATGACCACGAAAGAACTCAAAACCCGCCAAGATATGCAGGATGCTGCGACGGTACTGCACGGGTTGCTGCAAGGGCTGGAAATCTTGATCGATCAGACAACAGAATCCAGCCACCTGCACAACGCGATTTACACTCTCTGCGGCCAATCCGTGAAAGCCGCTGATGTCCTTGCCGGTGCGCTTGACAGCACGAATTTTGAAGAAGGAGCCAGCGCATGACACGTTCGTTTTTAGACATTGATTTGCCTGACACGCCAGACAGCCGCTTGGTGACAGGCATTAACCGCCTTTATTCGTTGGCGCGTGTGGGAATGGCCGCAAGCGACACCTCTATTTCTGTGGATTTGCAGAAGGCTGGGTATACCGAACTATTCGGGACAATGGGATGTATCGCTGAAGGTATGTTCGACGATATGGAGAAGCTGGAAAAAGCAGCCGGTGTTGAACAGTTCTACACTGATCCTGATCAGAAAATTGCCAGCCGCCTCGCTCACTGGAAAGCTCTAAGGGTCAGCATTTCAAAAATTGAAGGTGACGACGATGCTGGCGAGTTTGCTTCGTTAGAAGATGAGATAGAGGCCGTCGGCGAAGAGATTGCGAATGGCTGCCCGTCCTCCCATAGCGACGCCGCAGCAATGCTTGAGTGGGCCGAAATCGATAGCGCCGGTGGCATTCAATGCGAGCAATACACTCGGGCACGAAAAACAGTTGCTGACTATCTGCGCAAGCGCGCCGAATACGTCGCTGCTAAGCCACGCGAAAGCTAACCTGAATCTTGAATCATACACATTCGCCCGCGCTTCAATCACGAGGCGCGGGCATCGCGGTGGGGGCCGCATTGGAGACTGTGAAAGATGAATTGCTATGCCACCAACAGAAACTGGTCTGACAGGTTCCTGCCTGAAATAAAGCAGCTGATCGGCGGGCACCTTCTAGAAACATCCCCAGATCCGTTTGACCACATGGAAGCCACCGACCTAATGATGCTGGATGCCCGTGACATGCGCGTAGCAGCCCGTGTGCGTCGTCCTGGCTATGCTCGCCGGTACTCCCACCAGTTCACCGTCCGCTCGGCTGTAGCGTCTGGTAGACAGACCGAACTTTCCAAAATCGTGAACGGCAACGGGGACTGGATGTTCTACGGGCATTCACACGCCGATCAAACACGGCTGGAATCGTGGTCACTGATCGACTTGAGGGCTTTTCGCGCTGGGCTTATTAGGAACAGCGTAAACCAAGCCCAGATTGTAATGGGTGATCAGAGAAACCCTGACGGGACCCGGTTTAAGTGGTTTGACGTGAGGTCGTTCCCAGCTGATCCTCCGCTTGTGGTAGCATCATCAGGCGCAGCTTCCGAGCATTGACCCCGGATTCAACGAAACCAATACCGCCCAAGCATCAAAGCCGAATGGGCCCCTATGTCATTCTCATAATTGACTTTTAAAATTGATAGGCTTGCGCAAAGCATATGCGCAGAGGTCTGGACAAATTGCCGACACGCAGTATCTAGCGGGCTGAAGCGCTCCTCAGTGTTTTGTAAGACAGCCAACTTTAAGGATTTTTAATGATCAAGGTGATCCACGTCGAAGATGACGATGACATACGAGAGTTGGTCGGACTTTCATTGGAAATTTCAGGCGAATTCGAGCTCCTGAGCTGCGCTTCCGGCAGTGAGGCGCTGAGCGTCGTGGAAGCATTCAAGCCCGATGTCTTACTGTTGGATGTTATGATGCCGAACATGAACGGCGTAGAGACGTTAGAAAATATCAGAAGCTTGGAGGGCTGCTCCAAGATACCGGCTATCTTTGTAACCGCCCGGGCAGGCGTCGACAAAAACAAGGAGCTATTCGAAGCAGGAGCGCTCGGCGTTATCGTCAAGCCCTTTGAAGTGGCTACCTTAGCCGAACAGATCCTGACGATATTCGATGGGATCAACTAGTCTAGCGGTTACCTAGTTCTTCTGTCTGACCTTCCTAGACGTTCTCTGGTGTTATGCCGTTTATGAGGTAATCAGCTACTTCGTACGAAGCTAACGAAGGCTAAATAACCAATCATTCAGATAGCACCCTTGCCATTGCATTGATGCAGGCCATTTGCGCCTTATGGCTAAGGATGATGAAAAAACAAAGCGGCATTCACGTCGATGGGTGTACGAGCGCATCGCGTTTGCATCGGCTGTCGGGCTTCTGTGGTTGGCCGCTTTTTTTGTAGCCTACTACCTCTGAACTTGGTCGCCCTAGCTAGGCGAAACCGATACCACACGTCATGGCTCACATTGAATTTTTAACTGCATATTAACTTTTGACATCCAACGTGAGCAACAAAGGGAGGCAACCTGAATGGGTGAAGCTGAGCGCATCAAGCTGTTAGAGGCCGCTTTGATCAAGTACATAGAGATGTATGGGTTTACCGACGAGGCTCGGGACTACTACATCCGCGTCCCCCAATTTAAGTCGTCCGAGACGCATCATTAAAGATAAACAAAGCTAGTTGTACCCATACGGGGGCCGCGTCGTCATGTTACAGGAGCGCACCGTTTTCTATCGGTAAATAGCGGGCAAACTGCGTACCACACGAGCCCACCTTTCAGTAATTGTTGCCAGCCTGTCCCCTTATCCGTAATAGACATGAAAAAGAGCGCCCACCTAGAGGCGCGGATAGAGTGGACAAAATGCCGATTATTGCACTTGCCAACCTTAAGGGAGGCGTAGGAAAGAGCACGCTCGCCGTCAGCCTTGCTGGGGCCTTAGCGCCCAATTCCGCACTGATAGACGCCGACCCACAAGCTACAGCATCCGCATGGGCCGAAGCGGGAAACCTGCCTTTTCCAGTCACTGAAAGCCCTCTGACAGGTTCAAACGTGGAAGCGTGGATAACCGATGCCTTGAACACAGATGCTACCTATATTGTGATCGACCTGCCCCCAATGCTGGGCGATGCAACAGCAGCAGCCTTGGCGATTGCAGACCTTGCCGTCATACCTGTGACCGCCTCCGGGGCTGACCTTAAGGCCACCAATCGAGCAATTGAGCTGATCGCGGCGGCAAGAGAAAACAGGGGCGACGGAAAGCCCGCCGTTCTTATGGTCCCTTCCAAGGTGGACATACGCACTGCCGCAGGGGCCGAGATTCAGGCCGTGCTGCATGACTACGGCGAACCCGTAGGGCCTGTGATATCGCAGCGGGTAGCCCATGCCGATGCATTCACAGCGGGGCTATGGATTGGGGACTACGCCAAAGGAAGCGCTGCACATTCAGAGATTAAAGCCTTGGCGAGCGTCGCGAAGCGATTGGCGGGGAGGCCGTAATGAAGGTTACCCTGACATTCGTTTTGCTAGCGGGAGCGCTTGACGCCTGTAGCCCAGACGAATGGACCGGCTTTGTGTACCCCAATCAAAGTGACCTGACCAAGCACATAGAAATAGGGGCGTTTGATAGCTTTGAAGGCTGTAAGACCTCAGCGATAAACACTATGCGCCAAAACAATTGGCAGGCCAGCGGTGACTATGAATGCGGCCGGAATTGCCGCCCATCAGAGTACGGTGGTTTGCAAGTATGCAAAGAAACAAAACGATGAATAAGAGGTTGGGATAATGGCAAAACGTGCATCACTTGCGGGCAATGTCGCAAAGGTAGACGACGCAGCAAAGAGAGCGGCCGGCGTAGCCAAAGCAATCTCAAGCCAGAAGCAGCAAACTCCTGAGCATACCGAAACGCCGGAATATGAAACCGTTTCGTATAACTTGCCCCTGCACTTGATTGACCTTTACCGCGACCTCGCCGCCGAGCGGCACAGGGTAGATCAAGCCCATAAGCGGGAACTACGGCGCGAAATACGGGCTGCAAAAAAGGCCGGTCTACCACCGCCAATGGAGCCACCAGCGCAAGCCCGACAGTCCGCCAGCGCCATTGTTAGGGAAGCTATGGAAGCATACGCGGACCAAGTGCGGAAGGAACTATCCGAGCTGAGGCCTTAACGCATGAGATGGGCGCGCGGGTTCTTTCGATTATGGCTGGTTCTTTCGCTCTTTTGGATTGTGGGGATGTCCTTAGCTGTGCGCCCGGACCAGACCTATCAAGCATACAGCGCGGCAAAGATGAGCCTAGGTCAAAGCAACGGGTTTGTTTCGATTGATACACTTTCAGACGCCGCAGATAGGGCCATTGCCGCCAATGATGAGCCAGCCGCAAACAAACTTCTGGCAATGGCCGCCGCCGCCAAGAGAAGCCCTGAGGGCCTATACAAGACTGAAAAAAGGAAGGCTTTTGAGCGACAACTTGGAAAGCTGAAGGGTGGAATTGGGTTGATATTTTTTCCGGTGATTTTCGCCTTTATAATCGGGGCCTGCCTTGTCTGGGCGTTTCGAGGGTTTCAGCGCAGCCCGACCGGTTGAGCGGCCTTGTCCCGCGACCGAAATTGAAAAGTCTTGGAGGGGTTTTAGATGGTATGGGCAACTTGGCTTGCGATGGTATTGGCGCTGCTCTTAGCAACCGGCCTAAACAGTGCAGTAAAGCAGCTGGCAAACAGCGCAGAGTTTAAGGACAGCGACATCCACCCATTAATGTCGCCATCTCACAATCTCACATCAAACGTTCGCAATGCCAGGACGGTTGCGTGGAGCGTTTTTGCATTGCTGGCCGTGCATAATATCGTGCCCCTTTTCCCTTGAAAGCAGGGATCAAATGCGCCCCTGCATCGCCGCCAATTTTACAGCTGCACTGTCCTGAGCATCGAGGTGCGCGGTGTAACGTGCTGGCATGGCATCACCCTTCCATCCGAATGCATGAGCAATATCGCTGTTCTTGAACCCTGCCGCCCGCATGTCTTGCGCCGCGCCAATTCTGATCGAGTGGGCCGAGGCGTCCGGGCTGATACGCTTAGCGAAGATGCGAGATACATCACGTCGGGTAAGCCGAGATCCTTTGGCCTTATTGCTGAGCGGAAGGAACAACGGAGCGGTAGAGGGTTCGCGTTCAAGCCCACTGGCAGCGACCCAAGCCCGTAGACGTGCCATAGTGTCAGGCAGCACGGGAATGGTGCGGCCCTTGCCGTCTTGGTCAGTCTTTGACCGGCGCACCCTGATCGACGCGACCCCGTCAGCTTCGACAAGATCCCCGATATTGAAGGCAACGAGGTTGTCGGCCCGCGCACCAGTGTCATAGGCCAGTGCGATTAGTGCGGCATCCCTCAAGGCCGAAAGGCTATCGCCGAGAAGTGCCAGCGCTGCGTCAATATCTCGGCGGCGGACAGGAGCCGCTTGTTTCTGATCGACACCAACCGCCCGCCGCATTGCTTTCAGAGCATTGCGCACCGTTGTGCTGTCAGCCGGAGATGGCAGATCAATCGCACGGTGCATGGCAGCGACCCCGGCGACGTAGTTTGCAATCGTCGCGGGGCTTAGACTCTTTGCGGACAAGTCACCGATAAACAGCGCCAAGGCTTCAGGCGTGATCGAGTGAGCAGGGAAGGCATACGGTATGCCCTTGTCAGAACACCAGTCTGCAAAGGTGCGCTGGCCCAGCTGGTAGGCACGCAGAGTTCGTGGGGAGTAAGCCCCTTCATAAGTGGAGGCTAAGGCCAAGTCATCGCCATCCTTGCCGGTCTCAGGGCCTAGAGTGGCTGCACGCTGCATCAAGACGTCACGGCCACGTGCGGCGATGTCTGGCAAACAATCAGCGTCTATTTCAGTCAATTCTTTGGAAAGTGTCATAATGACCCCCTCTATGCCCGCTAACTCTAATTAGCGGACATTATCGACTCAATCAGGCAGCAAGGCAATGACTGTTTAGCAATTAGGCTATCAATAACTGGTCGCCAGATAGGAATTAACACAAGATATCGCCGACAGGCGCGTTCTACAGCCCTTATTTTGCGTGTGGGGCAGTGCTTTTAATGCCTAAGCGGCGCAGCCCTACTTGACTGTGTGCGTGCGCATACCTCAGAATGGACTAATGATGGTAAGCGCACATGATTCATTAGAAAATGAAAAGGCCCCGACGTTGGCGCGTCGAGGCCTTTTGAATGATGTCACGGGTAAAGCACACCCGCGCTTGTCTTCTTCTCGAACGCTTTTGCGTTGTTCCGATACCAAAAGGATAAAACTTATTCTTGCTGAATGGCAAGGCCCTTTTATCCGACGGGGAAGCACATCGCAGGAGCGTATCACTTTTTTTGAAAAGGATACGATATGGCAGAGCGCCAGTTACTGACCCAACTCCCCCACGCCTTAAGCGAAGCAGAATACCGCAACCCAGGCTATCGCCAGCTATATGAAGCGGCGCGCAGCGCCCGCATTCCCGTGGCAAAAGATGGCCAAGGTCGATGGACCTTTGCGCCGGCGGATCTGCCCGCCATTGCTGCGACTTTGGGCCTTGCCCAGAACCATGCAGCCTAGAATGGCGAAACCCGCTCACCGGGCAGTGAACGGGCTTCTAAAACGTGTTCCACACAACACGCGGGGCAACGGTACTAGCATACGGCAACAGAACCCAAAAAGCTAGTATCAACGCAGCCTCACAGGCCGAGACGGCAGACGAAAAACCTAACCCGCCAGCGGGTTCTAAAGTGTTGCACGCCCCTTCCCAGCGGGGGCAGCTATGACGGATCGCGCTGCATTCAAAGACGCTGTCAGAGAAGCGCTGATCGACCGCGCCGAGGCACTGTTTACGCTGGCATGGGGTGACCCCGTACGTCAGAGCGGACGGGAGTGGCGAGCGCGGGCCGATGATGCCCAATCCATGCAGATGCAGGGGGCAGACCGTGGCAAGTGGTTCGACCACAAAGCAGGCGTTGGCGGCGATGTCTTCCACTTCTACGGGGTCAACATCCTTGGGCTGGAAAAGGGCCAGGACTTCGCCCGTGTCCTGAATGAGGCTGCGAATTGGTGCGGCATTCTGCGCAATCAGCCGGTCGACCTGACCGCCCTCCACCGGACACAAAAAGCCCGTGCTGAAAAAGCAGCGGAAGAAGAAAAGCGCGACAGCCGGCAACGCGCCCAGCTGGTCGCTGACCTCATGGCGCAAGCCAAGCCTATCAAGGGAACACCCGCAGCCGCTTATCTCGCCGCCAGAGGTATCACCGAACTGCCCGCCGATGGGCTGGCCTACCTCGATCCAGTAGGGTCAGGCGCAAGCATTATGCACCCACGCTTTGCCGCATGTGTGATCTGGGCAAAAGACGAACAGGGCAAGATTGTCGGGGGGCAGCGCATCGTCTTGAACAAGGACGGCACCCGCGCTGATGTAGATGGCCCTAAGCCTTTTTTTGCGGCGGCGGCGGGTTGTCCTGCCCGCTTCGCAGCCCGCATACCTGACAGCCCCCTTTGCATCGCTGAGGGGCCGGAAAGCGCCCTATCGGTTTGGTTGGCGACAGGGTTCGAAACTTGGGCAGTGTTCGGGGTGTCAAACTGGCAATCCGCGCCGATCCCGACCGGGCGCAAAGTCATCCTGTGCCCTGATCGCGACCTGCCCGAAGGAACGCACGCGCCTGAGTCCGAAAAAGCTAAAGCCAAGGAGGCCGCCGCCCGAGCCTTTAACAAGGCAGTAGCGCATCACGCATCCCGCAATTGTGACCTATGGATCGCAACCGCGCCCGAGCCGGTGGGCAGTAAGCGCGACCTGAACGACACATTGCAGCGTGCTGGGGTGCAGGCGGTACGAGCCGCCGTAGAAGCCGCAGAGCGAGGGCCAGAGCCGCCAGAACGCGACCGCAAAGGGCGCTTCACAGGCCCAAGCCTGCAACCTTTTACAGGAACCGCACCGGATGCCGGAAAGCCAACAGACCTGAGCACGGCGAGGATGAAAACCGCCGCAGATATTCAAAGCGCATTGGATGCCTGCGCCGAATGGGATGGCGAAGGATTGGCCCCCGTTGTGGCAATCAAGAGCGATCCCGGCCTCGGCAAAAGCCGGATCACCCGCGAACTATTACAGCAAGCCGAAAATTCCGGTCGCATCTTCGGGGATGTGCATTTCTATGCCCCATCCTTGAAGCTGGCCGACGAAGGGGCTGAGCACGCTGAAAGCATTGGTCTAACCCATGCCGTTACACGGGGCCGACTGGCAAAAAATCCGGCGACGGGGGAAACGATGTGTGCCCGTCCTGAAGAGGCCGAACGCGTTGCCAAGCTGGGGCAGCCCGTCAAGGCTACCCTTTGCATTGCAGAAGACGATCAGGGGATGGAACGCAAATGCCCCTTCTACGACATGTGCGAGCACCGTCGCCAGTTCATCGACCTGCCAGAAGGTAATGCGGTACGGTTTGAGGCCCTGCCCTACCTCAACTTACCCGACGCCGCAGAGGGCCGTGCAATCGGCATCAGGATCATTGACGAGTCCTTTTGGCGGGCAATGGGCAGAGAGGCCACAATCACACTGGACGCGCTGCTATCACCCCGCAGTGAGGGCAAGTGCAAGAGCGACACCAAGCGGGCAGAGCGAACCGGGGTCATTGCCGACCTAATGGCCTGCGCCGGAAACATCGCCGCGACCCTACGCCGGGGCGCTCCGATCATGGATGCCCTGGACGGTTACACAGCAGAGGATATGCGAACCTTTGCGAAGGCCGAACGCTGGGGAGAGTATCGCCTGCCATTCTTCCCAGACGCTGACGCGAATACAATTGACAGCGCACTAAAGCCTGCTGAGGCGCACAACCGACAGGCTGGAGCAAAAGCGCAATTCTGGGCCAACCTAGAGGCTGCTTTAGAGACAGGTGTGGTGGATCTTCAAAACATCGTCTTCCTGCCTGGGTACAGACCCCAGAAGACCAGCGACCCCCGCGACGTGGTGAAGGTTTATTGGAGCGCACAGCCACCCCGTGACGTGCCTGTGATCCTTCTGGATGCCGACGCAGATAGCACTTTGATCGACCCATTTTATCCGAGCCACGAGATGCATCGCGCGCAGGTAACTCCAAACGCAGACGTGGTTTATATCACTGATAGGACATTCAGCAAAAAGAGCCTGCTAGGCAAACCGGCTCGCGATGAATGGCGCAATGCCTTGGCGGTCGAAGTAATGAACGATCACGGCGGGGGCGTTCTTGCGATTGCTACAAGGAAAGTCGTTGCCGCTTTTTTCACAGATGCAGGACATGACCTTTCAACCATGACCGATGAGCAGGCCAGCGCCTTCATGCTGGCGACCCCTCTACATGGTGCGCGGTGGGCGTGGTTCGGGCCTGCAACACTCGGCAGCAACATTTGGAAAGATTGCACGACTTGCGTGGTCATGGGGCGTGAAGAATGGCCTGTTGATGCACTGGAATCCGAAGCCCGCAAGATATGGGGTCACGGGCTGCAGCTGATCGAGGCGGACGAAAGAGGAAACCGCATCATGCCGAGCGTTCCCATGCCATTTCCTATGGCCGACGGGACGACCTACAGCGTGGACGTGTGGGCGCATCCTGATCCCCGCGTGAGGGCCATTCAATGGCAGGCCAGAGAGTGCGCCACCCGACAGGGGGTTGAGCGCCTGCGCCTTGCGTCAGCGACCGTGCGTAAGCGTGTGGTGATTGGATCGCGGGTGCCTATCCCCGGATTGCCAGCGACCCATGCTGTCACATGGCAGGAATACGCCCCGTCCAGAGAGGAAGCCGCCTTTGCCGAAGCCGGGGGAGCTTTGAGAATTTCCGGCAAGGGTCTGGCGACCGATGCTCCCATCACGTTCCAGAGCCAAAAAGCCGCACAGAGATATGCTGAAAGAACCGACTTGGCTGAAAGTCTTTTTGACCCCCATACCCTTAATAATACCTATATTAACGGCGTGGGGGTCAAATGCCGCGTTCTGGTCGCTTTCCGGATCAAGGGAGTTCGGGGCAGCGCTAAAACGCGCGCCGTCCTAGCTTGTGATGCCAGGGACGCAGAACGCATTGCCCAAGAGAAATGGGGTGAGCTGACAGGCTTTGAGGTGTTGCGAGAGGTTGGCCAAAAACCTGAAAGGGTCGAAAAACCAGAACAACCCGTCATTGTCGGTATCGACTACGAGCATTCTGTGCCGCGCTCCTTGATGAGCCAGCGGGATCAATTGCCGATCACTGTCGTGCCTTCGGCCATCAACTCCAGTGTGCGGCCTGATTTATCCGCGATTGCAGGGCGTAAGGGGGCAGGCCCATGAGCGATCAGCGTCAATACACGTGCATACACATGAGAAGCTTGGAGGTCGGAAGCACTGCGTACGCGCAGCCCGAAACTCAGATATCCTATTATGGACAGCCTACTAATGAATTTTTAACTATGATCAGAATGAAAGGATCGAAGCGGTGACAATAAATACCCATACATCCCGCCCACCTAAAAACACCTTGCGCGTGCAGGGTTGGAAAGACCTGCCAAAAGACCGCAGCATGGCTCGGTATGAAATTCCAACAGCAGATGGAGGAACCCGCGTTATCACGCTCAAGAGCGGTAATAGGGTCGTATTGGACGCGCTGATATCCCGGCCTCTATTATGCGCCAGCCCAGTGCGGATCAGCGACCGTGTTTGCATCCTGCGGCACGAATACGGCGTGCCAATCGACCGTGAGATGTACGACGGCGATGAGGCGTCAGAGGGCCAGCGCTTCGGGGTCTATTTCATTGGCCATGGCGTCCGGCGTATCGAGCAAGGGGCAGACCGCGAGTTTTGTCACCCCCTAAAGGGGGAAAGGTCGGATCGATGATAGTCCGCTGCATTCCTCTAATGACGGGTATCCTTATTATTATGGATAGCCTGACAATATCGTTAGCAATTATGAATAGAGTAGATAAATGAAAGCAGCCCAACAAATGCAGGGTCTTGGCCCGCCTTTGGGTGGAAAAATAGAGAGGGTAATTCATGCCAGCACCGGACCCTGACAGCCTTTGGATCAATGAAGACGGGGGGATTACGTTCCAGCGGTACTTCTGGACGGGGAACAGCGGCAATCGCGCTCATCGTGCTATGACCATATACCGCCGGATCAGGCAGGGAAGCTGGTCTTGCCTATGGTGCCACGATGACTTGCCTGCGTATCGCCGCTCAGACGCGCAATACTGCTGTGAAGGATGCCGCAAGCGTGCAGCCCGCCATAGGCGAACAGGAAGTGCCAATGAATGCGGATATGCTTAAATCGTTGACGCGATAATTTGAGCGTGACTTACTTCGGTGAAGTCATTTGGGAGGGGAAAAATGTTCAAGGTTGGAGCGTTAACGCTTGTCAGTTTCGGTTTCTTGGCGGGGTGCGATACTCGCCCTCTTGGGGATCTTAGCTATTCAGAGCAGCAAGAGATGCTCGTGAAATTCACCGCGACTTGTGCCGAGGCCGGGGTAACAGAAAAAAGCCCAGAGTATCGGACATGTGTTCAAACTGAGATCAATGCAGAGAACGCCAAACGCGCCCGCCAAAGCGATGGTATGACAAAATTCGGGCAAGGCCTGTCTGTCGCTGGCAATAATTATTCAGCCGCTGCTAGAGCCAATGCCCCCGTGACTTGCAGGACAACCCAAGCCGTAGGATGGGGAAGCTCGACCACTACCTGCTACTAGGGTGGTTTGGGTTACTACCTTGGCCAAAAGCTCTAATGATGTCTGTTATTGATAGCCTCATTGCCTGATTATGTGTTATTAATTGGGTATATATCGGGCAATCGAAGGGCAACAAAATGAGCGACCAATCCAATGAACTTCTGGCGCGTCAGGCGGCTGCACGTCGTCGACAACTGGCTGCGAAACAGCAAACATCTGCTGGTGGAATACAGTCCCTTGAAGGCTCACAGGCAGGCGGTCTTACTCCGGAGCAGCAGCTTGCTATCAAAGCCGCACAGGCACGCTCAAAAGCTGAACAGCGTCGGCGCACCGCTGTAACATCTGGGATGAGCGATGCAGACCTGACCGCTCTGCTTGAAGCCGAAGCAATGGCTGGGCCTTGGGACAAATACCAAAGACCCACGCAGCCTATAACCGTTGAGGTGCCAGGACTGGGTGTCGTGGAGTTTCCCTCTGGTATGGCAATCGAAGATATTGAGAAAGCGCTGGAGCCATATCGTCTAGCGGCACAAGCTGCCTCTAGTCAAAACGGAGGAGGACGTAACCCTGCGATGCAAGCAGCCTTATTAGAGAAGGCCAAGCGTGAAAAAGCGCGTCGCTCTAAAACCAATATGACTGAGCAGACTATGAGTGGTGTCAACGAAGGCATTGCGGGCATTTTTGGGGCACCTGTGGACTTGATGACGGGCGCTATCAATGCTGGCAAAGAGGGCCTGAACGCCTTGATCGGGACAGACTTCCAGCCCATTGAAAATCCGATTGGCGGCAGCGAGACGTTCCGAGACATCCTCGCGCCAACTATCTCAGAAATTCAGCCGCAGAATGCAGCCCAGCGGTTTGGTAGGCGTGTCGGCACGGAAGTGGGTGCGATGGCGGTACCAGGAGGAATCATGCTTCGCGGAGCCAAGGCACCTCTCGCTGTCGCTGGGGGAGAGGTCGCAAGTGCGCTTGGATCGGGCATTGCGGGGCAAGCATCACGTGAAATAGCGCCCGAAAGCGATACGGCTGATCTCGTTGCATCGCTTCTAGGGGGTATGTCTCCAGTTGCCGCTAGTCGTGCGATGCGGCCGAGCCCCAAAGCTCCCACGCTTGATGAGCTACAGGCGCAAAGTAGCGCGGGCTATGAAGCCGTACGGGAATCTGGTGCTACACTCAGCCCCAAATCCTCGGATGCTCTAGCCGCTGGCATTGAGAGTGCATTTGGAACCCGCCCCGCTACTCGGCGTATGAACCCCAAAGCCGCCATTGCAGCAGAAGAACTGGCTAGTGATATGCGTCAGCGTCCGCCCAGCATCGCAGAGGTAGATGAAGCAAGGCAGTGGATTGGTGACAATGTAGCAGGATCGAACGAGGCAGGAGAGCGCCGCCTTGGTATGCTGATGAAAGATGCGATTGATAATCATCTAGATCAGTTGCAGCCTGGAGATGTTACCGGAACGAATAGGGCAAATGAGGTCGTGGCTGCTTTGACAGGTGCTCGCGAAAAGTCGCGCCGTGTTCACAAGTCTCAACTGTTCGAAGCTGAGGATACCGGCTTGGTTGCGAAAGGGCTTCGACGTGCTGCCACTACCGGCACTGGAGGCAACGAAATCAACGCAATCCGCCAGAACGTGCGCAGAGTGCTGGAGAACCCAAAGCTGCGCAGGGGGTACAACGATACCGAATTGCAGGCCATGCGTGATATCGCAGACGGCACTCCCACGCAAAACGCGATGAGACTTCTTGGCCGTCTAGCCCCTACGGCGGGGGGGTTACCCCTCATCACGGGCGTTGGGTTCGCGAGTTCAGGCGGTGCTTTAGGCGGCCCTTTCGGTGCGGTCGCTGGTATGGCCCCATCAATAATTGGCCAAGGGGCAAAGCATCTAGGTGAGCGTAGTACGAGAAAGAAAATTTCTGAACTTGGCGAGCTGATCCGCAATGGTAAGCCTCTACCTAAAAAGGCTGCGAGTGACCTTGAACGTAGTGTCGTAGCGGCTCTCATGGCGCAGAAAACAGCGCCTGCCGCAGCGGAAGTTTCTGAGCATGACCGCAAGAGCGCTGTCATCAGGGCGCTTATGGAGATGGAGGCTCGGCAGTGAAGCATTCCCAAGACCCATTCAACCGCCCTATGAGGCCTGATCGGGTAGATGCTATTCGGCAGGCCGCCGAAGCCTTTGCGAGGGACCCCGCAGGTATCGAGGTTGCTAAGGCGAGTGACACTTTCGAGAACTATCAGGCCTGCGTTGGGCACGTCATTTATCAGAGCCTTGCCGAAATTGCCCCTGATACAATGGTGGCTGAGCTGCAAGCTGGCTTGGATGCCGCGGCCCCTACCTGCACAGCGATATTCAAGAGCAAGGGTGACCTGTTAAGTCAAAGCGGGTCACCCTGATAATACAGTGCAAGAACAGGCCGGTTGGGCATTGGCTGTATTTTTCTTGATGTAATTCTATGATCAACCTACTCTACTTTAAGGATAGTATTTTTGGAGTGATTTTATGGGACTGTTTTCATCATGTGACCATGACTGGTCGGGGCAAACCAGAAGCGCGGGATTAACAAAACAAAACACCATATTTGAACACAAATGCCGAAAGTGTGGAAAGACACTCTGAGTGCTCTATCTGCGGGCAAATGACTGGGTAGTCTAAATTAGGTGCGATTACCCTACGATGGGTTTGCTGCGCAGTACGCGGGCGAGGGACGGGTCGAGAATGAGACCAATACGCGCGTGAACGCCTAATCTCGGGTGGCTGTGTAGGCAGCGCCACCTTTACTGAATGCGGTAATCAAAAAGATAAAGGTCATCTGACTTGGGGTTTCGAAAGGGGGCAGAGCGCTCCTTCGCCGGAGAGACATAACAGCCCGTCAGGGAGGTTATGGCTAGTAGGTTCCCACATGCGCGATCCGATACGGCCCAGCCAATCAATTTGGTAAACTGATTTTCACAGTCTTCCCGTATCTTTATCGCATGGAAGATAAGAGTTTCGCAATTTCAGTCAGGATCGAACACCGCTCTATGGGGCGTGCAAAGTCTGCGCGTTATCACGACCTGCGCACGGGCCATATTCCGGGATACGTTGATCAAGAACGAATGTCCGAGAACTCCAAAATCTTGGCACCGGCCCTGCCTTCGACGTTGCGGCGGGTCTGCTTGGCCAACCGCGCCAACCGTCCTACACAGCGCGCTATGAAGAAAGATGCTGCTGTAGCAAGCTGCTTCATCATCACCTTTGGGAAAGCCGCGCAGCCAATCTTCGAAGCCCTACCCAAAGCCCAGCAGGACGCGGCGTATGAGGCCGTATCCACGGCTGTGGCGACCCTTCTGGGGTCCGAGGTAACGGGCCTTGTGGCGCACCGCGATGAGACAGCACCTCACGCCCACGGACAGATGCCTGCCGTTCGCGCAGACGGTCGCCCCCTGTCAAAGGTGCTGACCCCAACAATGGCGAAGCGTGTGCAGGATGTTGCCGCCCAAGCTATCGCAGAATTTGCGCCGCAGATTGTAAGGGGGAAACCAAAGGCCCAAAGGATAGCCAATGGTGAGCCGCGCTCTAAGACGGTTCACCGGTCAGTGGAGCAGCTGCATACTGACCTACCCAAGGAAATCAGCGAAAAGGCTGCCGAGGTCGAAAAGCTCCAGGGTCGCATTGCGAAGATGCGCGCCAAGGAAAAGATGACAGAGGCAAATGTCAGAACACTTGCCACCTATGAACGGCGGCTGTCCGAGAAAACGGCGCAGATGGAGGAAAAGTACCGGATACTTGTCAGCGCCACCCGTGCCGTTGAGACACATCAGGCGGAGCGGGAAGCATCGCTCAGGGAGAGAGAGGCAGCGGCCGAGTTGAGGGAGCAGGAAGTCACAGCGCAGGTAGAAGGCATCAAAGCAGCTGTGGAGGCTATCAGGGACGGGACGGTTACACGCGACGACGATGGCAGGCCAAAGGTCACAGATTCCACACACGCTGCCCTTCTACGCCCTGTATGGCGCACTCTTGGGCCTTTGGTCATGTCCCTCGCTGACATGCGCGACGAAATGAAGGCTGGGCTGAGCCGCTTTCGGGACCTGTTCCGGCGTAATGAGCTGCAACCGGATGTCATCGACGATGGCAAAGACCTACTGGATGGGATGGAGCCATAGAACACCGGGGGCAGCCGACCTCGATCACATTCCAAGAGAATGAAGGCTCAGAAAAAGAAAACCCCGCGCGGCTTGTTATGGCCTTCACGGGGTTACCACGTGAGTGGTTTTGAGGCTCAGCATTTCTGCGAGCTAACGATGTACATATAGGATGGGTATGGCGTGGGGTCAACGATGCAGAGGACTAGGTTAGCAGTCTCAGCCCGTATTCAGATGCCAAGCGCAGCCTTAATGCTGACAATAACCTTTTCAAATTCATCCTCAGAAATGCGCGGCGTAAGATACTTACGCTTTCCAGTATGGTCGCGATCAGTGCGGAAAAGATCCAGCCTGCCAAAAGCCACTGTCGCAAGCATATCTGCCTTCACCCAGCATTTGGTCTCAGGAAAGTTAGGCAAGCTGTAGGGCAGCTCTATCTGGCAATGGTGGTCCCCAATCCGTTCAGGTTCGCTTGTGCTGAGAGGCACTACCGTTAACAGCCCTGTTCGATGTCGTAAGCGTGGGGATACCACGATTGCAGGTCGCCGTTTCACCATTTCTGGGGGCTGAAACCCGCCTTTGCTGTAATCGCACAGCAAGATAGTGCGTTGCGGTACATCGTACTTGATGGCCAACTTACTCGCCCCTGATCTTTACGGCAACGCCGGGGCCAGCCGCAACTTCCCCACTGTCTAAGAACTGAACACCTTGGGCTTCTAGCGCGAGGCGTAAATGCTGGATGGTGGAAGATTTGCCCTCCCCTTTGTCCACTTTGTTCAGCGTGTTTCGGTGTAACCCCGCAATTTCGGCAAGCTCAGGATTGCTTAGGCCCAATGCCGACTTGGCCATTTTGAACTGTTCAGGTGTCATGGGAATCCTAAATTGTGCTATCAGCATATTAAATGTGTTGACAGCATGTGCTATCAGTATTAAATATATGCTAACAGCACATGAAAGGCAATCACTATGACGCATTCTGCTACTTACGACCGCAAGGCCATTATGACCGCAGCTTGGGAAATCGTTCGTAAGGCCAACGTGGCCCTGTACGGGTTCCGGGTCATCATGCGCCGCGCACTGAAAGCCGCATGGGCCAATGCCAAGCACGAGCGGGCAATGGAAGCGCGACAGGCAAAGCAGGAGCAGGCATCGCCGGCAGTGGCTCGCATCCAAGGGGCGATTGATGCCCTTGAGGGTAAAGAACGCTGGGCACAGGCAGATTATGCCCGAATTGGCGTGCTGCGAGCGGCTTTGAGAGCTGCTCAGCAACCTGATCAGGATGCCTCAGCCCGCTCCCGTCACCGGTGATCTGCGGGGGCCACAATCACTAGAACCAAATGAAAGGAATACATCATGACCACGAAAGAACTCAAAACCCGCCAAGATATGCAGGATGCTGCGACGGTACTGCACGGGTTGCTGCAAGGGCTGGAAATCTTGATCGATCAGACAACAGAATCCAGCCACCTGCACAACGCGATTTACACTCTCTGCGGCCAATCCGTGAAAGCCGCTGATGTCCTTGCCGGTGCGCTTGACAGCACGAATTTTGAAGAAGGAGCCAGCGCATGACACGTTCGTTTTTAGACATTGATTTGCCTGACACGCCAGACAGCCGCTTGGTGACAGGCATTAACCGCCTTTATTCGTTGGCGCGTGTGGGAATGGCCGCAAGCGACACCTCTATTTCTGTGGATTTGCAGAAGGCTGGGTATACCGAACTATTCGGGACAATGGGATGTATCGCTGAAGGTATGTTCGACGATATGGAGAAGCTGGAAAAAGCAGCCGGTGTTGAACAGTTCTACACTGATCCTGATCAGAAAATTGCCAGCCGCCTCGCTCACTGGAAAGCTCTAAGGGTCAGCATTTCAAAAATTGAAGGTGACGACGATGCTGGCGAGTTTGCTTCGTTAGAAGATGAGATAGAGGCCGTCGGCGAAGAGATTGCGAATGGCTGCCCGTCCTCCCATAGCGACGCCGCAGCAATGCTTGAGTGGGCCGAAATCGATAGCGCCGGTGGCATTCAATGCGAGCAATACACTCGGGCACGAAAAACAGTTGCTGACTATCTGCGCAAGCGCGCCGAATACGTCGCTGCTAAGCCACGCGAAAGCTAACCTGAATCTTGAATCATACACATTCGCCCGCGCTTCAATCACGAGGCGCGGGCATCGCGGTGGGGGCCGCATTGGAGACTGTGAAAGATGAATTGCTATGCCACCAACAGAAACTGGTCTGACAGGTTCCTGCCTGAAATAAAGCAGCTGATCGGCGGGCACCTTCTAGAAACATCCCCAGATCCGTTTGACCACATGGAAGCCACCGACCTAATGATGCTGGATGCCCGTGACATGCGCGTAGCAGCCCGTGTGCGTCGTCCTGGCTATGCTCGCCGGTACTCCCACCAGTTCACCGTCCGCTCGGCTGTAGCGTCTGGTAGACAGACCGAACTTTCCAAAATCGTGAACGGCAACGGGGACTGGATGTTCTACGGGCATTCACACGCCGATCAAACACGGCTGGAATCGTGGTCACTGATCGACTTGAGGGCTTTTCGCGCTGGGCTTATTAGGAACAGCGTAAACCAAGCCCAGATTGTAATGGGTGATCAGAGAAACCCTGACGGGACCCGGTTTAAGTGGTTTGACGTGAGGTCGTTCCCAGCTGATCCTCCGCTTGTGGTAGCATCATCAGGCGCAGCTTCCGAGCATTGACCCCGGATTCAACGAAACCAATACCGCCCAAGCATCAAAGCCGAATGGGCCCCTATGTCATTCTCATAATTGACTTTTAAAATTGATAGGCTTGCGCAAAGCATATGCGCAGAGGTCTGGACAAATTGCCGACACGCAGTATCTAGCGGGCTGAAGCGCTCCTCAGTGTTTTGTAAGACAGCCAACTTTAAGGATTTTTAATGATCAAGGTGATCCACGTCGAAGATGACGATGACATACGAGAGTTGGTCGGACTTTCATTGGAAATTTCAGGCGAATTCGAGCTCCTGAGCTGCGCTTCCGGCAGTGAGGCGCTGAGCGTCGTGGAAGCATTCAAGCCCGATGTCTTACTGTTGGATGTTATGATGCCGAACATGAACGGCGTAGAGACGTTAGAAAATATCAGAAGCTTGGAGGGCTGCTCCAAGATACCGGCTATCTTTGTAACCGCCCGGGCAGGCGTCGACAAAAACAAGGAGCTATTCGAAGCAGGAGCGCTCGGCGTTATCGTCAAGCCCTTTGAAGTGGCTACCTTAGCCGAACAGATCCTGACGATATTCGATGGGATCAACTAGTCTAGCGGTTACCTAGTTCTTCTGTCTGACCTTCCTAGACGTTCTCTGGTGTTATGCCGTTTATGAGGTAATCAGCTACTTCGTACGAAGCTAACGAAGGCTAAATAACCAATCATTCAGATAGCACCCTTGCCATTGCATTGATGCAGGCCATTTGCGCCTTATGGCTAAGGATGATGAAAAAACAAAGCGGCATTCACGTCGATGGGTGTACGAGCGCATCGCGTTTGCATCGGCTGTCGGGCTTCTGTGGTTGGCCGCTTTTTTTGTAGCCTACTACCTCTGAACTTGGTCGCCCTAGCTAGGCGAAACCGATACCACACGTCATGGCTCACATTGAATTTTTAACTGCATATTAACTTTTGACATCCAACGTGAGCAACAAAGGGAGGCAACCTGAATGGGTGAAGCTGAGCGCATCAAGCTGTTAGAGGCCGCTTTGATCAAGTACATAGAGATGTATGGGTTTACCGACGAGGCTCGGGACTACTACATCCGCGTCCCCCAATTTAAGTCGTCCGAGACGCATCATTAAAGATAAACAAAGCTAGTTGTACCCATACGGGGGCCGCGTCGTCATGTTACAGGAGCGCACCGTTTTCTATCGGTAAATAGCGGGCAAACTGCGTACCACACGAGCCCACCTTTCAGTAATTGTTGCCAGCCTGTCCCCTTATCCGTAATAGACATGAAAAAGAGCGCCCACCTAGAGGCGCGGATAGAGTGGACAAAATGCCGATTATTGCACTTGCCAACCTTAAGGGAGGCGTAGGAAAGAGCACGCTCGCCGTCAGCCTTGCTGGGGCCTTAGCGCCCAATTCCGCACTGATAGACGCCGACCCACAAGCTACAGCATCCGCATGGGCCGAAGCGGGAAACCTGCCTTTTCCAGTCACTGAAAGCCCTCTGACAGGTTCAAACGTGGAAGCGTGGATAACCGATGCCTTGAACACAGATGCTACCTATATTGTGATCGACCTGCCCCCAATGCTGGGCGATGCAACAGCAGCAGCCTTGGCGATTGCAGACCTTGCCGTCATACCTGTGACCGCCTCCGGGGCTGACCTTAAGGCCACCAATCGAGCAATTGAGCTGATCGCGGCGGCAAGAGAAAACAGGGGCGACGGAAAGCCCGCCGTTCTTATGGTCCCTTCCAAGGTGGACATACGCACTGCCGCAGGGGCCGAGATTCAGGCCGTGCTGCATGACTACGGCGAACCCGTAGGGCCTGTGATATCGCAGCGGGTAGCCCATGCCGATGCATTCACAGCGGGGCTATGGATTGGGGACTACGCCAAAGGAAGCGCTGCACATTCAGAGATTAAAGCCTTGGCGAGCGTCGCGAAGCGATTGGCGGGGAGGCCGTAATGAAGGTTACCCTGACATTCGTTTTGCTAGCGGGAGCGCTTGACGCCTGTAGCCCAGACGAATGGACCGGCTTTGTGTACCCCAATCAAAGTGACCTGACCAAGCACATAGAAATAGGGGCGTTTGATAGCTTTGAAGGCTGTAAGACCTCAGCGATAAACACTATGCGCCAAAACAATTGGCAGGCCAGCGGTGACTATGAATGCGGCCGGAATTGCCGCCCATCAGAGTACGGTGGTTTGCAAGTATGCAAAGAAACAAAACGATGAATAAGAGGTTGGGATAATGGCAAAACGTGCATCACTTGCGGGCAATGTCGCAAAGGTAGACGACGCAGCAAAGAGAGCGGCCGGCGTAGCCAAAGCAATCTCAAGCCAGAAGCAGCAAACTCCTGAGCATACCGAAACGCCGG
>JGI24522J20083_1000080_pt1 | contig 56832 bp, 46 predicted proteins | sample LinPmetageLP47_FD_20083 | JGI IMG/M metagenome (IMG submission 20083)
GTTTGGCGATTGATCTGATCACCAAACGCCATGAATGTTCCCTTATTTTTTATCTCACTGATTTTGCTATATTATTTGTGGGGATACCTCAGACTTTGACCCCATTTCGTTTATTTAGGAGTGTCCAATTGTTTCTCAAACTGGTTCGAAACCTCGTACTTCTTGGCTTAACATTACTCTTTTGTTCTGTTTCTACTGCTGATACTAAAATAGAGAGAAAAATGTATAACCCGTGGGAGGCAGAAATTGGTTACTCCCAAGTTGTTATTGCAGGTAACAACGTTTACTTATCTGGTATCGCAAGTGATAGAGCTACGCTGAAAGAGCAAGTAAGCGAAATTTATACCCTCATAGAAAATACCCTCAAAGATAATAACCTAGGCATGGAAAGTATCGTAAAGCAGGTAATTTATACCACTGATATTGAAGCGTTCAAAAAGCTGGGCAAGGTGCGAAAAGAAAAGTTTAAAGAGGGCCAGTATCCAAGCTCTACGCTAGTAGAAGTACAACGGCTCTATAGCCCAAACCACATGGTTGAGATAGAAGTGGTTGCGTTTAAAGACTGAATATATCAATGGGTTAATTAAGCCATCGTTCGTTTTACTAGATGGAATATCAGAATAAATTCAAAGGGCCTTGATGATGTTGTGTAAAAACATCAATGTTTTACACGTAGATGGTAGTGCTGGTTTAGCAGTGGGGTTAGTGTTATTTGCCTTAGCTGAGTGGGTTAGTGAGCTTTATCGTTTGCCCCTTAACATTATTTTATTCCTAGCAAGCGCAAACATTCTATATGGTTGTTATGCATTAGCGCTGGCATTGTCAAACAAGAGAAGCTTGATGGCCATTAACATTCTCTCTATCGCAAACAGCGTTTGGGTATTTGTCTGTGCTGCAATTGTCGTTCTATATGTCCAAACAGCAAGTCCCGTTGGTTTTCTTTTTATCGGTGGTGAAGCATTATTTGTTGGCGTATTGGCTGTTTATGAGTGGAAGAATAGGTTTGTACTGGCGGAGTTGATTTTTTAAATAATGAGATCGGAGCATTTAAAGTCAATTAAATACTCTGACCCCTTCAGGTTTCCTTTCGATTTATTCGCCCACGATGTCAGTGGTTTCTAGTGCTACATCAAGGCTATTTGCTACGCTGGGGTATGCAGAAGACGGCGTGCTTCCATCATCATTGGTTAAATCGCGGATGTTTTTTTGAACCGTAATAATAGCAAATAAGCTAAGTATAAATGCCATGCCATAAAATCCTTTCTCGCTAAGGAACATGTCGGCGTTAAAAAGGCCAATACCCAGCAAGGCAATAGAACTAAAAAATGCAGCCCAACACATACCTACAAAAACCGTGGTGGTTGGAAGACCTTCTTGTTTATCTCTTACCGTCTTTTGTAAGGTTACGGCTGAAAACATGGCTAAAATGAAAATTGCTAAATAATAGCCTTTTTCATTGAGTAAAATATTGGCGTTCCATAATCCAACAAGGTAGCCAATAACCCCAATCGCAAGGGCGGCCCATGTTGCTGAGATATATGCTTGTGTTGGTTTATATACTCGATGTGATGTTGTTTGCATTGTTATAAATTCCTTTTGAGTTATCTTTAACCCTACACGAGTTCCTTTGAAAACATATCTAACGGCGGTTAGATATATACTTTTTATTATTAGCATCCCGGTCTACGTAAACCTCCTGTTTAACAGCGTTGTCTACTCAGCATAGACCACTCGATGTCAGCATCCTTAATTCTGCAAATAGATGTTTAACGTCGAGGTTTCTAGTCCCGTAGATGGTCCTCTTTAAAGTACTTCTTATCGACCGCCTAATGTTAAAAGCCATTATCTAGCTGCTTAGGTTCAAGAATATACATGAGCAAATATACGAACAATGCTTGTATTAGTAAATACGAACGCTCAAATCAGATTGACGGCTGTTATGGCAAATCGATAAGGATAGAATTTGGGGTGGGTCTGTTGAAGGAGGGGGGGAATAACAATAATCTATTCAGCCACCCGTCTTTCTAACTTATTTATGAGGTTAGTGTAAACCTTGAGTAAATCTGAGCTGCTTTAATGTTTGCCAGTATATTATTTGAACAGGTGATGGTTAAGGAACTAGCGGGAAGGATTACAGTATGAAATGTTTTATTTTTGTTTTGTTATTAAGCAGTGGCTTGTTAACTAATCAGACTTTCGCTTGTTCATCTGATTGTGTAGCGGTGAAGCAGGTAGATGATGTGGTTATCGTTAGGGGATTCGACACTACAGGCAATATTATGTACAGCCACCCCGTCTCTTTAGCTGAAACATTAAGCTTAACGGCAAGTAATTTGTCTATCAGCGATATTTCTGTCAGTGCGTCATCTGGAACAGCAAACTTAGCTGATGGTGGAAGGGTGGAGACAAGCGCAAATGTGTATACAATAGTGGCAGATATTTTAATTGTTGTTACCACCGCCATTTTTGATGTAAACGGTAAGCTATTGCTCGTTGATACAAATACTAAGAGGCATCAAAATTTTGAGTAGCGGCCTAAAAGAAATAGGATCAAAAAAAGAGGAGCAGAGTACATTACAGCTGATCCTAAAAACGCCATAATCGACTTTTATTTCTTGGTTTGAGATACAGTACTCTGACCCTTTTTTAGTTTCAGAAACGGAAGGTGGCATATGAAAAATGTAAAAGTAGCCTTGGTAACAGGCGGTGCTAAGGGCATTGGCGCAAGCATCGTTGAAAAGTTAACGGCGAATAATGTTGCCGTGGTAGTTAATTATGCCAGTAGTAGTGATGCTGCAAACGAGCTCGTTGATAAAATTAAAAGTAAAGGTGGGCAAGCCATCGCAGTAAAAGCTGATGTATCTAAACCTGAGCAGTCAAAAATGTTATTTGATACCGCGTTAATGAAGTTCGGTAAGGTAGACGTGCTGGTAAACAATGCGGGCGTGATGGCGCTTTCACCGTTAGCCGATACGAGCGATGAAGATTTTAACAAACAGTTCGACGTTAACATGAAAGGTGTATTTAACATGCTCCGTTTAGCATCGACCCAACTTCATGAAGGCGGAAGTATCATTAACCTTTCCACCAGTGTAGTGGGGCTTAAATTAGAGCGCTATGGTGTTTATGCTGCTACTAAATCTGCTGTTGAAACCATGTCAGCTATCTTGTCAAAAGAGCTAAGAGGTAAAAACATTTCGGTGAATTGCGTCGCGCCAGGGCCTACTGAAACTGATTTATTTACCGAGGGTAAGTCCCAAGAATTCATCGATAAGCTAGCCAACATGAGCCCTATGGAAAGGCTAGGGCAGCCAGAAGACATTGCTAATGTGGTTAGCTTTTTAGCTAGTGATGAAGGGCATTGGGTAAACGGACAAGTATTGCGGGCTAACGGTGGGATTGTTTAACTTAACGAGGCAATTTAATCGAAAAACAACAGGTTAGGTAAAAGGAACTTTTACCTAAAATGAGCATGAGTTTAATAAACGTAAATTCCTCGGCTTGTAATTGAAAATGATTCTTATTTAGTTTAAGGTGTGCGGCAAATCTCAGCCTTTTATACTTTAGTGGAATACAATAAATGTCGCGCAGCGCTACCTCACTTGGAATTTTTCTTTCTGGTTTATCTGGGTTTGTTTCTCTTGGATTTAATACTGTAGTTCACGCTCAAGCTTCAGTGCCTGCTAAAACTGAGGCGCGGGCTCAAGAAGCTGAAACTGATATCGTAGAACATGTTGAAGTAAAAGGCAGAGCACAGCAGTTCTACTTAGATACCAAGACTAAAATAGGTACTAAAACTGATGCCGACCTTATTGATATTCCAATGTCGGCACAGGTACTAACAGCGCAGCTTATTGCTGACCAAGCGGCTCGCGATATTACCGACTTATATCGCTCTATCGCTGGTGTCAGCGAGTACAGCTATTCCGGCGTAACATTTCGCGGCTTCCGAGATGAAGATAACGTATTTTATGACGGCGTAAGGGGCGATCCTTATTCAGGTTTCAGTGTGCCTGACTTATTCAATGTGGCCAGAGTAGAAGTGCTGAAAGGCCCTGCGGCAGCATTATACGGTGGTGGAGAGCCTGGTGGCATGATTAATTACGTCACCAAAAAACCTACGTTCACCCAGAATAAAGAAATTACCCTAACAGGTGGCAACTATGACCTTCGTGGTATTTCAGGTGAGGCGACAGGTGGGTTGACCGATGATGTGGCCTATCGGATTGGTGGTTTTTACGAAGCACAAGATAGCTTTAGAAATAACGCGGATATGGAAAATATCGAGCTAGCTGGCGGTATCCTCTATAACGTTAGTGACAATACACAGTTGACCACCACCTTCGATTACATTGTACAAAACCTAGGTGGCCACCGACTTCGTGGTGTCCCCGTTGACGATGAAGGCAATTTCTTAGTCGATTTAACCTATAACGCTAACGAAGAAAGTGACTTTCAAGATATGGAAGCATTCGTCTTTCAAACCCAGTTAGCTCACACTTTTACGGATTCCTTTCAAGTAAATTCTACACTTCGCTATTTAACCAACGAGCGAGATCAGGCTTATCACGAGTCTCGCAGTTGGGTTGATGTTAACGGTGACGGCGAAGCTAATATTGATGACAAGACCATTCAACGCGAATATCGCGACCAATACCGTGCTAATGATGAAGTTAGCTTAACCACCGACTTCGTTTACGATTTCAACGCAGCGGGTATGGATCATCAACTATTATTCGGTGGTGATTGGCACTATATGGACACAGAGTACGATTACTTGCGTGCTCGGTATGAAGCGGACGGTGTTGCCAACCTTAATATTTTCACTTTAAATTATGGTGAAACTGACCCCAGTACTTATAACTTAACCGACCTAGAAAGAGACGGTATACGTCGTAATCGTCAGGGTCTGTATGTTCAGGATATGGTGAACTTAACCGATAATATTATTGTGATGGCTGGCGCGCGCTTCGATAGATTTGACGAGCGAGATAAAGAAACTGGCACCGAATACGACGATTCAGATATTACCTATCGTGCAGGCATTACCTATAAACCGTTTAACGCAATGTCGGTGTACGCCAACTATTCAGAAAGCTTTAACCCCGTTGACGCCACTGATCAAGCTGATGCTAATGTAATCTCACTTGAACCTGTCAGTGGTGATGCCATTGAGTTCGGTGTGAAAAACGAGTGGTTGAACGGCAGTATTATGACCACGGTAGCCGTGTACCATATAAGTAAAGAAAACTTGGTCTATAGTAACCCAGACTATATCGAAGGCGTAAACGACGATACAGAATCGGCGCTAATTAATTTTGGTGTAGTTGAAAGCGACGGTGCAGAGTTTACTTTAGTTGGTGATATCTCAGAGAAACTTAGCATCACTGCAAATTACGCGTATAACGATACTATTGTGGTTGACGGTAGCTCAAGTAACACGTTTGGTGCGGGCGATAGATTTGTGAACGCACCACGTCATCAAGCAGGCTTATGGACAAGGTATGCCATTAATAGTATCGACTCTTCGATTGCTTTTGGGGTGAATTACGTGAGTGAGCAAATAAGTGCAGATGCGCAAAAGGTAAAACCTTTCACTGTGTTTGATGCAAGCTGGACGACCCGATGGGACAATACTCTACTAAGTGTAAACATTAATAATTTATTTGATAAAGAATACGCAGTAAGTGGATTTAGCGAAAGAAATGGCCACTTCCCAGGGCAGCCTCGCGAAATTATTGCCCAGCTTAAATACAATTTTTAATAAGTGCTAAGCAAGCCTACATGGTTTTCGATTCACAGTTGGGTGGGCGTGAAGCTTTCCATCCTGCTGTGCTTTATTGTTGCGACCGGAACATTAGCTGTTATATCACACGAAATTGATTGGTTAACTAACCCGGCAAAACGGGTAGCGCCGTCAAGTGTAAGTGATATGAACTGGGAGGCGGTTTATGAACAAGCTCTTACTGAAACCGCAAAATTAACCCCTCCTGTAAGCAACATTGAGTCTATCCAAGCGCCTATTCACCCTTGGTTTAGTGCACAAGTCATTTATCGAGATGACAATAAGCAACGGCACCGTTTGTTTTTTCATCCCACAACAGGTGAGTATTTAGGCGGTGGCCGCTGGTTAAACTGGCAGCGTTTTTTCAGGGTAACTCACCGACACCTCATGTTGCCGCTAACCCTAGGCATCACCATCGTTAGTGCTTTTTCTATTGCTATATTAGCGATACTGATTTCTAGCTTGTATATATACAGGCGCTGGTGGAAAGGCTTTCTGCGCAAACCCCGTTGGCGACACAAACAAACCCGTTGGGGCGACTTGCATCGGTTAGTTGGTGTTTGGAGCTTATGGTTCTTGATTGTGATAGGAATTACAGGTAGCTGGTATTTAGCTGAACGTTGGGGCGCAGCCGCTCCCAGCAGCGACAAAGGCTATGCAATGACTCAAGCCGCGATGGATGAACCTGTAATGCCGACTCAAGCTGCGTTTAATACGATGTTGCAAAAGACCCAAGCGCAGTTTCAAGCGCTTACCATTCAAGAAGTGCGACTTCCCAACAAAGCCGGTGGGGTAGTAGCGTTCCAAGGTCAAGCCAGTGCAATACTGGTAAGAAGCCGAGCAAATACCATTCAATTCGACCCTGTTTCTGCTGAAACTGTTTTCAAGCAATATGGAAATGACTTGTCGATACACCTCCGTATTTCAGAAGCGGCAGATCCGCTGCATTTTGGTGTGTGGGGAGAAGTGCAAGGAAATACGGGTAAGTTAGCGAGTAAAATTTTGTATTTTTTGTTTGGTATTTTTCTTACGGGCCTTTGTATAACTGGTACATATATGTACGGTTTGCGTGTAGGACGAAAGGTAGGGAGTATTCCTTCTAAAAATACACCGCGAGCAAATACCCCGTTTAGGATCTGGCGAGTCGCCTTAAAAAAGATGGGGGGGGTAGCGTGGTTTTTTATTTCTGCAGTTGTTGTTTGCTTGAGCTATGGAATCTATACCTACATACCTTTTCGCATTTAATAAAGGTTTCCTTTTCTAGACTTCCTCAAAAGAGTTATTAGCTTCCCTTAAAAATAATTCTCTGAATGTTAATGTTTATCATTTGCGTTTGTGCTAGCATCGCGTTTTTGAAAACTTTTGTCAGTATTTTGTATAGGAAAATCTTCATGCAGCGCAGTCGTACGTCAGTAAATGTTCGTTTAGGCCTTAAGTTAGGTAAAAGTTTGGGTCTAGGCTTGGGCCTGAGCGTTGGGGGCATTGCATTATCGAATGCGGCCTACGCAGAGGAAACAATGACAAGCGAAAGCGAAGTAGAAGTTATCAATGTAAAAGGTACCTATTTTAACGACTATAAAGTAGGTGATGCATCTGGCGCCATGCGTGCGAATGTTTCATTACTTGAAACGTCTCAAGCGGTAACGGTCATTCCTGAAACTATTATCGATGAGCAACTTGCTACCACGTTAGGTGAAGTACTCAATAACGATGCAAGTTTGTCACCGGGTTCTAAACAACGAAACCGTGAAGTATTTAGCTCACGAGGCTTTGAATTAAGCTCATCTACTGGTTATTTGCGCGATGGGCATCAGCATTGGTCTCACTATCAACAGCCTATCGAAACGCTTTCAAGAGTAGAGGTCATTAAAGGCCCATCTAGTATTTTATATGGTCAGTCTGCACCAGGTGGGCTTATTAATATGGTAACCAAGCAACCTACTGCGTCTCGCTTATTGGAAGTCAGTGCAGACACCGACCAATATGGTTCTACGCGATTTATGCTAGATGCTGGTGGTCAAATTGCTGAAGATACCGGCTATCGCGCGGTATTGGTAAAGCAGGATGTTAATTTTGATCGCGAATATCAAAATGGCGAAACGCGAGAGCGTGATCGTTTCCTTGGTTCATTAGTGCTTGAGCATAAAATTAATGACAGCTTAATAGTGAATGCTTATTACGATCGCACTAACGATAAAGCGGGTTTAGATACCGGCGCATGGTTAGATGAAGATGCTAATGTAATTAGCAATAGAAATACTATTAACGATTTTTCTTGGGCGTTCACAGATATTCATGTTGAAAACAAAGGGGTTAAGTTAACTTATTTCATGAACCCTGAGTGGCAAGTGAAGGTGGGTTACAACGAGCAATCGTTTGAAAGACAACGATTTGAATCATCCCCTCGACTTCCTTCTGATTACGAAATTGGTGACAGCTATACCTCTAATCCTTACGATCGTTCAGACGATTGGCAGTTTAAAACCGCATTTATAGATATTAATGGTGAAGTATCGTTTGGTGGTATCGAGCACAATATTCTGATTGGTGCGAACGCACTAGATTATTACTACGGTCAGCTTATCGAAAGAGGGGATTCAATCACTTACACCGTAGGGCAACCCGAACCTGCCAAACCAGATTTAAATTTCAATAACGATGAAACGTTAAGTACCACTGAATACGATTATTACGGTGTGTATTTCCAAGATTTAATGACGTTGAACGAACAATGGCAAGTTGCCATTGGTGGGCGCTTCGATAAGCAAAGCCGTGAAGGTGCTGACAACGAATCTTTATTACCAAAAGTTGGCGTGTTGTATCACCCAGCTGAAAACAGCACGGTATATGTGAACTACTCAGAAGGGTTTGAGCCTCAATCAAGTGAAACCATTGAAGACGAGCTAGACCAAAACTTTGGTATGGAATTAGATGCGACTACGTCTAAGCAAGTAGAGTTAGGGGCAAAGTGGGAAGTATCAGACCGACTACTCGTAAGTGGTGCTCTTTTCAACATTGAAAAGACTGGTACGTTGATTTCTGAGCAGCTGTTAAATGACCCCTTGTATACCACTGTAACTACGCAATCTGGTAAGCAAACTCACCAAGGTTTAGAGCTTGCAGCACAAGGTGCGGTTAGTGATAAGTGGTTTGTGATGACGTCAATGATGTACTTAGATGCTGAGTATGAAAAAGACGAAAACTTCGAAGGCAATACGCCAGTTGATGCGCCTAAATGGTCAGCATCGTTATGGAGCCGCTACGAAGTTACTGAAAAATTAGCATTGAATGCGGGTATCTTTTATCAGGGTGAACGCTATGCAGACAACGCAAATACTGTGTTAAAAGACGCTTATAGTCGTGTTGATATAGGTGCTACATACCGAACTGATATTATGGGTAAACAAGTTGATGTAAGGCTAAATGTAGAAAACGTATTTGATACTGATTACCTTGTGGGTGGCGGCATTAACAACGTCACTATTGGTGATGGGGCTACTGCACGTATAGAGCTTAAAATGTCTCTGTAATAGCGGTTATATAGTCTTTTGTGATTTGATTAAATCAGGGGGATGGGAAACTGTTAAAAAGAAATTTTACAATCTAAACTTTGAAGATAGTAAGTTAAAATTAAGTGTTTTGACTACCTTGTCGTTGGATTTGATATTAACGTTAGCAAATCATTTAGATTAGCTATTGTTTATAATAGTAACTTTAGAGCTCAATTTACCATTTCTTATGTGGGGGAGGGAAAGCCTTATGGACTATTCAAATTTGATAGCTGGTAAAGTTTAGAGATGTCTTTATTAAAATTTAGAAGCATCGCCGTAATGGCGATTGCTTTTATTACAGTATTCCCCTATATATTTTTAAATTTTTCTATACTTCATGGCAAATCTGACCCTCAACTGGGTATATATATAATAAAAGTCATATTAGTGGCTATTGTGTTGTTTACGGGGATTTTCATTTTTTTAAATGAGATTTCTATAGATGGAATTAGAGAAAATTTTAGGCAATTAATGTTCAGGTTTTTAAAGCTAACGTTATTTTTGTCTCTTACTTTATTATTTTCGTTTACCTCTTTTAATCAATACTCAGCATTCGAAGATGCTGCTAATCCTTTAACTAGTTCAGAGCGACTTCTTGAATTAGAAGGGTTCGAGACTGATATGGGATATGAAATAGATAATCTATTAGCTAAAAACCCATCATCCCCGAGTGAGCTGTTACAATCACTATCGGAAAAGGAAGAGCAATTGGGTACCTTGGTGGCGTTAGTAAGTAATAAAAATGTTTCTATTAATACGTTAAATAGAATAGCTTCGAAAATTTCTTCTCAAGGAGGGGGAAGTAGAGAAATATTAATTACTTCACTGAAAAAAAATCCCCGTATAGTAAGTGGGGAATATAGTTTTAAAGAACTATCATCAGGAAAATTGGTGATTTTTTCAGGTAAAGAAGCACATACACTTACACTGAACCGATAAGATTATTCGCAGATTATCCATTTAACCATTTGAGCAACTCTTACCCTTAAATATCATTGCCTCAGCTCCTAATCCACATTACTGAGTGACAGCACCAGATCATTAGGCGTATCTACACATAAATAAACTTCAGTAGGGCGTTCACAAATGGTACCCATTAACGTGAACCAATAAACCGGTGTTGAAAAAGTTAGCTTAATATTCGCGGTGCCACGACCCACTTTCAATTGCTCTTTATCGCACTCCCACTCGCCAGCTTCACAGGTTTGAATATGAGTTAAGGGAATAAAAAGCAGGCTGAAAAAACTGGCATTTACGATAAGGTGATTGTTGTGGCAATAAACAGAAAAATGCCTGCTAATTCGATGACTTGCCGTAACACTAATGATGCCGTAGAAAATGACTGACGCGACAATAATGGCGGCAATTTCACTCCATAATATTAACAAAGAATAAGACACACACGTCACCGCAACTAAACCTAACAATACTAATGCGAAATGCCACCGTTTGGCGCTTAGCAGCGATAGGTTAGCTAAGGCGGGCGTGTGAGCCTTTGTGAATTTAGGAATGGCGTAATACCAACTTGCGGGTTCGCTAGCCATAATTAGCGTAACTTCTCGTTTCTTATCGTCTTCGTTTATGTTGTTGATTAACGCATTAATGCGAGGATCACCTTTAATTTTTCGAGATTTCCATAGCATAGACACGACGTGAAAAATCACCACGAATTCGATAATAAGCAGTATGGCAATAACCGGATAGCGCACCCAGCTTAAAAATTCAAAGTAGCTAGCAAGAGAAACCGGCATGGAATAGCGAGCGACAACACTGGCGAGACTAAAGGGAATGATGATCTTCCATTTTTTCTGCTCACCGACCTTTATAACGCAGTACCAAAACAGAGCTGGTAGAACAATGAAGTAGGCAAACAGGAAGCCAGCAGAAAGTATCTGGTCGAATGAAGAATTAATAGTCTCTGGTAGTAGTATGAAGCCTAAAGTGTAGGTGGCTATAGCAAACAGTAAATAAAGTACTCTAAAGCGAACGGCCTTGCGCATGAAACATCCTTGTTGAGTTTATAACTTTATGTTTTTATTGTTTAATCACTGCCTTAGAAGGTAAGTTATATTGTGCAATAAGGCAATTTTTAGTGGGGTTGGCGTTTAAGGCTATCCCCTATGTGGAACTTCAGCCTACCGGGCCCAACTATGCTGGTACCGGCTATGCCATGCATTATTTCGACATATCCCAAGAAGACACGCAAAACCAAATAAGTGCTATTACCTTCACTCGCCTATCAACACGCTCTTCTAGTTTGGTAGCAAGCAACGGTGTGTTTGAGTTTGGTATAAGGCGATAAATAAAGCACACGTATCGGATTCTATTTTTTTCAAACACTACTATCAATTTGAACTAATTGTCGGCTTGGCGACAGTGTGAAGTATTCTTTCTCGCTAATCTCATATGCTTATAAGAAAAAGTTTATAGGTAGTAGAATGAAAACGCTTGAGCAGCATCTAAGTGAGTACGCAAAATATCATAGAGATCAACGTAATATTTTCACCCATTACATTGGTATTCCCCTTATTGTTTTTGCGTTTTTAAGCTTGTTAAGCCGCCCGGCTTTTGAAGTCACTGCGCCTATCGTAGGAGCATTATTACTAAGCCCTGCGTTATTCGTGTGGGTCATCGGTAATGTGTTTTATTTAAAGTTAGATGTAAAGTTAGGTCTTACCATGGTGGTATTAACCGGGGCATTGCTTTACCTCGCACAACCTTTGGCGCAAAGCGCAACATGGGTATGGCTATCTGCCTCAATTGGTATATTCGTAGGCGGTTGGATTTTACAATTTATTGGCCATCATTTTGAAGGTAAAAAACCAGCCTTTGTAGACGATATTATGGGCCTAGCAATTGGGCCATTATTTGTAGTTGCAGAACTTGGCTTCGAGTTGGGCTTGCGAGGAGAGCTTCAAGAAAAAATTGAAGAAACCTCAGGTGCTGTACATTAGTTTACGGCTTAATATGTAAAAATAGAATGGCACCTCAAGGGTGCCATTTATTATTCGACTACTTCAACCTAAATGGATTCTTAGGTGTGTTCTAAGCACTTCTCTGCGCATCAGTTACGTTGAATGCCTAAGTTTTGATTCCTAAGTTGCAAGGCCTAAATCTCAATGCCTAATTTGCAAGGAGAGACTAGCCGCGCATTTTAGATAGGGTTTCTTTGCGAAGTTGTAGCTTAGATTCAGCAAACGCTTTTGCAGGCAACATTTTAAGTTTTTCAGCATAGCCCATAGCGGTAGCGAGTACTTGCTCTTGCGGCACTGCAGCATCTAAATAGCCCACTTTTACCGCATCCTTCCCTTGGTATACCCGTGAAAAGAGTAACGCTTCGGTTAAAGAAGTAGGGGCTAAACGTGACTTCGCCAGTTCCATACCAAACGCGGGCAATACCATGCCAATAGCGGTCTCAGTTAAGCCATATTTGGTGTCGCCGTCTTTACCAATACGTAGGTCAGCGGCCATCAAGAATATTGCACCCAATGCGATACTATGGCCTTCAGCAGCAACAATAAGGGGTTTTGGATAGCCGTACAGCCTTACAATTAAATCAGCGCCTGCCTGAACCAGTTTTACCTGTTCGGTCTTATCTTCAGCTTTCATCACTGAAAGGTCGAAGCCACCGCAAAACTTATCGGCACCGCCATACATCACTACTGCATCAGCGTTTTGCTCAGCTTCATCTAATGCGTTATTCAATGCATCAATAAGAGAAAAGCCTACTGCGTTTACCCTGCCGTCATCAAAGGTAATCAGTGCTACCTTGTTTTCAATTTTTAATTCGAAAGCCATTACTGCCTCTTTGTTCTTAATACTGTTTTGGGGAGTTTGTTTTTAGTGGCGCTAAGAAGCAAGTTTTTTTAAGTAATGCAGGGGAGTAGTCATTGCTTATAAATGCAAATACAGCAGTATTCCGCCGCCCGCCATATAGGCTGTTTGCGTAGCTGAAATAGCCTTGAAAACTTACTATCTAAGGCCTTTACTAGGGTGAGCTCTATATTTAGAGTCGTGAGGGATGAATGTAAGTAATTGTTACTAATAATAAATGATTATACTGTAGGTGGGTTTAGGCTTTTTGAATTATTAATTAAGGTAAAGTGCATTTAAGCGTTGACTAATCGCCATATTATTTCTATGTTGGTTGTTAAAATGATTAGCCAATGCGCTAGGCAGCAGTATGGAAGGTGTTCATTTGAGGGATACAAGCGGCGAGTTTACCGAAGTGCTAAACGCTTGGGTAATCAATAACGATTTAAAAAGTGCTAATCAGCTTCGTAGTATTGTTTACTATCATTTAAAAGGCATGGTGAAAAAGCAGATCAGCAAAAAAGCGGAGTCTGACAATGCGCTAAGCCTGCTCGACAAGCTCCCCAATACCACCTCACTTCTTCATGATGTCATTATCAAACTAACCGCGCCTGATGAAATCTTCGAGAACAGACAGCAGTTTTATGCTTCCTTAGCAGTTTTTGTTCGCTGGATGTTGCAAGATGAAATTAAAAAGCGCTCTGCAAAAAAACGCACTAACGAATTAGAAGACGTGGTGCAGATAACCGATGCTTCTATCGACTCGGGTTTATACCTTAGTTTCGACAATGCGTTATCCTCACTCGAAAATGTTTCTAAGCGTTGTTATCAAATTGCGCTTCTTCACTATTATCTTGGGCAAAATGTAGGGGAAATAACCTCTCAACTCAATTTAAGTGAGTCTACGGTTTACAACGAATTGTCGGCGGCAAAAGCTTACCTTAGGGTTCAGTGCGAAGCCGCCTAGTCCTTCCCTCCATATTGTTATTCAGATAAATCAAAAGAGCTATTCATGAAGTTTGAAAATGCCTTACTCTTTTTTCAGCACCTTATTGGGTTGGACGAAGCTAAAATGCGAGAAAATTTGTCGCAGTTATGTTCAAAAGAAGACCCGCTATTTGGTGAAACCCTGGCATTAATCAATGCCCATTATGCGAATAAAAAACAAAGCGGTTTCACTCAGTTAGTGGGGGCTCAAGCCGATTTACTGTGCGACGATAATCACGCGAAATCCCTAGAAGGTAAACAAGTTGGGCCTTATCTGCTGAAGCAAAAGCTTGGCGAAGGCGGAATGGGCGCGGTGTATTTAGGTCAGCGAAATGATGGGTTGATAGAACAAAAAGTCGCCGTTAAGTTTGTTTTCGCATCAATTGCAGATTTAGCGGGTGATAACTTTATACAAAAAGAAGCGCAGCATTTAGCCAATTTAAACCACCCTAACATCGCTAAAATTTATACCGTCGATGTCACTGAAGAAGACGTACCTTATTTGGTGATGGAATACATTGATGGTGCTCCATTGTCTGAAGCAACGTTATCAAATAGACAGAATTTATCGCACACTACTCACGCCTACCTTTCAATATTAATGAAACTTTGTAGTGCGCTGTTTGAAGCACATCAGTGCGGTATTATTCACGCTGACATTAAACCGTCGAATATTATTGTAGATGAACACAACCAACCAAAGTTACTCGATTTTGGTATTTCACACTCGTTAAGCCATCCAGATAACCAACAACTAACCGCCGTCAGCAACGATTATGCTAGTCCACAACAACAAAGTGGCAACCAGGCAAAAGTTACCGATGACATATATGCGCTGGGTAAAGTAATGGCGTTTATGTTTCAGCACCATATGCTCAATACTGAATTTGAGGCAGTAATTGAAAAAGCCACATCTGCCGACCCAAGGGATCGCTTTCAAAGTGCTGAGCAATTTAACGATGCACTTGAATGTTTATTCGCTAATAGGCCACTTAAGTGGTTCAAAAGTAGCAATTCTTATTATTACAAAAAATGGTTTCAACGTTCGCCCACTACTGCAATATCGGCCGTCATTATCCCTTGTGTGCTAGCGATAGGGGCTGCTGCGCTATTCATGCAAAATAAGTCGCTAATTCAAGAATCGAGGAAAACACAGCAGACGCTTTCCTTTTACGACGAGTTATTTTTAGCGCACTCACCACAATCAGAAGGCGGCGGTGCATTGAGTGCCGCTGACTTTATTAATCATGGTGTTGATATCGCATTTTCGACCTCATTGAGTGATAGTGAAACCCGTGCATCAATTGTTGCCACCTTATCTCAAACGCTATTGAACTTAGGATATATAGAGAAAGCAAAGTACGTTATTGAGCGATTGGATACAGATGGTGCCAGCGGTGCATTGATGCAGGCAAAAATAGCCTATTACCGTGGTGATTTAAGCAGCGCCACCCACTGGCTTACGAAATATAATAACGATTTACCAAGTACGTTTGAAAGCGAATTCCTTAACGCTAAGGTCGACTACGCTGGCACACAAAGGCCGCAAGTGCTAGATACTCTGGCGCGTCTTCTGAATAATTTCGACAAACAAATGTTGCCGGAAGACAAGTTTAGATTGCAAAAATTTCAGTGGGAAGTTTTGCTTAAACATGCACCAGCCAAGTTACTTGATAGGGTTGAGCAGCCCTTACCAGCAGATATGCCGGCTCACCAAAAAGCATGGTTTGAAGGTATGAAATCATTAGTGCTAGCCAAAGCCGGCGAGAGGAATGGTGCCGCATCACGAATGAAATCATCGTTGGCGTTGGGTGAGCAAGCCTATAATGCAACTAATCCAGAGCTCGCGCAATTATATGGATATCTATTAGAAACCGCGTCGCTAATAGATGACCCTCTTTTGGTAGAGTTTTTATTAAGTAAGCAGCAAAGTATTTACCTTGCACTTGCTCCCTTATTTGAGGAGCAATTAATAAAAGTTTATGAGCAGCAACACAACTATTATGCCTACGGTAAAATGTATGCTCAAAGTGTGTCTTTTATTGAATCTGCGGTTGCGTTGTGCGCGCAACGCCCTCGGTGTTCTCGGTTAAAGGTGAAACAAGCGATAGCCTTGTATCTTGTCAATGATTTCACCAGCGCGCTATCGGTTATCAAGTCAGCAGAAATAAAAACATTGAGAAATAATGACGGCGTATCCGACGAGAATTCAACAGCCTCTCTTTCATTTTTCTCGTCGTTAGTGGCAGTGAATAGTGAGATAGGTTTGGGATTATCAGTGAAGCAAGCCGATATTTATGCATTGGCGGAAAAAGACACCTTGGGCGAGTATACCGCTTATATTATTCATACTGCTCTACGCGCCGGCTTTACTGATTTAGCGATTGAATATGGGCTCACTCATACTCAGAACGATGATATTGAAAGACATTTAGCACTGGCCTCGGCGTATGCGGTTAAAGGAGAAGCCCTAAAAGCGGAAGAAATGTTAGCAACGTCGACTTCGCTTCCCATACGCAAAGAGTATGCTGAAACGCTTGCCAGTATATTGTCCCCAGAGGTGTTTATAACACCTGATTTCAAGACTCTCGATATGATGGTGTTAGAGGGGCAAAATCGCGTGGTGAGTAATCGAAGAGTTGCTGGGGTTACCGCACCAACTCACGGGGATAACCTTAAGATGGGTACGCCTTTTACCTTTAAGTGGAATAAAGAGGCCCTTAAAGGCGAGAGCATTTCTTTGTATATCAATCATAAGCTAAATTTTGAAGCCAAAGCATTTGATTCATTTGAAAATATACAAGGGTTGCGCTGGCAGATGTTTGCTAAGCAGGTGCCTAATACGGGTGAAGTAGAAATCGATCCCTTCTTTCTTATGGCAAATGGTGGGCAGGGCTTTAAAGTAATGATGGTGTCAGATGAAGGCTACTGGTCACTCAGTGACGGCTCATTTGGTGTACAAAATGGCACGGCGATAGATAACGGCATTACCCATACTATCAATCCCCGTTTATTAGTTGATGCTGTGAGTAAACCTGAAGCTTCTGAGGTTTATAATGTGGGTGAGCGCAACACCATAGAGTGGGACAATGCGGCGTTAAAAGGCGATGCCGTGGCGATATATGTACTTCACGACAATCCTATAAATATTGGTAGCGGGCGTAACGCGCAGATGACTACTGTGCTGAAACGACGTTGGTATTTAGTGGCGAGTAGGGCACCGAACATAGGTAACTACGGGCTCGATCCCGCGCAATTTAATGGTCAAGGGAATGCCTACAAAATACTTATTATAAGTGATTCAGGTTATTGGGCTGTGTCTGATGAACGGTTTACGGTGGTTAATCCTCATTAAGATCATCGATAAACACCTAAGAGTAACCTTGCTTTTAAGATTTGCGAAGGCGCAGCGACAATTGGTTAACGGTATGCCGCAAAGGCCTTTGCATTATCGTTTTGGGTAAAAATTACGGGGCTCACACCTTCATATTTTTTGAACAAGGTAGAGAAGGTTTTGTGTTCATAGAAACCGAGCTTACCGGCTATGGTGGAAGGCCTTTCACCCACTAAGAGCAACTTCCTAGCTTCTGCAATACGCAACGTATCTATGCAAGCCTTAGGCGATTTACCGTAGTGTTTCTGGCATAAACGCCTAAGGGTCGACACGTCCATATTCAGGGCGTTGGCCATATCACTTACCCGTATATCACATATGTCGTGGCTTACCGCTCTTCTATCCATTTCACAGTTAAGCTGCTGTTCAAATTTCACCATGAACCGTATTTTTCGTTCTGCCCCATTAACCTCACACGACTTCATTGCCCTTCACCTTGTCGAATTTCGCTGTGGGGCTATTGTGTTTTTGTTCCACTTGTTGGGGTAGAAAGAAAATGCGCTGGTATTTTCCAAAAAAATTAGAATTTTTTTTGTGTTTACTATTCACGTCATGTTTTTGGTTTTGCGTGGCTTTGTTTTATCAGTCTTTAGTTGCGAGCGTTCAAGTTGCGCGATTTAAGGAAGGAAAGGTGGGGGCGATCAGGTTTATGCTTTTTTAGTTTAATGTTTAACCAATAAAAAGTATAAGGAAGTGTTTCATGTTTATCAGAGCAAATTATAAGAAAAGCATTATTGCTGCATCACTGGTATTAGCCTTGTCGGGTTGTAACGACGATGACAAAGAAGATGTTATTGTTAACGAAGAAGAAGCAGTTAATGAAGAGGTGGTTAATAGTCTTCCCGTCGCCCAAGCCGGCGAGGATGCCACCGTTGACGAAAATACGCAGGTAACACTTACCGGTAGTGGTGTAGATGATGATGGTACTATTGTATCTTACCGCTGGGTACAAACCGAAGGCGTAGAGGTCACGTTAACAAATGCAGACCAAGCTTCTGCTGAATTTACGGCTCCAGATGTGAAACCTTCCGAAATACTCACGTTCGAACTTAACGTTACTGATGATGCTGGTGCAACTGCCACAGATAGTGTGTCTGTTACCGTTACTCACATCAACGCATCACCGATAATCACAATCTCAGCCCAGGAAGTGGAAGAAAAAGAGGCGCACTCTATCGCCGCTGTAGCTGAAGACGACGGTGAAATTACCAACTATTTGTGGGAGCAAACGGGGGGGACAGATGTTGAGCTAAGTGGCACAACGACCTCAACGCTCTCTTTTACCGCGCCTTCTGTAGACAGCGATGAAACGTTATCGTTTGCCCTTACCGTAGAAGATGATGAAGGTGAGACGACTACCGAAACGGTTAGCGTTAATGTACTTCAGAAAAGTGAATCGTTAACCCTAGTAGGGCTAGTGACTGATTCGCCTATTATTGATGCAAACCTTGTGATTAATGTAGGCGATGAGCAACAAGAAGTGACGGCTGGTAGCGATGGAAGTTATTCCGTTACATTGAATGTGGATGATGATGCAACGGATAAAATGGTGTCTATTGTAGCCAGTGGCGTAGGGGCGCAAACGCAAGCGAAACTTATGTCAGTGCTAGGTTCGTTTGAAGCGCTCAATGAAGCCTCTAACGGTGACGGTGAGGTGATCAAAGATGATTTTTTCGGCGTGAATGTGACCAACGTTACCACTGCAAACGCCGGCTTAATGCAGCGAGAAAACCTGGGCGATCCCATCGTTGATGACGCAACGTTAGCGGCATTGAATCTTCGGGTTTCACAGCAAGAGAAGTTCGCGTTGGCAACCGCGATAAAAGTGGCGATAGACAAAGCGGACGACGATGCTAGTTTAGCGTTGCCTGACGGTATAGCTGACACGTTAGCACTGGTCCAAAACCCAGAAGCTTCCGCTGCCTATATCGAGACTGTTGAAAATACCGAAGCGTATGAGTCAGCCTACGAAGAAATTATAGCAGACCCAGAGTTAGTAGAGAGTGATTTAGACGCATCGGCTACTACCTATTTCCTGCTTGATTACTATAATCCACTCATTTCAGATCCAGGTAAAAAGCTCACCTTAACCAGTGACACCACAGCAACTTACAGTACTTATTTAGGCACGTTTGAAGCTGAGAAATTTAGTGATGACAATGAAATAACATTAGAGTTTGAACATGGAGAGTATCATTTTACTCAAAATGAATATCTAAACTTTGATGGGATTATTCAGCAAGTTGAAGTTGAATATGCTTACCATGAAATGACATTTTTGCCGCTAAATGAGCAAGATGGGGTGGTGACATTTGAAATGAAGCTGCTCTACTCAAAGTATTACCTCAATGGTGAATTGGAAGATATTCACAATATTCTTGACGACCCTACGCAAGTTACTGCGATTGCGTTAAATAATGCTATTGAAATTGCCATTGATAGTGCCGATAACAAAGCGCTATCACTGCCTATCACCTCTTCGCTATTTGATACTGATGACAGTAATTTATTTACCTACAATTGGGCCTCAGACACGTTCGAATTCAACCAAGACGGAACGGGTAGTACACGTGTTGTAGATAATGATTTTACATGGATGAAGCAACCTTACGCGTTGAACCCTGACATTAACGAACTCGTCATTACATTTGATGATGGAACAACGCTGTCTTATGTACAACTAACCGACTCAAGCGACAATAACCTTTATGCAGTTAGCGGGATCTCCTCAGATGGGCGGAATGAGTCATTTAAGGTCGACGCAGGCGGTGCGGTAACCGCAGAAGATAAGTTCGACGTGGCGTCAGTGCCAGGTATATACACCTACGCCTTTGATGGCGATAGTCTCAATGAATTTTGGTGGGAGCTTTGGCCAAACGGAAAGGCGTACACCATTGAAGTTGCTGATAATAACGGCGACGGTAACATTACTACGGAAGAAATTTTGGTAATGTATGGGAATTGGTCAGTGGAAGCGAATGGAGAATTACAAATAAATCGCTACCGTTCAACCGATTATAGTTGGCCCGGTTGTTTTAATGAATCAGCCGATTGCTATTTGTACAACAGTCGTACATGGTCGATATTTGCTCAAGTTGGCGATGCTTACCATATTACTAATCTGCACGAGTTCGACTTCAGTCAGCAAGATGGTAGAGGCGGCTTCGATGGCATAGTCGACTACTTAGTTCAGGATAATCGCCGCGTGTCGAAACAGGCGAATCGTCCTGTAACCGCAACGCTGCCTGAGCACCCACATTTACCCGCGCTGCCGCCTCAAGCGTTTGTCAATTTAGTGGCGCCCTCAGACTACTTAGGTACAACGTTATATGGTGTTGAGCAAAACGGGTTGTACACAGTAGACGATGCATCAATAGCGTTGAGCCTAGAAGCAGATGATACTTATGTTCGTACCTTCGAAGGATTGCCGCAGGGCAGTGAAAGTGGGAGCTATCTAGTTGCCGCAGACAACAGTATTCTATTACAAGCAAGTGATGTTGCAGCGCCCAACGGGCTTCAAGCATTTCTGTTGTCTTCTGATGGCGTCACGATAGGCGCGCATTTAGGCGCGCCAGTACCGTTTTTCGGAACTCAGCAAGCGGCTGATGATTATGAAACGGTGTTAAGAGAAGGCACATCTGTTGCGTCGTTTGATTCGTTGAAAGATAAGAGCTTAGTATTGGTAGATAGTTCGCAAAGCGGTGAGTGGAACACCACTTATCTACAGTTTGACGGCAGCAATGTGGTTATTTACACCGATAGCACTTACTCAGACGTAAACGACAGCTTCGGCTATGTATTAAACGATGATGGGAGCATAGATATTGATGGTAGAGTGTATCTTGCTTTGAGTACTACTGGGTTCTCGGTTTTCGTCTCTGATGAAGGTGAGGGCGATTATATCGACTTCAACTACCTCTTTGATGATACGACAGTAGCGGCTCAGTTCGTTGAAAATGCTAATAATTTGAGAGCGACCGCAGAACAGTTAGGCGACGATTAATTGCTTAATCAAAGCCGATAACTGAAAGGGCCTAATGGCCCTTTTTTATTCATAGTGGTTAAATCTGCTCAATAACTAAGCCGAAGATCAGTATTTTACTTTCTCTCCTGTTAGTAAGCTTTCCTTGCTAGGCAACACTAGCGAATTAATTGAATACCTAAAAAGGAAAGCAAGGATATGAAACAACTTACTGAATTAGAGTTAAATCAAGTGGCTGGTGGCTATGAATGGGAGCAAATCGGCGTTGGAATTGCTATGGTAGGGCTTGGAATTGCAATAGTATCTACCGCTGGATTAGCAACCGTTCCTATTGCCTTAGCGGGTGCAGCAACGATTGGCGAAATTGGATTAGGAGCAGCAGGTATAGGCCTAGCAGGTATGGGGGGGCTTGCCATTGGAGGAGGCGCCAGCGGTAGCTCGAGCAGCTCAAGCAGTACTAAAATGCTAGAATCTGAAACCGAAGACGAATAGAGCCAACTATGTATAAAGTCATTGTAAGTGGGAACAATATTGATACGGTATCTGCACTAAAAGTGCTGCGCACACTGGTTGATTTACCACTATCGAAAGTGATTCAAATGGCTAAAGCCATTAGTTCATTAGAGCGTTTTACCTTGGTAAGTGGTGTAGATGAAGTATATGCCCAGAAGTTAGTACTTGAACTTAACAATGTTCAGGTGGATGCCAAAATCGAGCCTTGCGATACTGAAGAGCGGGTAGTAAGAATTCCGCTGGCACAGCATCGCAAGAAATGGCGTTTATTTGGTTTGCTTAAATGACTCCCTAACGGTCAGTAATAAAAACTGACCGTATTCCCCCATATAAGCAATGGAGGAAATGCTACTGGGAGTTAGGTATTAGAATCTGAAGGCACCAAAGCCAGTGCTACCGCTTCTGCAACGCGAATTCCATCAATACCTGCAGACCAAATACCACCAGCATAACCCGCACCTTCACCGGCAGGGTACAAGCCTTCAATATTCACGCTTTCGTATTGTTTATCACGTTTAATACACACAGGCGACGATGTGCGGGTTTCAACCCCTGTGAGCATGCCGTCAGCTTTAGCAAAGCCTTTGATTTGACGATTGAATGCGGGAATGGCTTCGCGGATAGATTCGATAACAAAATCGGGAACAACCTTGCTTAAATCAGTCAGGGTAATACCTGGGGTATAGGAAGGTTTTACCTCGCCTAATTCTTTACTTGGCTTGCCATCTAGGAAGTCGCCAATAAGCTGCGCAGGTGCATGATAATTCTCACCGCCCACTTTAAATGCCAGCTCTTCCAATTTGCGCTGAAGATCTATGCCTGCCAAGGGGTGTTCGGGGTAGTCTTTTTCGGGCGTAATACCTACCACAATAGCACTGTTGGCATTTCGTTCATGACGAGAGTACTGGCTCATACCATTAGTAACTACGCGGCCAGGTTCAGACGCCGCTGCCACCACGGTGCCGCCCGGGCACATACAAAAGCTGTATACGGTACGACCATTTCTACAGTGGTGAACGAGCTTGTAATCGGCTGCGCCCAAAATAGGGTTACCAGCGTTCTCACCAAATCGACAGCTGTCGATCATGCTTTGCTCGTGTTCAATTCTAAAACCAATGGAAAAAGGTTTGGCCTCTATGTATACACCTTGGTCATAAAGCGATTGAAAAGTATCGCGGGCACTATGACCAATAGCCATAATGACTTTGGTGCAGGGTAGGTAGCTGCCATCAGATAAGAATAGCCCTTTAATTTTATGGCTTTTTGAGTCTGTGCTTGCTTCATCAGCTGGTTTTGAATTCGCGCTGTCTAAATCTAAGCTTTCAACACGGGTGCTGAAACGAATTTCACCACCTAGAGAAATGATTTGCTCACGCATTTTCTCTACCATGCTCACCAGTTTGAATGTACCGATATGTGGCTTACTCACATACATGATTTCTTCAGGTGCGCCAGCAGCAACAAATTCGTTCAATACCTTACGGCCATAGTGCTTGCGATCTTTCACCTGACTATATAGCTTACCGTCAGAAAAGGTGCCTGCGCCACCTTCGCCAAATTGTACATTCGACTCTGGGTTTAGCGGTTGTTCACGCCAAAAACCAAAGGTGTCTTTGGTACGTTCGCGAACGGCTTTGCCTCGCTCAAGCACAATAGGTTTGAAGCCCATTTGGGCTAAAATAAGCGCAGCGAATAATCCACAAGGGCCAAGGCCAACTACCACTGGGCGGTCGGTTACTTCTTCAGGAGCGGTAGCCACAAACTTATAGCGCATATCAGGGGTTACCCGCACGCTGGTATCTTTGGCGAATTTTTCAAGCAGCGCAGCTTCGTCTTCTACCGTTACATCAAGGGTGTAAATAAGTTGGATGTCTCTATTATTGCGCGCATCGTAACCGCGTTTAAATACCGTGGTTTCAAGAAGCATCGATTTTGTGATTTGAAGCTTATGTAAAATTGCGTTTTCTATTGCAACTTCATCGTGATCTAGCGGTAATTTAATATCGGTTAAACGCAACATAATAATAGGTACTCTTGGCTTTGCCGGACGGCCTCTCCGTCAGGGCGCGCGTATGGTAAATCAGCAACAAGACTAATACTAGCTGCAATCACGGGTAAGCAGTGGGTTAATTAGCTTATTTACCCTAGAATAATAGAGTAAAAAGAAATTTGAGTTTTACACAGGCTAATTTAAACTTGGCACCCTGAAATAATAACCCAAGCATGTAGGTGCAAATGACCTTTGTAGTGACAGACAATTGCATAAACTGTAAGTACACAGACTGTGTTGCAGTATGCCCAGTAGATGCATTCTTTGAAGGACCTAATTTTTTAGCCATAGATCCTGCTATATGTATCGATTGTGCGCTTTGTGTACCTGAATGTCCTGCCGACGCCATTGTTCAAGATACGCATCTCACTGATGCGCAAAAGCCGTATTTGGCTATTAATGAAGAGCTTGCAGCGAAGTGGCCTAATATTATTGAGCTAAAAGCGCCGCCTGAAGACGCCGATGTATGGAATGGTGTGCCAGATAAACTCGCCCTGCTTGAGCACGAATAGCGTGCAAGGTTAATAAATAACAATGCACCTGTGCGCTTCGCCTCCTAAAACGGAAAAATAGAATGATGAAACTTGACGATGTTAAAAAGCTGCATCAGAAAAAATACCGTGGGCAATTTGGCTTTTATTTGGTGGAAGGCGAACATCTAGTTTTAGAATTAGTAAAAGCCGTTAGGACCAATGCTTACAGTAATACGAGTAGTGCTCCATCAGCTGAATTTATCACCCTTTATATTACCGATGACTTTGAGCAAAAGGCGAGGGCGCTTGATTCGGGGTTTACCCTAGTAAACGTCACCCAAAAGCAAATGACACAGCTAAGTGATACTAAAACCCCGCAAGGTATTATTGCCTGTGTGCCATTACCTCGTTCTACCGCTGGCGCGGCCAATACTCTAGAGCAAGTGTCGGACAAACATTCGAATCAAGCTTTTGGACATAAAGATAAGCAGCGCTACGTATACTTGCACGAAGTTCAAGATCCAGGAAATTTGGGCACCATATTAAGAACACTAGCCTGGTTTGATAATTTCTCCTTGTTACTAAGCCCCAATAGTGTGGACCCCTTTAATTCTAAAGTGGTGCGTTCGAGTATGGGGGCAATCTTTCACGTACCTATTGAATTAGATGTGAGCCTAGATGCATTGCAAACTCGCTTCAGCCGGTTCGCCTATTTAGATATGTCAGGTGAAGCCGTTACCGCACCGTCGTTTTCAGATTTCGACTGCTACTTGTTTGGTAATGAAGCGAGGGGTGTTCCTAAAGCAGCGCTTTCTGCATTTAATGCCAAAGCATACACCATTGCGGGTAGCGGAAAAATAGATTCGCTCAACTTGGCCAGTGCCGTGAATATGTCTGTTTATGAGTTGTCCCGTTAGCCTGTTGCTAATGCTATTCAGACTCACACATTAGCGCTGCTATTTGCAGTTTATATATTATTGAACATTTAATGCGGATTAGCGTTCTGCGCTTGCTTCTCATTAGCTTGATAACAGCCCGGGCATTAGCGAAGTGCTAATAGCTTGGTATCACCACACCCTAAAAGGATAATAACAGTGGCCTTACAATGGTTTCCTGGGCACATGCACAAAGCCCTTAAAGAGATTAAGGAATCGCTTAGTCAGGTAGATGTACTGATTGAGGTGCTTGATGCACGCATACCGTTTTCAAGCGAAAACCCAGAGATTGCAAAATTGCGGGGTGATAAGCCGTGTATAAAAATCTTAAACAAGTACGACTTGGCTGACCCTGAAATAACAGCGCAGTGGCAAGCGCATTTAGAGTCTGAGCGCGGAGTTAAAACCCTGACTACCTCTAGCGACAACCCCGCTAGTAGTAAACAAGTCATGGGGCTGATTAAAACCATTTGTGCACACAAAGACGTGCAGCATAAAGTGATTAAAGCCATGATCACGGGCATTCCAAACGTAGGGAAGTCTACCCTCATCAATATTTTGGCCGATCGTATTATTGCTAAAACCGGTAACGAGCCAGCGGTGACTAAAAGCCAGCAACGTATTAACTTAGGTGATGGTATTGTACTTTTCGACACCCCTGGGGTGTTATGGCCAAAACTGGAAAATCCTAATTCCATATATCGTCTAGCCTCTTCAGGTGCGGTGAAGAACACGGCAATGGAATATGATGACGTGGGTTTTTATGCTGCCGATTACCTGATTAAAGCTTACCCAGATGTGTTAAAAGCGAATTATAAGCTTGAAGAAATTCCCGACACTGAAATAGAGTTTTTAGAAGCCGCGGCGAAAAAGCGGGGCGCTATAATGACCGGTGGCCGTGTTAATCTTCATAAAATATGTGAAGTGTTATTGAACGAACTACAATCGGGTAAATTAGGCAGAATAACCCTCGAAACGCCAGAGATGATTGAAGTCGAAAAGCGTGAAATAGCTGAAGCGGCAGCAAAGAAAGCCGCTGATAACGCCAAGCGAAAGCAACGGTTTAAAGATGGCTCGCTCACGCCAGATAAACAAGCTAGAAAAGAAAAACGAAATGAAAAACGTGAAGCGCAAAGTAAAAGAATGAAGAAAAACGCGAAGTAGAACGCACAAAAGAATATAGAAATATTCGCATAAAAAACGTATGGTCAATGGTATGAGCAGCCAGTGTGCTTTATTAATCAGTGACAAATATCAAGGAACGACTATTTATGAAGTTAGGCAGTATTGTTACCTCTTTATCTTTCTCAAGTTTGTTGGCGTTTAACGTAAGCGCTGTTGAATTAGTCAACCTTAGCGATTTTCCAGACTGGTTCAAAGAGGCAATGGCTAGAGATACCAAGGTGACTAACACTTCACCTATTGAAATAGCTGATTTTCAGGTAAATAGTTCGGTGTTGGGGCAAGCGACTGCACAAGAAGCTTCTGACGGTACTTGGTACTACACCATCGATATAGGCACTGATTCACCAGTCGAATGTTACGCATTTAATGAATTTGATGGCCCAGCTAACTCGCTATATTCAATTGTAGAATATAGCTTGTCGGGTGTGGAAACGTTAAATGAAAAAACGCTTTCTGGACAATTTAACTATGCCATGGATTCGGGTGTGGTCGACGCAACGCCTTACCTCTCACTCGATACGTTGTATACGGTGGGAGAGGGCGACGAAAAGGTCTCCGGCCTTTTAAAAGGCCTCTCTGCTGAAACTGATAATAGTTTGCAAGTTTGCATCCATAACGAAATGGGTTATCAAAGCGCTTTTGTCGCTGTATTTAAGTCGTTCGTGCGCGCGTTTACTGCGGCTCAGCCTTCCCCTGAATTTTACCGTTCTAGCTATCAGATAGTCATTAATGATATCCCTATGGGTTTCACCCGTGAAAAATATATAGAAGATAGCGATGGTGATATTGAAATTGTGGTAGGGACAGCGTTTATGATCCCCGTAGATGAAACATCAATTGCTCGTTCAGATTCAGTCGCTTTTTCGTGGAGTAACCCAGACGGTTCTTTGATTAACGCAAGTGAATACACCATTGAAAACAGCACGATGACATCAAGCTTTAATATTAGTTACGTTGAAGACGCTTGGCAGGTTAAAGGGGAGTTGCAGGGTAAAGCTTTAGAAATAGAACTGGCTCATAAAGACTGGTTACTATCGAGCTACGGCAGCTATTTAGAATCGGTCAATCTGCTTAACTCAGACAATAACTCAGGCAGTTTTTATATGTGGACGGCAGATGCCGACCCAACCGCAGCCATTGAGGTTGTGATAAGCGAAGAGGCAGACAATCCTAGTGGCAACCTTAAAATAGATATGGGGCCACTGGTAATGACCATGCAGTCTGACAAAAAGGGCGTCATTAGCAAGGGAGTTATGCAACAAGGCGGGCTTAAGATGGACATGGTATTGATGCATTCCCACGGAACCCCCACACTGTAATGCGGTCCTCAAGTCGGTTATCTATTGGGTTTAGACTACTATTTGGCTTTGTTGGTTTTGCGTTTACTCATACAGTAAGCGCGCAGTCTGTGCCTTCTATGGCTGAAATAGGTATCGAGCTTGCTGAAGGTCAGGTTTTACCACTTTCAAAACAGATTAATTTTGAGCTGGTATCATCAAACTCAAATAAGCTGGCTACCAACTTAGAAAACTGGGAAGGTGTGACTGCTGAACAGGTGAGCGATAATCGCTTATCGATTACCTTATCTCCAATGCCTCGTTTTATTAAACCAGTTCAAGATAAACACAGCGCAGATAGCTTTGTTGTAGATTTGAGTGAGCCCAGTACAAAAGCATTTGTTGCTAGCTATCAACAAGCTTACGCAGATGCCCCCTTTGAGCTAGAACATCTTACCGCCTTTGTTGATGGCTATATTGTTGATCCAAATTATATTCACGGTTTTAATATTGCGTCGGTTGTTGCTAGCCAGCGCAGTGGTGATTGTACCGAATATGCGGTGCTTACGGCAGCGTTAGCCCGCGCGTTAGGCATGTCAGCCAAGGTTATAATTGGTACGGTGATAGTGGAGCAAAACGATAGTGTAAATGCGTTTGGGCATGCATGGACTGAAGTTTGGCAGGACGGGCAATGGCACATTGTAGATTCAGCCTTATACCGCTTAGAAGCGACACAGCACTTTTACTTACCTGCCTCTGAACTAGACAACGAAGGTCCGGGTTATGGAATGGGGCTCGTTAGGGCTTTTGTGCTGATGCCCGAGCAACTTCTTTCGCTTCGTAGTAAGCCTAAGTCTTAAGTCCTACACCTCACTAAAATAACGACTCAGCCCCGTACGAGTAAGTGCTAGGGCATAGTTTTATCCTTTTGCCTAATTGTGATAATTACAAATACCTATAGAATTAGGGCTCTTGAAATCACTAAGGATGGATTGTTGGCAGAGCTTTTGTTTCCTGCTCACAATAAAAATAATGATGAAAAAAATCTACGCTCTTGTTTTAGTATCAGGACTCGCCGTTGCCCCACAAAGCCATGCTGAAGGATGGTTGGATTCTCTGAAAGGCTTGTTTGGTATGACCGAAGAAGTTGAAGCAGTGCCGAATATTTCTGATATGACACGCTCAGTTAGTGATGCGGTAGGCATTACCGAGTCTCAAGCGACAGGTGGCTTAGCATCTATCTTCAATTACGCAAAAGACAATATTTCAACCAGCCAGTTCAGTGAACTAAGCAACGCATTGCCGGGGCTTGAGTCTTTACTAGGTTCAGTACCCGATATCAGCAATGTAACTTCTGAAGGCGGTTTAAGCAGTATTCTTGATAAAGCCGCAAGTTATAGCGATAGCTTTAAGTCAGTTAATGAATTAAACAAGCAATTTGAAGCGCTAGGCCTAGAGCCAGCACAGATCATGCAAATTGTGAATAGTGCAAAAGCTTACCTTGATACCGAACAAGGGCAAGAGATTAAGGTACTGTTGGTTGAAGGTTTAGGCAAGTTCAGCGGCTAAACTAATAGGCTAACTCAACACGCTAAGCCGAGGGCTTAGACCGTTCTTTAAATGCCAAAGGCGAGCAATATGCTCGTCTTTTTGCTTTTTCAGCACCGTCAATGCTAACGTACAGGTTACGCCAAAATACAAGTCCCCTCGCAACACAGGCTTGCGCGTTAAGTTAAATGTTCAGCACTTTAGGGTAGTCAAATACAGGCAATCCTATTTATAAAGCAAAACAAGGAGAGTGTCATGCTTACCGATATTCAGCTTTTTAATCACGCGCAGCGCAAAGCACTTAAAGAAAGTGCCAAAGCAAGTCCAAGACGAAGAGCCAATCACAACGTCCATAAAAGTTATGAAGATTTAGTCCAGCGCCTATTTATTGCAATGGAGCCCGACTCTTATGTTCGTCCGCATCGCCATACCCAACAGCATAAGTGGGAGTTTTTTATGGCTGTGGAAGGGAGTATCGATTTGCTGTTTTTTGACGACAATGCTGTGCTAACTAAACGTATAACCTTAAGCGCCGGTGGTGATTGTGTAGGAGTAGAGATTCCACCTAACGTATGGCATGCCACGGTTTGTTTTGAACCTGTGGTATTTATGGAAGTGAAGCAAGGCCCCTACGAAGTCATGGATGATAAAGGTTTTGCAAGTTGGGCGCCTGAAGAAAGCGATGTAGCGGTTACGCCTTTTTTAGAGAAACTAAAAGAGGCTGAATTAGGTACGCAGTTTTAATGTTTTTTTGTGCTTGGCACGAACACTTGCAACTTATAATAAAAGCGTAAAATTCTATCCAAAATACGTTAGCACTTTTCCTATCTATCAAGCATAAAAAGTGATCGCCCACACTGCTATACAAAACAATATGGGCGATGATTTACCAATTAATAAGGATTTGCGAACTTGAGTTTATCTTCCTCTGACGCCGATTCTTGGCATTCGCCGAGTAGGTGATAACGGCCTTCAGTTTCATGGGTATCAATTTCAATATAGCCATTTCGGCAATATTGCGTTTCAAATAACTTTTCACTCAAAGTATCGTAAAAAGCTTCCATACGTTCGGCCTCGCGATCGTTACCGCCCCTTGCTTCTCCACCGCCGTTTTGGCCGCTATTTCTGCCGCCTCTACCGCCACCATCACCACCCCGAGAGGGACGTTGGCCGCGGCCTTCATCCCGATCTCCACGACTTGGCATACCAATGCTAAAAGCAAATAATTTGGTGCCATCGGGATTAATTTTGGTTTCGAAGAACACTTCACCTTGATCTCGATGATCTGGTTTTCCGGCGCAGCCCGCTAACACGGCAGTAGCAACTAAAAAGGGAACAAGTAATTTCATAATTATAATTTTTGAGGTAGCTAAAGATAACCTTAAGAGAGATTTTAAAGGTGAAAGTTGCGAAGTAAAGTGTAAGTTTCTAGTAAAGGTGGAGGAGTTAGGCAAGAAGATTCCAAAATGGAAAGTCGTTGTTATTGCCAATAATAATGGTATGGTTAAGGATAAGTGAGCAGCGCAAGTGCGCATTTCAACCAATGAAGAGAATTCATCATGCAAAACGTTACTTTTAATTACTTTTACAATTATACCCAATAATAGCGCCTGACGCTGAGTGTTCAGGGGCAAGTATTCGCTTCTGGGCATAGCATAAAAGTAAGAACGTTTTGCAAAAGCCCAGAAAGGTTAAACTATCTGGGTTTTTTTATGCCCAAAATATATCGGCGACAAAACAATGAGAGAAATAACGTTAGGTGAAATTAGAAAGCAACACAGGGTTAAACAAGAAGTTGTGGCAATGGCGCTTTGCGTGACTGCTTCGGGGGTAAGTAAGCTTGAGTCGAAACGCATACAGGATGTTCCCCTTCATAGGGCCTCGGCTTACCTCGCAGCTGTAGGGGGAAGCATCAAAATAGAAATGACATTACCGGACGGTAGCACCGTGAATGTAGGAGAAAATACGTTAGGTTAATTTTGCCTAAATGGAATGAGCGGTTAAACTGTGTAAAACAGATACTTAAGGAAGTAAGATGGCCGTTCATGAAATAACTCATCCATTGATTGCACACAAATTGGGTTTGATGCGTTACTCCAAAATTAGCAGTAAAGACTTTCGAGAGTTAGCATCAGAAGTAGGCAACTTGCTGACATACGAGGCTACACGAACGTTACCCACAGAGCGTGCAGTGATAAAAAGCTGGTCGGGCGATGATGTTGAAGTTAAGCAAATCAAGGGCAAAAAAATAACGGTAGTACCTATCCTTCGTGCTGGGTTGGGCATGCTTGAGGGCGTATTAGAACTCATCCCTAATGCAAAAATCAGTGTGGTTGGTTTGTATCGCGACGAAGATACACTACAGCCCGTGGCTTACTTTGACAAAGTAGTAAAAAATATTGATGAGCGCACCGCATTAATCGTTGACCCAATGTTAGCGACTGGTGGTACGTTAATTGCCACTATCGACTTACTGAAGCAAAAGGGCTGCAAGAAGATCATGGGGCTTTTTTTAGTGGCCGCGCCAGAAGGTATTAAAGCCGTGGTTGATGCCCACCCTGATGTAGAAATTTTCACTGCTGCTATTGATGATCGTCTAGATGAAAAGGGCTACATACTGCCTGGTTTGGGTGATGCAGGCGATAAAATATTCGGAACACGATAAAAACAAAAACGATTAAGGTAACCTAGCCCAACTGGCCTTTATGTCTAACTCGCTTAAAACCTTTCAATCATAGGTATTCGATAAGAGGTGTGAATTAATCGTTTAAGTGGTGATATAGTTGAGGTCACTTTACTGTAATTAACGGGTAGCCAACAAGTCGGCATGCTCGAAGCGTTTGTATCGCTTGCATATTTACAGTTAGTTGTCTTTGCGTACGCAGGGAATCGTAAAAACAAACGCAGGGAATAGTACACATAAAAATGACCAAAACAAAATTGACACTTAAAGATGTAGCTTTGCAGTTAGGTGTGTCCACCGCCACAATTTCAAATGCGTTTAATAGGCCCGATCAACTGTCTAAAGCGCGTCGAGAGCATATCCTTGCCGAGTGCGATCGCATTGGTTACGCTGGGCCTAACAAAGCCGCGCAAATTTTAAGAAAAGGGCGTTCTAATATTGTTGCCCTAGTGCTGGCTGATAGTATCCCCTATACCGTCAGTGACCCAGTGGCCAGTACCTTCATCAAAGGGGTTTCAAGTATATTGCAGCAGCAAGGTAAGCATCTTCTTCTTTATGCGGGCGATTCAGAAAGTATCCTCGATGTGGTGGATTTCGTTGATGGTTTCATTTGTTACGGTGCACCACGAAATTACAAGTTAGCAGAAGAGCTAGCCCGACAAAGTAAACCTGCTATTACGGTAGATTTCGATATTGAAGGGCTGCCGTCGGTTAACATTGATAATTACAACGCCGCGTATCAAATCGCTAAAAAAGCAATTTCCCCTGGTGATCATGTCGCCATTTTAGGACTGCGCTTAATTGAGTCTCCAAGTACCTGCCGTATTTACGACAGCCCGCTTATAGAAGTACAAACGTCTATTTCTCATCGCCGATTAGACGGTTATATGAAAGCAATTGATGAAAGTGGAGCAACAATCACAAACGATTGGATTTGGCACATTCCAGAAAGTGATAGGAGCTTCGCAAAGCAAGCTGCGAAAGAGGTGTTAAACAGTAACCCTCGACCTAATACCGTCTTATGTATGAGTGATATTATAGCCCTAGAACTGCTGCAATCAGCGCTTTCGATGGGCATTAAAGTACCTGAAGAGCTAAAAATTACAGGTTTTGACGGGATTGAAGAAGCAGACAGAACTCGCCCTAATTTAACAACCGTTTGCCAATCAAGTGCAGGTAAAGGAGAAATGGCTGCAAAGGCCTTACTCAGTGAATCACTGGAAAGCACTGTGCTACCTTTTGATTTAAAAATTGGTGAAACCGTTAGCGCTCAGAAGTAAGTACTATCATTAGCAAGCATTATATTGAATGTCTAACTGTCGTAAAACATTGACGTTATCTGCGCGATACGCTTTAAGTTATCTATATCTTCTTGAGTCCATTGGACTGGACTGTGTGTCTTTTCGCAACAAATAACGCCAATTGGGTTGAATTGGTGATGAAAGGTAAAGTCCAGCAATGAGTAAATATCGTTGGGCTTGAAGTAACTTTCGTTAAAACATTTGGTGGCAGGATGATGACGGGCATCAGAGGCTACTAACACGCTTTGTTTTAAAATGTCGTCAAAGTAATCGGGAATATCTTCTTTAGACAACGATAAACCATGGGTTGGCAAATTTTGGCCATCTTGATTTAACGTTAGGCACCGAATTCGAGTTTTGTTTTCTTCAAATCGCCATAAGCTAATTCGGTTCGCGGAAGGAATCCCTAAACGAAGACATGACACTATCGCAGTGAGTTTATCTTGTTCAGCCAATCCGCGCTTTGATAATGAAATGACGAGTGTTGTGTAGCGGTCTATATCCAAAGCGACACTCTTTGAGGTAATTCAAACACAATAGTTGAAGTATATATTTACTTTCAAAGAGTGGAGTTTAAGAAACATTAAATTTTGTCTTTATCCCAGACCAGCTCTTTGAAATGCTTTCTGCACATAGATTCATAGCGATCGTTGCCACCAATTTGTACTTGGTCTCCATCGGTAACTGCATTGCCATTTTCATCCAGCCTAACCACGAAATTTGCTTTGCGCCCGCAATGACAAACTGTTTTAAGTTCGAACAACTTATCAGCCCATGCGAGAAGGTAGTGGCTACCCTCAAAAGTGCCTCCCAAAAAGTCAGTACGTAAACCGTAAGCCAAAACGGGGATATCTAATTCGTCTACCACTTCTATTAACTGACGAACTTGCACTTGCGTCAGAAACTGGGCTTCATCAATGAAAATGCAATCTAAACGCTTTTCTTTGTTGTCTTGTTTTATAGCTTCATAGAGATCGTCATCATTTCCATAAAGTTTTGCGTCGGCTTGTAAGCCAATCCTAGAGGTCACTTTTCCTACGCCGTAGCGGTCATCAAAGGCAGCGGTATAAATTAGAGAGTGCATGCCTCTCTCGCGATAGTTATAAGCTGATTGTAAAAGAGAGGTCGATTTCCCTGCGTTCATTGCAGAATAATAAAAATAAAGTTGAGCCATGAATATTATTTGTTTTCGTTATACCAGGTTTTAAGGTCGCTCAATGGCATTGGTTTAGCGTAAATAAAGCCTTGGATATAATCCACACCTAGGTTTTTGATGTGGTTCATTTGGTCTAAGGTTTCAATGCCCTCAGCAATGGTCTTGCAACCAAATTCGTTTGCGATAAGCATGGTTGCGCGCATAATAGTATCACTACCTTCACTGGTATTCTGTACAAATGAACGATCAATTTTTATAAAATCACAAGGCATTGACTGCAATCTGCTCAATGAAGAGTATCCTGTACCAAAGTCATCGATTGATATTTTTACACCACGTTGTTTAACATTGTGTATTTGGTTTGCTACCGCATCAATATTATTAGCGAACACGCTTTCTGTTATTTCTAAGTAAAGGCGAGCTGGGGTAATGCTGGTAGACGCTAGTACCTTGTCCAGCGTATTAATGAAAGTTTCATCCAGCAGCTGACTAATAGAAACATTCACAGATAACGCAATGTCGTCTTTGAATGGCCATTCTGTCGCATCTATACACGCGCGATTTAATACCCAAGAGCCTATTTCTGGCATTAAGCCCGTTCGCTCAGCAAGGGGAATAAAGCGCGCTGGGGAGATTACTTTACCGTCACAATTCCAACGTAGTAGCGCTTCAACCGATGTTAACTTTTGTGTGTCGGCGCAAATAATGGGCTGATAGTGCACAGAAAACGCATTTTTTTCTATAGCATGCCGTAATTGCTCACAAAGGCGCTGTTCGCTTTTTATCTTTTCATGTAGGTCTTCACTAAAAACACCAATAGTGCCTCGTTGTTTGCGTTTTTGATCGTACATGGTCAAGTCAGCTTGTTGAATAAGTGTCATGGTGTCGTTGCCATGCTCCGGAAACATCGCAATACCAATGGTGGCATCCAGTGTTATTTGGTTTTCTAAAGCTATGATGGGCTCTGTGACCCCGCTGCGCATAGCATGAGCAACGGCCACTGCGGTGTGGACGGTGGCGTAGGGCGTTACTGCAACAAATTCATCGCCACCCCATCGAGCGAGATGATCTTTTTCGCAATATTTGGCAAGTCGGTCAGCAATTTCTGCAAGTACAATATCGCCGACCTTATGCCCCAAGCTATCGTTTACCTGCTTAAAACCATCTAAATCAATAAACAAAACGGCAAGGTTATTATCAAGCGCTTTGGTACTTTCAATGAGAGTATTTAACTGTTTAAACAATCCGTTTCTGTTCAGTAAATTGGTCAGAGGATCTCTATTAGATAACCGAAAAATATCAGCGGTACGTTTTTCAACTTCATCTTCTAAATTAGCATTAGCATCATCTAACTGTTCATTAGATTTACGCAGCATGGCGTTAATTTTAGCGGTCTCTTTCCTATCAGATTGCATTTGCTCTACAAGGCGGTTGTTCTTATACCTAAGGGATACAGTGTCAAAAAAGAATCGATGGTAACGTAAGGAACTAACAAGGCAACCTATACAAAAAATAATGCCTAATATACCCAAAACAACAAAATTTCTATCATCATCAAGCAAAGCTCTAATTGATATGGGCACAAGTAGTGAGGTGGTATAGACAAAAACGAAAATTTTACTTGGCGCTAATACTGATGCAGCGCCACCGGCCATGGCTCCAAGGACAACCATGGTTGTCGCTAACTCGACCGAGTTCATTGTGGAGTAGAGCAGAATTGAATAGAGCGCCCATACTGCAGATGCTAAACACACGCCAATCGCGAACCTAAACTTTACAGGTCGCACATCATATTCGGTGCCCTTTAATCTAGTTAGCCAGTAAAGGCCGTCTGTAAAACGAAAAAGAATAACAGTGCTCATTGCGATAAAAAGCAATACTTTTAAGCTTTGGTCTTTTTCGGTATCAAACCCGAAACCGAACGTTAAGCCTAGGAAGGCAACGAAGGTCATAGCTAATCCAGTAAACATATTACTGTTAAGCATATCTACCATGTCGCGCTGCATTTGCGGCGTTATAGGAATAGGAGAGGTTGTCCCTCTTTGTTCATCAGAGCTTTTCACTATAAATCTAAGTTCCAACTCAATAAGCTTTTACGCTTAATATGGTGTGAAGTTTTTATTGGTGTTGTTAGTAATAACAGCGAATCAGCTTTTATCGCTTTAAATTTACACACCTGCTTTGGTTAAATTACACTCATATTACAAAAATTGCTATGCGACGTAAGATGCAAGGGTATCCGATAGTAAGGGCGAATCATCAGACCCATAAGCTAAGCAATGATAAAAGTTAAAGCAGTGCTAAGAAGTTTTGTTATTTGCATAATTTTCAATAATGGAAAATTGATACTTAAAGCGTAGATGTTAAAGGGGAAATTTTCACCCTTTATGCAAGGTGAGAAGGCATGTATACGAAAAGCGAGCATAAGGCGTCTTAATGCGCTGACTCAGGTTCTTTTAAATACAAAAAAGCTCTGGCCAAAGGCCAGAGCTTTCTATAGATAACGTGCTAAATAAGAAATATTAAGCTGCGTTTTTTCCGCCATCAATTGCGCGCAAGGTCTCAGTTGCTGGCAATAATTCCATGTCGAACGTGTACTCATCAACACGAACCGCCAATTGGCGTTTTTCATTGTAATCATGCAACTGTGCAGCTTCTTCGGCATTAATAACGCCTTTCTCTTGAAGCTTGTTCAGTGCGTGCTCAAACGAAATAAACGGCACTACAGGCTCTTTGCGAAGTGCTTTTTGCACTTTACCTAATAGGTGTGCAACTGCATGTTTCGCTTTGAACGCTTGTTCGTTAATGTCGTTACCATCACCTGGGGTAACGCGAACTAAGTGAGTAAGCTGCGCTTTCACACTGTTGTCTTGCATAGATGCCATAGACAATTCGCGTACTAGGTCATCGCTGATACCCGCAACACTGTTAGAATAGGTGTTGGTAAGTAAGCGCATTAAGCCGCGAGTCGGTGTGTTCGGGAAATTGTTAATGAAGTTAACAATTGCCTGATCAGCTTGTTGTAATGACCATTGCATAGCGTATTCGAAATACGGTAGTGCAAGTTTACGGTCTTCAATGCGCTGCTCGTAAAAACGAATGGCGGCCATTGCACCGTAAAGGTAGCTCATCACGTCACCCAGACGGGCTGAAAGTAATTCTGCCTTTTTAAGGTCGCCGCCAAGTACAGCTAGTGATAAGTCAGCAAGTGGTGCTAATTTAGCTGAAATGCTATTTACACGCTTTTCGTACTTACGTACTTCAGGCAATGCAGACTCTGAACCGCGTAGGAAAGGTAAGTAACCTTTACCAAAACTACGGAATGCATTCTTAACACTGAAGCCAACAGTTTTACGTAATACCTTGTTGAATTCTTTATCCGCAGAACTTTCGTTGCTGTGAATAAGGTCAACCATATCTTTCAAGTAAGGGTGACAACGCATTGCACCTTGACCGAAAATCATTAGGTTACGAGTAAGGATGTTTGCGCCTTCAACCGTAATAGCAATAGGAAGTGCTGCATATCCACCCGCAAGGGTATTTTGCGGGCCACGCTGAATTGCTTTACCTGCTTGAATATCCATAGCCGAGTTCATAACATCACGGCCAAGTTCGGTCATGTGATATTTAGCAATTGCAGTAACAACCGATGGTTTAACACCTAAGCCTAGGCCTTCTGTTGTTAAAACACGCATGGCTTCAAGTAAGAAAGTCTTACCAGCAATGTCTGCCATCTTCTCTTGAATACCTTCGAAGCGGCCAATCGGCACACCGAATTGTTCACGGACAAATGAATACTCAACCGTACCTTTAAATGCAGATTGTGCTGTCGCAACGCCCATCGCTGGAAGTGAAATACCACGACCTGCACCAAGACACGCTACTAGCATCTGCCAACCGCGGCCGATATTTTTCTGACCACCAATGATAAATTCCATAGGAATAAATACATCTTGACCGCGAGTTGTTCCGTTATAGAAGCGTACGCCCATAGGGTCGTGGCGATTACCAAGTTCTACACCAGGGTGAGACTTAGGTAATAAGGCACAGGTAATACCTAGCTCTAATTTGTCACCAAGTAATTGCTTTGGATCGAATACTTTAAATGCCAAGCCAAGTACGGTAGCAATTGGTGCTAGCGTGATATAACGCTTGTCCCAGCTGATACGAAGACCAAGTACTTCTTCGCCGTTGTACTCGCCTTTAGTGACGATAGCAGCATCAGGAATAGCACCGGCATCTGAACCCGCTTCAGGGCTGGTTAGAGCAAAACAAGGAATATCACGACCATCTGAAAGGCGTGGTAACCAGTAATCTTGTTGCGCTGTAGTGCCATAATGCATCAGTAGCTCACCAGGGCCTAACGAGTTAGGTACCATAACGGTTACAGCGATTGCACCAGATTTAGCAGCAATAGTGGCAACGATAGTTGAGTTAGCGTAAGGGCTAAACTCAAGACCACCAAATTTCTTAGGGATGATCATTGAGAAGAAACGGTTTTTACCTAAGAAGTCTAAAACGTCTTGAGGAATGTGATCGCCGTTGTTTAACTCGAAATCATCAATCATACCCAGTAATTCAGACACTGGGCCGTCCATAAATGCCTGCTCTTCCGCGCTCAATTTTGCTTGAGGAATATCACGAAGTGCCTGCATATCAGGTTTACCCTGATAAATAGAAGATTCAATCCAAACGTCACCTGCGTCTAACGCTTCCTGCTCTGTTACAGAAATTGGTGGTAACACTTTTTTTAAGCTAGTTCTAATACTCATATTTGACTCATCCGCTCATCTGACCAGTTGTATGGTGTTAATACTACATCAGTTTCAGAAAAGATCAAAAAAATTGCTCATAAATAGTTTCAAGAATGTAAAATTTAATAAAATGAAGTGATTACGATAGCGCTGAAAATGATAGAGGCGAGCTTATGTAAAAAATGTGAGGCGGCTTCCGAAAATATTCTGGTAACTGAGTTATGTTTATTAACCATTTACAGGTAAACTTTCGATAACAGAGTGAGTTACAGGAAGTAGTAATGCAAGATACATCATCGAACACATCAAGGTGGTTTGCTTCACCAAAGCTAACTATCTGTGTGGTTATTGTTGCGATGTTAGTGGCAGTAGTCGGCGCAAAAAATTTATACTTTCGAGGCGACTACAAAGTATTCTTTGAGCCTGATAATCCGCAGCGTCTTGCCTTTGAAGAAATGCAGAACATATTTAATAAGAGCGAAAATGTCGCTTTTATGGTGGTGCCAGACGACGATAATGTGTTCAAATCGTCTACCTTATCTTTAGTTGTTGAGCTTACAGAAGCTGCATGGCAACTCCCTCTTTCTACCCGCGTGGAATCCATATCTAACTTCCAATACACCTACGCCGAAGATGACGATCTTATTGTAGAGGACTTAATTACTACGGGTTCGCTCTCGAATTCTGAAATAACTGATATCAAGGATGTACTAGATAGTACCCCTGAAATAACTGGAAGGTTAGTATCATACCCTGGAGATGTGTTGGTAGTGAACACTACCATTCAATTGCCCGACGGCGACCAAACGAAAGAGGTGATCGAAATCGCTACTGCTGCCACGGCGCTAAAACAGCAGTTAGAGGAAAAATACCCCGGTCACACTATCTATCTTACCGGAATGGTTGTAATGAACGATGCCTTCGCGGTGGCTGCGCAGCAAGATGCCAGTACGCTCATTCCACTTATGTTTTTCCTTATCATTGTGATGATAGGCGTGATTGTCCGTTCGGTGTTTGCAGCTCTCGCTACATTATTAGTGGTTATTGTATCTATCGCCACTTCCATTGGGGTATCTGGCTGGCTGGGCATGTTTCTAAGTACCGCTACGGTAAATGCACCGACTATGATAACGACACTGGCAGTGGCTGACTGTATCCACATCATCGTGGGGGTACAGTACTTTCTTGGTCGTGGCCTCACCAACGCTAATGCGATAAGTGAAAGCTTAAGAATTAATACCAAGCCTATTATTATTACCAGTGTTACCACAGCTATTGGCTTTTTAATGCTGAACTTTTCTGCCGTCCCCGTCTTGTCTGATTTAGGTAACATGACCGCATTTGGGGTAATGCTCGCCTGTGTATTATCACTTTGGTTTCTGCCAGCTTTATTACTATTAAAGCCATTGAAAGTGAAGGCGACAAAAAGTAACAAAGTCTTCGAGCGACTGGGAAATAAAGTCACGTCGAATTACCGCGCTTTGTTACCTATCTGTGCATTAGTGATTGTGGGGATCAGTGTCTTTGCTACCAATAACGAATTAAATGATGTTGCCGTGAAGTACTTCGACGATAGAAGTACGTTTGGCCAAGCGGTGGAAATCAATGAAGAGAAGCTTGGTGGTATGTCTAACATCGACTTCGTTATCTATTCTGATACCCCTTATGGTGCCACGGAGCCTGAATTTTTGGCACGAGTAGAATTACTGACTAAATGGCTTCGCGATAAAGAAGAAGTTCATCATGTGCTGTCCTTTGCCGATACATTAAAACGCTTAAATAAAAATATGCATGGTGATGACGATGCCTATTACCGGTTACCAGAAGATGGAGAGCTGGCTTCGCAGTATGTATTGTTGTACGAAATGTCGCTGCCATTTGGTCTAGACTTAAGTAATCAGTTAGACATTGATAAATCAGCAATGAGAATTATCGCCGTTATTGATAATTTAGGCAGTAAAGATTTAACCGCATTAGAGTCTGATGCTAAAGCATATTTTAAAAGCCTTGGCAGCGACAACCGTCTGGAAGCCGCCAGTCCGCCTTTAATGTTCGCGCATATTGGCGATCGAAATATGGAAAGTATGGTAAAGGGCTCTATTTATGCCTTAGTCCTTATCTCTGTTTTGATTTTTTTCGCGTTACGTTCGTGGCGACTCGGGTTGGTAAGCTTGTTTACTAATTTGCTACCCGCCGCTATTGGCTTTGGCGTTTGGGGGTTAATCTCAGGCCAAATTAATATGGCGCTGTCGGTGGTCATCAGTATGACCATGGGCATTATCGTTGACGATACAGTGCACTTCTTGTCGAAGTATCAGTCGGCGAGGCTGACACGTAAATCGGTTAAAGAAAGTGTGCTTTATGCATTTAATACGGTTGGAATGGCACTGACCACTACCACAATAGTGCTGACAGTTGGTTTTGGTGTACTAGCGTCTTCAAGCTTCATGCTTAACGCGCACATGGGCATTTTAACCATTATTATTATCGTCGCGGCTTTGGCCGTTGACCTTATTTTCCTACCCGCGTTATTAATGTGGTTGGACAAAGATGAAACCCCGTTACCGGAGAAGAATAGTGAGATACATTAGCCTTGTTTTACTGGCGTCGTTCATATCTATCAGCGCATTGAATAGCGTTGCCGCAGAGAGTGAGCCTAGCGCAAAAGGACTAGAAATAGCGCAGGAGCGAAAAGCGAGAGATCGCGGGTGGAATAACTCAGAAGCCGAAATTTTAATGGTCCTGCGTAATGCGCAAGGCCAAGAGGCAACACGCAAACTCAACGTGAAATCGATGGAGTTGACCGATGACGGTGATAAAGCACTAACGGTTTTCCAATCTCCTCGAGATGTAAAAGGAACCGCATTCTTGAGTTTCTCCCATGTTTTTGATGCTGATGAACAGTGGATATTTCTTCCTGCTTTAAAACGCGTAAAGCGTATAGCGTCAAAAAATAAAAGTGGGCCTTTTGTCGGCAGTGAATTTGCTTTTGAAGACATGACATCGTTCGAAGTAGAAAAATTTTCTTACACCTATGTAGGTGACGAGACGATCAATGGAGAAGCGTGCTTTGTATTAGAGCAAACTCCTCAATACGACTATTCGGGTTACACGTTACAAAAAGTATGGATTGATAAGTCTCACTACCGTGTACACAAAGTTGAATTTTACGATAAGAAAGGGGCGCTACTTAAGGTACTTGAGCTAAAAGATTACGAGCTTTATAAAGAGAAGTACTGGCGAGCTAGCCGTAGTGAGATGACGAACCTACAAACACGTAAGTCTACGTCGTTAATTACAGAAAGCTTAATATTTGATACCGACTTGTCAGAATCAGATTTTGATAAGAACAGTTTAAAAAGAGCCCGGTAATTCGTGATTAAATCTATTGCTTTATTGGTATCAAGTATTACGGCTTCATTTTCTTTGTTGGCCAATACGGAAGTGACAGGCTCCGCGGGTGGAGAGTTGCGCTACTTTATGCAAGACGCACTGTACGAGCCGCAAGAACGAACTTACGGCTCTGTCTTTTTCAGCCCCGAAACCTATACCGAGTGGAATGATGCAGAAGACAGTTTGCTGTTTAAGCCCTTTTTCAGGGCTGACCAACACGACGAGGAAAGAACCCATTTCGATGTTCGGGAACTGCAGTGGATGCATGTGGCAGACACATGGGAAACCAAAGTAGGAATTGGAAAAGTATTCTGGGGGCAAACCGAGTCTATTCACCTTGTTGATATTGTCAATCAAACCGATGCAATTGAAGCGGTAGATGGTGAAGATAAGCTTGGACAGCCAATGGTTAACGCTTCCTACTTTAGTGATTTCGGCACGTTTTCAGTATTTGTGTTGCCCTATTTTAGAGAGCGTACCTTCGAAAGTACTGATGGACGTCTTCGACCACCTCTTGCTGTAGGAGAAGCCTTGTACGAGTCAGATGGTGAGCAAAGCCATGTTGATTATGCGCTGAGATGGCAAGCCAGTATCAGTGATTGGGAAGTGGGGCTATCTTACTTTTCAGGTACAAGCCGAGAGCCAGAACTTGTTACCATCGTGAATGATGAAGGTCAGCCAGAAATTCTTCCCTATTACGCACAAATCAATCAAGTAGGCGTTGATTTACTGAATGTTTATGGGGCATGGTTACTTAAATTTGAGTCGATATATCGAGAAGGGCAGTCGGAAGATTTTGCTGCGGTAGTCACAGGTTTCGAGTACACCACACAAGGTATTTTCGACACGCAATATGGCCTTGGCGTATTAAGTGAATATCAGTTTGATGAGCGCAAAGATAACTTTTTTGCTTTAGGTCAAAACGACCTTATGGTGGGCTTGCGGTTTATATTCAACGACATTGACGGAACAGAAGTGTTAATGGGGTACGTTCAAGATTTAGATGAATCGAGTACCTCTAGTGCATTTATTGAAGCGTCCAGTCGTATTTCACCCCATTGGCGATGGAAACTGGATGGCTATTTCTTTTCAAGTGATGATACTGACGATACTTTTTATTTCCTAAGAAGAGATGATCATCTTCAATTTACCCTTGAGTACTTTTTTTAGTACAAGGCGTTATTTCTGATTTAAATTTAACATTTACACTCGTAACCCTGGCTATTTAATAATAGGGTTATTCTTTTGTGGTTCTAATTTGAGGTTTTAATGAAGCAGTTTGTTGTTGGTTTTATAGCGCTTTTTTTTATATTTAACGCACACAGTGCTTCTACCAACTACGGTATTGCTTCAGTGGGGTATAGTGATTTTGAGTTCACAAATGTCGAGAATAGCGGGCTAACTTATAGTGTTGCTTTCGGGCGCCAAATCCATAGGCAGTGGTATGCAGAAGTGGGGTACCTTAATTTAACTAACGATAGTGACAATGACACCAAGCTTTCGGGTGACGCGCTTTACCTTGCAGTGCTCGGAAAAGCAAACAGTCAGTATGGGGAACTGTATTATAAATTAGGGGTTGCTAACGTTGATATTGCAAGTACCCGCTACTGTGGCAATTCAGAGTTTTCTGGTGATGCATGCTCATTTGATGAGGGTGTGGTTGCAGGTATTGCTGGCCTTGGATTTGATTATTATGTCGGTCTAAAATCTATGGTGCGACTTGAATACATTTATCTAGGTGGCGAAGACAACCTTTCAACGCATTTAGTGTCTTTGGGCTTTCGCTACAATTTTTAATCGCCAAAAGGGTAGGGCGACTAAATACATACAAAAATAGCGGTGTAATCCAAACGCTATTATTCAGCGTAAAAAGAGTGGCTAGTCAAAAACTAAGGAGCCATTTATGAAAAACGAATTAGACAGTAAATTTCTATTACAGGTGTTTGAAAAAATCCGAACCAACGGCGATAAGAAAGAAGATCAATACCACCTAAATGGCATTGTTGCGTACACCGACCTAGATGGCTACACGTTATTTATCGAAGATAAAAACTGCAAATTGCAATTTGGCTTCCATAATCAATATCACTTTGATTATGAAACTAACGACCACTTTCATACTTTTGAGAAAAAGCTGAAACAGATTGATAAAGAGTACGGCGCTGACTAAATAGGCTGATTGGGGAGAGCAACCCTCTTTAAAAATCTCACTTTATCGAAATTAGCAAATCAATGGATGGGACATTAAAAACAAAATCCTACGGCAGTAGTGTCGAATTATTCCACCAACGCACTTTCGACTTTAATTTGGTCTGCTACAATAGCGCTCCTCTTAATTTGTTAGGAATAGAGTGCGTTGGCTGCGGCAATTAAGGCTCCTAAATTCAAACTGTCTTTTCTTACTCCGAAATTTTGGCCTGTATGGCTAGGAGTATTTCTTCTCTATATCATCACTTGGCTCCCTCTTCCTGTCATACGGTTTATTGGCGGTGGTGCAGGTAAACTGATTGCGAAAATTGTTCCTAAGCGCGTTCGCGTGGCAAAGCGAAACCTTGAACTTTGGAACCCGTCGTTGTCAGAGTCAGAAGTGCAAGCGCTATTAAAAGAGAACGTGCGAAGAACCGGAATGGCCTTGTTTGAAACCGCTATGGGGTGGTGGTGGCCTGATTGGCGAGTAAAAAAAGCCATAGAAATTGAAGGTGCTGAGCATGTTGAGGCTGCCATAGCTAGCGGCAAAGGTGTGTTTGGGATGGCACTGCACAACATGAACCTTGAATTTGCATGTAGGGGAATTGGGTACTTCCACCCTAGTATCGCCTTCTATAGAAAGCATAATAATCCGCTAGTCGACTATTTACAGTACCATGGTCGTAATCGCTCAAATAAGTACATGATTGATAAGCGTAATGCAAAGGCCTTGTTAATGGCATTGGAAGACAAAGAACTGTGCCTATACCTTCCCGACCAAGACTATGGACCAAAGCAAAGCGCATTCGTCCCTTTTGGGGGAGTTGCTGAAACCGCGACCACCACAGCCACATTGATGTTTATTCGCCGCTCTACCAGTGTGCCTATGATGATTACGTCTCAGTACACTGCAAAAGGTTACAAAATCAAAATATACCCTCCATTGACCCATTTAGGGAAAATGGACGATATTGCTGCATTAACGGAATTGAACACGCATATCGACAAGGCAATTAAAGAGCAGCCTGAAAGTTACTTATGGATGCACAAGCGTTTCAAAACCAGACCCAGTAAAGACACACCGTCATTGTACTAACGGAGCAGTTACCTATTATACCGTTAGGTGTACAATGACTGATGTAGGGCGTTTTTTGTGCACAAGGTAAAAGCGAGGTAAGCTGTACTTTGGGTTTAAGTTATTGGAAGCATTAATAAAGTCATGGCTAAAAAGGTTTATTCAAATACATTATTTTGGGCGCGTCACGTAGCGCTGGCATTCGTATTGATAGTGATTGCGGGTGTGATGATATATTTGCAACAAAATAACAGTGATGACGTTCCTGCCGGTAAACCCGCTGAAGAAAAATCGGTGGCTAAGGGATTGAGCGAGTTTTACCGCGAATTTAGAATGTCTTCCACCGATCCCGTTAAGGAAGAGCAGGGTAATTTTGTTATAGAAACTGGCGGCGTTGACCCCCAACTCGATAGCAAACTTGAAAGCATGTCTAGCCTGAATACGACGGTAGACACTAGCTGGACCGGCGAGCAAAAATTCCGCACCTTCAAAGAAGGGAGCACATTGCGAGAGGCTATCTCTACTTTTGCGCAAGCGGAAGGCATGCAGCTGATTTGGAATTTAGAGCAAGATTTCATAATCAAACATCAGTTTCAGTTGGATAACACGGTAGCTGGGTCGTTGGCAAAAATTGCTAGCGCTATCGACAGTAGCTTCGAAGGACAGGTAAATGCCTATCTTTGCCCTGAGCAACGTTCTTTGGTAGTGACCGCTGAAGAGACAGAGTTTCTATCTACCCGATGTACCCTAGTTCGCTGATTATTAGTTAAATCAAAGAAGAGCTACTTGCTCACCTTTATTATCATTACTGCCATCAGTGCTAGCATTTCTATTGATTCAGCTGTCAGCAGCACTGCCAAATAACGCCTGCCAATATTCACTTACTGTTTCTCTCATTTGGCTCAAATGCTCGGTTTGTTCTGCATATTTAGTGTCTGCAAGGGTCAGGTGATGATATTGTTCTCTTAGCGCAAGGTAAGCTTGTTGTAGCGCGTGAGATTGTTTTTCATCAATAATGCCTGCGTTACGGGTCGCATCTAGTAAACGCAAATTATCTGAAAATTCAGTCAAGCTCTCAATCTTATTCGCATGTGCTAATACCCAGTATTGAGTCATAAATTCAATATCTGCTATACCTCCCACACATTGTTTCAAATCGACTTTTTGATTACTCGTAGAGAGTAAATGTTTGCGCATTTTTGCGCGCATTTCACTCACTTCAGTAGATAGCGTAGCCTGGTCTCTTTGAATAGACAGAATGTTGTGACGCACAGTATTAAACGCACTAAGCAGCGATATATCACCACAAATACCGCGGGCTCTCACTAGCGCTTGATGTTCCCATGTCCACGCCTCTTCTTGTTGATAGCGCTCAAATCCATCAATGTGACAACAAAGTAGACCCGCGTTACCAGATGGCCGCAACCGTAAGTCGGTTTCATACAACTGACCAAACAAAGTTTTAGTATTCAGTAAGTGCATAATTCGCTGAGCAAGTTTGATGTAAAACTGCTGGGCTTCAATAGACTTAGCCCCATTGGTAGAGGACTGGCGAGGCGCGTTGTGCAAAAACACAAGGTCAAGATCAGAGCCATAACCAAGCTCGTAGCCACCCAGTTTGCCATAGCCAATAACTGCAAAGCCCAGCTCGCCATCGTTCAAATGACTCGGCACGCCAAAGCGCGCTGAAATTTGGTGCCACGCCGCTTCAATAACTTGCTCAAGCAAGACTTCCGCTAATACGGTAAGTTTATCGCTTACATTCGCAATGGGTAGCGAGCCACTGATATCACTGGCTGCAATGCGCAGCTGCTGACAAAGCTTAAACTGTCGCCATGTGTCCATAGCAAGCTCAACATCGTCGTGTTCAACCCGTAGCATGGTTTGCCGTAACTCTTGCGCGTATTCGTATTTGCTGGTGGTAATATCTGAATTTTGCTGTTGCAAATAGAGTGGGGTGAGCAGTTCATCTAACAGCAGCGGGAAGCGTTTGATTTCATTTGCTATCCACTCACTCCTGTCACACAGTTTTACCAACTGTTGCAGAACATTGGGGTTTTCCAGTAATAAATCTAAATAGGTTGTCCTGCCGGTGATCGCATCTATCACGCCGAAGATTCGTTTTAGTACATTGTTTGCTTTATTGGGATCGAATTTAATCAGCACATACAATATTTCCGGGATGAGTTTATTTAGCGTGTCTTCGCCTTTTTGACCCATTCGATATCCGCGCTGATTAGTTTTGAAATCTTGTAACTGGGTACAAATACCTTGCGCTTCGTCTACACTAATAAAAGGGGTTAGCGTGATGCTAAATTCTTCTTTATCGAGGGAAAGTTGCCAAGCATCGCGGCATGCGTCAAATAAGGTATCTTCGCTAGTATGAGTATCTTGTGCTTCTTCAACTAATTCATTGAAGTGCCCATGTATTCTAGACATAGTGTTTTGCAGTTTTGCCATAAATTCATCATATGAACTGAAACCAAGCACGGCAATTAATGCGTTTTTCTCCCACTCACTATCAGGCAATGTTTGAGTTTGTCTGTCTTGGCATTGCTGAAGCGTGTGCTCAATTTTACGAAGAAAGAGATAGTCAGTTCGAAGCTGTTCAGTCACATCAGACTCTACAACTTCAAATTCGGCAAGCTTATCAAGGGTAGTAAGTAGCGACTTACTTTGTAGCTCAAGCTCTCTACCACCATGAATAAGCTGAAAGCTTTGTGCGAAAAATTCAACCTCGCGAATACCGCCCGCACCAAGCTTAATGTTATTGCTCAAACGCCTACGTCTAATTTCCGTAGCAATAAGGTGCTTCATGCTTCTAAGCGCATCAATAGTGGTAAAGTCTAGGTAGCGCCTGAAGGTAAAGGGCTTAAGTATACTGTTTAGCGAAGCTACATCAGTAGAATCATCATTATTAATCACCCGCGCTTTCACCATTGCAAAACGTTCCCAGTGACGACCTTGCTCTTGATAATAATCTTCCATGGCGTCGAAGTGCATCACCAAAGGCCCCGACTCACCGAATGGCCGCAGTCTCATGTCTACACGATAGACTTGACCATCCGGAGTAACCTTGTTGAGCGCTTGTATCAATTTTTGCGCTAAGCGGGTAAAAAATTGCTGATTTTCAATAGGTTTCTTTTCACCATTTGTCATGCCTTTTTCGGGGTAGGCAAAAATCAAATCGATATCTGATGAAAAGTTAAGTTCGCGGCCGCCTAATTTCCCCATGCCCAAAATGTACATGTGAATAGAGCCATTTTCACCACAAGGCACACCATGTTTATCACTCAGCATAGTGTAAAGCCATTGGTAAGCGGATGTAATTAACACATCGGCTAACGCCGAAACCTGCGTTAACGATTGTGTAATAGTCTGTTTGTTAAGTCCGTCACGCGCGGTGATAGCAGCCATATGAAAATGGCGGGATTGGCGAAGTGCGCTAAGCAGCTCGTCTTCGGATTTAACATTTTCCAGCTTTTGCGTAACAGCATGATTGTAAAAGCTTTGCGGCTCGTCAGGAATCGATTCAACCAGCATAGCGCCAACCCACCCAGGGTGCTGAAGGCAAGTCTCTGCAAAAAATAGCGATCGGCCCAATAGGGTAGTGAGATCATTTTGATAATGGGCTAAGTCACTATTAACGTGCTCATTATCTGAAAGCTTTTCCCAGGTTTCGTTAGCTTGTTGTGCATTGCTCATGGTAATTGTGTTGTCTGTTGGCATAATACTGGCTTCGACAATAATAAATATTTCAAAACATTGAGATAAAAAGAGTCTGTCACAGTTTTTGGGGCGTAACCACCCTAAGGTTGTGTTTAGGTCAAAGGAGTAATATTACGTGGATGCTTTAATTAAACTCGTGCCGCTAGGTTCTGACTTATGGATTTACCTTGCCATCGATGTAAGTATCGCCCTAGCACTGTTGGTGGTTATGAAGTGGGTGACTGGGCTTATGAGAAAGAACTCAGTGACCGAAGAGCTTGGTATTAAAGATAATTTTGCTTTTGGTATTAGTATAGCCGGTGGCATGTTGTCGCTTTGTATCGTACTTAGTTCGGTAGTAGGTCGTCATATCGGCCAGGGTTACAGTGAAGCCGCTACAGGTATGGTGACATTCGGTATTGTTGGTATTCTGCTAGTGAAGTTTGGTCGTTTTGCCCATGACAAGTTAGTACTCAATCGAGTAGATACCCACGCTATGATTTCCGAGCGCAGTGTAAGTGTTGCACTGGTAGATGCTGCAAGCTTAGTGGCCAGTGCCATCGTGCTTAAGAATATTATGGTATGGGTAGATGGTAGTGACATGAATGCCATTATTGCCATCGTGACAGGATTCTCTGTCGTACTTACCATGTTACTGGTGATGACCCGTATTTTAGAAGTACGCTACGCAAAAGATAACCAAAACGACTCCTTTCAAGGCGCGCTTCGAAAAGGTCAGTTGGCGTTAGCCATAGAACACTCGGGCAATTTACTAGGCACTGCTATGATTGTTTCAGCAGCGAAAAACTTACTAATTTATAACCCTTCAGGTTATGTAAGTAACGTAACTGGCTGGTTAGTGGTAAGTGTAGCGTTAGCTATCGCATTGCATATATTAGTGCTTATTAATAAAAAAGTGATCATGTTTGGTATGAACTTTAGACAAGAAGTCGACCAGCAACATAATGTTGGCGTAGCTTCACTTGGCTTTACATTAAGTATTGGTACTGCCATGGTGATAAATGGTGTACTGGGCGGTTAAAGCAATTTTCAAGCTGTCAGCGTAACGTTGACAGCTATGACCAAACTAAATACTACTGATAATTAGAAGGGCAAATGTACCGGCTGTTGTCGCATAGGGCGATACATAGGCTTTCAGGCAAAACCTTCTGTTTGACGATAGCCCGTTTTTTCTCTTTAGAAAGTTGCTTTACCTTGTATTCAACTTTCGAGGCTGTCGACCTATCTCCAATTAAGAAAATGGCCCTAAATTGAAGTGGGCCTTTTCCTTTCAAAGCCCGCGCGCCACCAACAATTTCACCTCGATGCTGGGATATTCTTCGTTCCGGCGAAGTCGTAATGCCCGTATACAATTGACCCAGTTTATTTTCGATAAGATAAAGGTACCAAGTTGACGGCTGCTGGTGGGTATTCACGTTGTTGGCTGTTATACTCATTGGCAATTTGAAATACATCGATAAAGTTGTCTCATCAATGATTTTACCAGATTTTAGTAAAGCGAAAGTGCTTATTGTAGGTGACCTAATGTTAGACCGCTATTGGAGCGGTGGCACAGGTCGTATTTCCCCTGAAGCGCCTGTTCCTGTAGTGAATGTGCAGTCTTCTGAAGACCGCCCAGGCGGCGCGGCAAACGTGGCTGTGAACGTCGCTACCCTTGGCGCTAAAGTCACCTTACTCGGTATGTGCGGTAACGATGAAAATGCCAAACTTCTACGTGAGCGTTTAGAGTCCTTTGATATCGACTGCCAGTTTTTCGCCGTTGAAGGTCAAGACACAATAACCAAACTTCGGGTGATGAGCCGTAATCAGCAATTGCTTCGGTTAGATTTTGAAAAGAGCTTTGCTGATTCAGATAAATCTGAACTAGAAAGCGCGTTCGATGGCGCCCTTGATGATGTTGATATTGTTATATTATCTGACTACGCCAAAGGGTGCTTAAGCAACCCCCAAGCGCTAATCCAAGCAGCTAAAGCAAAAGGTAAGCGCGTTATTGTCGACCCTAAAGGCAGTGACTTTAAAAAGTACGCTAACGCTACGCTTATCACACCGAACATGGAAGAACTAAACCATGTGGTAGGTGAGTCTACTACCGAGAAATCATTAGTATCAAATGCACAGCAGGTTAAAACTGAGCTTAATTTGGATGCGCTACTGCTAACCCGTTCTGAGCAAGGAATGACCTTGTTTGAGGGAGACAACGCAGAGTTTCACTTACCTGCAAAAGCGAAAGAAGTGTACGATGTGACTGGCGCTGGCGACACAGTGGTATCGACATTAGCGGTAGCGTTAGCAAGCAAGTTGCCTCTACAGGCCGCCTGCGTGTTAGCTAATTTAGCCGCCAGTGTGGTGGTTGGGAAATTAGGTACGTCTACCGTTACCAATACCGAGTTAGCGCTAGCCTTAGGTGAACAATCTGTACATCTCGATGGCGGTGTGATGACCGAAGGTCAGCTTGAGATGGCGATGGCTGCAGCAAAAGCCCGCGGCGAACGTATTGTAATGACTAACGGCTGTTTCGATATTCTTCATTCTGGCCATGTGGCTTATTTAGAAGAAGCCGCGCAGTTAGGTGACCGGCTTATTGTGGCAGTAAACACCGATGCATCGGTGACGAAACTTAAAGGCCCTGGAAGGCCTGTGAACAACACTAATCGCCGTATGGCAGTACTAGCAGGCTTAAGTGCGGTTGATTGGGTAGTGCCCTTCACTGAAGATACGCCACAGCGATTAATTGCCTCGTTATTGCCAGATATATTGGTGAAAGGCGGTGATTATCAAATTGATGAAATCGCTGGTGGAAAAGAAGTGATTGCCAACGGCGGCGAGGTGCAAGTGTTAACGTTTGAAGATGGCGTTTCTACCACCGGGATCATTGAGCGTATAACACGAAACAAGTTAACCTAGGGTTTTCGTCGTTACCTCAATTTTTGTTTCAGTAAATGTAAAATGTAGTCGTTTGCTAGCCGCACCCGTTAATCGGTGAGCTAGCAAAGTGAGCAGTTTTTTCAAACGGATATCAGCATGTACGAAAGTTACTATGGACTTAACGCTAAACCTTTTCAGTTAACACCAGACCCAGGCTTCTTTTTTGCCAGTAAGTGGCACAAACGCGCCATGTCATACCTTCAGTATGGGTTATCGCAGGCGGAAGGGTTTATTGTTATCACAGGTGATATTGGTACAGGGAAAACCACCGTCGCAAATAGTTTGCTGGCTGAAATTCAAGACGATATTTTTGCGGCTCAAATAGTCACCCCGAAACTGTCGCCTGATGAGTTGGTAAAAATGGTGGCGTCAAAGTTTGATATCAACACTGACGGAAGAAGCAAAGCTGAAATTTTAAAGATGCTTGAGGTGTTCTTATACGACCTAAGCACCCAAGGGCGCCGCGCATTACTGCTTGTTGATGAAGCGCAGAACTTACCCTTAGAGTCTATTGAAGAGCTTCGTATGCTGTCTAACTTTCAGCTTAATGGTAAGCCATTGATACAAAGTTTTTTATTAGGGCAAGAAGAGCTGCAACCTATTTTACGAGCACCCAATATGGAGCAGTTCAGGCAGCGTATAGTGGCTTCATGCCATTTAGCGCCGCTCACGTTAGATGAGTGCAAAGAGTATATTGAATATCGCTTGCATCACGCAGGCTGGAACGGCGAAGATTTATTTTCAGAAGGGGCCTATGAGCGTATTTATCAGTTTACCCGCGGTGTGCCCCGCAAAATAAACACGCTGATGGATCGTATCATGCTGTTTGGCTTTTTAGAGGAGCTTAAAAGCTTTGATGAAGAGGCGGTAAGTGAGGTAATAGATGAAGTTAAAGCTGAAATGTTTGAGCCTGAGAGTGGGGTGGGCCATTCAACATCCCAAACTCATGACTTTGCAGAGCACCCTGAAAACAAAACGATTATGACTCCCGGTGGGAATATCATACGAGATAGTAAGTACTATCTTGATATGTTGGCGGAGTTAGTAGATGCGTTAGACGATGCAATATCGCATAAGGTTAAAATGACGCAGTATGTAGATAAACTGATGAAGAAGAAGTTTAAAACGTACGTAAGGCTGAAGAGTACTGATAAGAGTGATACCCAGTAAAAAAAGTTAATTTACTGGACCCATTTTTACAGAGGCCCAATTTTACTGATAGGTGTAGGTGACTGAAAGGGTTATCCGCCTATCGGTGTAATCGCTGCCGTAAAGGCCACCACCAAACGACAAATCTCCGCTCTTATCCAAATAGCTAACGTCCAAGCTTGTTACCAAGTGTTTCCCAAAATTTCTATCTAGCCCCAAAGTGGCATTTAAGTTGTCACTGCTGCCGTCATAAGTGTTGTCTTCAGACTGTCCATCAATTCTGGCAAAGCTTAATGATGTGTTTAAATTGGTATATGAACCTAATTTATAAGACAGTGTGGTCGTCATTGACAGTGTACGCTGGAGTCTGTCTTCATCTAAATAATCGTTTTCAGAATATAACCAAGAAACACCTAGGTTAACTCTTGAAAAATCATACCCCATTTGAAAGTTGGTACGTTTTTGAAGGATAATTCGGTCGTCGAAATCCAAATTTTGGGAATTTAACTCAACGAATTGCTCATCAGCAGAAGGTGAATAACTCAGGCTCGCTGGTTGAAAACAACCTGCAATGGATGTTGCGCCTACAGGGCAGACAAACACACCTAAATTCTCAGGGTTTGATAGCAAGCGAGATGTATTTGTAACATCCTCACTATACGAAAGCGACGATCTAAAATGTTTTGAGTTATAGCTCATATTAGCAGAGGCTGAGTCACCGTAAAATCGACGCCCATAACTTCCCCCAATTTCAGTACGTGAACTTAACGCCCATAGCAAATCTACTCCAATAAAGGTTTCGTTATCATCTTCAGTGGTATCTGAATCACTTTTGTTCAGTGTGAGCGCAATATACCTATTTTCAGCTTGACGATACGTCAGTCCAGCACCGTAGGAGTTAAATTCACGCGTAATACTATTAGTATCTGTTCTATCTGAAATCTGATTAGCTTCATGAGAAGCAGTTAACCGGATTGCCCAATTCTTTAGAACACGGAAGTCGGTAAAAGCATCAGCGGAGCGCGTTATGAAGTCACCACGTGAAGATTGATTGCTAGCCGTATTTTGGTAAGAGCCTGTTACTTCCCATATTAAGTACCTAGCATATTCCCCATTGGTTAGTGAGCCGTATAATTGGTATGAGTCATTGTCAAGAGGAGTATCGTTCGCAGACGTGGATTCAGAGGCAACATCTGAATATGATGCACTTCCTTGAGCATTTATCCAATTGTTGTTTTCGATAAGAAGCGACGATGAAAGTGTGTTATTACGAGTTTTCGCTAAGCTATTTGAATTGGTGAGAAAATCAGAAACCAAAAAGCTACTTGAGTCTCCATTTCGATAATTCAGTGCGCCAGCCGCTTGGAAAACTAACGTTCTTCCAATAGGCGCCCATTGTGCTGAGTAACTATATTCAGCGTAGTCTTGCGTTTGGCCGATATCGTCATTGTCTCGTTCTAAATGCGTCAATGTACCTGACCATAAGCCATTAAAAGTACGAGATTGATAGGTTGCATTGATTTGAGGAATGACCGAAAAGGTGGTCAGAGAAAGCGAATCTTCATCTTGCCTTTCCACCTCTTGAAAAATACTCTTACCTTGCGCAGAGCCAGTAATATCGAAATCAGCGTAAACATAAGGCGATAGAGCACCGAGACTAATCGCCAAATATGTTTTTCTTGATATATTTCTGAGCACGACGTTACGAGATTTAGTCTTTGCGCTCAGAGTAGTAATATCCATAATATCCGCTTCCATCGGTGTCATAGTGCACTGACTTGTTAACCACAAATCCAATTGCCATATCTGGGTTCAATCGTTCTACAGACATTTTAACGTCGTTAAGTTTCGCTTTACCTTCCTCTACTACAACCACTGCTTGACCTGCGAAATTAGCTAAAATAGCGCTTTCATTAATACCGATAAGAGGAGGCGTGTCAAATATCACGATTCGGTCAGGGTATCGGTTTGCAAACTCATCTACTGTTTCATGCATTTTATGACTAGCAAGCATCTCAGTAGAAAGGTGATGAGACCGACCAGCAGGGATAATTTTTAACTTATCGATGTTAGTAGAATAAAGTACCTCAGAAATATCGTCGACCTCACCGATAAGATACTCCATTAACCCTTTGCGCCTCTCCAAACCTAAAGTGTTAAGTACATTAGGTTTAAGTACGTCCGCGTCTACTAACAGTACCGTTTTATCTTGTTCTGCTGCAATACTTAGGGCGAGGTTTGTCGCAGTGAATGTTTTACCTTCAGAAGGGCGACTGCTTGTAACCATTATTATATTAGGGTTATGAAGGGTTTTAGCGAGTGGACCAAACGCGTTAGCGAGTAGTTTTCGCTTAATTTCCCGGTACTCTTCGTTAATTTGCCTACGTTCACCAGATAGAGAGATATGACCATTATCGCTTAACCTCTGAAGGTTAATTTTAAAACCACTTTTTGGAGATGTTGTCTCTGGCTTAGCAACTTCAGTAGCTTCACGTTGAGGTTCGGTTATGTTATTGCTTGCGCTTTTCTCATTCGAGTTGTTTGCCAAAGCGTTTTTCTGTTTTTGTTTTAACAATGCTTTTTCAATTGTATTAGACATTAGAAAAACCTCTCGATTATATTAATATTCATCACCTCAGCAGCCACTAATATACCATACTGCAGCAGAATCATCCCGCAGGACAAAGCGAAGATTAATAATCTAAATTTGTTCTTTTTCTGAATGTTCACAATATTTAAATGACTGACCGTTCCCCAAATTGGGTAATCGGAGAGGCTGTTTAATTGCTTAGGTCTAATTAATATCGGAGAAAGTTGACTCACTAGAAACGCTACGCCTACTCCAGAACCAAAACCAGCAAGTAATACTGCGGTGTACAAAATGAGTCTATTTGGGCCTGACGGAGAACTGGCTGCAAGAGGCGGTTCTATGATACGAAACTGAAGTTCTTCAGCAGAAACCTCTGCCCGTCTTGAAAGCCCTGCGG
>JGI24522J20083_1000085_pt1 | contig 51827 bp, 42 predicted proteins | sample LinPmetageLP47_FD_20083 | JGI IMG/M metagenome (IMG submission 20083)
ACCTGATCCGCAGATCACCATACCGGCCCGCGGCTCCTGAAAGCGCCGCACATCAAGGCCTGACAGAAGACCGCACTCGATCACTTGTTCAAAGGAAAAAAACTTCTTGCATCACGGGCGGCAACCACAGAAGCATTCGTGGGTGGCGCGCGCAATCAGACCAAATGATGCGCTTCGAAGCCTTCAGATTTCATGGCTGCGATCAGCGTTTCAGTGCCAGCGTTGCTCTGTACAGTGACTTCTCTACTGGACAGATCAACCTCTACACGCGCATCTGCATCCACCGATGCAACGGCTTTTTCTATTGAGGATTTACAATGACCACAACTCATCTGAGGTACGGAAAATTTTGTCATGTTAGCTCCTATCATTCTGGTTGACGCCTAACAGTTTCCTGCGCTGGAAGGTCAACAGATTTTTTCGAACACCTTGAAGGTGCGGCTTGTACACAAAGCGTTTGCTCCGGATCGGCTCAGGCGCGATGATCCGTGGAAATTAGGGAGGTATGTCAATGCTCTTGGGAAAAGGAATTTCAAATGGTCCGGTTGTCGGCCTACTGGCAAGTATAGCGGTTTTTGCGTTAAATGCCGACTACGTTTTCGCCGATGACGCGTTCTTCATATCGGTTGATAAGCTGAGCGCACCAGTTGCCCAGGGCGCGCGCGAGCCGTCACTCTCAACAATGAACGACGGGAGTGTCCTGATGAGCTGGACAGAACCAAAGGAAGACGGTTTTGCCTTAAAAACTGCTATTTCTGATGGGGCCGGGTGGTCAGAAGCGCAGACAGTCGTTGAAAGAGACGATTTATTCGTGAATTGGGCAGACTTTCCATCTGCTGTTGCTTTGGCAGATGGCACGATTGTCGCGCATTGGCTGCGTGCCAATGGCGATGACGACTATTTCTACGACATCAACATCGCTCTTTCACGGGACGAAGGTTTGACGTGGTCTGAACGTGTAATTCCGCACGAGGACCGTTCACAACGTCAGCACGGTTTTGTGACACTGCTGCCAGCCGAAGACGGCAAATTTGCTGTAATCTGGTTGGATGGGCGGAGCTATGATACCTACGCTCCGCAAGATGTCGTGAAAAATGCCATGCAACTTCGGATACGTGAAATTTCGGCAGATGGTAGCATGGGACAGGATACCTTACTCGACGCGCGGACTTGCACGTGTTGTCAGACATCGGCTGTTGTCACAGAAAGTGGTGACGTTCTTGTTGTCTATCGTGACCGATCGCTTGGAGAAATACGGGACATTTCAATTGTGCGCCAAACACAGCAAGGATGGTCCACCCCTCAACCAGTAAGCGAAGACGGCTGGAACATCGAAGGTTGCCCGGTAAACGGCCCGGCAATTGATGCGACCTATCGCCGGTCTGTTGTGGCATGGTTCACGGCGGCCAATGACATTCCCAAAGTCAAAGTCGCATTTTCGAGCGATGACGGCGTGACCTTCGGCGAGGCGTTGGAAATTGATAGCAACACACTATCCGGCAGGGTTGATGTCATTCAACTCAACGATGGCTCCGCACTGATCACTTGGGTCGAACAAACAGCGAAAGGCGAAACCATCCTGATTTGCGCCACTGATCCAAAGACAGGCTGCACTCATCCCATCGTCCTCGCCGTCAGCCCCGCTGGAAGAACGGTTGGCTTCCCGCGTATGACGCTTGGTGATCAAGGCGTCTACGTTGCATGGACTGAACCGTTGCAATCAACTGCAAGCCCCCGCAAAGGCGGAACAACAATTCGCACGATACTGGCACGGATCGGAGATGTAGAATGAAACAATGGATCCACCGGTCTTTTGTGTCGCTGATCCTGTTGACTATGTTCACAGGTGCTGCACTTGCGGACGGTCAAAAATTCGTATTTGGCATTCACTCAACTCCCAAAGAAGTGCCGAAAATTACGTTTGAAAACACAGACGGCAATCAATTTACGCTTGAAGGTTTTAAAGGGAAGTATGTACTTTTGAACGTCTGGGCGACCTGGTGTCCACCTTGCCGCAAGGAACTTCCAGATCTGCAGGGCTTGCAGCAGGCACTTGGTGGACCTCAATTCCAGGTGGTTGCCCTTTCAACGGATGCAGGGCGGCTTGAGAGTGTTAAGCGCCTATACCAAGAACTTGGCCTCGATGAAGGCGGCATTTTCATTGACGAGACAGGATCAGCCATGCGTAGTCTTGGCATTTTTGCAATGCCAACAACCCTTCTGATCGATCCTGAAGGGCGCGAAATAGGTCGCAAACCTGGCCCGGCAGACTGGGACAGCACGTCGGCTCTGACCTTTTTTAAAGGACAGCTAGGTAGCCCGGAGTGATAATGCCAAGTCTTCAGCATTGATTAGCGTTTAACAAGCTGTGCTCTGACATTCGTCTAAAAATGTTGAGGGATGACCATGGGTTTCAGGCAAGAACTCGAATTTTTAGATGGGAGTTTTGGTGCCTATTAGCCGTCAAAGAATCTAATGGGCTATGCACATGGCGCATAAGCTAGCGCTTATGCCAACCTCTATAAGCTTAGAACCACTATTACCTTCTTTGCACAGGGTGCAATTAAACCGCATCGCCGGAACATCCGTTGCGGTACAACCTGATAGGAGAACTACCGATGCGTAAATTTCTGATTGCAGCTACTATGGTCCTCGCACTGCCTGCCTTTGCGGCCGAAGTAGCCAAAGATGCCGAACTTGGCACAACCATGGAAGAGGTCAAAGCCAGCCTTGTCGAGATGGGCTATGAAGTCCGCAAGATGAAAATGGAAGACGGCAAGATTGAGGCCTACGCAGTTTTGGACGCCAAACTCAGCGAAGTTTTTGTTGATCCGGCCACGGGTCTGGTCACCAAAATCGTTGATAAGTGATCCCGTCATGCTGATGGAACAAAAGGGAATTCGCGGGCGCAAAAGTGCCCGCGATAAACGGGGCATTTTGGTCTGGGATCCTTTGGTCCGGCTGATCCACTGGGGCGTCGTATCGATGGTACTGATCAATGCGGCCATTGTCGCCAAAGACAGTCCGATTCACCTTTGGGCTGGATATACGATGTTGGTGCTCGTGGGCGTAAGGCTGCTTTGGGGAGTGATCGGCACTCGGTCTGCGCGGTTCTCCGCCTTTCCACCAAATCCGTTCCGGGCGTTGGGCTATCTACGTCAGATGCGTTCGGGAGACCGGACGGTTCACCTCTCGCACAACCCGCTGGGGGCGCTGATGGTCTATAATATATGGTCAACGCTCTTGGTAATAGGGGCAACAGGATACATGATGGGCACCGTAAAATTCTTTGGAATTGCATGGGTCGAACAGATTCATGAGCTGGCGTATGATTGGCTTTTGCTCTCAATAGCCGGGCATATCGCTGGTGTTGTGTTTGACACGTGGCGCTCGGGTGTTCCGCTGGTTCAGGCAATGCTACACGGGCGCAAACGTATTCCGAAGGGTACAGCCGTCAAATGAAATCAGTTTTACATTTGCCAAAAAAGGACAGACGGCGGGCTGTGACGCTCGCCGTCATCATCGTGTTGCAGGCGCTTTGTGCGGCATTCTTTTTCAGCGATGTCGTGTCCGATTTCAAAAAAGATGCGTATTTCAACGAAATTCACTTCTACATGGAGACGGCCGCAACACTGGTCCTGATCACCGGGGTCATTTTCCTGATGATTGAGCTGCGAGGCGTGATGAGCCGCATGGAGATGCTGGACCGCGGATTGCGCGCGGCACGTGGGGAAATGGCACAGATCATTGATACCTTCTTTGACGAATGGAAGCTGACCCCGTCAGAAAGAGACGTCGGAATGTTGATCCTGAAGGGTTTTGACAACGACACGATTGCAGAATTCCGCGGGACGGCAGTCGGAACGATCAGAGCGCAATCCACACGCGTCTATGCCAAAGCGGGCGTCGATGGCCGCGCCCAATTGTTCAGCATCCTGCTTGAAGAGCTTTTGGCAGATGAAGATCAACAAAAAGAAGAAAAGGTTGCGACATGAGGGCACTGCATGCTGAAAATCACAACGTATCGCGCATCGGTTGGCTGCGGGCCGCCGTGCTTGGAGCAAATGACGGCATCGTTTCTACAGCTAGCTTGATTGTCGGTGTGGCTGCTGCCGCAGGTAGTACACCCCAAGTCTTGCTGGCGGGAACAGCAGGTCTGGTCGCCGGGGCGATGTCGATGGCTGCCGGTGAATATGTTTCAGTCAGCTCTCAAGCGGACACTGAACAAGCAGATCTTGCACGGGAGCGACAGGAGCTGGTTGACCAACCCGATCAGGAATTGCGCGAACTGACAGCAACATTCACGGCCCGGGGTGTCAGTGATGAAGTGGCTTCAGAGGTAGCGAAACAACTAACAGCGCATGATGCCATCGGGGCCCATGCACGCGAAGAGCTTGGGATAACGGATCTGGCGACGGCAAGACCGCTGCTTGCGGCATTCACCTCAGCGCTGACCTTTGCCATCGGCGCAATGCCACCGCTGATCATCGTGTTTGTCGCACCGGCTGACCAAATCGGCACCTACGTTTCAGTTGCGACGATCATTTTCTTGGCCGTTCTCGGAGCGTTCGGTGCGAAAGCGGGTGGAGCAAACCTTTTTCGCGGCGCAATCAGGGTCACATTTTGGGGTGGGGCGGCGATGGCCGCAACCGCTGTTGTTGGGAAGCTATTTAACGTTGCGATTTGAATGAGGCGTAGTTTTACTTCTGCATAAGGTCCTTCGAGCAATTCTATTGCATATCGCGAAGTGTCGCCGGCATCTCTCGATCAGAATATGCGACAGACCTTAGTCCGTAGATGGCCTTGCCGATGTCGCACATCACGGAAGAATGGGCGAAATGTCACAAAAAATTCTCCACCTTTCTAGCATCCTATCTCTACAGTTTCTAGCTGCGGGCGGCTTGGTAATGGCCGTAGCGGCGTATGTGCTTGGAACGCTGGTATCAGACCGCATTGAACAAGGGGTCGTGCAAAATTCGGGCGTTTCGGCAGCGCTTTACATTGATAGCCTATTACCCCGCGAATTGATCACTGGGGCGGCGGCGGAAGGCGCTTCTATCTCGAACATGACCCGTTTGGCTCTTCGGGACGCCTTTAACGAAGGGATATTGAGCGAGAGCGTTGTAACGTACAATATCTGGAGCAAAGAAGGCGAGGTTATAGCTTCATTTAGGCCAGAACTTTCGGGACAAAAATTTGAACCGTCAGCGGAGCTGATCAAGGCGTGGTCTGGTGAGGTATCCTCACAATTTGAGACGCTGGAAATCCAGGCAGATCATCCTGAAAATATCTTGGGCATTCCTTTGTTGGAAGTGTACGTCCCGATACGAGACACCCGCACCGGCAATGTCCTGACTGTTGTTGAATTTTATCAGCGCGCCGAAGGTTTGGCAGCCGATTTGGAAAATTCCAAACGTGACAGTTGGGTTCTTATTCTTCAAATATTCGGACTGAGCGGTTCTTTGCTTTTCATTATCGTCCACGCCGGAAGCCTTCTTATTGAACAGCAACGTAAACAAGCAAAATTGCAGCTCCTTGAAAGCCGCGAACTCTCGACTCGCAACGAAGCATTGCGAATACGGGTCACACAGGCTGCTCAGCGTTCTACAGCCCAATCCGAAAAGATCATGCAGCGCATCGGTCAAGACTTGCACGATGGCGTGGCACAGCATTTATCTTTGGCGAGCCTGCGACTGGAAGGCGCGGGCATTCCTCCCTCAGCAGACGCTGATACCGTTAGGCAGTCACTTGCGAATGCGATGAAGGAATTACGTGCAATTTCTCGTGGTTTGGCCCTTCCTGATCTTGCTTTGGCCGATCTCTCAGACTGCGCAAAACAGGCTGTGAATGATCACAACAAGGCATTCGGGTCCGATGCGGTGCTCGATGTGACGATGAACGCCCCTCTGACAACTTCATATGCGACAAAACTCTGCGTGTACCGGTTTCTCCAGGAAACACTTGCCAATGCAAGTCGTCATGCAGGCGCAACACAGATCAAAGTGAGCCTCACAATCAGTGATTGCCAGATTGTTGCAATCGTGTCCGATAATGGACGTGGTTTTGACAAAACGTCCCAAACGGGGCTGCGAGAGGACGGGGGTCAGGGGCTTCCCAGCTTGGCGGACCGCGCCGCGACGCTCAATGGTCAGGTCGAGATTGACGCCAGACACGGTGTCGGCACTGAAATCCGGTTGGTCCTTCCAATATCAAAGGAAGCAGAATGACGATACGTATTCTTGTTGCAGACGATCATCCAATTTATCGAGATGGAGTTGTCACCAGTCTGGAAGAAACCGGTGAATTCCGGGTCGTCGCAACAGCAAGCTCGGCTGATGAAGCGGTGCAGATGGCCGAGCAAAAGCGGCCTGACATTGCGTTGCTTGACCTGTCGATGCCCGGCAGTGGGCTGACTGCAATCAAACGAATAGCTGCAGCAAAAAGCGCCGCTCATATCGCGATGCTGACCGTCTCGGAGGAAGATGAAAACGTTGCGGACGCCCTCAAGTTTGGCGCGATTTCCTACATCCTCAAAGGGGTCTCCGCACGAGAACTGCGTAGTGTTCTCAAAGGTGTGGCGCAGGGCGAGGCACATGTGTCCGCCGGATTGGCGTCAAAGGTCCTGACATTTCTATCGCAGGGTGGTGGCACCAAAGCAGCATCACCGATTGACGATCTGACGAAGCGGGAGAAAGACATACTGAGATTGGTCTCAAAGGGCAAAAGTAACAAAGAAGTGGCCAATGATCTCAACCTGCAAGAGAAAACGATCAAGCATTACATGACCGTCATCATGGGCAAACTACATGCACGGAACCGGGTCGAGGCGGCACTTATTGGCCATGAAGTGTGGCGGAACAGCGAATAGGCACCGTGTCCGCACCAACGGTTTATGCATGAATTATGCGTTTGTCGCGACCCCGATGCCAAGAGCTAATTGGATTTTTGGAATATTGCGTTGAAGGCGATTGTGACCCGCTCTTCTTCCGTTACGTTGGGATGAACCCAATGAACAAGATAGGATGGAAACAGGATCATCTCACCCGGTTCGGGACGGATGGATATCTTGGGATCAAACGCGGGTATCTTCAGCATCTGCCAGTTTGGCAAATCGGATCGCGGGTCCAGAAATTCGATCTTTCCCGAAGATCCGGTCTCAACCTTTGGCTGGGACACATAATAGACGCCTGACCAATGGGCCCCCGGATGAGTGTGGGGGGCGTTGTACCCACCCGGCGGATTGGCGTTCATCCATGCGAACAGCTTTATCCCGAATGAGTCCGGGTCAGCTTTTGCATTCATTTTTCTTGTTGAACCGATCACTGCAGTCCGAGACATCTCCTTGAGCCTTTGGATGCAAGGGGCCGTTTGAGCGTATAGGTTTCCAGTGGAATGCCATCCACCGCGATTGGACATCGACACCCCTTCATCGGCGGTGCGCAAACGGCACCCCTCCTCAAGCAGTTCTTGATTGAACTGTGCGGCTTCAGGAAATTTGAATCGGAAAATTGGGGTCGAAAACCCCGCGATATGTCTCGTTTGTTCCATGTTTGCCAATGCTTTAAAATCGTTGTTGTCAGAATTATGATAGGCATCCGCTAACGAAATGCGGATGCCTTTAAGTAGTTATGTCAGATGGCCTGACGATTATGTGGTTTAGTCGTCACCACCACCTTCGCCATCGCCGCCATCACCACCGTCGCTCCCGCCGCCTTCACTGTCGCCACCGTCACTACCACTGTCGCTCCCGCCGCCTTCACTATCGCCACCGTCACTGCCGTCGCTTCCGCTGCTATCACCATCGCTCCCGCCGCTTTCGCTATCGCTACCGTCACTGCCATCGTTCCCACTGCTATCGCCATCGCTCCCGCCACTTTCACTATCGCGACCATTATCGTCGTCCCCACCACTTTCGCTATCGCCCCGTGACGATTGCGCTTCAGCGATGCTTACAGAGCCATCTCCGTCCCGATCACTGCCCGAGATAACAGCGCGCGCGCCATCGGCGCCAAAAGCTGCTGAAAGTTCACCTTGCGAAAGTACACCGTTGTTGTCGCTGTCCACCGATGAGAAAGATCTTCCCTCGGCGAAAGCAGGCAAAGCTGCCATGGTGCATAAAGACGTCGTGAGTAAGAGTTTGGAAAGTTTCATGTTCTTCTCCAGTTTGTTTGCCAGAACTTGGCTTTCGAGTTTCAACTAGTCTCAATATTGTGGATTCGAACATCAGGCGCATCAGCTTTTAGTCCCTACGTTGGTGGCATAGGTCCATGTACCTCTCAGACCAAAGTCGGATTTCTGCGAAAATCGAAGTATTAAAATGGTCAAGGCACAGGCTGAAATGACTGCTGCAGTACAGTCTCGACACACTCAAAAGAGATGACTGTTTACATTCGTTGAATTCTTGACACGAAACCGATAATAATTAATTGAATTCAATATAATCAAGGTTATGAGCTTATGCCCCAAGCTGCGCATTCTGTACGACAGAGAAAACATGGATTTCTGATCCGAATATCACACATAGGGCTGGCCATTGCCGTCATAAATCAACTGCTGACAAGCCTTGTCCTGTCTGCCCCCGCGCCTGATGCAGCAGGGAATTTTTACTTTGAAGTGCATGAATACGGTGGTTTGGCGGCATTTTCGTTCATTACTCTCTTTTGGTTCGGGGTCATTTTTCGCAAAAGACAGGCACCATCGGGCCTTATGTTCCCGTGGTTGTCTGCCGTACGGCTGTCGGCACTTTGGTCTGATACCAAGCTTCATTTTGCAGCCATACGGAGGATGCGCCTACCTCCGTATGATGACCACGCTCCACTGGCATCTGCGATACACGGGCTTGGCCTATTGCTGGTTACTGCCATGGCTGCTTCAGGTACAATCTATTACTTTATAAACAGCAGCAATCCCGATGCAGGCGGTCTGGTGGGTGTTGTCATGTTTATTCATCTCAACCTTGCCAGTCTTGTTTGGGCCTATTTGATCGGACATGCGGGTCTTGCCCTTATCCATCATTTTTCCAACAATCTGCGTTTGTCCGAAATGTGGTCGCTCCGCCGCGACTAACGAAGCCAGTTTTCTGGAAACTGTAGGCAAAAAAATTCACCCTTGGACATGTATCCAAGGGTGAATCGGTAAGACCATTGTGGATGGGTGCGCAGAATTAGAAACGCATACGAACACCAAAATTCACAGATGTATTGTCGATATTGTTTCCTTTGGCCCGGATCAAGTCTGCCGTGTTTCCGAGGGACCGCTTCCAGGACACACCAACATAAGGCGCAAATTCCCGCGTGATTTCGTACCGTAGGCGAATACCAACACCCACATTGTTAAAGCCGGAACCTACGTCGAATTCAGGATCATCCTGGAGAGCGGCACTGGTTTCAAAGCGTCCCTGAGCAATTAGCTTCTGGGTAAACAGCAGATCATAGGTGCCCTGAAAGCGAGCCGATACATCGCCCTTTTCGCTGACGAAGAGTGCGGGTTCAACTTCAAACCAATAGGGTGCCAACCCTTGCAAACCGACGACGGCATAGGTTCGGTTTAGGTTCGGGCCAGGCCCAAATTTCAGATCGTGACGCACACCAAACTGTACATCCCAGAACGGCGCGATCATCCGGCTATAGAGGAGTTGCAGTTCCGCGTCGCCTTCCTTGGTGGACGACGTTGTACTCGCGCCTTCCGTTTTGACCCAAAGCTTGTCACGGTCGCCGCCATACCAACCTTGTATATCCCAGTTCAGTGTATTTCCGCCAGAATCATTATTCCTGATCTCGAGCTGATCAACGGTGACGGTCCCAAATTTTTCTTCGTCCATAACCTGCGCATCGGCGGTCTGAACTGAAGAGAAGGCTGTGATCAGACCGAGACAAAGAGCCGGAAACGTCAGGTTTCGCCTGCTTTTGCTTTTTGTATTTTCCACTTTTGTAATCCTCATTTTTTCAGGCAACCGCCACGACACGGAACATTCCCATCTCCATGTGGTAGAGAAGATGGCAATGAAATGCCCAATTTCCGGGCGCATCCGCGGTTACCAAAACCGAAACGCGTTCGGCTGGCTTGACATTGATGGTGTGCTTGCGGGGCAGGTACTTCCCTTGGCCATTTTCCAGCTCCATCCACATGCCATGCAGGTGAATAGGGTGCTCCATCATGGTGTCGTTTCGCAAGATCAGGCGCAGGCGTTCACCGTGTCGGAATTGGATCGGTCCCTTGACCTCCGAGAATTTTTTCCCATCGAAGGACCACATATAGCGCTCCATCACGCCGGTCAGGTGCAGTTCGATCTCACGGGCTGGTTTGCGTTTGTCTTCGTATGGCACCAGACTGCGCAGGTCTTTGTAAGTCAAAACACGGCGGCCATCGCTGCCCAAACCAATGCCGGGATTTGCGGTTTGATCGGTCGCATACATCGACACCATCGCACTGCCTGGCAGGTGTTTATCCGGACCGTGTTTGAAAGATTTGCCCCGGGGCTTTTTCGGCATTTCCATACCCGCCCTACCACCGGAGGGCATGGATTTCATGCCTTTCATATCCTTCATGCCAGTGGACGGCTCCTTTGCCATCCCGCCATCCATCGACATCCCGCCCGGCATCATACCCATGTCGGCCATACCTCTGACAGGACGCGTGCGTCGAGCAGGGATGCCGGCCTGCATACCTGCCTGAGGTGCCAAGGTGCCGCGTGCGAAACCGCTACGATCCATGGTTTCCGCAAAAATTGTGTAAGCCTTATTGCCGTCAGGCTCGACGATCACGTCAAATGTCTCGGCCACGCCAATCCGGAATTCTTCAACGCGCACGGGCTTAATATTCTGGCCGTCCGCCGCGACCACCGTCATTCTGAGTCCAGGAATCCGAACATCGAAGTAAGTCATCGCCGCCCCATTGATGAATCGCAAACGAATTTTTTCACCGGAACGGAACAGGCCTGTCCAGTTTTCGCCGCCTGTCATGCCGTTCATCAAGTAATGGTACGTCGAACCTGTCACATCAGCGATATCCGTCGGGTCCATCCGCATGGCACCCCACCGCATGCGGTCTGCAAAGGTCGCCTTGGCACCGTTTTTCCCGACGCTCTGCATGAAATCGACGACTGTCTGTTTCTGAAAGTTGTAGTAAGACCCCATCGTCTTGATCTTGCGCAGAACGCTATAGGGGTTTTCAAAAGTCCAGTCGGACAACATGACAACATAGTCACGCTGGTATTTGAACGGGTCAGGCCGGATCGGATCGATGACAAGTGGTCCATAGTGCCCTGACTGCTCCTGTAAGCCGGAGTGGCTGTGGTACCAGTATGTGCCGCTCTGGCGAATGGGTATGCGATAGGTGAAGGTCTGGCCTGGCTTGATGCCTGGAAACGTCACCTTGGGAACGCCGTCCATAGCATTGGGCAGGATCAGTCCGTGCCAGTGAATCGACGTATCTTCGCTTAAGGTGTTGCGGACATTGATTGTGACGTCCTCACCTTCCTTGAAGCGTAGCAGCGGCCCTGGTATGCCGCCGTTCACAGTCACACCACGACCACGGCTGCCGCCAACCTTAATTCTCTTTTTCGCGACGGTCAGATCATAGACTCCAGGTGCCCGCTGTGCAGGTGAGCCTTCCGCGTATGCGTAGGAAGGAATGACACTTTGAAACAAGGCAGCTGACCCCAGCCCCAGAGCCCCCGACACGAACCCTCTTCTATCCAAAGACGCCAGCTTATCACTCGGCATATCCATTCCTTCGCTAAAGTGTAAATTTGACGTTGATGTAAACTATTTGGGTTGACTCCTTTCGTAAAGGGGGGGGCTGCGCTGGAAGGTTTGACAAAATTCCTGCCGCGCTGTGGCCGCTAAAGACCTCGCGCTCCACCGCATCTTGTGATCAGTCCGGTGACAACCTAAAGCCTATCAAAACCAAAATTTAGCCTAAAAGCGGAGGCCGGTATGCAAGCATTTTGGGACATTTTGGGCTGGGTAAGCAGCAAAATCGGCCACGATATCCCGCAGGATACGTCTTCCGCACTTTATGCCGTGTTTCATATCATCCTCATCTGGGCTCCTTTGGTACTTGTTCTGGTCATCTTGATCAGGATTGTAAAAAGTATCCGGAAGGCCATGTCCGGGTCTCTGAAGAAGTCCAGCGTAGCGTCACAATCTGGACTTCCAGGCTCGGTTTTTCAATTGATCTTTCGCCATACTCGGCGGGATCAAATCAATATGGTGGGCTTGGGTATAATTTCCCTTCCAGTCTTGTATATAACGCTTGAATTACCAAAACGCATCATTAACAGGGCCATCGACGGACCCGAACACACGACACTTATTTTCGGACTAAAATTGACGCAAACCGAACATTTGTTGTTTCTATGCGGCGCATATCTTGCGGCAATCATGGTGAGTGGGCTTCTTAAATATTGGGTAAATGTCTATAAGGGGAAGGTCGGAGAACGGCTTTTGAGGCGTCTCAGGCTGGAAATATACTATAGATGGAGAGGGGGCTCCGGCACTGGACAACGATCTGAAGTCATTCCGATTGTCACACAAGAGGTCGAACCCATCGGTGGCTTTGCCTCCGAAGCCTTCGCGCTTCCCGTTCTTCAGGGTGGTACATTTTTGACAATTCTTACATTTATGTTCTTGCAGGACCCTTATCTGGGCGCTGCAGCAGTCGCCCTCTTACCATTCCAGCTAGCGCTGATTCCGCGACTGCAACGCAAGGTGAATCTTCTCGCACGGGAGCGGATGATAGAAGTTCGCAATCTGAGCGGCCAACTCGGTGCCCAAGCAATCATGAGTGATCTGACAACCACCCCATCAAAAGCAGTTGGTGCCAGCATGAAAGAAATCGAACGCCTTCGGCTAAGTATTCATCGCGCGAAATTCTTTGCCAAGAGTCTCAACAACTTTCTATCCTCTCTTACACCGTTCTTCTTCTACGCTGTCGGCGGTTACCTTGTAATCAACGATCAGTTGTCTTTGGGGGCTCTGGTCGCGGTGATCGCAGCCTACAAAGACTTTTCAGCCCCGTTGCGTGAACTTTTCCAATATTATCAAAACCGTGAAGACGTCAAAATCCGCTACGATGGAATTGATGATTTCCTTGGGAAAACTTCTCGAAAAATCGTTGTTCGAGATGGGGTTTTCAAAGGCTGATCCAGCCAATGCCGCCTTTCTTTGTGAGGCCCGAGTTGTCTATCGTTATGTAAAACAGGCAACCAAAGTAGTATGGGTTTTCGGCGCTCTGTTTCGTTTGTGTGATTGACTATGCGCCTGTTTTTAATGTTACAAGCGGCGGTGAAAAATCTCATTGAGACTAATTCATTTGGCTAAAGGCTGTGGCCTGGTCCCCTGTCGATTTCGCGGTCTTTCTCGGCTTCTTTTTCGCTATGCACTTCGCGCGCGTCCTCGATCTCCAGCTTTTCGCGGGGCTTATTCAACACCTCCTCAAGGCGCTCATTCACAGATGGCTTGCGTTCGTCGCGCTCGGCCTCGCCAGCCTGGTCCTTCCCCTGCCGATGCGGTGACGCCCGCGACGCCGCACCGGTCTCTCCGTCCTGCTCCAGCTCACTATGTCCATCCAGCTTGTGAACACCGGCTTGCGGCCCCTGCGCCGCATCGCGGTCTAAAATGCTTTTCAGGCGCTCGCGGGCATAGTTGCGCCCGGTGTCACGTTCTTCGTCACTTTGCCCACCAAGCTCCGGCCCGTCCCGGTCTCGCCCGGTGATCTGCGCCAACCGCTCCCGGATATCGTCTGACGCGCGCGGCCCACGATCTTTCGCCGTTACGGCCCTCAGCGCCGCAAGACCGGCAGACACGCGCCCCTCCCCTGCCTCGCGCTCGATGCCATAGGTTTCACGCGCAATGTCCAGCCGCTCGCGCATATCGCGGAATGCGGCACGGGCCTGGCGGGCAGCATGGACCACGGCCCCGCGCTCCGTCACCGGCACATACTCCCGGCCCTCACGCTCGGCTGCGGACTTCTCGCGCCGTTCCATGGAATTGGCTGCTGGCCCCAGCTTCAGCTCCGGGTCTCGGTCCAGCTCCTCGGCAGACAGCGTGTCGCCGCGTTCCTGCGCCGCCTCACGCTGCTTCTCCAGGGACCGGTGATCGACACGCTCGACCTCGCCCACACGCTCCAGAGCCTTGTTCTGCAACTCGGCCCAGACACCGCGCATCTGCTCAATCTCGACACCGCCGGTCTTCGCGGAATCCAATACTCGCGTCTTGGCCGTGAAGCCTTCGGCCTCCAGCTTGCGGGTAGAGGTGAGAACATGGGCGTGGTGATTGCGCTGATCGCCCTCACGGTGCGGGGAATGGATCGCCACATCGACGGCAACACCGTAGCGGCTGACGAGCTCCTCGGCGAACTCGCGCGTGATCTGCGACCGGTCCTCGACGCTGATCTCGGATGGTAGGGCCAGCTCCCATTCGCGGGCAGTCACAGAGTTGCGGCGGGTCTCGCTGGCCTCGGCTTCGTTCCAAAGCGAAGCCCGGTCCTGCGCCCAGGCCGGGGCATTTTCGGGGGCAACAATGAAGGTCTCCTCGATGCCCTGCTTGCGGGTGTAGTCATGGACACGGCCCTCGCGTTGGCACTCGATGCGCTCCCCCGCACGGTAGGCACCTGCCGCCGTTGCGGTGCGACCGGCAGACCGTTTGATCGTCTTCACAGAGAGATGGTAGCTGGCCATGCGCGCTACCCTCCCGCAGACGACAAACGCCGCCACGATGCGCCGCTGCTGACCCCGGCCAATGCCACAACATTGGGCTCCGGGTCAGCCGTCTTTTTCCATTCGGCCCGCTCCCCACGAAGCTGGGGCCGGAGGGGAAAAGACAGCCCGAACGAAGGGGTCCATTGGACCTTTGAGTGTCGGGTTTGCAGGGAACACCCCACAGCCTGCCCAGCCTTATGGTGGGGTAAGCGAGCTTCTTGCAAATGGTCCGGGGGACCATTTGGCTCGCGCAACGGATGTGGATTGCTCCCTGCGGTTTGCGGCCAGCAAACCCGGCTTCCGTCAGGGGCATCAGCACCACAAACGGAAGCGTCCCGGAACGGAGACGCCAGCGGCAGACCGGCCCCCACTGTGGGGCATCGGGCGAGCTGCTGGTGCGACGGTGCGGGACGCGATCCAACCGCCGAGGTTGGTCTGGGAAGGTTTGGAAGGGGCAACGCGCCCTTCCATTTCGATGCGCTCTGCATCGAAGGGGTCTGCCATCGGCTGGGGCTTTGCCCCGAAGAGATCGCACGCAAATCCCGGAACCGCAGGTGGAGAGTTTGCATAAGTGCGCCCTTGTCCTTTACAGGCCTACGGGTAATCTCTACCATCAGAAGTTGAAAGCCAAACTTCTCCACCCGCAAATCTAAGATCGGATTCACGCGATATGGCAGAGACAGAACTTGAACGGGCAGAGAAACGCTATGCCCAAGCCAAGGCGCGGCTCCAGGGTCTCAAAAACCGGGAAGCCACCAGACAGCGCAAAATGGATACCCGGCGCAAGGTCATCCTGGGCGGTGCGCTGCTCGATCTGGCGGAACGGGATTCTGGTGCTGCCGCGATGCTGGATCGGTTGGTTCGGAACCTCTCCCGGCAACAGGACCGCAAGGCCTTCGCGGATTGGGAGGGGCAGGCTTCCAGCGATGATGCGCCTACTTTGGGGGTAGACGGGGAAGTGCAATCCGATGGATGAAACGGACCCCGGAATCGAGATACCAGATGACCTGTATGCCGCTCTCGTCGAGCAAGCCGAAGCAAACCAGCGGACGCCGATAGAAGAGCTGCGTGTGATCCTGACTGCTGCAATTGAAGCTGCCTCGGACGACGCCCCTTGATCCGGTTCCTGCGCCTCACTTTCTGGCGGTTGTTCCGGCTGATACAGCTTACGGTGGTCACGCCGGTTCTGATTGGCGGTGTGATCGTGTTTGGCTGTCTTGGTGCGATGGTCGGGGCGCTCGTTGCCTTTCCCTTCGCCTATACAATTTTCCGCACTGATCCCGGACAATCGGCATGGGAGCTGGCGGTCTACATTCCCTTCATGCTCGCGGGTGCTGTTGTCGGCGCTGCGGGCTGGATCGACCCCAAGGGCGAGAATGCCCGGATCACCTGGGCGGCGCGGGAAGACATGGGCGCGGTTCATGTCCTCGATCCGTTTGAAGTCTCTGGTCGGCCTTCTGCGGCCTACAATCCGCTGGACCGCCTGTCCGCCGATAGCCCTGATCTGAGCGAGGATGCCACGTCGCTGGCGGACGCACTTGTGGTGGACCCGGCAAGTCAGGTCGGGGATGCCCACTGGAACGAGGAAGCCAAGGCCTTCCTCGGCGGGCTGATCATGTTCTGCGTGGCCCACGAGGAACCGGCGCGGCGCAATCTCGGGGCCGTCCGGGAATATCTCACCCTGCCCCCGGACCGCATGAAGGCACTGCTGGAGCTGATGCAGGACAGCGATGCAGCGGACGGGCTGGTGGCCCGCGCCGCCAATCGGTTCGCGGGCAAAGCGGAACGGGAAGCCGCCTCGGTCCTGTCAAACGCGCAGCGTCACACCCACTTCCTCGACAGTCCCCGGATCGCCAAGTGCATGGCGCGGTCGGATTTCCACTTCTCGGACCTGCGCCACCGGATCACCTCCGTCTTCCTCGTCCTGCCACCCAACCGACTGGACGCCTACAGCCGCTGGCTGCGTCTCCTCGTCTCTCAAGCCCTCCAGGACATCGCACGGGACGCAGAACGCCCTCTGGGGCCTCAAATCGCAGCACAGCCCCCTGTAGAGCGCCTGAAGGCCCCTGCCCTGTTCCTCTTGGACGAGTTTGCGGCCCTGGGCCGTCTAGAGGCTGTGGAACGCGCTATGGGGCTGATGGCGGGCTACGGTCTCCAGCTTTGGCCGATTTTGCAGGACATGAGCCAGCTCCGCGATCTTTACGGGCAACGCGCCTCGACCTTCGTTGCCAATGCGGGGGTGCAGCAAGTCTTTGGCGTGAATGATTTTGAGACGGCCAAGTGGCTGAGCCAAACGATGGGCCAGGGCACCATCGGCTATCAGACGGAAAGCCACAAACCCGGCGACATGCCGACAACCGGCACCAGCATCACGGGACGCGATCTGCTGACACCCGATGAAATCATGCAGCTCCCGCCGGAACTCCAGCTTCTGCGCGTCCAGGGCCAGCCCACGGCGATAGCGGGCAAGTTGCGCTACTACGCCGACCGCGAATTTGAGGGGCTGTTTTCGTCCCGGAAAACCAGTGATTCAAAGGATAGACCGCTATGACTGACGAAACGCCCCCTGACCGCCCTGCCCTTTCGGATGCGGACTTGCGCGAACAGTTGGACCGCATGGCTGATCTGACGATTGATATGTCAGAACAGGTGACGGAACAGACCAGGGCCATCAATCATATTTCCACAGTCGCTTCTGAGGCGCGCCGCGCCGCAAAGGCCGCGCAAAAACAGACGGACCCGGAACATTACGGCGAACTGGTTGGTCAAACGATTGAGGGACGCCTTGATAAAACGATCAGGAAGATGGATCACGCGTCTGCTGAAATCCTGAACGGCATCCAGAGGTCGAACGCATCTTTTCAGGAAACGACGACCATGCACTCCAAGACCCTGACCTTGGTGGCAGAGCTTCGGGAAAAGCAGCAAAAGGACAGGCAGTTGTCCCGTTGGGTTGGTCTTGGTGGTGTCGTTCTGGCTGTAGTGATGACCATCGTTCTTCCTCGTTTCATAGCATCTACCCCATCAGGGTGCGCAATTCTTGGCAGTGTCTGGCAAACGACAACAACAGGCGTGGATGCTTGCGTATCATTCTATCCATAAATGTTCCGGGGCGACCGTTGCGACAGGGCTGATCTGCAAGCTGGGTGTTATATATGTGTTAGAGTCTGTGTTACGCGAATCATCACTTCCTCTATCACTCTGAAATAGCTTGCTGAATCGGTCTGATTTTGACGCTCTGGTGGGTGATATTACGATAAAGGGTGTGTGATATTACGAAAGATGGTGTGTGATATTACGAAAGCCCGCTGGTGGGTGAAGCTACGAAGTGCCTTGCGTTGGTGTGTGATATTACGAATAGTGTAAACATGGTGGGTGATATTACGAAACCAGATAGAACGCCGCTTCTCCCCTTGCGACACGCTCAGGGGGATTTCTTTGTGTGCGATATTTTTGATGCTGCGCCCAAGGGCGATATGGCTTCAATGGCGCATCCAATTTTCACACTTTCCACAAAGCCAGATACGAAAAAGCGGCGTTATGTGGCTTCTGATGGAAAAAGCTATGTAGAGATCAGGCCCAATATGATTGGGCTTGCGACCGTCCATGACCGTGACGTGCTGATTTACTGTATTTCCCAAGTGATGGCCGCTCTGAATGACGGGCAACAGGTTCACAGAACCCTTCGTTTCAAGGCGTATGATCTTCTTGTAGCGACGAACCGTCCTACCGCCGGGACCGGCTATACAGGTCTCAAAGCCGCGCTGGAGCGCCTTCAAGGCACCCAGGTCGAAACCAACATCACAACGGGCGGCGTTGAGCAGATCGACGGCTTCAGTCTAATCGACCGCTACCGGATCGTTAGGGAAACCCGTGACGGTCGAATGCTCGATCTTGAAGTCACCCTGTCCGATTGGGTTTTCAACGCCATTGCCGGTGACGATGTGCTGACACTCAACCGTCGCTATTTCCAGCTCCGCAAGCCTTTGGAGCGCCGTCTGTATGAATTGGCACGTAAGCAATGCGGAACGCAGCCGGAATGGAAGTGCGGCTTGGACAAGCTGAAAGATCGCACTGGCTCTACGTCTTCGGACAAGGAGTTTCGACGGCTTGTCCGTGCGATCTGCAAGGCAGATGAAGAACATAACCACATGCCTGACTATGCTTTTCGGATGGATGCAGACATTCTCACGGTGCGACCTAAACCAGAGTTCTTGGAAACCTATGCGCCAAAACCAGAACAGGACCGGCTGACTGGTGGCTACGTCCTACCCCTCTCGCCAGACACGCTAGAACGTGCAAGGGAACTGGCTCCGACTTGGGATATAAAGGTTCTGGCTGGAGAATGGCGGACCTACGCGGCCAAGCAGAAAGAGCCGCCGAAGAACCCGGACGCCGCGTTCCTTGGTTTCTGTAAGAGTTGGTTCAGGAAACGCGGGCGCAACGGTTGGTAGAGTATTTACTCAAACACTCATTCGCTCAAATACTCAGACCATAGATCGCGGGTGATGTCGGAAATTGAACGGCCCTCCTCGACTGCCCGCATCTTGATTTTCCGATACAACGTCTCTTCAATTTCGGCGTTCAACCGCTTCTTCTTCTCGGTCGTTTCGGTGATCTCGTGCAGGATGCGCTTACGTGCATCGTCGCCCCGGCTCGGACGTTTTGCAGACAAGGCCATTATGCGACCTCCCTTTTCGCCGGTGCCAGCATCGCCAGTATCTCGTCGCTCAAGGCCGTGGTTTCTGTTTTCGCCTTGGCGTTGTCAGCGTCAAACACGGTCAGCCCCTCGGATGCGGTCTGGGGATACACCTGCCGCTGTGTGATCGTCGTTTTGCAGACTGGCAAAGCGTAGTCATCGAGGGCCGTCCGCACATCACTGCCAAGCCGGGTTCCTTCTACGACACGAGAAACCACAAACCCGGCGCGCGGCGAACCGTCTGTTACTTCCTGACGCGCCTTTATGAAGTCCACCAAGTCCGACGCGGCCCAGATGTCGTATGGTGAAGGTTGAACTGGGATCAGAACGAAGTCGCTAACTTTGATGCAGGCCGCGATCATGTCTTCCAGTTTTGCCGCTCCGTCGATCACCACGTAATCGTAGTTTGCGGCCATGCTGGTTAGCGTCTTGACGTTGTTGGGGCGGTCCAACGCAACCAGCTCAATCGGATTGTCCTCGCTGGCTGCGTGCCAGTCGCGGGCGCTGCCTTGTGGATCACTGTCCACCATCAGCACAGAATGGCCACGCTCATGCAACGATCTGGCAAGATTGGTGCTAATCGTAGTTTTGCCGCTGCCACCTTTGGGATTCAGGACGGAAATAATGCTCATGTTTTGCCTCATTTGTGTTTTTACTCAAAAGAGTAACTGAGTGTTTGAGTTGAGGCAAGTCAGCTTAGGTGTTGGGGAGGCCAAGCTCTGCTCGCTTGCGAAACTTGAACTCTTCAAAATTGAAAGGCTGTGGCTTTCCTGATTGTTCGCCCTCGACCAGAGCAGCGTGCAGTGCTTCCATAGCGGCCTGATCGACAGGTGGTTGTGAGATTCTTTCCGTCATGCTAGTTCTCCTCAAAATGACCTGTCCTACTGTCAGCGTTTTGGCTCAAACACTCAATTACTCAAACACACATCTGAGCAGATTAGCACTGTGTGAAACTGAAGCATTTGCAAGGGCAGAGGCTACAATCAATTAAGGGCGATTGTTAAGTAATGGAGCCACATTGTCAGTCTGCTGAAGCCATGCCTCTAACATGGGTCTGCGCCAAGTTGCCAACCGATGCGCACGATCAAGATCATCCGACAACGCATGTGCAATGATCGGTTCGTGGTGAGCGATCCGGTTTCGCAAGGCGCGGATTGCTTGGATGTCATCGTGTATTTGCTGCCGCGCTGTTGTAACTGATAGAGCCGCCGGAATACCGGGAAAGGCAGTGCGGAGGTGCGGCTCCCAAAGACGTGTATCCTGAGCTGTAATGAATAGGTGTTGCCAGAATGCAAACTTCAGTTCTGCGGCTACGGCACCCGCTGTGCCAAGACGGCCTGCCAGATTGATTAGATCGCGCCTGGGCCGCAGATACCGTCCAATTTTTTCACGGATTGTGAGCTGAAAGCCCCGATTTTTGTGCCAGTCAGGACCAAACTCAACTGTGATCGCCTCAATGGCCCCGTTACGCGTCCCTATCTCTGCAAACTGTAGTGGTGTGTAGAATGCGGCTGAGACCTCGGTGTTCCAACAGTAGAGCTGCGCTGCACGCTGCCGGTCGCCGCCTGTAACACGCAGGTATGTAGCAAAACGGGGTGATGACAGGACATCTTCAAGGTCTGTAATCAGTTGGTTAGGAAAAACTTGTGCCATCGTGCGATCATTCAGTTGAACGCTTCGATTACCTCATAAACCTTGACATCATGGGCTTCTCAGCGTAGTTATTCCCTTGAACGGCTTTGGGGTTCGCGGGTGGAAACACCTTCCCTCATTGTCACCAGAAAGACGAGCCTGATGTGAAAGCATCAGGCTTTTTCTTTGTTCAATCGCACCTTAGCTTCTTTTCTCTCGCTGCAAACAGAGCATGACAAGTCTAGGCGGAACGAAACACAAATAGCCGGGGCAGGGGCCTCTCTCGCTCGGAATTACACTGCGAGCTGATATCCCCGTTTCTGCTTTGCACGATAAAGCGCTGTCATTGCGTTAGCCGCGCTACCGGCATCCTCAAAAAGCTCGATCCTATGCCGCCCCTGGGTGCCGATGCGCCCCCATTCGCGCAACAGCGAAACGCCGCCAAAGAGGTCGGGCATCAGACGCAACCGGTAGAACCGATACATATTGGAGTCGTGATCCACGCGCTCGATGCGGATGTTGTCAGGAAACATCTCAAGCTGCTGCATCGGACGCCGCCTCCCGCATGACACGGCTGATTGTGGAGCGATGGACATTGAACAGCCGCGCAGCTTCGGCTTCCGTGCGCTTGCCGGATCGCACCATGTCGCGGATTTCCCGGCGCTGATCGTCAGACAGCTTCGGCTTGCGTCCTGGGTGACGGCCCTTCTTGCGAGCGCGTTCCAGACCGGCGCGTGTGCGCTCACGGATCATTTCGCGCTCGAACTCGGCGAACACGCCCACCATCTGCATCATCATACGTCCTGCGGGCGTGGTTGTATCAATGGATTCCGTCAGTGATCTAAACCCAGCTCCGGCGGCGTCGATCTTCTCCATGATGGAAAGCAGGTCTTTCAGCGAGCGCGACAGCCGGTCGAGCTTCCAGACGATCACCACATCGCTCTGGCGGAGCTGGTCAAGCATCCGGTGCAGCTCAGGCCGATCCCAACGTCCGCCGGACGCACGTTCCTCAAACATACGTTCGCAGTTGGCCGCGCGCAGCGCGTCGATCTGCGCGGCGGTGTCCTGACCGCGATCTGTGGAAATACGAGAATAGCCAAAGTTCATGCTGCGATTGTTGCGCTTTCTTGTTGCTCAATCAAGCTAATTCGCAACATATTTTCGCAACAATCAAGGGTAGGGCAGGGGTCTTGTGATTTTGCAGCTCTCACGCCTGTTTTTCTTGGCAATTTAGGGGATTGAGCGGCTGTTCGATCTCAGAGGCTCGAAATGTGTCTCGCAACTGATCGTTTTCTGCGCGTTAGTTTAGCCCGCATATCCATACGCTAGCGCTTACATTGGACCAAATAAGCCCGATATAACTATCTCTCAACTCTCGCAAGGTTCAAGTGGATTAGTGTCGCTGGAACTTCCACAGCGATTTAACTCATGAGGAGTACTTCCAATGCGTAAATTTCTGATAGCCACTGCTATGATCATCGCACTTCCCGCGTTTGCCGCCGAAGTGACAAAGGACGCCCACTTGGGCATGACGCAGGACGAGGTTAAAGCCAGTCTCGTCGAGATGGGCTACGAAGTCCGTAAGATGAAAATGTCAGGCGGCGAGATTGAAGCCTATGCCGTCATGGACAACAAAATCAGCGAAGTGTTCGTCGATCCGGCCACTGGTTTGGTTACAAAAATCGTCGCAAAGTGATTTTATCATGCTGACGAAACAACAATACAGCAGCGGGCGCAATCGCGCCCGCGACAGCCAGGATGTTTTGGTTTGGGATCCCCTTGTGCGCCTGATACACTGGGGTGTCGTTTCAATGGTTTTGATCAACGCCGCCATCGTTGCAAAAGACAGTCCAATTCATCTTTGGGCAGGGTATACAATGCTCGTCCTTGTGGCCGTCAGATTGCTGTGGGGCATCATGGGTACGCGATTTGCGCGGTTTACCGCTTTTCCGCCCAATCCGTTCCGGGCGCTAAGCTATTTGCGTGCGATACGTCAGGGAGACAAGACAGTGCATCTGTCGCATAATCCACTTGGTGCCCTGATGGTCTATAATATATGGACAACGCTTCTGCTGATTGGGGCCACGGGGTTCATGATGGGCACCGTGAGTTTCTTCGGCGTCGCTTGGGTCGAGCAAGTCCATGAGTTGGCTTACGATTGGTTGCTGATATCCATTGCAGCGCATATCGTAGGTGTCATTTTTGATACGTGGCGTTCGGGAGTTCCGTTGGTGCAGGCAATGCTACACGGTCGCAAGCGCATCCCAAGAGATACACCAGTCGAATGAACCCTGTTCTGCATTTGCCCAAAAAAGACAGACGGCGGGCCGTAACGCTCGCCGTTATTATCCTATTGCAGGCGCTTTGTGCCGCGTTCTTTTTCAGCGACGTGGTCGCTGATTTCAAGGCTGACACATACCTCAACGAGGTCCACTTTTACATGGAATCCAGCGCAACTTTGGTTTTGATTGCCGGAGTCATCTTCTTGATGATCGAGTTGCGCGGTGTGATGAACCGCATGCAACAATTGGATCGCGGATTGCGCGCGGCGCGCGGCGAAATGGCACAGATTATCGATACCTTCTTTAGCGAGTGGAATCTGACACCATCTGAAAAGGACGTAGGTCTCCTGATCCTGAAGGGCCTCGATAATGAAACAATCGCAAAACTGCGTGGAACTGCGGCCGGAACAGTCAGGGCGCAATCAACCCGCGTCTATTCCAAAGCTGGCGTCGACAGCCGCGCCCAGTTGTTCAGCGTATTACTTGAGGAACTCCTCGCTGACGAAGATCACCAAATCCAACATGAGGTTGAACATGAGTCGGCTACATAGAGAAAACCACAACGTATCCCGCATCGGTTGGCTGCGGGCCGCAGTGCTTGGTGCAAATGATGGCATCGTATCAACGGCCAGCTTGATCGTCGGCGTGGCTGCTGCCGCAGGCAGTACACCGCAAGTCCTGCTGGCGGGAACAGCCGGGCTGGTCGCGGGGGCGATGTCGATGGCTGCGGGTGAATACGTTTCAGTCAGTTCGCAAGCTGACACCGAACGAGCAGATATTATGCGTGAGCGTCAGGAATTGATTGATCAACCCGAACAGGAATTGCGCGAACTGGCAGCATCGTTCACGACCCGTGGTGTGAGCGATGAAGTGGCTTCAGAGGTCGCAAAGCAACTGACCGCATATGATGCCATCGGGGCCCATGCACGCGAAGAGCTTGGGATAACGGATCTGGCGACTGCAAAACCGCTCCTCGCGGCATTCGCTTCGGCGCTGACCTTTGCAATCGGCGCTTTGCCACCTCTGGTCATTGTTTTTATGGCACCCGCTGACCAGGTCGGCGCTTATGTGTCCGGTGCGACGATCATCTTTCTGGCTGTTCTCGGAGCGTTAGGCGCGAAAGCGGGCGGAGCGGACCTTGTTCGTGGTGCATTCAGGGTCACATTCTGGGGCGGGGCCGCAATGGCCGCGACAGCACTTGTGGGCAAGATTTTTAATGTGGCTGTCTAATCGAGCAAACGTCTGCACGATCTCTTCAGTAATAAGCTGCTTGCTCACAAGGCGTCGCCATTGCTGACTGCGCAAGACGCCATTACTATTCAGTTAATTCAAAATGAACGAAGTACTGATCAATGTCTCGCAACACACTTACTGCCACCGTTTCTGCACAGACGAGAAAACACGGATTGCTGATCCGTATCGCGCACATCGGGCTGGCCATTGCCGTCATGAATCAACTACTGACGAGCCTTGTCCTGTCTGCCCCCGCGCCTGATGCAGCAGGAAATTTTTACTTTGAAGTGCATGAATACGGCGGTTTAATCGCGTTTTCGTTCATTACTCTCTTTTGGTTTGGGGTCATTTTTCGCAAAAGACATGCACCATCAGGCCTTATGTTCCCGTGGTTGTCAGCCGTACGGCTGTCGGCACTTTGGTCTGATACCAAGCTTCATTTTGCAGCCATTCGGAGAATGCGCCTACCTCCGTATGATGACCACGCTCCACTGGCATCTGCGATACACGGGCTTGGCCTATTGCTGGTTACTGCCATGGCTGCTTCAGGTACAATCTATTACTTTATAAACAGCAGCAATCCCGATGCAGGCGGTCTGGTGGGTGTTGTCATGTTTATTCATCTCAACCTTGCCAGTCTTGTTTGGGCCTATTTGATCGGACATGCGGGTCTTGCCCTTATCCATCATTTTTCCAACAATCTGCGTTTGTCCGAAATGTGGTCGCTCCGCCGCGACTAACGAAGCCAGTTTTCTGGAAACTGTAGGCAAAAAAATTCACCCTTGGACATGTATCCAAGGGTGAATCGGTAAGACCATTGTGGATGGGTGCGCAGAATTAGAAACGCATACGAACACCAAAATTCACAGATGTATTGTCGATATTGTTTCCTTTGGCCCGGATCAAGTCTGCCGTGTTTCCGAGGGACCGCTTCCAGGACACACCAACATAAGGCGCAAATTCCCGCGTGATTTCGTACCGTAGGCGAATACCAACACCCACATTGTTAAAGCCGGAACCTACGTCGAATTCAGGATCATCCTGGAGAGCGGCACTGGTTTCAAAGCGTCCCTGAGCAATTAGCTTCTGGGTAAACAGCAGATCATAGGTGCCCTGAAAGCGAGCCGATACATCGCCCTTTTCGCTGACGAAGAGTGCGGGTTCAACTTCAAACCAATAGGGTGCCAACCCTTGCAAACCGACGACGGCATAGGTTCGGTTTAGGTTCGGGCCAGGCCCAAATTTCAGATCGTGACGCACACCAAACTGTACATCCCAGAACGGCGCGATCATCCGGCTATAGAGGAGTTGCAGTTCCGCGTCGCCTTCCTTGGTGGACGACGTTGTACTCGCGCCTTCCGTTTTGACCCAAAGCTTGTCACGGTCGCCGCCATACCAACCTTGTATATCCCAGTTCAGTGTATTTCCGCCAGAATCATTATTCCTGATCTCGAGCTGATCAACGGTGACGGTCCCAAATTTTTCTTCGTCCATAACCTGCGCATCGGCGGTCTGAACTGAAGAGAAGGCTGTGATCAGACCGAGACAAAGAGCCGGAAACGTCAGGTTTCGCCTGCTTTTGCTTTTTGTATTTTCCACTTTTGTAATCCTCATTTTTTCAGGCAACCGCCACGACACGGAACATTCCCATCTCCATGTGGTAGAGAAGATGGCAATGAAATGCCCAATTTCCGGGCGCATCCGCGGTTACCAAAACCGAAACGCGTTCGGCTGGCTTGACATTGATGGTGTGCTTGCGGGGCAGGTACTTCCCTTGGCCATTTTCCAGCTCCATCCACATGCCATGCAGGTGAATAGGGTGCTCCATCATGGTGTCGTTTCGCAAGATCAGGCGCAGGCGTTCACCGTGTCGGAATTGGATCGGTCCCTTGACCTCCGAGAATTTTTTCCCATCGAAGGACCACATATAGCGCTCCATCACGCCGGTCAGGTGCAGTTCGATCTCACGGGCTGGTTTGCGTTTGTCTTCGTATGGCACCAGACTGCGCAGGTCTTTGTAAGTCAAAACACGGCGGCCATCGCTGCCCAAACCAATGCCGGGATTTGCGGTTTGATCGGTCGCATACATCGACACCATCGCACTGCCTGGCAGGTGTTTATCCGGACCGTGTTTGAAAGATTTGCCCCGGGGCTTTTTCGGCATTTCCATACCCGCCCTACCACCGGAGGGCATGGATTTCATGCCTTTCATATCCTTCATGCCAGTGGACGGCTCCTTTGCCATCCCGCCATCCATCGACATCCCGCCCGGCATCATACCCATGTCGGCCATACCTCTGACAGGACGCGTGCGTCGAGCAGGGATGCCGGCCTGCATACCTGCCTGAGGTGCCAAGGTGCCGCGTGCGAAACCGCTACGATCCATGGTTTCCGCAAAAATTGTGTAAGCCTTATTGCCGTCAGGCTCGACGATCACGTCAAATGTCTCGGCCACGCCAATCCGGAATTCTTCAACGCGCACGGGCTTAATATTCTGGCCGTCCGCCGCGACCACCGTCATTCTGAGTCCAGGAATCCGAACATCGAAGTAAGTCATCGCCGCCCCATTGATGAATCGCAAACGAATTTTTTCACCGGAACGGAACAGGCCTGTCCAGTTTTCGCCGCCTGTCATGCCGTTCATCAAGTAATGGTACGTCGAACCTGTCACATCAGCGATATCCGTCGGGTCCATCCGCATGGCACCCCACCGCATGCGGTCTGCAAAGGTCGCCTTGGCACCGTTTTTCCCGACGCTCTGCATGAAATCGACGACTGTCTGTTTCTGAAAGTTGTAGTAAGACCCCATCGTCTTGATCTTGCGCAGAACGCTATAGGGGTTTTCAAAAGTCCAGTCGGACAACATGACAACATAGTCACGCTGGTATTTGAACGGGTCAGGCCGGATCGGATCGATGACAAGTGGTCCATAGTGCCCTGACTGCTCCTGTAAGCCGGAGTGGCTGTGGTACCAGTATGTGCCGCTCTGGCGAATGGGTATGCGATAGGTGAAGGTCTGGCCTGGCTTGATGCCTGGAAACGTCACCTTGGGAACGCCGTCCATAGCATTGGGCAGGATCAGTCCGTGCCAGTGAATCGACGTATCTTCGCTTAAGGTGTTGCGGACATTGATTGTGACGTCCTCACCTTCCTTGAAGCGTAGCAGCGGCCCTGGTATGCCGCCGTTCACAGTCACACCACGACCACGGCTGCCGCCAACCTTAATTCTCTTTTTCGCGACGGTCAGATCATAGACTCCAGGTGCCCGCTGTGCAGGTGAGCCTTCCGCGTATGCGTAGGAAGGAATGACACTTTGAAACAAGGCAGCTGACCCCAGCCCCAGAGCCCCCGACACGAACCCTCTTCTATCCAAAGACGCCAGCTTATCACTCGGCATATCCATTCCTTCGCTAAAGTGTAAATTTGACGTTGATGTAAACTATTTGGGTTGACTCCTTTCGTAAAGGGGGGGGCTGCGCTGGAAGGTTTGACAAAATTCCTGCCGCGCTGTGGCCGCTAAAGACCTCGCGCTCCACCGCATCTTGTGATCAGTCCGGTGACAACCTAAAGCCTATCAAAACCAAAATTTAGCCTAAAAGCGGAGGCCGGTATGCAAGCATTTTGGGACATTTTGGGCTGGGTAAGCAGCAAAATCGGCCACGATATCCCGCAGGATACGTCTTCCGCACTTTATGCCGTGTTTCATATCATCCTCATCTGGGCTCCTTTGGTACTTGTTCTGGTCATCTTGATCAGGATTGTAAAAAGTATCCGGAAGGCCATGTCCGGGTCTCTGAAGAAGTCCAGCGTAGCGTCACAATCTGGACTTCCAGGCTCGGTTTTTCAATTGATCTTTCGCCATACTCGGCGGGATCAAATCAATATGGTGGGCTTGGGTATAATTTCCCTTCCAGTCTTGTATATAACGCTTGAATTACCAAAACGCATCATTAACAGGGCCATCGACGGACCCGAACACACGACACTTATTTTCGGACTAAAATTGACGCAAACCGAACATTTGTTGTTTCTATGCGGCGCATATCTTGCGGCAATCATGGTGAGTGGGCTTCTTAAATATTGGGTAAATGTCTATAAGGGGAAGGTCGGAGAACGGCTTTTGAGGCGTCTCAGGCTGGAAATATACTATAGATGGAGAGGGGGCTCCGGCACTGGACAACGATCTGAAGTCATTCCGATTGTCACACAAGAGGTCGAACCCATCGGTGGCTTTGCCTCCGAAGCCTTCGCGCTTCCCGTTCTTCAGGGTGGTACATTTTTGACAATTCTTACATTTATGTTCTTGCAGGACCCTTATCTGGGCGCTGCAGCAGTCGCCCTCTTACCATTCCAGCTAGCGCTGATTCCGCGACTGCAACGCAAGGTGAATCTTCTCGCACGGGAGCGGATGATAGAAGTTCGCAATCTGAGCGGCCAACTCGGTGCCCAAGCAATCATGAGTGATCTGACAACCACCCCATCAAAAGCAGTTGGTGCCAGCATGAAAGAAATCGAACGCCTTCGGCTAAGTATTCATCGCGCGAAATTCTTTGCCAAGAGTCTCAACAACTTTCTATCCTCTCTTACACCGTTCTTCTTCTACGCTGTCGGCGGTTACCTTGTAATCAACGATCAGTTGTCTTTGGGGGCTCTGGTCGCGGTGATCGCAGCCTACAAAGACTTTTCAGCCCCGTTGCGTGAACTTTTCCAATATTATCAAAACCGTGAAGACGTCAAAATCCGCTACGATGGAATTGATGATTTCCTTGGGAAAACTTCTCGAAAAATCGTTGTTCGAGATGGGGTTTTCAAAGGCTGATCCAGCCAATGCCGCCTTTCTTTGTGAGGCCCGAGTTGTCTATCGTTATGTAAAACAGGCAACCAAAGTAGTATGGGTTTTCGGCGCTCTGTTTCGTTTGTGTGATTGACTATGCGCCTGTTTTTAATGTTACAAGCGGCGGTGAAAAATCTCATTGAGACTAATTCATTTGGCTAAAGGCTGTGGCCTGGTCCCCTGTCGATTTCGCGGTCTTTCTCGGCTTCTTTTTCGCTATGCACTTCGCGCGCGTCCTCGATCTCCAGCTTTTCGCGGGGCTTATTCAACACCTCCTCAAGGCGCTCATTCACAGATGGCTTGCGTTCGTCGCGCTCGGCCTCGCCAGCCTGGTCCTTCCCCTGCCGATGCGGTGACGCCCGCGACGCCGCACCGGTCTCTCCGTCCTGCTCCAGCTCACTATGTCCATCCAGCTTGTGAACACCGGCTTGCGGCCCCTGCGCCGCATCGCGGTCTAAAATGCTTTTCAGGCGCTCGCGGGCATAGTTGCGCCCGGTGTCACGTTCTTCGTCACTTTGCCCACCAAGCTCCGGCCCGTCCCGGTCTCGCCCGGTGATCTGCGCCAACCGCTCCCGGATATCGTCTGACGCGCGCGGCCCACGATCTTTCGCCGTTACGGCCCTCAGCGCCGCAAGACCGGCAGACACGCGCCCCTCCCCTGCCTCGCGCTCGATGCCATAGGTTTCACGCGCAATGTCCAGCCGCTCGCGCATATCGCGGAATGCGGCACGGGCCTGGCGGGCAGCATGGACCACGGCCCCGCGCTCCGTCACCGGCACATACTCCCGGCCCTCACGCTCGGCTGCGGACTTCTCGCGCCGTTCCATGGAATTGGCTGCTGGCCCCAGCTTCAGCTCCGGGTCTCGGTCCAGCTCCTCGGCAGACAGCGTGTCGCCGCGTTCCTGCGCCGCCTCACGCTGCTTCTCCAGGGACCGGTGATCGACACGCTCGACCTCGCCCACACGCTCCAGAGCCTTGTTCTGCAACTCGGCCCAGACACCGCGCATCTGCTCAATCTCGACACCGCCGGTCTTCGCGGAATCCAATACTCGCGTCTTGGCCGTGAAGCCTTCGGCCTCCAGCTTGCGGGTAGAGGTGAGAACATGGGCGTGGTGATTGCGCTGATCGCCCTCACGGTGCGGGGAATGGATCGCCACATCGACGGCAACACCGTAGCGGCTGACGAGCTCCTCGGCGAACTCGCGCGTGATCTGCGACCGGTCCTCGACGCTGATCTCGGATGGTAGGGCCAGCTCCCATTCGCGGGCAGTCACAGAGTTGCGGCGGGTCTCGCTGGCCTCGGCTTCGTTCCAAAGCGAAGCCCGGTCCTGCGCCCAGGCCGGGGCATTTTCGGGGGCAACAATGAAGGTCTCCTCGATGCCCTGCTTGCGGGTGTAGTCATGGACACGGCCCTCGCGTTGGCACTCGATGCGCTCCCCCGCACGGTAGGCACCTGCCGCCGTTGCGGTGCGACCGGCAGACCGTTTGATCGTCTTCACAGAGAGATGGTAGCTGGCCATGCGCGCTACCCTCCCGCAGACGACAAACGCCGCCACGATGCGCCGCTGCTGACCCCGGCCAATGCCACAACATTGGGCTCCGGGTCAGCCGTCTTTTTCCATTCGGCCCGCTCCCCACGAAGCTGGGGCCGGAGGGGAAAAGACAGCCCGAACGAAGGGGTCCATTGGACCTTTGAGTGTCGGGTTTGCAGGGAACACCCCACAGCCTGCCCAGCCTTATGGTGGGGTAAGCGAGCTTCTTGCAAATGGTCCGGGGGACCATTTGGCTCGCGCAACGGATGTGGATTGCTCCCTGCGGTTTGCGGCCAGCAAACCCGGCTTCCGTCAGGGGCATCAGCACCACAAACGGAAGCGTCCCGGAACGGAGACGCCAGCGGCAGACCGGCCCCCACTGTGGGGCATCGGGCGAGCTGCTGGTGCGACGGTGCGGGACGCGATCCAACCGCCGAGGTTGGTCTGGGAAGGTTTGGAAGGGGCAACGCGCCCTTCCATTTCGATGCGCTCTGCATCGAAGGGGTCTGCCATCGGCTGGGGCTTTGCCCCGAAGAGATCGCACGCAAATCCCGGAACCGCAGGTGGAGAGTTTGCATAAGTGCGCCCTTGTCCTTTACAGGCCTACGGGTAATCTCTACCATCAGAAGTTGAAAGCCAAACTTCTCCACCCGCAAATCTAAGATCGGATTCACGCGATATGGCAGAGACAGAACTTGAACGGGCAGAGAAACGCTATGCCCAAGCCAAGGCGCGGCTCCAGGGTCTCAAAAACCGGGAAGCCACCAGACAGCGCAAAATGGATACCCGGCGCAAGGTCATCCTGGGCGGTGCGCTGCTCGATCTGGCGGAACGGGATTCTGGTGCTGCCGCGATGCTGGATCGGTTGGTTCGGAACCTCTCCCGGCAACAGGACCGCAAGGCCTTCGCGGATTGGGAGGGGCAGGCTTCCAGCGATGATGCGCCTACTTTGGGGGTAGACGGGGAAGTGCAATCCGATGGATGAAACGGACCCCGGAATCGAGATACCAGATGACCTGTATGCCGCTCTCGTCGAGCAAGCCGAAGCAAACCAGCGGACGCCGATAGAAGAGCTGCGTGTGATCCTGACTGCTGCAATTGAAGCTGCCTCGGACGACGCCCCTTGATCCGGTTCCTGCGCCTCACTTTCTGGCGGTTGTTCCGGCTGATACAGCTTACGGTGGTCACGCCGGTTCTGATTGGCGGTGTGATCGTGTTTGGCTGTCTTGGTGCGATGGTCGGGGCGCTCGTTGCCTTTCCCTTCGCCTATACAATTTTCCGCACTGATCCCGGACAATCGGCATGGGAGCTGGCGGTCTACATTCCCTTCATGCTCGCGGGTGCTGTTGTCGGCGCTGCGGGCTGGATCGACCCCAAGGGCGAGAATGCCCGGATCACCTGGGCGGCGCGGGAAGACATGGGCGCGGTTCATGTCCTCGATCCGTTTGAAGTCTCTGGTCGGCCTTCTGCGGCCTACAATCCGCTGGACCGCCTGTCCGCCGATAGCCCTGATCTGAGCGAGGATGCCACGTCGCTGGCGGACGCACTTGTGGTGGACCCGGCAAGTCAGGTCGGGGATGCCCACTGGAACGAGGAAGCCAAGGCCTTCCTCGGCGGGCTGATCATGTTCTGCGTGGCCCACGAGGAACCGGCGCGGCGCAATCTCGGGGCCGTCCGGGAATATCTCACCCTGCCCCCGGACCGCATGAAGGCACTGCTGGAGCTGATGCAGGACAGCGATGCAGCGGACGGGCTGGTGGCCCGCGCCGCCAATCGGTTCGCGGGCAAAGCGGAACGGGAAGCCGCCTCGGTCCTGTCAAACGCGCAGCGTCACACCCACTTCCTCGACAGTCCCCGGATCGCCAAGTGCATGGCGCGGTCGGATTTCCACTTCTCGGACCTGCGCCACCGGATCACCTCCGTCTTCCTCGTCCTGCCACCCAACCGACTGGACGCCTACAGCCGCTGGCTGCGTCTCCTCGTCTCTCAAGCCCTCCAGGACATCGCACGGGACGCAGAACGCCCTCTGGGGCCTCAAATCGCAGCACAGCCCCCTGTAGAGCGCCTGAAGGCCCCTGCCCTGTTCCTCTTGGACGAGTTTGCGGCCCTGGGCCGTCTAGAGGCTGTGGAACGCGCTATGGGGCTGATGGCGGGCTACGGTCTCCAGCTTTGGCCGATTTTGCAGGACATGAGCCAGCTCCGCGATCTTTACGGGCAACGCGCCTCGACCTTCGTTGCCAATGCGGGGGTGCAGCAAGTCTTTGGCGTGAATGATTTTGAGACGGCCAAGTGGCTGAGCCAAACGATGGGCCAGGGCACCATCGGCTATCAGACGGAAAGCCACAAACCCGGCGACATGCCGACAACCGGCACCAGCATCACGGGACGCGATCTGCTGACACCCGATGAAATCATGCAGCTCCCGCCGGAACTCCAGCTTCTGCGCGTCCAGGGCCAGCCCACGGCGATAGCGGGCAAGTTGCGCTACTACGCCGACCGCGAATTTGAGGGGCTGTTTTCGTCCCGGAAAACCAGTGATTCAAAGGATAGACCGCTATGACTGACGAAACGCCCCCTGACCGCCCTGCCCTTTCGGATGCGGACTTGCGCGAACAGTTGGACCGCATGGCTGATCTGACGATTGATATGTCAGAACAGGTGACGGAACAGACCAGGGCCATCAATCATATTTCCACAGTCGCTTCTGAGGCGCGCCGCGCCGCAAAGGCCGCGCAAAAACAGACGGACCCGGAACATTACGGCGAACTGGTTGGTCAAACGATTGAGGGACGCCTTGATAAAACGATCAGGAAGATGGATCACGCGTCTGCTGAAATCCTGAACGGCATCCAGAGGTCGAACGCATCTTTTCAGGAAACGACGACCATGCACTCCAAGACCCTGACCTTGGTGGCAGAGCTTCGGGAAAAGCAGCAAAAGGACAGGCAGTTGTCCCGTTGGGTTGGTCTTGGTGGTGTCGTTCTGGCTGTAGTGATGACCATCGTTCTTCCTCGTTTCATAGCATCTACCCCATCAGGGTGCGCAATTCTTGGCAGTGTCTGGCAAACGACAACAACAGGCGTGGATGCTTGCGTATCATTCTATCCATAAATGTTCCGGGGCGACCGTTGCGACAGGGCTGATCTGCAAGCTGGGTGTTATATATGTGTTAGAGTCTGTGTTACGCGAATCATCACTTCCTCTATCACTCTGAAATAGCTTGCTGAATCGGTCTGATTTTGACGCTCTGGTGGGTGATATTACGATAAAGGGTGTGTGATATTACGAAAGATGGTGTGTGATATTACGAAAGCCCGCTGGTGGGTGAAGCTACGAAGTGCCTTGCGTTGGTGTGTGATATTACGAATAGTGTAAACATGGTGGGTGATATTACGAAACCAGATAGAACGCCGCTTCTCCCCTTGCGACACGCTCAGGGGGATTTCTTTGTGTGCGATATTTTTGATGCTGCGCCCAAGGGCGATATGGCTTCAATGGCGCATCCAATTTTCACACTTTCCACAAAGCCAGATACGAAAAAGCGGCGTTATGTGGCTTCTGATGGAAAAAGCTATGTAGAGATCAGGCCCAATATGATTGGGCTTGCGACCGTCCATGACCGTGACGTGCTGATTTACTGTATTTCCCAAGTGATGGCCGCTCTGAATGACGGGCAACAGGTTCACAGAACCCTTCGTTTCAAGGCGTATGATCTTCTTGTAGCGACGAACCGTCCTACCGCCGGGACCGGCTATACAGGTCTCAAAGCCGCGCTGGAGCGCCTTCAAGGCACCCAGGTCGAAACCAACATCACAACGGGCGGCGTTGAGCAGATCGACGGCTTCAGTCTAATCGACCGCTACCGGATCGTTAGGGAAACCCGTGACGGTCGAATGCTCGATCTTGAAGTCACCCTGTCCGATTGGGTTTTCAACGCCATTGCCGGTGACGATGTGCTGACACTCAACCGTCGCTATTTCCAGCTCCGCAAGCCTTTGGAGCGCCGTCTGTATGAATTGGCACGTAAGCAATGCGGAACGCAGCCGGAATGGAAGTGCGGCTTGGACAAGCTGAAAGATCGCACTGGCTCTACGTCTTCGGACAAGGAGTTTCGACGGCTTGTCCGTGCGATCTGCAAGGCAGATGAAGAACATAACCACATGCCTGACTATGCTTTTCGGATGGATGCAGACATTCTCACGGTGCGACCTAAACCAGAGTTCTTGGAAACCTATGCGCCAAAACCAGAACAGGACCGGCTGACTGGTGGCTACGTCCTACCCCTCTCGCCAGACACGCTAGAACGTGCAAGGGAACTGGCTCCGACTTGGGATATAAAGGTTCTGGCTGGAGAATGGCGGACCTACGCGGCCAAGCAGAAAGAGCCGCCGAAGAACCCGGACGCCGCGTTCCTTGGTTTCTGTAAGAGTTGGTTCAGGAAACGCGGGCGCAACGGTTGGTAGAGTATTTACTCAAACACTCATTCGCTCAAATACTCAGACCATAGATCGCGGGTGATGTCGGAAATTGAACGGCCCTCCTCGACTGCCCGCATCTTGATTTTCCGATACAACGTCTCTTCAATTTCGGCGTTCAACCGCTTCTTCTTCTCGGTCGTTTCGGTGATCTCGTGCAGGATGCGCTTACGTGCATCGTCGCCCCGGCTCGGACGTTTTGCAGACAAGGCCATTATGCGACCTCCCTTTTCGCCGGTGCCAGCATCGCCAGTATCTCGTCGCTCAAGGCCGTGGTTTCTGTTTTCGCCTTGGCGTTGTCAGCGTCAAACACGGTCAGCCCCTCGGATGCGGTCTGGGGATACACCTGCCGCTGTGTGATCGTCGTTTTGCAGACTGGCAAAGCGTAGTCATCGAGGGCCGTCCGCACATCACTGCCAAGCCGGGTTCCTTCTACGACACGAGAAACCACAAACCCGGCGCGCGGCGAACCGTCTGTTACTTCCTGACGCGCCTTTATGAAGTCCACCAAGTCCGACGCGGCCCAGATGTCGTATGGTGAAGGTTGAACTGGGATCAGAACGAAGTCGCTAACTTTGATGCAGGCCGCGATCATGTCTTCCAGTTTTGCCGCTCCGTCGATCACCACGTAATCGTAGTTTGCGGCCATGCTGGTTAGCGTCTTGACGTTGTTGGGGCGGTCCAACGCAACCAGCTCAATCGGATTGTCCTCGCTGGCTGCGTGCCAGTCGCGGGCGCTGCCTTGTGGATCACTGTCCACCATCAGCACAGAATGGCCACGCTCATGCAACGATCTGGCAAGATTGGTGCTAATCGTAGTTTTGCCGCTGCCACCTTTGGGATTCAGGACGGAAATAATGCTCATGTTTTGCCTCATTTGTGTTTTTACTCAAAAGAGTAACTGAGTGTTTGAGTTGAGGCAAGTCAGCTTAGGTGTTGGGGAGGCCAAGCTCTGCTCGCTTGCGAAACTTGAACTCTTCAAAATTGAAAGGCTGTGGCTTTCCTGATTGTTCGCCCTCGACCAGAGCAGCGTGCAGTGCTTCCATAGCGGCCTGATCGACAGGTGGTTGTGAGATTCTTTCCGTCATGCTAGTTCTCCTCAAAATGACCTGTCCTACTGTCAGCGTTTTGGCTCAAACACTCAATTACTCAAACACACATCTGAGCAGATTAGCACTGTGTGAAACTGAAGCATTTGCAAGGGCAGAGGCTACAATCAATTAAGGGCGATTGTTAAGTAATGGAGCCACATTGTCAGTCTGCTGAAGCCATGCCTCTAACATGGGTCTGCGCCAAGTTGCCAACCGATGCGCACGATCAAGATCATCCGACAACGCATGTGCAATGATCGGTTCGTGGTGAGCGATCCGGTTTCGCAAGGCGCGGATTGCTTGGATGTCATCGTGTATTTGCTGCCGCGCTGTTGTAACTGATAGAGCCGCCGGAATACCGGGAAAGGCAGTGCGGAGGTGCGGCTCCCAAAGACGTGTATCCTGAGCTGTAATGAATAGGTGTTGCCAGAATGCAAACTTCAGTTCTGCGGCTACGGCACCCGCTGTGCCAAGACGGCCTGCCAGATTGATTAGATCGCGCCTGGGCCGCAGATACCGTCCAATTTTTTCACGGATTGTGAGCTGAAAGCCCCGATTTTTGTGCCAGTCAGGACCAAACTCAACTGTGATCGCCTCAATGGCCCCGTTACGCGTCCCTATCTCTGCAAACTGTAGTGGTGTGTAGAATGCGGCTGAGACCTCGGTGTTCCAACAGTAGAGCTGCGCTGCACGCTGCCGGTCGCCGCCTGTAACACGCAGGTATGTAGCAAAACGGGGTGATGACAGGACATCTTCAAGGTCTGTAATCAGTTGGTTAGGAAAAACTTGTGCCATCGTGCGATCATTCAGTTGAACGCTTCGATTACCTCATAAACCTTGACATCATGGGCTTCTCAGCGTAGTTATTCCCTTGAACGGCTTTGGGGTTCGCGGGTGGAAACACCTTCCCTCATTGTCACCAGAAAGACGAGCCTGATGTGAAAGCATCAGGCTTTTTCTTTGTTCAATCGCACCTTAGCTTCTTTTCTCTCGCTGCAAACAGAGCATGACAAGTCTAGGCGGAACGAAACACAAATAGCCGGGGCAGGGGCCTCTCTCGCTCGGAATTACACTGCGAGCTGATATCCCCGTTTCTGCTTTGCACGATAAAGCGCTGTCATTGCGTTAGCCGCGCTACCGGCATCCTCAAAAAGCTCGATCCTATGCCGCCCCTGGGTGCCGATGCGCCCCCATTCGCGCAACAGCGAAACGCCGCCAAAGAGGTCGGGCATCAGACGCAACCGGTAGAACCGATACATATTGGAGTCGTGATCCACGCGCTCGATGCGGATGTTGTCAGGAAACATCTCAAGCTGCTGCATCGGACGCCGCCTCCCGCATGACACGGCTGATTGTGGAGCGATGGACATTGAACAGCCGCGCAGCTTCGGCTTCCGTGCGCTTGCCGGATCGCACCATGTCGCGGATTTCCCGGCGCTGATCGTCAGACAGCTTCGGCTTGCGTCCTGGGTGACGGCCCTTCTTGCGAGCGCGTTCCAGACCGGCGCGTGTGCGCTCACGGATCATTTCGCGCTCGAACTCGGCGAACACGCCCACCATCTGCATCATCATACGTCCTGCGGGCGTGGTTGTATCAATGGATTCCGTCAGTGATCTAAACCCAGCTCCGGCGGCGTCGATCTTCTCCATGATGGAAAGCAGGTCTTTCAGCGAGCGCGACAGCCGGTCGAGCTTCCAGACGATCACCACATCGCTCTGGCGGAGCTGGTCAAGCATCCGGTGCAGCTCAGGCCGATCCCAACGTCCGCCGGACGCACGTTCCTCAAACATACGTTCGCAGTTGGCCGCGCGCAGCGCGTCGATCTGCGCGGCGGTGTCCTGACCGCGATCTGTGGAAATACGAGAATAGCCAAAGTTCATGCTGCGATTGTTGCGCTTTCTTGTTGCTCAATCAAGCTAATTCGCAACATATTTTCGCAACAATCAAGGGTAGGGCAGGGGTCTTGTGATTTTGCAGCTCTCACGCCTGTTTTTCTTGGCAATTTAGGGGATTGAGCGGCTGTTCGATCTCAGAGGCTCGAAATGTGTCTCGCAACTGATCGTTTTCTGCGCGTTAGTTTAGCCCGCATATCCATACGCTAGCGCTTACATTGGACCAAATAAGCCCGATATAACTATCTCTCAACTCTCGCAAGGTTCAAGTGGATTAGTGTCGCTGGAACTTCCACAGCGATTTAACTCATGAGGAGTACTTCCAATGCGTAAATTTCTGATAGCCACTGCTATGATCATCGCACTTCCCGCGTTTGCCGCCGAAGTGACAAAGGACGCCCACTTGGGCATGACGCAGGACGAGGTTAAAGCCAGTCTCGTCGAGATGGGCTACGAAGTCCGTAAGATGAAAATGTCAGGCGGCGAGATTGAAGCCTATGCCGTCATGGACAACAAAATCAGCGAAGTGTTCGTCGATCCGGCCACTGGTTTGGTTACAAAAATCGTCGCAAAGTGATTTTATCATGCTGACGAAACAACAATACAGCAGCGGGCGCAATCGCGCCCGCGACAGCCAGGATGTTTTGGTTTGGGATCCCCTTGTGCGCCTGATACACTGGGGTGTCGTTTCAATGGTTTTGATCAACGCCGCCATCGTTGCAAAAGACAGTCCAATTCATCTTTGGGCAGGGTATACAATGCTCGTCCTTGTGGCCGTCAGATTGCTGTGGGGCATCATGGGTACGCGATTTGCGCGGTTTACCGCTTTTCCGCCCAATCCGTTCCGGGCGCTAAGCTATTTGCGTGCGATACGTCAGGGAGACAAGACAGTGCATCTGTCGCATAATCCACTTGGTGCCCTGATGGTCTATAATATATGGACAACGCTTCTGCTGATTGGGGCCACGGGGTTCATGATGGGCACCGTGAGTTTCTTCGGCGTCGCTTGGGTCGAGCAAGTCCATGAGTTGGCTTACGATTGGTTGCTGATATCCATTGCAGCGCATATCGTAGGTGTCATTTTTGATACGTGGCGTTCGGGAGTTCCGTTGGTGCAGGCAATGCTACACGGTCGCAAGCGCATCCCAAGAGATACACCAGTCGAATGAACCCTGTTCTGCATTTGCCCAAAAAAGACAGACGGCGGGCCGTAACGCTCGCCGTTATTATCCTATTGCAGGCGCTTTGTGCCGCGTTCTTTTTCAGCGACGTGGTCGCTGATTTCAAGGCTGACACATACCTCAACGAGGTCCACTTTTACATGGAATCCAGCGCAACTTTGGTTTTGATTGCCGGAGTCATCTTCTTGATGATCGAGTTGCGCGGTGTGATGAACCGCATGCAACAATTGGATCGCGGATTGCGCGCGGCGCGCGGCGAAATGGCACAGATTATCGATACCTTCTTTAGCGAGTGGAATCTGACACCATCTGAAAAGGACGTAGGTCTCCTGATCCTGAAGGGCCTCGATAATGAAACAATCGCAAAACTGCGTGGAACTGCGGCCGGAACAGTCAGGGCGCAATCAACCCGCGTCTATTCCAAAGCTGGCGTCGACAGCCGCGCCCAGTTGTTCAGCGTATTACTTGAGGAACTCCTCGCTGACGAAGATCACCAAATCCAACATGAGGTTGAACATGAGTCGGCTACATAGAGAAAACCACAACGTATCCCGCATCGGTTGGCTGCGGGCCGCAGTGCTTGGTGCAAATGATGGCATCGTATCAACGGCCAGCTTGATCGTCGGCGTGGCTGCTGCCGCAGGCAGTACACCGCAAGTCCTGCTGGCGGGAACAGCCGGGCTGGTCGCGGGGGCGATGTCGATGGCTGCGGGTGAATACGTTTCAGTCAGTTCGCAAGCTGACACCGAACGAGCAGATATTATGCGTGAGCGTCAGGAATTGATTGATCAACCCGAACAGGAATTGCGCGAACTGGCAGCATCGTTCACGACCCGTGGTGTGAGCGATGAAGTGGCTTCAGAGGTCGCAAAGCAACTGACCGCATATGATGCCATCGGGGCCCATGCACGCGAAGAGCTTGGGATAACGGATCTGGCGACTGCAAAACCGCTCCTCGCGGCATTCGCTTCGGCGCTGACCTTTGCAATCGGCGCTTTGCCACCTCTGGTCATTGTTTTTATGGCACCCGCTGACCAGGTCGGCGCTTATGTGTCCGGTGCGACGATCATCTTTCTGGCTGTTCTCGGAGCGTTAGGCGCGAAAGCGGGCGGAGCGGACCTTGTTCGTGGTGCATTCAGGGTCACATTCTGGGGCGGGGCCGCAATGGCCGCGACAGCACTTGTGGGCAAGATTTTTAATGTGGCTGTCTAATCGAGCAAACGTCTGCACGATCTCTTCAGTAATAAGCTGCTTGCTCACAAGGCGTCGCCATTGCTGACTGCGCAAGACGCCATTACTATTCAGTTAATTCAAAATGAACGAAGTACTGATCAATGTCTCGCAACACACTTACTGCCACCGTTTCTGCACAGACGAGAAAACACGGATTGCTGATCCGTATCGCGCACATCGGGCTGGCCATTGCCGTCATGAATCAACTACTGACGAGCCTTGTCCTGTCTGCCCCCGCGCCTGATGCAGCAGGAAATTTTTACTTTGAAGTGCATGAATACGGCGGTTTAATCGCGTTTTCGTTCATTACTCTCTTTTGGTTTGGGGTCATTTTTCGCAAAAGACATGCACCATCAGGCCTTATGTTCCCGTGGTTGTCAGCCGTACGGCTGTCGGCACTTTGGTCTGATACCAAGCTTCATTTTGCAGCCATTCGGAGAATGCGCCTACCTCCGTATGATGACCACGCTCCACTGGCATCTGCGATACACGGGCTTGGCCTATTGCTGGTTACTGCCATGGCTGCTTCAGGTACAATCTATTACTTTATAAACAGCGGTGATCCCGACGCAGGCGGTCTGGTTGGTGTTGTCATGTTTATTCACCTCAACCTTGCCAATCTTGTTTGGGCCTATTTGATCGGACATGCGGGTCTTGCTCTTGTCCATCATTTTTCCAACAATTTGCATTTGTCCGAAATGTGGTCGCTCCGCCGTGACTAACGAAGCCAGTTTTCTGGAAACTGTAGGCAAAAAAAATCACCCTTGGACAGGTATCCAAGGGTGAATGGGTAAGATGATTGTAGATTGGTGTGGAGAACTAAAAACGCATACGAATACCAAAATTCACAGATGTATTGTCAATATTGTTTCCTTTGGCCCGGATCAAGTCTGCCGTGTTTCCAAGGGACCGCTTCCAGGACACACCAACATAAGGCGCAAATTCCCGCGTGATTTCGTACCGTAGGCGAATACCAACACCCACATTGTTAAAGCCGGAGCCTATGTCAAATTCCGGATCATCCTGGAGCGCGGCACTGGTTTCAAAGCGTCCCTGGGCAATCAGCCTCTGGGTAAACAGCAGATCGTAGGTGCCCTGAAAGCGAGCCGATACATCGCCTTTTTCGCTGACGAAGAGCGCGGGTTCAACTTCGAACCAATAGGGTGCCAACCCTTGCAAACCGACGACAGCATAGGTTCGGTTCAGGTTTGGGCCAGGCCCAAACTTCAGATCGTGACGCACACCAAACTGTACATCCCAGAACGGAGCAATCATCCGGCTATAGAGGAGTTGCAGTTCCGCGTCGCCTTCCTTGGTGGACGATGTTGTACTCGCGCCTTCGGTTTTGACCCACAGCTTGTCACGATCACCACCATACCAGCCCTGAATGTCCCAGTTCAGTGTGTTTCCGCCAGAATCATTATTCCTGATCTCGAGCTGATCAACGGTAACGGTGCCGAATTTTTCTTCATCCATCACCTGAGCATCAGCATGCTGCACTGTCGCGAACATTGCGAAGAGACCAAGACACAGGGACGAAATCGTCAATTTGTGCCTGCCACTAACTTTTGTATTTTCCACTTTGGACTTCCTCATTCTATATCAAGCAACGGTTACGACGCGGAACATTCCCATCTCCATGTGATAGAGAAGATGGCAATGGAAGGCCCAATTCCCGGGCGCATCCGCAGTGACCCGTACTGAAACCCGTTCGGCTGGCTTGACGTTGATTGTATGCTTTCGCGGCAGGTATTTCCCCTGACCATTCTCCAGCTCCATCCACATGCCATGTAGGTGAATGGGGTGCTCCATCATCGTGTCGTTCCGTAGAATCAAGCGCAGGCGTTCACCATGCCGGAACTGGATCGGTCCCTTAACCTCAGAGAATTTCTTCCCATCGAAGGACCACATGTAGCGCTCCATCACGCCGGTCAGGTGCAACTCGATCTCTCGGGCCGGTTTACGTTTGTCCTCGTAGGGTACCAGACTGCGCAAGTCTTTGTAGGTCAATACCCGACGACCGTCGTTTCCCAAACCAATACCGGGGCTCGCGGTTTGATCGGTTGCATACATCGACACCATCGCACTGCCTGGCAGATGTTTATCCGGACCATGCTTGAACGATTCTCCTCCAGGCTTGGTTGGCATTTCCATACCCTTGGTCATACCTGCCATGCCATCAGAGGACATGGATTTCATGCCTTTCATATCCTTCATACCAGTGGACGGCTCTTTTGCCATGCCGCCATCCATCGACATGCCGCCAGGCATCATACCCATGGCAGCCATGCCTCTGACAGGACGGGTGCGTCGGGCAGGGATACCTGCTTGCATGCCCATCTGGGGCGCAAGGGTGCCACGCGCAAAGCCGCTACGGTCCATAGTTTCGGCAAAAATCGTGTAGGGCTTGTTGCCGTCTGGCTCAACGATCACATCAAATGTCTCGGCCACACCGATGCGGAATTCGTCGATGCGCACAGGTTTGATATTCTGGCCATCCGCGGCAACCACCGTCATTTTCAGCCCCGGAATCCGGACGTCAAAGTAGGTCATTGCTGAACCGTTGATGAACCGGAGGCGAATTTTCTCACCCGAACGGAACAGGCCAGTCCAGTTTTCGCCGCCGGTCATGCCGTTCATCAAATAATGGTAGGTCGCACCCGTCACATCGGCGATATCCGTCGGGTCCATACGCATGGCACCCCACCGCATGCGATCTGCAAAGGTCGCCTTGGCACCGTTTTTCCCGACGCTCTGCATGAAATCGACGACTGTCTGTTTCTGGAAGTTGTAGTATGACCCCATCGTCTTGATCTTGCGCAGCACGCTATAGGGGTTTTCAAAAGTCCAGTCAGACAACATGACAACATAGTCACGCTGGTATTTGAAAGGATCAGGTCGGATAGGGTCGATGATAAGCGGCCCGTAATGTCCTGACTGTTCCTGTAAACCCGAGTGGCTATGGTACCAGTAGGTGCCGCTTTGCCGGATCGGAATATGATACGTAAATGTCTGGCCAGGTTTGATCCCCGGAAACGTAACCTTGGGAACCCCATCCATCGCATTGGGAAGGATCAGCCCGTGCCAGTGGATCGATGTGTCTTCGCCCAGAGTGTTGCGAACATTGATTGTAACGTCTTCGCCTTCTTTGAACCGTAGCAGTGGGCCCGGAATTCCGCCGTTCACCGTCACGCCGCGTCCGCGACGACCGCCGACTTTGATACGCTTCTTTGCGATGGTCAGGTCATAGACCCCTGGTGACGTTTGTGCAGGCGCACCGTTCGCATATGCGTAGGATGGAATAACACTTTGGAACAACGCGGCTGATCCCAGCCCCACAGCCCCCGACATGAATCCACGCCTGTTCAAAAAACTCGATTTATCAGTCGTCATAGCCACTCCTTCTCGAGATTACGTTATCTACTGTGCTATCTTCACGAACCTGCTATGTAAATCGGTCCCACGCTGGAAGGTTGGGAAAAAACTGCAGGGCAGTGCTACTTTGGGCGCATTTTTCGCCATTTGCTCGGACCCTGAAGGCGTGAAAGGTTTAAAAAGTCTCAGGGTCTGTTGGCTTGCGCACTAAACAACCGCAGCCTATGAACCCGTGAAACTAGAATTTGGCCCGAAACTGGACACCGATATGCAAGCAATTTTAGATGTGCTGGGATGGATAAGCGGTCTGCTGGGCCATGAACATTCAAAAGATACATCATCCGCCTTTTACGTCGTGCTTCATGTTATCCTTATCTGGGCACCATTGACGCTTGTTCTTGTTGTGCTGGTACGAGTTGCAAAAAGTATCGCGAAACGCGCGACGAACGTATCTGGGAAAAGGTCTGGCACGGTCTTGCAGTCCAGACTTCCGGGCTCGGTTTTTCAGCTGATCTTTCGCCACACACGGCGGGATCAATTCAACCTTGTGGTTTTGGGCCTGATCTCGCTACCGATCCTCTATGCAACCTTGGAATTACCAAAACGGATTATCAACAGGGCCATTGACGGACCAGAACACACCGCCTTTATGTTCGGCCTCAAACTAACACAAACCGAACATCTGTTCTTTCTTTGTGGGGTGTATCTTGTCGCGATCATGACAAGCGGACTTCTGAAATATGGCTTGAATGTCTATAAGGGGAAAGTTGGAGAGCGGCTTCTGAGGCGGCTTAGACTGAATATATACTACAGATGGAGAGGTGGTTCGGGTACGGAGCAACGATCCGAGGTGATCCCGATTATCATGCAAGAAGTCGAGCCAATCGGAGGCTTTGCCTCAGAAGCCTTCGCGCTTCCCGTGTTTCAGGGCGGAACGTTCCTGACAATACTTGTATTTATGTTTCTGCAGGATCCGTATCTGGGGGCTGCCGCAATTGCATTGTTGCCACTTCAGCTGGCGTTGATCCCCCGGCTCCAACGAAAGGTCAATGTGCTCGCGCGGGCGCGGATGGGCGAGGTTCGATATCTCAGCGGCCAGCTTGGAAGTCAGGCAACGACCGATAGTCTGAGCGGCATCCATTCAAAAGCGGTCGGGGGCAGCCTGAAGGAAATTGAACGCATCCGGTTGAGCATCCATCGGGCGAAGTTTTTCGCGAAAAGTCTCAACAATTTTCTGTCCTCGCTCACACCCTTTTTCTTCTATGCAATCGGTGGATACCTTGTGATCAATGGGAAGCTGTCCTTGGGTGGATTGGTCGCGGTAATAGCGGCTTACAAGGATTTCTCAGCCCCTCTAAGTGAACTGTTCCGGTACTATCAAAGCCGTGAAGATGTTAAGATCCGATATGAGGGCGTCGACGAATTTTTGAGTAACAGGGATCATAAGGTCGCCGAGCTAGGCTAGCAGCCAGATCGTAGCTTAACCGCCGCCACAACTGTTGATCAGAAAATAGCATTAGACTATTGGGGCCTTGAGGGGGCGACGCGTTTTAAAACAAGACAATCGCCATCGGTGTGAATTTCACCCACGGCAGACGAAGTGGATATGCCGCCTAAATCATGATTGGCTTCACCCAGTGACCTCAATATACATAGTCAGTCCACCAGCTCCGTCGGTTTCAACATTGTTATTTGTCGTGTGGTGGGGATTTGCCAATGCACCAACCATTTGCCGGGTGCGCGTGCAGTCCAAACCACATCAACCCTTTGACCGGGTGTTGAATGTCACTGAGAATTGACCCGGCAGCCCCATAAATTGTCACTGAGAATTGACCCATGTGAACACATTGCCCTGACGGTTTTGTTCAGGGAGACATGGAGTGATCGACATGGGATTTTTGAGTGTTATTCGACGCTGGGCATTGCGTGACAAGATGCCGATACGAGAGATTGCCCGACGTACAGGGTTGTCTCGCAACACCATCAAAAAGTATCTCCGCGAGGATGCTGTTGAACCGAGGTTCAAAACGCCGTCGCGTCCAAGCAAGTTGGATCCTTACGCGGATCGGTTGGTAATCCCCCCATTTTTAATAGGGCTCAGCCGTAGAATTCAGGCGGCTGTTTTCATTTTCATAGCGGGCGTGATGCCGCCGATGCCCATGTTGGGTCTCTCGTTGTTGTAAGATGGGGTGGTTGCCGCCCTCCCCAGACGGCATCGCAATGTGCCAGGATGTGGTCCTGAAAGAGCCACGAAACGGAGAGGACGGCGATATGAACGATACAATGATTGGGGTGGATTTGGCAAAGTCCGTGTTTCAACTCCACGGTGCGTCAATGACGGGCCAGCTGAAATACCGCAAGAAACTGACGCGATCGCAGTTTCGAAAGTTTATGGCAGACCAGCCGCCTTCGGTGGTGGTGATGGAGGCCTGCGGCAGCGCTCACTACTGGACGCGTGAGATGGTTAGGCTTGGCCATGACGTGAAGCTGATCGCACCGCAATACGTGCTACCTTTTGTGAAACGTCAGAAGAATGACGCCGCCGACGCCGAGGCGATTGGGATTGCCGCGCAGCGCCCCGAGATGCGCTTTGTCGAGCCGAAGTCGCAAGAGCAGCAGGCAAGAGCAGTACTGTTTCGGGCCCGGGAGCGTTTGGTTCACCAGCCACCGAGTTGGTGAATGCTCTGCGTGCGGTACTCTATGAGTTTGGCCACGCCGTCCCAAAGGGAATCGGAAATATCAAGCGGTTCGATGTAATTCTGGAGGATCCGAACTGCGATCTACCCGCGTTGGTTCGCGATGAATGCGGGGATCTTGTCAAACAGATCTCAGAGCAAACGATCCGGATCGACGCCAAAACTAAGACAGCAAAAGAAATGGCTACGACGGCTGACACTGCCCGGCGGTTACAAACGATGCCGGGGGTCGGTCCGCTGACCGCACTGGCGGTAGAGGCATTCGCGCCCGCGATGCAAAGCTTCAAACGGGGGCGAGACTTCGCCGCCTGGCTTGGACTTGTCCCCCGGCAGCATTCCTCCGGCGGCAAGGAGCGATTAGGGCGTGTCTCCAAAGCCGGTCAAACCGATATCCGTCGGCTGCTGATCATCGGGGCGATGTCGCGACTGAACTGGATGGGGCGCAAGACGATCGCCGAGGGATCCTGGCTGGCGCGGATGTTGGACAGGAAGCCACGCATGCTGGTGGCAATCGCGCTGGCCAACAAGATGGCGCGCGGGATCTGGGCCATGCTGACGAAGAATGAGGACTATAGGGATCCGGTGCCGGCCGTGGCAGCACGATCAACATGTGCCGCAGCGACCTGACCCGGTGAAGGGAGTGTGAGAAGGCGACGACCCGAATGGGCGAAATGATCGAACAGATCTGGATCGGGAAAACCAGCTACTGACTTCGAGCCAACAAAGCTCGTTTGTAAGATTTGGACCTGATCCGCAGATCACCATACCGGCCCGCGGCTCCTGAAAGCGCCGCACATCAAGGCCTGACAGAAGACCGCACTCGATCACTTGTTCAAAGGAAAAAACTTCTTGCATCACGGGCGGCAACCACAGAAGTCCGTATATCGATATCGCTATATATAACGAGAACGCTGCGCGGGAAACGGTGCAGCGTTTCTGTATTTGATGAGCGCCGTCACGTTGTTTTCATTGCATTGCGTCCCCTTCGGACACATAAGGTTCACGCGCTCCGCACACGGGGCGTGAGGCTTAGAAACCTCTCCGTAAGAACTCCAAACGGCCTTAGCGGCCGGGTGGCGTTTGCCATGTACAGGGCGCTCGCGCCTAAAAGCGGCGCGCCTTTCTTACGGAAGGTTTCTAACACCCGGCTTGGGTCATGCCTCAACTCTGAGGAGGCATGACATGACGCAGTCGGAATTTATCTGTGACGTAGCACTTGAGGGAATCGCACAAGCGCTGCGAAATGGCGACGCCGAGCACGCCTTCACCCAGCTGGCGGACTATCTCAGGTCCAATGAGCTGACCTTGTCCGACGACGTCTTCCGGATATATCTTCGGGACGAGCTGTTCTCTTGTGTCAAAGGCCGAGGCGAGCTGTTCATCAAAGCTTGAGAGCACAATCGGCGGATACACGCTATGATAGTACAGCCTCTACGAAAGCACAGGACAGCTCGCGTAAATAACGGTATATATTACGATATCAAAGCCTGATTTCTGAGGAGCAGTGATGTGAAGCGCTTTGAGGACAGTTTCAAGGAAAGCCTGCTGCGGGCACTCGACGAGGACCGTTACGACGACCTCGTCTTCATGCTCGCCAACCGGCTACGCTCCCGCCAGAAAGTTATCAGCATTCATGCGCGCGCATCTCTGCCCGTCGGCAAAGACCTCTGTCAGCCACTAATCACAAATTACCTAAACAAGGCCGAGATCGAAGCCTTCAATTTCCGCACCACAGGCTGGTACATCGTCGCAGTCCAGGATTGCCGTGTGGTTGCTGCCGAACCGTTCCCCTATACCGTCGATGATCCGGCTTATCGGAAGGGCATCGAGGACTACGTAATCTCTTTGAGCAGTGATGCTGGCGACGCGCCCGATGTGTACGGGGCGTTTCATCAAGATGGACATCTCACGGACTTCCAGCATCTCTATGAGTTCCGGCCGGAATGCAAAAGGGCGTGATCCGTATATGCGTGTTGGCGGTCTTGCTCATGGCGAACCTGATCAGACCTGTCTCGGCCATAGCGGAAAATGGCAAGGTGCTCTGGCAAGAATGTCGCCCCGACGAGCGCCGCGTCACTTGCGTGGTTGACGGTGATACATTCTGGTATCAGGGAACCAAAATTCGCTTGCTTGATATCGATGCGCCAGAGGTTGAAGGGCGCTGCGTGAATGAACGCCAGCTCGCGCAGGCTGCAACAGCTGAACTTACTCGACTTCTCAACACTGGCTTGGTCCGGATCGCCTTTGACGGGCAAGACCAATACGGTCGTCATCTTGCCCAAATCTGGGTCCGAGAAGGAGGGATTGGGCCCGTCATGATCGCCGCCGGGTTTGCAGAACCATTCGGGCGGCGCGGCCCGTCGCTCTGGTGCCGGTGATGGGCATGATCGTGGAGGCATAAGCGATGAGCGGGTCCTTCACATGGGATGCGATCGTGCGCATCGGCACCATCAAGCCTTACGAAAAGGCGCTCGTCCTAACGGTCTTTCATACCCTGGACAGCCAGAAGTCCCTGCCGCGCAGCCCGGAACGACCGGCATGGAACACCATTGTTTGTTTCAAGGATAACCTTCGAACGGATATTGTAGAACATCTCACCCCCGGCGACCTCGTTCATTTCCAAGGCTATGTCCGCACGAGTACGTTCACCGACGATGCGGATATGAGGCGACGTGCCGTGGATTTGGTCATCCTGCGGTTCGATCTTTTACACAAACACATCGACGGTCCCACCGACCTTCGAGCTGACCCCTGACGGCAGGGTCAAACGACCCCGAAGGTGGTTCCCGGCCGACTTCAGGGTTGGCGCCATCCGGTGTTTGCCGGGATGTGGGTCAGCCCAGAGCTGGTGGCACCTGCGACGCGACACCGATCCCATCACGCAAACAATTTGGCGTGTGACCAAAGGCACCGTCGGAGCACCATTTTCGCAGACCAGTTGTTTCCGGTGGAGATGGCAGGTCTCTGGCGTCAACACGATTGAGCGCCAAGCGGCGAAGCAAGGCGACGCTGATCGCTGTGGGCCTTTGCGTCGGGGCCAAGATCTTGCACAGGCCGGGTTTGGGGCAGGGGTGTGCTTCATCATCCTCGTTCTTAAAGGGTGGAGGTGCAAATTGCTCAGAAGATTTCCTCACTTCAACCGGCTGTCAGGGACCAGTTCCTGATTGACCGCCACTGGGCATGGGCGCTCCAAAACGCAATGTCGAAAAGCCCGACCGAGTTCTCGCCTTCCTGCGCTGCGCTTGTCCGGCTGCGAGCCGCACCACCCGGGTTTTCTCGGTGCGTTTTCTCGGCTTCACCCATGCTGGTCCAGTGTCATCAGGAAATGGTTCCTGACAACTTAAGAGGAAAATACAATGAGCAATAAACTCGCATCTCTCACCAAGAACGAAAAAGACATCTTCACCGGCACACTTGCCACAATGGCCGTTCGCTCCAAGATCACGATCGTCCCCAACGCAAAGGCCCACAGCGACCAGCCAGACTACCGCGTCTTCGCCAATGGTACCTACGAGATCGGTGCCGCCTGGAAGAAGACCTCCGACACCACCGGCAACGACTACCTGTCGGTGAAAATGGCGGCCCCCGAACTGGGCGCCATGGCGATCTACGCCAACGTGATCGCACTCGACGAGATCGGTGATGACGGTGTCACCCACCTGATGCTCTGGTCCGCCCGCGAACCCCAGGCTGCCAACAACCAGATGGCCGCCTGACCCAGAGGTCGGCCCCGGTGGACCCTCCCACCACCGGGGCTGATTGATCTCCTCCCCTCGTCTGAACGTGGTATCGGGATCAAGATGACACGACACTTCACTTCCAATAAAGCATTTTGGGAAATATCTAAGACACCATGTATCACCAATGTCCCGAGAGCGTGTAGCGCGGCAGGGTATTGGTGATTCAAGTTTTTCCTGAAGTGCTATAAGCTTCGACTTGAGTCTATAAAGCCGTGAATTCGAAAGCATGGCATGTTAAAATTTACAGGGACGGAACCATGCGGAATAGACGGGTGTCTGGTGATTGAAGAAAAAGAACTATTTGGCGTGACCCCTGTCACGTTCTTCCAAGGACCGCCTGACGCGGCTGCGTTAAAGCCGGGCGACCTTGGCGTGAACATTGACCTCTTCCGACAGGTCAAGGCCCACTACAACAAAGCCAAAGAGAACATCGCCTGCCGGGTGCTTGCCGATATCTGTCTGGACATTCGAGACAGCGGCTACCTCGGGCGTATGGACGACAGCGCTGAGCGTTTGTCGACCACAGTCGTAACGGTGCAACGTTGGCGATCCCGTTTTGCAGACACCGGGTTGCTGAAGCGACAGAACCGCAACGGGCTCTATTCAGTCGATCCGAAAGTAGCCATCCGCATGGATGCAAACGGCACCGCCATCAAACCAACCTCTGATAAGAAGGTGATCTTCAAGTTTTGAGATCGGCATGTGGTCGTTTTGTGTGGGTGGTGGGTTATGCAGTCTTGCTGCGGCTAATATTGCATCCGCCAAGATCAGCTCATCGGGCCTTTCCACGGTCGTCTGGTTCGATTGAATGCTCTGTTTCTCGCTCTCCAAATCGCATCTCCTCTTGCGCTGTGATGTCCTTCTGCCGAGCGACCTCCGCCTGGTCTTCGAAAATTTCGCGCAACTTCATCGTCCATGTCGCGGGCTCTTCAGCCGGACGCATGTCTTTGGATTTCGAGTAAGGCACCAGCACACGGTAGATGTGTTTACCGATGCCGCTGACTAGGACATAGACGCCTTTCTTATGGAGCAGCGGTCCCAGCTCCGTCTGGAAATCTGTACGGTGTACGACAGGTTCGCGTTTTTCTTCTCGCATCCATTTGAGCCGCCCGCTGCCATCGGTATCACGTGTAAAACGCGGATCAATAATGGGCCACAGAAGCGGCTGCGCATCGCAGTTGTAGCGGAGTAAAATTCCGCCAGTTTGTGTCCTTCGTTTAGTCGGAGGGC